>Ga0302299_10000966_pt1 | contig 16838 bp, 12 predicted proteins | sample III_Fen_N3_4_FD_198795 | JGI IMG/M metagenome (GOLD analysis project Ga0302299, IMG submission 198795) | Peat permafrost microbial communities from Stordalen Mire near Abisko, Sweden - III_Fen_N3_4 | ecosystem: Environmental > Terrestrial > Soil > Wetlands > Permafrost | place: Sweden: Abisko... | reverse complement strand
TGCACGCGGTCCTTGCCCCAGCTCAGCGCGAAGCCGTCGTTGAGGATGCCGCCGGGGTCGAGGGTGGTGGCGGTGTTGTCGATGACCGACAGCGGGGTGATGGCCTCGAGGTGCGGCGGCTGGGTGGAGCCGACGAAGAGCTGTGAGATGCCGGGGTACGAGATGCCGACCATGCCGACCTTGTTGCCGAGCACCCACGGCTGGCGGGCCACGGTCTCGATCGCGTCGTAGCCGTCGAGCGACTGGAGGCGCTCGAAGTAGTCGAAGGCGCCGCCGGAGCAGCCCGTGCCGCGGATGTTGATGCCGACGGTGGCGTAGCCCATCAGGCCCGACAGCCGCGTCATGGGCTGGGGGCTGTCGGGGTCGGCGGGGCTGTAGCCGGAGTACTCGACGACGGTGGGGTACGGGCCCTTGTCGGGTGGGCCGGGGAGCCGCACCATGACGGCCAGCTTCGTGCCGTCGCGGGTGGTGAGGTAGCCGTAGCCGTCCTTCTCGTGGCCGGCCCAGCCACCCACGTTGAGGGTCTGGTGGTAGATGCTCGTGCTCGGGGGCGTCGGCGACTGCGACATGACGTCGAGGAAACCGGAGCGGGTGGTGGTGCCGCCGGCGTCCTGGACCACGCGGTAGTCGATGCCGGGGGTGAGCTGGCGGAAGATCATGCCGCCGTTGGCGTCGGCGGTGGCGCTGGTGATGGTGCGGGGCGCGTTGCCGCGCACCACGGTGAGGGTGGCGCCCGGCTGGGCGTGCACGACCCAGATCTGCTCGACGCTGCCGTGCGCCTGGAAGGTGACGGCACCTCCCGATCCACCCGACCCGCCCGGCGACAGGGCGACCGGCAGCCGGTTGCAGGCCACGGAGACGAGCCCGATGAGGCTCAGCAGACCGACGGTGGTGAAGCGGCGCGCGCCGCTTCGCGAGGACTTCGACCGCGTGATGATGGTGCTTCCCCCTGGATCGACGTGTGGCTCCCCCAGCGGTGCCCCACGAAGGGGTGATCCTAGGGCAGCGGGTGGGTCGCCGTCATGGTCTGGACCACAGGTTCTGCGGCGGCCACCGCGAGCTCGACCGACAGCGCCAGGTGGTCCGACAGGCGAGGCAGATCGGCGAACCGCGGTGCGCCGACAGGCCGGGGAAAGGCTCGGCGGCGCGGCCGCCCGAACGTCACCGCCAGCCGGTGCCCGGCAGCCGGCCGCTGCACCCACACCGAGTCGATGCGCAACCGCTCCGGGCGAGACGCCTCGCCCGCGGGATCGGCCGCGGGGTCGTCGAGGAGGTAGCCGGGTACGTCAGGGTCGTCCTCGTCGAAGGGATCGGTTGCCGGACCGCAGGTGAACCCGGGCCCGACGCCGGCCTCGGCCCAGGTGTCGACCAGCCCCAGCGACCCCAGCGCGGCGCCCAGCTCGTCGTACGCGCCCGCGGGGTCGGGGCCGTCGGGGTCGTGGGCGGGCACGTTGAAGTCGCCCACCACGACGGCGACGTTCTCGGGTCGGTGCGCCCGCGCCACGTAGGCCACCAGCTCGTCGACCTGCGCCGACCGCAGCGCGCGGCGCCGTTCGGGGTCGAGCGCCCGGGCGCCGCCGAGCATCCCCGTCCCCCAGTACAGGTGGGTGCTGAACACCTCGATGCGCCCCGGACCGCCGACGCCGGGATCGACTTCGGCGAGCAGCACGCCCTTGTTCGCCCAGGCGTCGGCGTCGTAGCGCCGCTCACCGCGAGCCCGGAACACGTAGCGGTCGGTGCGGGTCAGGCGCAGTCCGTCGGCGATGGTCAGCAGGCCGCCCGAGGCGTTCGCCAGCGGCGCCACCGACCGCTCGGGACCGACGACCGCGGTGGTGTCGGGCCGTCCCGCCCAGCCCTCGAGCACGCGCCTGCGCTCGGCCGGGTCGAAGACCTCGGCCAGCGCCACGACGTCGTAGGACCCGGCGAGGGTGCGCCCGATCGCCGTCGCCCGCTCGGGCACGGCCGGCGCCGCGAGGCGCCCGACGGCGGGGAGCGGTGGGCCGTAGGGGATGATCCGCGGCCGCAACAGGAAGGCGTTCCAGAACAGCAGTCGGACGATCCGCTCGTGCTCGTCGGCCATGACCGGCGACCGTAGCCGTCGTCCCGCGCGGGCCGCGCCGGTCAGACGCGGGGGTCGCGCCGCACACTGAGTCCGCCGGGGCCGCAGAGCTGGCCGGTGAGGGTGCGGTCGAGGTGCGTGACCCGCCACCGCAGCATCCGCTCGGCGTACTCGGCGCGGACCGCCGCGAAGGCGGGGTCGGCGGCCAGGTCGACCGTCTGCCCGGGATCGGCCACCAGGTCGAACAGCAGCGGCGGGATGACGCTCGGCGGTGCGGCGAAGTGCACGTACTTGAAGTGCTCGTCGCGCACCACCGTCATGGCGCACTGCTCCATGGTGAGGCCCAGCAGGTCCTCGGGCAGGTGCGTGGCGGGATCGCGGAAGTCCCACTCCCAGTGGGCGTCGGTGCGCCACGGCGTCGGCGAGTCGGGGTCGGTGCCGTGGAGGAACGGCTGCAGCGGCCGGCCGTCGCACTGCAGCGGGACCTCGACGCCCATCCACTCGCACAGGGTCGGCAACACGTCGACGTGCTCGGTCACGTGCTGCACGACGCGGCCCCGGGTGGCGTCGGCGGTGCTGCGGGGGTCGACCACGATGAGCGGCACGTGGTAGCTCTCGTCCCAGTAGCCGAGCTTCTGCACCAGCCAGTGGTCGCCCATCTGGTCGCCGTGGTCCGACGTGAGCACCACGAGCGTGTCGGCGAGCGCACCGGAGGCCTCGAGCCAGGCGAGCAGCTCGCCGAGCCGGTCGTCGACCTCCCGCATCGCGCCCCAGTAGGTGGCGCGGAGCTGGCGGCGGTCGCGCTCGTCGGTGGGGCAGCCCACGCCGGGGAGGCCGATGGCCATGCCGGGGAGCGGGTGCGACGCCATCTCGTCGTCGCGGGAGGCGAAGCCCCGGAACGGGTCGCCCTGGTCGGCGTCGTAGACGTCGTGGTAGCCCTCGGGGTTGCGGTAGGGCGGGTGCGGGCGCACGAACGAGAGGTGCGCCAGCCAGGGACGGTCGTCGTCGCGCCGGTCGAGCCACGACCGGAACTCGTCGACGAGGTACGCCGTCTCCGAGAGCTCGGCCGGGAACCTGGCGGGCGCCCAGCTCGGCCCGTGGTCGGCGGCGCCGGGGTAGCCCTCGATCGGCCCGTACAGGTCGGCGGCGCTCCCGGGCAGGTCGACGCCCTTGCCGGCCAGCCACCTCAACCAGCCCGGGGAGCCGGCCGACTCGGGGTTGAACGCCACGGCATCGAACCCGGGGAGCACCTCCTCGTAGCTGCTGAGGCGGGGATCGTCGGCGGCGACCGTGCGCGGGTCGAGCGAGGTGTCGGTGTAGCCGAACAGCACCGGCTCGAGCCCCGCGCGGTGCGCCTCGCGGGCGGTGTTGGTGAAGCGGTCGTCGAGCGGGGTGCCGTTCAGCACCGAGCGGTGGTTCTGGGCGTACATCCCCGTGTGGAGCGTGGCCCGGCTCGGGCCGCACGGCGCGATGTTCGCCCAGTGCCGGGCGAAGAGGACACCCCGCGCCGCCAGCCGGTCGAGCGTCGGGGTCTGCACCACCGGGTGGCCGAGCGCCGACAGGCAGTCGCCGCGCCACTGGTCGACCGTGATGTAGAGCACGTTGCCCGCAGCCATCCCGGCAACGTAGGCGGTCCGCGGCGGCCGTGGCCCGTTCAGCCCCGACACGACAGGCTCCAGGTGGGGTGGCGACCTCAGCTGCTGGCGAGGTGCCAACGGGTGCTGGGAACGGTGGCCGGGTAGGGCTGCGGTGGCCGCCCGATCTCGAGCTGGCCGATGAACTCGCGGGCCATCCAGCGCAGCGCGTGCTCCATGGTCGGGGTGGGCGGCCCGGTGAGCATCAGCCCGCTGCGGCTGCACTCGGCCACCTCGTCGCACAGCACCACCATCCGGGCCATCACGTGCGGCGCGTCGGGGAGCAGGTCGAGCCACACGTCGGTGCGCTCGTAGCCCTGCTCGGCGGCGCTCTCCAGCTGCTCCACCACGAAGCCGCGCGGGCGCGCCATGTCGACGTGCAGCGCCACCGCGAGCTCGCGCAGGCGGGGCGGGATGAGCAGCCCGTCCTCCGCACCGACCTCGACCAGCTGCAGCTCGCGGTACACGTCGGCCAGCCACACGTGCAGGTCGATGAAGAGCGTCACCGGCACCTCGATGAGGTGCACCCAGCTGCGCTCCGGGTCAGGGCGGGACATGTGGAACGGCGCGCGCTCCGTCGCGTCGCGACGCCAGTCCTGCCCCCCGAGGTACGAGTCCACGTCCCCTCCGCCTTCCCGCCCGATCCCATTCCGCCCAGTACCCGCGCATCGTAGCGCCCCGGACCCGCTCTGCGCGTGCCTGGGTGACACGGGCGTCACCGGTCCGCCCGCCCCGCGAATCGGAACGATTCTCGTTCTGACCAGCCGGTTGTGGGCGAGGCGCCCGACCACCATGATCTGGCGCATGGCCGCCAGCCACCACCTCGCGCACGGTCACGCGCACGGCCACGCCCAGATGCCCGACGGCGGCGCGCCCACGGCCGAGCTCGGCGCCCGGCGCCGCCGCGCGCTGTGGTGGTCGGTCGGCCTCAACGGGGCCCTGTTCGTGCTCGAGATCGCGGGCGGGCTGGCCTTCCACTCCCTGGCGCTGCTCGCCGACGGCGCGCACCTCCTGACCGACGTGGTCGGGCTGGGCCTGGCCCTCTTCGCCGAGCGCCTGGCGGCCCGACCGGCCACCGACCGCCACACCTACGGCTGGCAGCGTGCCGAGGTGCTGGCCGGCCTCGCGAACGGTGTGATCCTGATCGTGGCGTCGTGCGCCATCGCGTGGGAGGCGATCAGCCGCCTGGCGCACCCCGTCGACGTGGCCGGGCTGGGCGTCATCGTGGTCGCCTCCGCGGGCCTGGCCGCCAACCTGATCAGCGCGGCGCTGCTGCGGCGGGTCATGGGCCGCAGCATGAACGTGCGCGCCGCGTGGCTCCACATGGTGGCCGACGCGCTGGGCTCGGTGGCCGCGATCCTGTCCGGCGTCGCCGTCCTGGTGTGGCAGGCGCACTGGGCCGACCCGGTGGCGTCACTCGTGGTCACCGGGCTGCTGCTGGCGGCCACCTGGGGACTGCTGCGCGACGCGGTGCAGGTGCTGCTCGAGGGCGTCCCGTCGGACCTCACGCCCGCGGCGATCACCGAGGCGCTCCGCGCCGATCCCGCCGTGGCCGACGTCCACCACCTGCACGTGTGGGCCCTCACCCAGGAGTCGTCGGCGCTGTCGGCGCACGTGGTGCTGCGGGGCACCCCCAGCCTCAGCGAGGCCCAGGTCGATGGCGCCCGGCTCAAGCACCTGCTGGCCGACCGGTTCGGCGTGCACCACAGCACCCTCGAGCTCGAGGGCCAGGCCTGCGACGACGGCTGACCCGGCCCTGCATCCGGGACCTCGTCGCTCAGCGGTCGTCGTGCTCGGCCCACCAGCCGGCGAGGTACGCGGCCGAGGCCAGGTACAGCGACGTGTGGTCGGGGTCGTAGGCCGCGGCCCGGAGGCACGACAGCGTGTACTTCACGAGGTGGGCGTCGTGGTGGGCGGAGGCCACGGTGGCGAGCGTGGTCGCCACGTCGTCGCGGGCGGTCGGCGGCGCGTGCCAAGCGACCGCTGCGGCAGCGAGCGGGCTGTCGGCGACCGCCTCGACGAGGTCGGCGGTGGCCACCGGCTCGGGCACGAAGCGCGGGTCGAGGCGGACCGAACCGAGGGCCGCGCGGAAGCCCGCCACGTACGTGGCTGCCACGGCGACCGCTCCACGTCGATGAGGGTCGTCGACGGCCGGGCTGAGCACCCCCTGCGGCATGGTGAGGCAGTGCGACCAGCCGTAGGGCGCGTGCGCGGGGTCGTCCTGCAGCATCGACCACGCGGCCACGCGGCTGAGCAGGGCGCGGGCGGCCCCGGGCTCGAGCCCACCCGGCGGGAGGGTGGCGAGCACCCGGTCGGCCACCCCGCTGCGGCGCGCCTGCTCCATGACCGGTTGGATGAAGGCGCTGCCGGGGACCCCGAGCGACGGCACGGCCAGCAGCGCCTCCTCGAGGAGGTCCGTCGCCGTGCCGGAACCGGGCCCATCGGCTTCGCCGAGCTCGATCTCCGGCAGTGCCCAGTCCGGATGCCGCGCCAGCTCCCGGGCCATGCCGCGGAGGGCGGCGGCAGGCACGTCGCCGTCGGCCGCGAGGGTCTGGAAGAGGATGCCCGCGTGCCCCGCGGCCGACAGCGAGCGGCTGAGGGGTGCGGCGAGCAGCGCCGGCAGCTCGCCGCCGGTGACGAGCTGCGTCAGGCGGGTGGCGGCCCGGTCGGTGGCGTCGAGGTCGCCCGCGCCGATGGCGTCGACGAGGCGCGTGGTGACGGAGCCGACGTCGCCGTCGGTGAGCGGCGCGGGGTCGGCCAGCGCCGTTGCCTCGGCGGCGTAGGCCTCGGCGACCTCGACCAGCCGGCGCCGGGCCACGTCCCGGCCCTCGGGCCGGACGCGGCGCAGCAGGGCGCTGCGGGCCGCGACCTCGAGCGGCGCGTGGAGCACGAAGGAGCTGGCGGGCTCCACCTTCGGCGTGGCGACGACCTGGAACACGGCGGCCACGAGGTCGTGGTCGGACAGCTCGCTGGTGAGGCGTGACGGGGTCATGGCCGTCACCGTAAGACCTCAACCTTCCTTGAGGTCAAGGGGCTGGGCCACTACCGTGCATCACATGTCGCCCGACCTCCTGGCCATCGGTGAGGTCGCCGAGCGCGCCGGCGTGTCGGTCTCGGCGCTGCGCTTCTACGAGGAGCAGGGCATCGTCCGCTCGGTGCGCAGCGCGGGTGGCCAGCGGCGCTACGCGCGCAGCGAGCTGCGCAGGGTGGCGTTCATCAAGGCCGCGCAGCGCGTCGGGCTGTCGCTCGACGAGATCCGGGCCGCGCTCGCCACGCTGCCCGACGCCCGCACCCCCACCCCCCGCGACTGGCAGCGCCTGTCGAGCGCCTGGCGAGGACGGCTCGACGAGCAGATCGCGCTCCTCGAGCGCCTCCGTGACGACCTCAGCTCGTGCATCGGCTGTGGCTGCCTGTCGTTCGGCACCTGCGCCCTGTACAACCCGGACGACGTCGCCGCGGCGAACGGCAGCGGGCCGCGCTACCTCTACGGCGACGAGCCCCCGGTCGAGGGCCGCAGCGGATGACCGACCTCGCCACCACCCGTGTCGACCGCTGGCTCTGGGCCGTGCGCCTGTGCCGGACCCGCGGCGACGCCACCGACGCCTGCCGCGGCGGCCACGTCCGCATCAACGGCGTCGCGGCGAAGGCCGCGAGCCCGGTCCGGGTCGGCGACCGCGTCGTCGCGCGGGTCGGGGGGCGCGAGCGGGTGGTCGAGGTCGTCCGCATCATCGAGAAGCGGGTCGGCGCCGCCATCGCCGCGGACTGCCTGGTCGACCACAGCCCGCCCCCACCGCCGAAGGAGGCGGTGCCGGTCTTCGACCGAGACCGGGGCGCGGGCCGCCCCACCAAGCGCGACCGGCGCGACCTCGACCGGCTGCGGCGGCGTTGAGCGACCGCAGGAGCACCCGGCCGGCCCTCGAGCCGTTCCCCCATCCGTGAGTGCATTTCGAGCCCAGGCGGCCACCCTGGTGCTACCTTGCCCCGGAAGGTGCACGGACGTCGGCGGAGGTTGGGCACATGAAGCGGATGCAACGGCTCGCGGTCCTCGGGGTGCTCGCACTCGTGGCGGCCGGGTGCAACGTCAACTGGGCGCAGTTCAGGGCCGACGCGACGCACAGCGGCGCCCAGTCCGAGAGCGCGATCAGCACGGCCAACGTGGCCTCGCTGGGCGCCAAGTGGTCGACCGCCCTCACCGGTGGGATCAAGTCCTCCCCTGCGGTCGTGAGCGGTGTCGTCTACCTCTCGACCCTCGACGGCAAGGTCGACGCGCTCGACGCCACCACCGGCGCCGTCAAGTGGACCACCGTCACCGGCAGCGCCACGCAGTACTCCTCGCCGGCGGTCGCGAACAGCGTCGTCTACGTCGGCACCGACACCGGCAAGGTCGACGCGCTCGACGCCACCACCGGGGCGATCAAGTGGGCCTACACCACGGGCGGTGCCGTCGAGTCGTCGCCCACGGTCGTGAGCGGGGTCGTCTACGTCGGCTCCGAGGACCACAAGGTGTACGCGCTCGACGCCACGAGCGGCGTGGTCAAGTGGAGCCTGACGACCGGGAACAACGTCGACTCGTCGCCTGCCGTCGTGGGCGGCGTCGTCTACGTGGGCTCCAACGACGGCAAGGTCTGGGCGCTCGACGCCTCCACCGGGACGGTCAAGTGGACGGCCACCACCGCCGGCGCCATCTTCTCGTCGCCTGCCGTCGCCAGCGGCGTCGTCTACGTCGGCTCCGCCGACCACAAGGTCTGGGCCCTCGACGCCACCACCGGGGCCACGAAGTGGACCGCCACCACCGGCGCCGGCATCTCGTCGTCACCCGCGGTGGCGAACGGGGTCGTCTTCATCGGCTCCGACGACACCAAGGTCTGGGCCCTCGACGCCACCACCGGGGCCACGAAGTGGACCACCACCACCGGGGGCACGGTCCAGTCCTCGCCTGCGGTCGCGAACGGCATCGTCTACGTCGGCTCCACCGATCACAAGGTCTACGGCCTCGACGCCACGACCGGTGCGACGACGTGGTCCAACACCACCGGCGGCGTGGTCTTCTCGTCGCCGAGCGTCGCCAACGGGGTCGTCTTCGTCGGCTCCAACGACGGCAAGGCCCGCGCGTTCACCGCCTGGTCCTTCACCCGGCCGACGTGCCCCTCGAACCCGCACTCCGGGCTGAGCCCCTGCCAGATCCAGGACGCCTACCGCCTGCCGTCCCAGGTCGCCGGCACCGGCCGCACCGTGGCGCTCGTCGACGCCTACGACAACCCCAACGCCGAGGCCGACCTGGCCGCGTACCGCACGCAGTACGGGCTCCCGGCCTGCACCACCGCCAACGGGTGCTTCAAGAAGCTGAACCAGACGGGCGTCGCCGGGAGCTACCCGACCGGCGACTCGGGCTGGGGCATCGAGATCTCCCTCGACCTCGACGCCGTCTCGGCGGCCTGCCCCCTGTGCCACATCACGCTCGTCGAGGCGAACAGCGCCTCGGGGGCCGACCTCATCACGGCCGAGGACACCGCTGCCGCGCAGAGCCCGACCGCCATCTCGAACAGCTGGGGCGGCGGCGAGTTCGCCGGCGAGCACAGCTACGACAGCCACTTCACCCATGCCGGCATCGCGACCACGGCGTCCACCGGTGACTCCGGCTACGGACCCCAGTGGCCGGCCGCCGTGCCGACCCTCACCGCGGTCGGCGGCACCAACCTGACGGCCGACTCCAGCGCCCGCGGCTGGAACGAGACGTTGTGGTCGGGTGCCGGGAGCGGCTGCTCCACCCAGGAGCCCAAGCCCGCCTGGCAGCTCGACTCCGGCTGCGCCAACCGCACCATCGCCGACGTCTCGGCTCTCGCCGGGTCGCCCGGGTTGGCCATCTACGACACGTACGGCGCGTCCGGTTGGCTGGACTACGGCGGCACCAGCCTGGCGTCGCCCCTCGTCGCCTCGGTCTACGCCCTGGCGTACCCGGACTACTCGCTGAGCACGAGCTACACGCACGCCGCCTCCCTGTTCGACATCACGTCGGGCTCGAACGGCTCGTGCGGGGGCAGCTACCTGTGCACCGGGACCACCGGCTACGACGGCCCCACCGGGCTCGGGACTCCCTGCGGCACGGCGGCCTTCGGGTCCGGGCCCTACATCAGCACCTGCCCCGCTCCTGGAGCCGGGAGCCCGGTGGGCGCGGCACCCCAGTCGACGGCGGTCCTCACGCCGGCGTGCCCCCCGGCGAAGCCGGGCTACGTCCGCTGCTTCGCCCTCGAGGTCGGCAAGGGCTGACCGGACGGGAGCGCCATCGACCGTCGGCCACGGGCCCACCTCGCGCGAGACTCCCCTCGTCCCGCCCTGGTAGCTCAGGTGGATAGAGCGACCGCCTCCTAAGCGGTAGGCCACAGGTTCGAGTCCTGTCCAGGGCACCCTCCCCCCCGGTAGCACCTAGCCTCACCCGCCGTGGCCGTCCAGCTCCCGTACTTCGACGAGATCATCGAGCGACTCGACAACCAGCCCGACTCATCGCTGGCGGTCGCGTTCAAGCAGAACGTGCACTGGGGCTACTACGTCGAACCCGACACCGCCGACGACGGCACGGCCGGCTACATCGAGGCCGCCAAGGAGATGACCCGCCAGGTCTGCCGCGCCGCGGGGGTGGCCGACGGGCAGCGCGTGGTCGACGTCGGCTGCGGCTTCGGGGGCGCCATCGCCCACATGGACGCCACCCGCGCCGACTGCCGCTTCGTGGGCCTCAACTTCGACGCCCGGCAGCTGGAGGTGGCGCGGCGGCTCGTCACCCCGGCGCCGTCGAACGAGGTGCGCTTCGTGGCGGGCGACGCGTGCGCGCTGCCGTTCGCCGACCGGAGCTTCGACGTGATGACCGCGCTCGAGTGCATCTTCCACTTCCCCAGCCGCAGCCGCTTCCTCGAGGAGGTGCGCCGGGTGCTGGTGCCGGGCGCGCTGCTGGCCATCACCGACTTCGTGCTGCCCGCGGTCTTCGCCGACCACAAGGACGACCTGGTGGCCGCCCACCGCAGCGGCAGCGACTTCTACGGCTCGAACGCGCCGCCCATCACCGGCGCCGAGTACCGGAGCGTGGCGGCCGCGGCGGGGATCGAGTGCATCGAGGACCGCGACATCACCGCCCAGACCGTGCCCACGTACGCCGCCATGCGGCGCCTCTACCACGAGGCCCGGATCCTCAACGGCGTGCGCGCCACCTACGAGCTCGACGAGGCCCGCAAGCGCGGCCTGCTCGAGTACCACCTCCTGGTGTTCCGCGTCCCCTGACCCCTCCTACGATGGCCCGCGTCGGGCGATCAGAACGGAGCGCGGTGTGTCCACCGAGGGTCACGGCACCAAGGCCATCCTCGCGGCGTTCGCCGCGAACCTGGGCATCGCCGTGGCCAAGTTCGTGGGCTTCGTGTTCACGGGGTCGGGCTCGATGCTGGCCGAGGGCGTGCACTCGCTGGCCGACACCGGCAACCAGGGCCTGCTGCTGTTCGGGGGGAAGCGCTCGCAGCGCGAGGCCACCGACGAGCACCCGTTCGGCTACGGCCGCGAGCGCTACTTCTACGCCTTCGTGGTGGCCATCGTGCTGTTCACCCTCGGCGCGGGCTTCGCCATCTACGACGGCATCTCGAAGTGGCGGCACCCCCACGAGCTCGAGGGGCTCTGGTGGGCCGTGGCCATCCTGGGCGTGGCGGTCGTCCTCGAGTCGTTCAGCTTCCGCACCGCCCTGAGGGAGTCCCGCAGCCAGCGTGACCCGGGCCAGTCGCTGGTCCAGTTCATCCACCGCGCCAAGGCCCCCGAGATCCCCGTGGTGCTGCTCGAGGACTTCGCGGCGCTGTGCGGTCTGTGCATCGCCCTGCTCGCGGTGATCCTGTCGCACGCCACGGGCAACCCGCGCTGGGACGCGCTCGGCACCATCCTCATCGGCGTGCTGCTCGGCCTGGTGGCGGCGGTGCTGGCCGTCGAGATGAAGTCGCTCCTCATCGGCGAGTCGGCCAGCAGCACGCAGCAGGACGCCATCCGCAACGCGCTCGTGGCCGACGACGCGGTGCTGCGGCTCATCCACGTCCGCACCGAGCACCTCGGTCCCGAGGAGCTGCTCGTCGGCGCCAAGCTCGAGTTCCGCCACGACCTCACCCTCCCCGAGGTGGCCGACGCCATCGACCGCGTGGAGGTGCTGGTGAGGGCCGACGTGCCCGCGGCACGGGTGCTCTACATCGAGCCCGACATCAGCCGCGACCAGCCGACGGCGGCGCCGGTTGCCGATTGAGGCAATACCCGACATACTCGGTCGGGTATTGCCGATCCACGATCCTTCGAGAGGCCAACGATGACCACGATCCGCTTGGGTGACGAGTTCCCGGACTTCACCGCCGAGACCACCGACGGCACCATCAACTTCCGTGAGTGGAAGGGCGACAGCTGGGCGCTGTTCTTCTCCCACCCCGCCGACTTCACCCCGGTCTGCACCACCGAGCTGGGTGCGCTGGCGGGCCTCAAGCCGGAGTTCGACAAGCGAGGCGTGAAGCTCATCGGCATCTCCGTCGACTCGCTCGAGTCGCACCAGGGCTGGACGGGCGACATCGCCGACGTCACCGGCAACAAGCTCAACTTCCCGCTCATCGCCGACCCCGACCGCAAGCTGGCGCTCGAGCTCGACCTGATCCACCCCAACGCCAACGCCACGGCCACGGTGCGCACCGTCTACATCATCGGGCCCGACAACCTGCTCAAGCTCAGCCTCACCTACCCGGCGTCCACCGGGCGCAACTGGGCCGAGATCCTGCGCACCATCGACTCGCTGCAGCTCACGGCCAACCACAAGGTGGCCACGCCGGTGAACTGGACCCAGGGCGAGGACGTCATCGTCGTCCCCGCGGTGAGCGACGAGGAAGCGGCCGAGAAGTTCGGCTCCTTCGACGCCAAGAAGCCCTACCTGCGCTACGTCAAGCAGCCCGGCTGAGCCCTGGTGAGCGGCTCCGTCCCCGTCAGGCGGGGACGGAGTCGGTCGCCGCGGTGCCGAGCCCGCGGTCGAACGCGGTGATCCACCCGGTGGCCTCGACGCCCAGCTGGTGCATGCGGCTCCAGCCCTCGGCCGCCACGTCGATGGCGTCGGAGCTGCCGATGAGGTCGAGGGCGCGTCCCTCGGCGAGGCGGGCGAGCGCCTGCGAGAGCACGTCGCCCGTGTGGTCGATCTCGTCGCGCAGGATGGCGAACGACCGGCGCACGCCGTCGCGGTCGCCGGAGCGGGCCGCCGCCAGGCCTTGGGCGACCAGCACCAGGAAGCGGTCGTAGTAGCTCGAGCGCGGATCGCCGAGCACGCTCTGCGCCAGCTCGCCGGCGCGCTGCGTGTCGCCCGCGGCCCCGAACGCCAGGGCCGCGGCCGCCCGCGTGGCGAGGCCCACGGTGCCGTGGCCCGCCGAGGTCATGGCGTCGCGGAGCACGCCGACCGACTCGTCGACGCGGCCCAGCTGCAGCAGCGCCAGCCCGGCGGCGAGCTGCGACTCGTCGGGCCCGTCGCCCCGGTCGACGCTCTCGTCCCACGGCCACTCGAGCACCGCCAGCGCGGGCTCGGGCCGGCCCAGGTGCACCAACGTGGAGGCGAGCGCGCCGGCGGTGACGCCGCGGTCCTCGGGGGACTGCTGCTCGGCCGCCTCCCAGGTCTCCTCGAGCACCATGACCCCCTCGGTGACGCGGCCCGACATGACCAGCGCCCGGCCGAGCGGCCACACGATGCGGGCCTGGCCGAAGCCGTCGTGGAGCGACTGGAACAGCGCCAGCCCCTCCTCGCCGTAGGTGACTGCCTCATCGGTGCGGCCGGTCCAGCAGCGGATGGTGGCACCGAGCAGCAGCATCATGCCGATGGCCCACTGGTCGCCGTTGGCCCGCGCCTCGGCGAGCACCTGTTCCTGCAGCGCGATGGCGGTGGGGGCGTCGCCCTCCTGGAAGCGCAGGAAAGCCTGCAGCCCCCGTGCCCAGGCCGCGCCGCCGGCGTCGCCGAGGTCGTGGAAGACCGCCAGTGACGAGTCGACGTAGTGGTTGGCCTCGTCGGCGCGGCCCCGGCTGAGCGCGACCCACGCCAGGTTCTGCAGCGCCCAGGCCTCGCCCCGCCGCCGCCCGAGCGAGCGGAACGCGCCGAGCGCCTCGAGCGCCGAGCGCTCGGCCTCCTCGAGCCGCCCCGCGAACAGCTCGGCGATGGCCCGCGTGCGCAACGCCTCGGCGCGGCCCTCGTCGTCGCCCGCCTCCTCGAACCCGGTGACGGCGGCGTCGAGCGTGAGCAGCGCGGCGGCCAGCTCCCCCGCCTTCTGCTGCAGGTCGCCGCGCACCAGCAGCACCGAGGCCCGGCCGCGGGGATCGTCGAGCAGGGTGGCGACCTCGTCGGCCTCGGCGGCATCGGCCTCGGCTGCCCACGACTCGCGCAGCTCGACGCGCGCCCGCGCGCGTCGCAGCAGCAGACCGAGGCGGATGGCGCTGGGCTCGGGCCCGGCCAGCAGCAGCGCCTGCGTGCACAGCCGCTCGACGGCGGGCAGCAACCGGAGCTTCTCGGCGCGGGCCGCTGCCTCGTCGACCCAGTTGAGCGCGTCGGACCGGACGCCACCCGAGAGCTGGTCGACGGCGCCCAGGTCGGTGAGCAGCTCGGCGGCCACGCCGTAGTGGTGGGCCAGGGCGTCGACCTGCACGTCGGACCAGGTGCCCTCGTGGTGGTGCTCGATCCACTTGGCCACACCGAGGTGGCGCTCGGCCCGGTCGAGCTTGGTGAGGGTGTGGTAGGCGACCTCGCGGGTGAGGTCGGAGCGGAACTCCCAGTGGTCGTCGTTGACCACGAGGAGCTCGCGCTCGGCCAGCTCGGTCATGGCCCCGTCGATGTCGGTGGCCTGGCGCATGATGCGGGCCATCTCCGAGAGGTGCTCGATGCGCCCGCGCCGGCCCAGCACCGCGGCGTCGTCGATGACGGCACGCTCGACGGGGCCCAGACGGTCGAGGCGGGCCGCCACGAGGCCGCGCAGCGTGTCGGGCAGGGCGCCCAGCGACCCGGCCGACAGGGCGGAGGGGCCGGTGGGCACCGCACCCCGGCCGTCGAGCAGGGCGACGAGCTCCTCGAGGAAGAACGGGTTGCCGCCGCTGCGCTCGCGCAGCACGGCCCGGGCCTCGTCGGGCAGCGCGCCGTGCTCGGTCTCCTGGACGAGGATGTCGAGCAGCTGGTCGGTGGCGGCGTCGTCGAGCACCTCGAGGTTCAGGGCCACGGTGTCGAAGCGACCGACCGGTGGCTGCCACGACTCGAGCAGGCCCCGCCGGGCGGTGGCCACCAGAACGAAGGGACGGCGGGCCAGGCGCTCGAGCACCGTGGTGAGCAGGTCGAGCACGATGGGGTCGGCCCAGTGGAGGTCGGACAGCTGCACCACCACCGGGCGGTCATGGGCCGCATCCTCGAGGTAGGCGATGACGGCCCGCACGATCTCGTCGTGGGCCCGGTCGGGATCGAGGTCGAGGCGGGTCTCCTCGTAGCCGAACAGCTGCATCAGTCCGGCCGTGGTGCGCGAGATCTCGGCCGGGTCGCCCTCGGGCCCCGCCGCGCGCGCCACCAGGTCGCGCACCGAGGCGCGGACCTGCGCCGGCGGGTCGGAGGTGTCGAGCCCGGCCGCGTGACGGAGCGCGTCGGCGATGGGCCACCAGGCGTTGACCTCGCCGTAGGGCACGCAGCGGCCCTCGAACACGGTGGCGCCGTGATCGCACTTGAGGCTGGCGGCGAGCTCGCTGGCCAGCCGCGTCTTGCCCATGCCGGCGTCGCCCAGGATCAGCAGGAAGGCGCCCCGGGCGTGGGTGAGCGCGGTGTCGACCGAGCGGGTGAGCAGCCCCAGCTCGTTGTCGCGGCCGACGAGTGGCCCGTGGGCCCGACCGGGGCGGACACCGGGAGCCGAGAAGGGCTCGGTGGCCACCCAGCCCTGCACCGGCGCCTCTCTGCCCTTGGCGGGCACGACGCCCCGCGGCTCGTAGCCGATGACCCGGCGCGTGGCCGACCAGGTGGCCTCGCCCACGAGCACCTCGCCCGGCTCGGCGGCGGTCTGCAGGCGGTTGGCGGTGTTCACGACGTCGCCCATGGCGGTGTAGTCGCCGCCGGCCTGGAGGGCGCCGACGAGCACCTCGCCGGTGTTGACCCCGATGCGCAGCCGCACCGCGTCGTCGAGCTCGGCGGCCCGGTCGGCGACGGTCTGCTGCATGCAGAGGGCGGCACGGACGGCGCGCTCGGCGTCGTCCTCGTGCGCGACGGGAGCACCGAAGAGGGCCACGACCGCGTCGCCGATGATCTTGTCGACCCGGCCCCCGAAGCGCAGGATGTCGGCCACCAGCCACTGGAAGCAGCGGTCGACGAGGTGCTTGACCTGCTCGGGGTCGCGCGTCTCGGCCAGCGTGGTGAACCCCACGACGTCGGCGAACAGCACGGTGACGACCCGGCGCTCCTCGCCGTGCCCCGTCATGCGGAACCCGCACGCCGGGCAGAACCGCGCCGCGACCGGGAGATCGGAGCCGCACGCCGGGCAGGACATGCCGGCATCTTACGAGGCACCCGGGAAGACGCGACCGGCTTTCGCACGATGCCGTCCACCTGCCCGGATGCCCGTCTGCCGGCTCCGCCGCGTTGTTCACCGACCCGTGACATCGGCGAAACCGTCGGGCCACACCGGGGCAGCACCATCGCCACGTGTTCGACAACTCGCTGCCGGGGTTCGTTGTGGGGGTCACCGCCGACCGCCGCAGCGACGAGCAGGTGCTCATGCTGCAGCGCCTGGGGGTCGACGTCATGCTCGCCCCCACCATCCGCACGCTCCCTCTGCTCGATCCGTCACGGCTCCGCGACGCGACGGAGGCGGTCATCGCCTCGCCCCCCGACTACCTGGTGGCCAGCACGGCCGTGGGCATGCGGTCGTGGTTCGCCACCGCCGAGTCGCTCGGCCTGGCCGACGACCTCCGGCTGGCGCTGCGGGGCACGCTCATCGCGGCACGCGGCCCCAAGGCGGCCGGCAGCATCGCCGGCGCGGGCTTCGACGTGTGGTGGCGGGCCACCACCGAGCAGCTGACGGAGGTGGGCGATCGCCTCATCGCCGAGCCGCTCACCGGCCGGCGCGTCGCCATCCAGCTCCACGGCGACGACCGCC
>Ga0302299_10000965_pt1 | contig 16841 bp, 12 predicted proteins | sample III_Fen_N3_4_FD_198795 | JGI IMG/M metagenome (GOLD analysis project Ga0302299, IMG submission 198795) | Peat permafrost microbial communities from Stordalen Mire near Abisko, Sweden - III_Fen_N3_4 | ecosystem: Environmental > Terrestrial > Soil > Wetlands > Permafrost | place: Sweden: Abisko... | reverse complement strand
CCGAAGAAGGCCTTCGCCGACCCGCTGTTCCAGAAGCTGATCGACGACATGCGCGAGACGATGTACGAGTACGAGGGCGTCGGCGTCGCCGCGCCGCAGGTCCACGAGGGTTGGCGGCTCGCGGTCATCGAGGTGCCGGGCAACGACGACCGCACGCGCGCCGAGATCCCGTTCATGGTGCTGGTCAACCCGGTGGTTACGCCGCTCGGTGAGGAGCGCGAGACCGGCTGGGAGGGCTGCCTGTCTGTGCCCGACCTGCGTGGCGTCGTCTCGCGCTTCAGGCGCGTCCGGCTCGAGGCCCTCGATCGCGAGGGCAAGCCCTACTCGCTCGAGGCGGGCGACTTCTTGGCACGCGTGATCCAGCACGAGTGCGATCACCTGGACGGCCGCGTCTACCTCGACCGCATGGCCGACCTGCGGACGCTCACGTTCATCAAGGAGTTCGACGACCACGTCCACCAGGACGAGGACGAGGAGGAGAGTTGAGGCTCGTGCGGATGCTCGTGGCCGTGACGATCGCGCTCGCCTGGATCGTGCCGGCTGCCGCGCGCGACGCGACCGCCGTGGACACGCCGGCGGCCACGATCCGGCAGGAGAAGGGCTCGGGCCTCGAAGTCTGGTTCATCGCCTACCCCTGGCGACCGGACATCTTCCAGGCGCTCGAGGAAGGCGGGCCGACCGCTCACGGCTGGGCGTTTGCGAGGCTCGCCGTGTCGTCCTACTTCGAGCTAGACGGGACTCGCCTCTTCCCGGGTCACTACGCGATGGTGCTGAACCCGAAGACGGGCGCCATCCCGATGGCGCTCGAGCTGAGGCGCGTCGCCAACCGGGAGTTCCTGGTCGACGCTCCCGCCATGGCTCTGCCGCCGCCTGGCGAGACGGTCTACAAGAAGCCGGTGACATTCACCCTCGGCAGCGAGCCCGCCCCTGCGCTCGACCTGACGATCGCCACATGGAACGACGGCTCGTTGCTGACGATCCGCTACGGCAACCGGAAGCTGGCAAAGGAACTCTCGCGCACCAGCCCGTGAGCTCGCCGCGGCGGCCGCGGGCGCTGCCGGGCCTTCCGCGTCAGTGCCTCGCGAGCGCCTCGGCGATCGCCTTCTCCGCGAGCGGGGCCATCACTGCGTAGCCGGCCGCGTTCGGGTGCAGGCCGTCGCCAGTCAACTCGGAGCGCAGCATGCCCCGGGCGTCCGACACCGCCGTGGCGTAGTCGAGGTACACGTGACCGTTCTTCCTCGCGTACGCGACGAGCCAGTCGTTGAGCGCGCGCAGCGTCGCCGGCGGTCGGTCGTTCGAGCGGTTCAGCGGGGCGCCCTTGGCGTCCGTCTTGTCGTCGTTGATCGGCAGGACCGACCCGAGCACGACGCGGATGCCGTGCACCCTGGCCAGCTCGCTCATGTCGGCGAGGTTCGCCTGGATCGCCTCCGGCGTCGTCCGGCCTGCGTTGCCGGCCACGTCGTTGGTGCCGGCCAGGATCACGACCACCTGCGGCTTCAGGTCGATCACGTCGGCACGGTAGCGCAAGAGCATCTGCGAGGAGGCCTGCCCGCCGATGCCGCGGTTGAGGTAGGGCTGGCCCGGGAAGAATCCGCCGCCTTCGGGCTTCGACCAGTTGTCCGTGATCGAGTCGCCGAAGAACACGACACGCCGCTCGCCGGGCTTCGGGGCGGCGAGCGCGGCGTTTGCGGCGGCGTAGCGGGCGAGGTTGCCGTAGTCGGACGCCACGAACTGCAGGCAGTCGAGCCGCTCCGTGCCCTCGAAACGCGCACAGCCGCTCGGCCACACCGGGAACTTCCACTCCGCTGGCTTGGCCGCCCATTGGCCGGGGAACGCGGACTGCGGCGCGGGCGAGCTGCCAGCCGGTGCCTGCGCGAACGCACCGGAGGCGGCGGCAACGAGGGCGAGTGTGAGCAGCGGGGCGCGCGACAGGATCATGGCGGCGGTCTCCTCGCCGGGAGCATACAACGCTCGCCGCCGGGCGGCCTTCAGTCGCCGGCAGGCCGCAACGGCTGCAGCGTCACCGGGCCCAGCAATCCCGAGTCACGCAGCGGCCAGCCGGACGCCTCGAGCGGCTTGTAGTCGATGCCGACGACGTTCGCATCGCGGAAGCGCTTCCAGCGAACGCCGCGTCGATCGAGGTCGCGCACGCGGTTCGCAGCGAGGTTCGTGACCTCCAGCTCCAGCGTGTTCGCGCCGGGTCGCAGCGCGCCGCCGAGCAGGACCGAGAACGGCGGGCTCCACAGCGTGCCGAGCGGGCGGCCGTTGAGGCTCACTCGCGCCGTCTCGGCCACGGCGCCGAGGTCGAGCCGCCACTCCGCGGCAGACCCGCCGGGGTGCTCGAACGTGAGCGAGTAGCGGGCCGCGCCCGCGAAGCGGCGCGCGTCCTCGTCGTCGCGAGCCGTCCACGAGCCGAGGGCGTTCGTCTCGAAACCCGACGGCAGCACGGGCCCGCCCTCCACGAAGCGTACGCTCCAAGGGCCGGCGAGCGGGGTCTGCGGTCCGGCGGGCGCGAGGCGCGGCCAGGCCGGGCCCGCGACCGTCTCCAGCGCGAACGTGCGCAGGACGGCCGATTCGCCGGGCTCGAGATCGAGCAGCACCTCCGTCGCGCCGCCCGCGCCTCGGCGCAGCGGGACGACGCCGGCACGCTCGGCCTCACGCGGGTCGAGACGCACGGCGGCGCGAGCGCGCGTCCCCAGGGACTGCCATCCCCGAACGGCGACGGCGGCGCGGTTCACCACGAAGTAGTGACACCCGGCCGCGTGGCGGCGCCTCACGAGCCACACGCCGGACTCGGCCATCGGCTCGCGCTCCACGCCCGCGCGCGCGAGGCGTGACTCGATCTCCCGTATCCGCTCGCCGGCGGGACCGTCCAGGAACACCACCTCGACGCCGGCGCCGGCCAGCTGGCCGAGCCTGCCGCGTGCCGCGGGCGCCATGTGCTCCGTGCGCGGGACCACGATCGCGGCGAAGCGGCCCGCGCCGATCCGCAGGCGCCCACGCTCGACGCGGGCGGCGGCCAGGAAGCGGTCGCTCACCGCGTCCCACGCGTAGCCGCGGCTCGACAGCAGGCGGCCAGCCTCGTCGAACGCGTCGGGCACGGGGTTCTGGACGATCAGCTCGCCACCGGCGTGCCACGCGTCGCGCGGCGAGTAGTACAGCAGCACGTCCTCGTCCGGCTCGCCCGACTGCAGGACCGCCTGCACCCGCTGCAGGTAGGCGGTGAACGCGGGCAGGTCGCGCCAGAGGCCGCCCTGCGGCCCGAGGTTGACCGAGGCGTAGAACTGCCAGCCCGGCCACTCGGCTCCGTCGGGCGAGTAGGGGATGCCGTGGAAGAACAGATGGTTGACGCCCGAGACGAACAGCCAGTCGGCCGCGGCCTTCGCGTCCGCGAGCGAGACCTGGAAGTGCTCGCCGAGCCAGGTGAAGGCCTCGGCCGAGGTGAGCGCGCGACCGGCGAGATGGGCGGCGGACGACGCCAGCTTCAGGCGCGGCTGCGCCTTGGCGTCCGGGCGGCCGAACAGCTCGGTCTCCGGCACGTCGGCGGCCGCATAGGCGTCCACGAGGTCTCCCGGTCCGCCGTGCGCCTGGTTGCGGGTGAGGCTGCCGTGCGCGTGGCTCCAGGCGCTCCAGCGGCGCACGTACTCGAGGTGCAGCTCGCCGAGCGTCTCGCGGTAGTCCGCGCGCACGCGGGCGACCTCCGCCGCCGGCCCGTCGCCGGAGAGCGCCGGCAGCTCGCGGCGCAGGTCGTAGCCGCGCCGGGCCGCGAACGCGTCGAACAGGGAGGGTGTGAAGCTCGCGCCGTAGTACTCGAACGAGTCGTGGAACTGGGCCCGCGGCGGCCCGTCGGCGAGGCCCGCGAGCGCGCGGTCGAAGCGCTCGAGGTAGCGCCCCAGGGCGTCGGGCGAGAACGGGTCGAGCACGTTCCCCTCTCCGCCGGGCGCGGCGCGCTTGACCTGCTGGATCGGCGCTTCGGCCCGCGCGACGTAGACCTGCCACTGCCCGGGCGGCGCGACCCACCCCTCCCAGCCGTGGCCGAGGTCGACACGCGAGCCATCCGACGCGAGCGCCAGCGCGGCCGCGACGCGTCCTCCGCCGGCGGGCAGGACGAGCCGGGCGCCGCCGGACACCGGCAGCTTCTGCAGCACGAGCTTCGCGGAGGCGTCCGCGGCAGTGACGTTCGGTCCGCCGAACGGCCAGCCCGTTCCGGTCGTCAGGTCGACGCCGAGGCCGAGGCGCTTCGCCTCCCGCTGCGTGTGGGCGAACAGCGCCGTCCAGCGCGGCGAGAGGAACAGGACGTCCCGGTCCTCGAGCCCCTGCACGCCGTAGATCGGGCAGATCTCGACACCGCCGATGCCGGCCTGCGCGAACAGCTCCAGCTGACGGGTGAGGCCCGCCTCGTCGACGGCGCTGCCGAGCCACCACCAACGCGTCCAGGGCCGGCTCTCGCGCGTGGCGACCGGCCACGCCAGCGGATCGGGCGACGCGGCGCCCAGTGGGGCGCGAGCGGTCGATACCACGAGCCCCAGCACGAGCCCAACGACGCGCGGCGCTCTCACACGGTCACCACCGGGTTGCGCAGCTCGCCGATCGGCGCGCACGAGACGACGACCTCGTCGCCCTCTTCGAGCCCGGCCGCGAGCGGCTGGATGATGCCGGTGCCCGTCGAGAGGATCGTCCCGGTGCGGATCTCGTTCGAGCGCAGCAGGTAGCCCGCGATCTCGTCAATCGGGCGCTTCAGCTGCGCGGTGGACGCCTCGCCCTCGAAGATCTCGCGGCCGCCTCGCACCACGCGGCAGCGCAGCGTCAGGGCGTAGGGCTCGCCGATCTCGTCCGGCGTCACGATCACCGGCCCGAAGGCGAAGCATCCGCGGTAGATCTTCGACTGCGGCAGGTAGAGCGGGTTGTCGCGCTCGATGTCCCAGGCGGAGACGTCGTTCGCGAGGGTGTAGCCGAGCACCGCGCCCGTCCGCGAGAGCACGACCGCGAGCTCAGGCTCCGCGGCGGTGAAGGCCGAGTCGCGCCGCCGCCCGATCGGTTCGCCGGGACCGGCGCAGCGCCAGGCGCTGGCCTTGAAGAACAGCTCCGGCCGCTCGGCCGCGTAGACGCGGTCGTAGATTCCCGTGCCCTCCTCGCGAAAGTCCGCGCTGCGGCGGTACGTCACGCCGGCGCCCCAGACCTCGGGCGGCGTGAGCGGCATCGCGAGGCGGGCACCAACGGCGGGAGCAATCCCGTCCCACTCGACGGGTCGCAGGCAGCCCGCCCGCTCGGCCGCGGCCAGCCAGTCACCGGCGACGAGCCCGCGCTCGACCTGCGCCTCGAACAGCTCGAGCGAGGAGCCCACGCCGTCATAGGGCGCCTCCAGCACCCGCCCGCGGCCGTCCGCCACGACTCCCAGCCGCGGGCCGGGTCCCGTCCCGTGCACCTGGAACAGCTTCATCCGCTCACCCCCTCGCGGTGGTATCACGGGACCAGGCGTCCGGCAACACGAGGCCGCCCGCTGGCCGCGGAGCGCCTCGCGGGGGCGTGCTAGTCTTGCCGATCCATGCCCGTCCTGACCGGAGCGCCGATCGTCACGCTGCGCCACGCCTCCGCCCGCCCGTACGACGGCGCGATCGCCGCCGCGCGCACCTGCTACGCCCCGCGTGTGATCGCCGTCGACGAGGTCACGCCGTCCCAACGCGAGACGATCGGGCCGCTCACCTTCGAGGCCGGCCACCATACGGTCTGGCAGCACGCCCACTTCGAGTTCGGGCTCGAGAACGTCAGCCGCCAGCTGGTGTGGTCGTTCCTGCACGCGCACCCGTTCTACAACTCCGAGCAGTCCTCGCAGCGTTTCGTGCGCCTGGACGAGATCCGCGCCCACGTGCCGGCGGGCCTCTCCGGCGAGGCGCGCGCGGTCTACGAGGGCGCGATCGAGGCGGCCTGGGAGTCCTACCGCCGGCTCACGACCCTGCTGCGCGAGGACACGCGGCGCATCCTGTCGCAACTGCGCCAGCTCACCCCGAACGCGTCGGAGAAGCGGCGCAAGAAGGTGGAGCGCGAGGCCGAGAAGAAGGCGATCGAGATCGCGCGCTACGTGATCCCGGTGGCGGCGTTCACCTCTCTCGTGCACACCCTCTCGGGCATCGTGCTGCACCGGTTGTTCCGGATGATGCGCACCGGCGACACGCCCGAGGAGACGCAGACCGTGGTCGAGGCGATGGTCGGCCTCGTGAAGCAGCAGGACCCGGCCTTCTTCGAGCGCATCGGCCAGGGGCCGCTGGCCGAGCACGAGATCGTGGAGACGCAGCTGCCGCGCCTCGCCGCCGACGGCGACGCCGAGGCCGCACGGCTCGACGCCCTGCTCGGCGGCCGCACGTCGCTGCTCGTCGACCACTCGGCCCGCGCCGAGTCGACGACGGCCGAGGCCGTGCGCGCCGTGCTCGGGGCCAGCCACGCCACGCTGTCCGACGACGCGGCGCTCGAGCGGCTGCTCAACCCCGGGCTGAACCGCTACCGGCTCGAGACGCTGCAGCTCTCGGTGCACTCGCCGCTCGCCCGCGCCATGCACCACGCGTCCTACACGTTCCTCAAGCGCCTCTCGCACACGGCGGACAGCCAGGACCAGCGCCACCGCATGGTGCCGGCCTCGCGGCCGCTGATGACGTTGACCGACACGCGCCGGCCGGATTACGTCACGCCCCCGCTGATCGCGGCGAACGCCCGGGCGCTCGAGGTCTACCAGCAGGCGATGGACGCCGCCTGGACGGCCAAGAACCGGCTGCTCGAGCTGGGCGTCCCGCTCGAGAAGGCGCTCTACCTGCTGCCGAACGCGAAGGCGCTGCGCTTCCACGAGAGCGGGAGCCTGCTCTACCTCGCGCACAAGTGGGTGATGCGCACCTGCTTCAACGCGCAGGAGGAGATCTACCGCGCCTCGCTGGACGAGCTCGAGCAGCTTCGCGCGGTGCACCCGCGGCTCGCGCGCTACATGGGCCCGCCGTGCGTGATCCGCCACGGGCACGTGACGCCGACCTGCACCGAGGGCGAGCACTTCTGCGGCGTGCCGGTCTGGCGGTCGTTCCCGGACGTGACCCGCCCGCTCTAGCGGGCGAGCGCTGCGCTCATCACGCCGGGGCAACGGCGTCGGCGGCTCGCTCGCCGCTGCGCACGGCCCCTTCGATCGTGGCGGGCAGGCCGGTGTCGGTCCAGTCGCCGGCCAGGAACAGCCCCGCGATCGGCGTCCGCGGCCCCGGCCGCAGGGCCTCGAGCGCCGGCGTCGAGGCGAAGGTGGCGCTCGGATCGCGGAGCACCAGGCTGCGCACGATCGTGGCCGTCGACATCGCGGGAAAGAAGCGGCGCAGCGCCTGCTCCGCCGCGGCGACCAGCTCGGCGTTCGTCTTCAGCGCGCTGCGGTAGGCGGCGCTCACGATGAAAGCCAGGTGCTGCGGCGCTCCTTCGCGGCCGTAGAGCCGGCCCTTGTCGAAGAGCCATTCCACCTCGCAGCCCCGCAACCCGAGCATGACGCGGTCGACCACCACGCGGTCGAGCCAGATCTCGACGGAGACGATCGGCGAGCCCTCGAACCGCGACAGCGAGTCGAAGGGCGGCCTCCCGCGTAAGCCCTCCGGGACGAGCGCCGCCAGGGCCCGGGGCGGCAGCGCGCAGACGACGGCGTCGGCGCGCTCGCAGCCGGGCTCGGCCGGGCGGCCGGCCGCGATCAACTCGCGCGCGACCGGCCCGCGGGCGAGGCGCACGCCGCTCGCGCGCCCCTCTTCCACCATCAGGGACTCCGCGCGCGCGCGCCGCTCGATCACGCCGCCCCGCCCCTGGAAGTAACCGGCGAGCCGCTCCGCGAAGCCGCTCCAGCCGCAGCGCAGGAACACCAGCCGCGAGTTGCGGTTGTCCCGCAGGAACGCCTCCTGGTACACGCGGTGGAACAGCACGGCCGCCGCCCGCTCCGGCGGCTCGTTGAGGATCGCGAGCGCCAGCGGATCCCACAGTAGCCGGCGCGCCTCCGGGCCCTGGCCGCAGCGCTCGAAATACTGGGCGAGCGTCAGGCCCTCCGGCCGGCGGCCAAAGCGGACCGCAAGGCCCATGCGCAGCGCCTGGAGCTTCACCCGCAGCGGCACGCGCAGGCCGATCAGGCCCGCCAGCAGGTGCAGCGGCGCCGCGAGCGGCGGGCAGTCGAGCGCGCTCACGCCCTGCTCGTCGATCCACTCGAGCAGGAGGTCGTCCTGCTCGAGCAGGAGGTCCTCCGCGCCGGCCCGCCGCGCGAGGGCGAGCGTCCTTGCGTAGGCCCCGATCATCAGGTGCGTGCCGTTGTCGACGTCCTCGCCGGTCACCGCGTCGCGCGACGACGTCGCGCGCCCGCCGAGGACGCCGCGGCGCTCGAGCAGGACGACCTGGTGGCGCCGCTCCTGGAGGGCGACCGCGGCCGCGAGCCCGGCGAACCCGCCGCCGACGACGACGACCTTCACAGGCCCCAGTACACGCGCGGGATCGCGCGCAGCGCGATCCACACCTTGCGCGGGCGTCCGAGCGCGACCCGCCCGCCCAGCGGGTGCCCGCGCCGGGCCCACTCCTCGAGCAGCGCCCGATAGACGGCGCCCATGATCTCGGCCGCGAGCAGCGAGCGGCGGTCTCCGGCGGGCAGGGCCGCGGCGGCGGCCGCGTAGTGCGAGCGCGCGCGGTCGGCTTCGAACACGAGCAGCCGGCCGAGCGGCTCGCCACGCGGCGCGTGCGGGTCGCGCGCGGCGGCCAGCAACTCGGCCTCGGCCACTCCGAACCGCTCCAGGTCCTCGAGCGGCAGGTACATGCGGTCGCGCGCGGCGTCGGCCGCCACGTCGCGCAGGATGTTCGTGAGCTGCAGCGCGAGGCCCAGCTCGACCGCGTACGTGCGCGTGCGCGGGTCGTCGTAGCCGAAGATCTCGATCGAGGCGAGGCCGACGGCGCAGGCCACGCGCTCGCAGTAGGCCCGCAGCTCGGGCCAGGTGGCGTAGCGCCGGGTGGTCAGGTCCATGCGGCAGCCCGCCACCACGTCCTCGAAGCAGGCCCGGGGAATCGGGAAGCGAGCCACCGTCTCGGCCAACTCCAGCCCGAGCTCGCTCTCGGGCCGGCCCGCGTAGCAGCGCGCGAGTTCCGCCAGCCAGCGGGCGAGGCCGGGCTCGCCCTCGCCGTCGGCTTCGTCGACGCAGTCGTCCACGACCCGACAAAACGCGTAGAGCGCGTAGATCGCGCGCCGCTTCTCGAGGGGCAGGATGCGGAACGCGTAGTAGAAGTTCGTCCCGCTCCGCCGAGTGATGCGCGCGCCCAGGGATGACGTCATGCCGCGCGCCAGCGCCAGGCGCGCCAGGCGAGCGCGGCCTTGTCGAGAGTCGAGTGTTTCGGCCGGCACCGGAACACGTCGCCGCCGACCGCCTCGATGCGATCGAGGATCGACATGCCGCCGAGCCAGGTAAGACGCATCTCGAACTGCAGCTCGCGGCCGACGCGGTCGCACAGCGGCCTGCCGCGCTCGAACAGCTCGCGCGTGCGGGCGATCAGCTCGCCCATCAGCCCGCGCCAGCCGTCGCTGACTCGGCCGCTGCCGAAGTCCCAGTCGGAGACGCCGTGCCGGCGCAGCAGGTCCTCGGGCACGTAGACGCGGCCGCGCGCGTGATCGAGCGCCGCGTCCTGCCAGTGGTTCGCGAGCTGCAGCCCCGTGCAGATCGCATCCGACAGCTGCGGCAGCGCGGCGTCCTGCTGCTCGAACACCAGCAGCACCAGCCGGCCGACCGGGTCGGCCGAGCGCCGGCAGTAGTCGAGCAGCTCCTCCCAGGAGGCGTAGCTCGTCTTCTCCGTATCCTGCCGGAACGCCGAGAGCAGGTCCAGCAGCAGCTGCTTCGGGATGCCGAGCCGGCGCACGGTCTCCTGCAGCGCGACGAAGATCGGCCCCTCGGCCTCGCCCGCGTAGGCCGCGTGCAGCAGGCGTTCCCAGTCGTCGAGCTTCTGCCGGCGCATGCCCTCGTAGAGCGGCTCGTCGGCGAAGTCGTCGGCCGTCCGCGCGAACGCGTACAGCGCGTGGACGTACGGCTGCCGCGCGCGCGGCACGAACAGCCCCACGGGGAAGTTCTCGTAGTGGGCCTTCGCGCGCGCCGCGCAGTACGCGAAGGCCTCCTCGACGCTGACGGCGGCCATGGCGACCGCGATCATACCGTCCCCGCCGGGGGCCGTGCGCGGGTCGTCCCCTGGCCCGGTGCTACCATGCCGGAACCGCGGAGGTCCGAAGCTGCAACCGTTCGAAGCCTTCCAGCACTGCCCCCGCTGTGGCCACGGCCCCGGCGTCCCCGTGCAGGAGGCGCTGCTGTCCTGCCCAGCCTGCTCCTTCCAGTTCCATTTCAACCCGGCGGTGGCAGCGGGCGTCTTCGTGTTCGACGGCGAGGGCCGCGTGTTGCTGCTGCTGCGCGCGCAGGAACCGGCGAAGGGCCGGCTCGGTCTGCCAGGCGGCTTCGTCGATGCCGGGGAGACCCTCGACGCGGCGCTGCGGCGCGAGACACGCGAGGAGACCGGGCTCGAGATCGGCCCGGTCGCGCTGCTCGGCGGCTGGCCAAACGTCTACGAGTGGCGTGGCGTGGGCTACCCGGTGCTCGATCTGTATTTCACGGCTCGCGCGCTGCCCGGCGCGGTGACGGCCGAGCGCCGGGAGGTGCTGGACTACGTGTGGGTGACGCCGGGCGAGTTGGACCCCGCGACACTCGCCTTCCCGACCACGCGGCTCGCCCACGCGCGCCTCGTCGAGCGGCTGGGCCCCGCCGCCGGTCCGGCGGGCAGCGCCCGTGAGCTGCACGTCGTGCTGGTCGAGCCCGAGATCCACTGGAACACAGGCAACGCCGGCCGCAGCTGCCTGGCCGCCGGCGCGCAGCTGCACCTCGTCGAGCCGCTCGGCTTCTCGCTCGACGAGCGCGAGCTGCGCCGGGCCGGACTCGACTACTGGGAACGCGTGCGGCCGCGCGTGTGGCCGGGCTGGGACGCGTTCGAGGCCGCGCTGCCGGGGCTGGGCGAGCCGTTCCTGGCCAGCCCCGACGCGGAGCGCGAGCTCTGGCAGTTCCGTTACCCCGCGCGCTCGGTGCTCGTGTTCGGCCGCGAGAGCGTCGGGCTGCCGCCTGCGCTGCGCGAGCGCTTCCGCGATCGGCTCGTGCGGCTGCCCATGCAGGATCCGGCCCTGCGCTCGCTCAACCTCTCCACGTGCGTCGGCGTCCTGCTCTTCGAGGTGCTTCGCCAATGGCAATCGACGGCTCCGTCCTGCTGATCCCCCTCCTGCTGCTCGCGACGGCCTCGGCACTGGCCGGCGAGGGTCGCGGCCGGGCCGACCTCGTGGTGACGAACGCCCGCGTCTGGACCGGCGACCCGGCGCAGCCCGAGGCCGAGGCCCTGGCCGTGCTCGGCGAGCGGATCGTGGCCGTCGGCGCCTCGGCGGAGATTGCCGCCTGGCGCGGGCCGCAGACGAAGGTCGTCGACGCCGGCGGCCGGCGCGTGCTGCCGGGCTTCAACGATGCTCACCTGCACTTCCCGGACGCCAGCGCGAAGCTGGCGCAGGTGAAGCTGAAAGACGCGCGTTCGCCGGAGGACTTCGCCCGCCGCATCGCCGCACAGGCGGCCACGCTGTCCAAGGGCGACTGGGTCCTGGGCGGGACCTGGGACGACCAGGCCTTCGAGCGGCCAAGGCTGCCGACGCGCCGCGACGTCGACCCGCTCACGCCGGAGACCCCCGTCTTCGTCGAGCGCTACGACGGCCACATGGCGCTGGCGAACGGCCTCGCGCTGAAGCTCGCCGGCGTGACGCGCGACACCGTCGCGCCGGCCGGGGGCGAGATCGTGCGCGACGCGGCGGGCGAGGCGACGGGCGTCCTCAAGGACGCGGCCATGGGCCTCGTGTACCGGGTGATCCCGCCGCCGTCGCGCGAGGCGCGGCTGCGCGCCGTCCACGAGGGCCTGCGCCACACCGCCTCGCTCGGCGTCACCAGCGCGCAGGACATGAACCCGGCGTACGAGGACATCGCCATCTACGCGGAGCTGGCCGAGCGGCGCGAGCTGACGCTGCGCCTCTCCGCGGCCCCGCTCGAAACGCAGTGGCAGGACCTGGCGCGGCTCGGCCTGCGCCGGGCCTTCGGCTCGCCCTGGCTGCGGCTCGGAGCGATCAAGGGCTTCGCCGACGGCTCGCTCGGCTCCACGACCGCGTACTTCTTCGATCCGTACACGGACGCGCCGGAGACGCACGGCCTGCTGTCGGACGAGATGCAGCCGCTCGACGGCATGCGCGAGCGCCTGGTCCGGGCCGATGCCGCGGGCCTGCAGCTGTGCATCCACGCGATCGGCGATCGGGCGATCTCGATCGTGCTCGACCTGTTCGAGGACGTGCTGAAGGCGAACGGCCCGCGCGACCGGCGCTGGCGCATCGAGCATGCGCAGCACGTCGCACCGAAGGACTTCCCGCGCTTCGCGCGCCTGGGCGTCATCGCCTCCGTCCAGCCGTACCACGCGATCGACGACGGGCGCTGGGCCGAGGGCCGCATCGGCCCCGGGCGCGCGAAGACGACCTATGCGTTTCGCAGCTTCCTCGACGCGGGCGTGCGACTCGCGCTCGGAACGGACTGGTACGTGGCGCCGGTCGACCCGATGCAGACGCTGTACGCGGCGGTGACGCGGGCGACGCTGGACGGCAAGCGCCCGGGCGGCTGGCTGCCCGAGCAGAAGATCACGCTCGCGGAGGCCCTGCGGGCCTACACCGCCGGCGCCGCGTACGCGGAGTTCCAGGAGGCCGACAAGGGCACGCTGGCGCCGGGCAAGCTGGCCGACCTCGTGGTGCTGAGCGAGGACGTGTTCGCGATCCCCCCCGAGCGCCTGCGCGAGGTGCGGGTCGAGACCACGATCGTCGGCGGTCGAGTGGTCTTCGAGCGAGCCCGTTAGCGAGCGGCCAGGAACTCGCGCAGCAACCGCAGCAGCTCGCGCGGCCTCTCCTCCTGCGGCACGTGGCCCGCGTCCTCGACGATCGCCAGGCGCGAGCCGGCGATCGCGGCGGTGAAGCGGCTGGCCTGCTCCAGCGGGATCCAGGCGTCGGCGCGGCCCCAGACCACGAGCGTCGGCGCGCTCACGCGGGGCAGGGCCTCGCGGACGATGCCGGCACGCTCGCCGAGCGAGTCGCCGAGCGAGCGCAGCGCGGCGAACGCACCCGGCTGGCGCACGCCCGCCAGGTACTCGGCCACCCGCTCGCGGGTCACGAGCGAGGGGTCGCGAAACACCTGGTGCAGCGCGAGCTCGACCAACAGCCGCTTCCCGGGCAGCTCGGAAACCAGCCTGCCGAGCGGGGACATCGCGAGCCGCACGAGCGCGGGGCGCTCGCCCGGTCCCAGGTTGAACCCGGCCGCGTCGATCAGCACCAGCGCGGCGACGCGTTCGGGAGAGCGGGCGGCGACCAGCGCCGCGGCGGCCCCCCCCATGCTGTTGCCGACGAGCGCGGCACGGCGGACCTGCAGCAGGTCCAGCAGCCCGCTCACGGCGTCCGGCAGGTCGTCCAGCCGCAGGTCCGGCGGGCGGTCAGAAAGCCCGAAGCCGGGCAGGTCGAGCGCGATCACGTCGTGGTCGGCCGCGAGGCCGGGGATCACGTCCTTCCAGCTGTAGAGCGAGGAGCCGAAGCCGTGGACCAGCACCACGGTTGGACCGCTGCCGGTGCGCACGTAGCGCAGCTGGTGCCCGCCGACAACGCCGAAACGGGCCTCCAGGCCGGCCTTCGCAAGCCAAGCTCCCGGCGCCGGCGCCGCGCGGTCGTAGGCGGCGAGCCCGGCGAGCGCCAACCCGCCGAGCGCCATTAGCGCGGCGAGCGCGCGCGAGGCCCTGCGCACCGTCGTCCTATCCCTGCAGCAGCCGCCGCAGCTCGGGCAAGGCCTCGACCACGGCCTGCTCGCCGGCGTTGGCGAACCACGGGATGCGCTGCGGACGCATCCAGCCCGACTCGCCGATCGGCGGCGAGATCGCGAGGTCGGCCCCCGCCAGCTCGGCGCGTGTCCGCCCGCGCAGCAACGTCAGCCCGGCGCGCAGGGCGATCGCGACGAAGGAGTCGGCCGCCGGCCAGCGCCCTCCTGCGTTGCAGTCGACCGCCACCACCACGCCCTGGTCGCCCGCGAGGTCCCGCGCGCGGCGCACCGGCACGACCTCGGACACCGACCCGTCGACGAGCCGGCGCCCGCCGTGAGCGAACGGGGGGAAGAACCCCGGAAAGCTGCAGGAGGCGCGCACCGCGTCACGCACGCTGCCTTCGCGGAACACCACGGCCTCTCCCGTGTCGACGTCGGTTGCCACCAGCACGAGCGGCACGCGCAGCTGCTCGAGGCGCGTATCGGGCAGCCACTCGTCGATCAGCGCGCCCAGCCGGCTGCCCGAAAGCAGACCCCCGCCCCAGCCGCGCACCCACATCCAGGGGTGCAGCTCCGAGGCTCCCTGCACGAAGCGGTCGAGGTCGACGCCGCTGGCCCAGGCGGCCGCCACCAGCGAAGCGCCCGACACGGCCGCGATGCCTGCGACGGCGATCTTCTCGCGCTCGAGCGCCCGCAGCACGCCGCAGTGCGCGGCCGCGTGCGCTCCGCCCCCGGACAGCGCCAGCGCGAGCGGCCTCATCTTCCCTGCGGGGGGGGCGGCGCGGCCCCGCCCGGAAGAGAGTGAATTTCCTGCAGGCTCAGGATGTCGGTCGCGCGCTCGCGCAGGGCACGGATCGCCTGCACCGTGGCGGCGGTGGCCGTCAGCGTGGTGACCACGAGTACGTTGTGCAGCGTCGCGCTCTTGCGGATCGCGCTGTCGTCGTAGAACGACTCCCCGCCAAGGGGAGTGTTGAAGACGATCCGGATGTCGCCGTTCTTGATGCGGTCGACCACGTTCGGCCGGCCCTCGTTGACCTTGTACACGAGCTCGGCCGGGACGCCGTTCGCGCACAGGTACTCGGCCGTCCCGCGCGTCGCCAGGACGTGCAGGCCCATCTCGTGAAGCGCCTTCGCGTGCGGCAGCACGCCCGCCTTGTCGAAGTCGTTGACAGAGATGAAGACGCTGCCCGAGGTCGGGATGTGGAAGCCGGCGGCCTGCTGCGACTTGGCGAAGGCGATCCCGAAGTCGGTCGAGATCCCCATCACCTCCCCGGTCGATTTCATCTCCGGCCCGAGCAGGATGTCGGCCCCCGGGAACTTCAGGAACGGGAACACCGACTCCTTCACGAAGATCCGGTTGACCTTCAGGTCCTCGGTGATGCCGAGCTCGGCCAGCGTGCGGCCGGCCATGATCCGGGCCGCCACCTTCGCGAGCGGCACGCCGGTCGCCTTGCTCACGAACGGCGTCGTGCGCGACGCCCGCGGGTTCACCTCCAGCACGTACACGACGTCGTTCTTGATCGCGTACTGTACGTTCATCAGTCCGCGCACGCCGAGCGCGAGGCCGAGCTCGCGCGTGTAGCGGCGGATCGTCTCCAGGTGTGGCGGCGTGATCTTGTAGGTCGGCAACACCATCGCGGAGTCGCCCGAGTGGATGCCGGCCTCCTCGATGTGCTGCAGGATGCCGCCGATCACGACACGCTCGCCGTCGCCGAGCGCGTCCACGTCCACCTCGAAGGCATCCTCCAGGAAGCGGTCGATCAGGATCGGGTGCTCGGGCGAGGCTTTCACGGCCTCGCGCACGTACTCCTCGAGCCGGCCGCCGTCGTAGACGATCGCCATCGCGCGGCCGCCGAGCACGTAGGACGGTCGCACCAGCACCGGATAGCCGATCCGCTCGGCCACGACCTTCGCCTCTTCGAGCGAGGTCGCCGTGCCGCTCTCCGGCTGGCGGATGTCGAGCTGGTCGAGCAGTGCCTTGAAGCGCTTGCGGTCCTCGGCGACGTCCGTGGCGTCGGGGCTGGTGCCGAGAATCCTGACGCCGGCCTCGTGCAGCGGCACCGACAGCCGTAGCGGCGTCTGCCCGCCGAACTGCACCACCACACCCTGCGGCTTCTCCTTCTCGATGATGTTCATCACGTCCTCGAAGGCGAGCGGCTCGAAGTAGAGCCGGTCGGAGGTGTCGTAGTCGGTCGACACCGTCTCGGGGTTGCAGTTGACCATGATGGTCTCCCAACCCTCCTCCTTGAACGCGAACGCGGCGTGGCAGCAGCAGTAGTCGAACTCGATCCCCTGGCCGATGCGGTTCGGCCCGCTGCCGAGGATCATCACCTTGCGCCGGTCGGTCGGCGCGGCCTCGCACTCGCTCTCGTACGTGGAGTAGAGGTAGGGCGTGAACGACTCGAACTCGGCCGAGCAGGTGTCGACGCGCTTGTAGACGGGCACGATCCCGGCCGCCTTGCGCGCGGCGCGCAGCTCGGCCTCCGTGCACCCGGCCAGCTCTCCCAGGCGCAGGTCCGAGAACCCCATGCGCTTGGCTTCCCGGAGCAGGGGGGTGCTGCGCCGCGCCCCCCCGCGCCCCCCCGCTTCGCTCGCGGGAGTGAATCCCGCTCGCTGCGCAGCCCGTGGCTCACCCGGCCGGGACGCGCCATCGGCGCCGGCCGCGGCCCAGAGCTGGTCGAGCTCATGGCGCAGGCCGCTCACCAGCTGCTTCTCCAGGTCCACGATCTGCTGGATCTGGTCGAGGAACCACGGGTCGATCCCGGTCATCCGGTAGATCTCGTCGTGGGCCCAGCCGAGGTCGAGCGCGCGCTTGACGTAGAAGATGCGGTCCGGGTCTGCGTGGAGCAGCTTCTCCTTGATCCGCGAGTCGTCGAGGTCCTTGCGGGCGAAGCCGGAGACACCGGTCTCCAGGCCGCGCAGGCCCTTGTGCAGCGCCTCCTTGAAGGTGCGGCCGATCGCCATCACCTC
>Ga0302299_10000963_pt1 | contig 16875 bp, 16 predicted proteins | sample III_Fen_N3_4_FD_198795 | JGI IMG/M metagenome (GOLD analysis project Ga0302299, IMG submission 198795) | Peat permafrost microbial communities from Stordalen Mire near Abisko, Sweden - III_Fen_N3_4 | ecosystem: Environmental > Terrestrial > Soil > Wetlands > Permafrost | place: Sweden: Abisko... | reverse complement strand
GCCGACCGGCGCCGACTTCCTCGACGATGCGGCCCCAGGCGCGCGACAGGAACGCGGGCTTCTCGGCGCTGGGCACGACGTGGGTGGTGATGGGCGAGCGACCGGCGGGAAGCTCGGTGAGCGTGGACGTCTCGAGGTCGCCGAACACCGTCATGGCGACCGTGCGCGGGATCGGCGTCGCGGTCATCACCAGCACGTGCGGGCGGGAGTCGTCGCGCGACTTGGCGGCCAGCGCCGCGCGCTGCTCGACGCCGAAGCGGTGCTGCTCGTCGACCACCACGAGGCCGAGGTCGTGGAACTGCACCTTGCCCTCGAGCAGCGCGTGCGTGCCGATGACCATGCCGGCGTCGCCGCTGGCCATGTCGAGCATCGCCTGACGCCGCTGCGCGGTGGTCGCCGACCCGGTGAGCAGCGCGACGCGCGTGCCCTCGTCGGAGCCGCCGAGGTAGCCGCGCTCGGCGAGCGGCCCGAGCATCGCGGTGATCGAACGGTGGTGCTGCTGCGCGAGCACCTCGGTGGGTGCGAGCAGGGCGGCCTGGCCGCCGGCGTCGACGACGGCGAGCATCGCGCGCAGCGCCACGAGGGTCTTGCCGGATCCGACCTCGCCCTGCAGCAGCCGGTGCATCGGGTGCTCGCGCGCCAGGTCGGCGGCGATCACCTCGCCCACCTCGACCTGCCCGGCGGTGAGCGTGAACGGGAGCCGCGCCTCGAACTGCTCGAGCAGCCCCCCGGAGCGGGCGACGCGCGGTACCGCCGGGAGCGCGGCAGCCGCGAGCCGGCGCTGCGCCATCACGATCTGGAGCACGAACGCCTCGTCGAAGCGCAGCCGCTCCTGGGCAGCGGCGACCTGACGACGGTCGTCGGGCCGGTGGATGGCGAGCAGTGCACCGCGCAGGTCGGTGAGCGCCTGCCGGGCGCGGACGTCGGCGGGCACCGGGTCGTCGAGCTCGTCGGGCAGCGAGTCGAGCACGATGCCGACGGCGCTGGCGATCTTCCACGACGGCATCTGGTTGCTCGCGGGGTAGACGGGGATGAGCGCGCCGGCGTAGCGCAGCACGGTGTCCTCGTCGCTCTCCCCCGGCGGGCTGTCGTCGAGCGAGCCGTGGTCGGGCAGCAGGATGTAGTCGGGGTGGGTGAGCTGGCGGTTGCCGCGGAACGCCCCGACCTTGCCGCTGAACAGCCCGACGCGCCCCTCGCGGAGCTCGTTCTTCCGCCACGACTGCTTGAAGAAGGTGAGCGTCAGCTTGCCGGTGCCGTCGGTGACGACGACCTCGAGGCGGTCGGCGCGACGACCGGTGCGGCGGTCGGTGTAGGACTTCGCATCGACCTTCTGCACGCGCGCCATGACGGTGACGTGCTCGTCGACCTCGAGCGAGGCGAGGTCGGTGAGCTGGCCGCGCTCGGCGTAGCGGCGCGGGTAGTGGCGCAGCAGGTCCTCGACAGTGCGCAGCCCGAGACCCTCCTCGAGGGCCTTCGCCGTGCGCGAGCCGAGGACCGACGTGAGGCTGTCGGTGAGGCGCATCTCCGCCACGATGTCACTCGACCCCGACGATCAGCGGCCAGTAGGGCTGTCCCCCGTCGAACACCTGCACCTCGACGCCGTGGTGCTCGCGGCGCACCTGACGCCGCACCGCGTCGACGGCGGCGTCGTCGACGTCGTCGCCGCGCACGAGCGTGACGAGCTCGCCGCCGGTCGAGAGCAGGCGCCCGAGCAGTCGCGCAGCGACCTCCTCGACGCTGCTGCCGATCTCCACGACGTCGCCGGCGACGATGCCGAGCACGTCGCCCTCACGGCAGACGCCGGCGCTCGTGACGGCCTCGCGCACGGCGACGGAGATGCCGCCGTACCTCGTGTCGGACGCCGCGCGGGTCATGGCGACGACGTCGTCGTCGAACGTGGCCGTGGCGTCGTGGACGGCGACCGCGGCGAGGGTCTGCACGATGGATCGCGTGGGCACGACCGACACGCGCAGCCCCTCGAGGCGGGCCTTGTCGGCGGCCGCCTCGGCGACCGGGCGGATGTCGCTCTCGCTGGGCAGGAGCAGCACCTCGTCGACGCCGGCCCGCGTGATGCCCTCGAGCATCTCGGCCGTGGACGGCGCGGTGCGCGCGACCGCGCGCACGACCGTGGCGCCGGCGGTCTCGAGCAGCGCGGCCGACCCCGGCCCATGGGCGACGGCGACCACCGCGCGGCCGTGCGGGCGGTCGCGGCGGCGAGCGGCGTCCTCGCGCAGGTCGGTCATCCGGATCCGGTGCGGGCGCCCGGCGACGATGCCGGCCTCGATCGCCGCGCCGACGTCGTCGGTGTGCACGTGCACGTTCCAGAGCCCGTTGCCGCCCACGACGACGACCGAGTCGCCGAGGTCGGCCAGCACCGCGCGCAGCGTGTGCGCCGCGGGATCGGGTGCCTCGAGGAGGTACATCACCTCGTAGGTGCCGCCACCCTCGTCGAAGGTCACGACGTCGAGGGGCAAGGGGGGCGCCATCGGCCCGGGGTCGCGGCGCACGCCGGTGACCGCCTCGACCAGCGCGTCGAGGATCACGACGAGGCCGCGGCCGCCGGCGTCGACGACCCCCGCGCGGCGCAGCACCTCGAGCTGGTCGGGCGTGCGGGCCAGGGCCTCGGAGGCGGCGTCGGCAGCGGCGGTGACCAGCGCCCCCAGGCTCGTGCCCGGGCCGAGACCGGCCACGGCGTCTGCCGCGGCGCGCGCCACGCTGAGCACCGTGCCCTCGCGCGGGTCGGCGACGGCGGCGTAGGCCGAGTCGGCCGCCCGGGCGAAGGCCACCACGACCTCCTCGTGGTGGGTGCCGGCGGAGAGCCGCACCGTGGCGAGCCCGTCGGCGAAGCCGTGCACCAGCTGGCTCAGGATGATCCCGGAGTTGCCGCGAGCGCCGAGCAGGGCTCCGTGGGCGAGGGTGGCCACGCTCTCGTGCGCGTCGAGAGCGTCGGGCGCCTCGGTCGCGGGCTCGGTGCCCGCGGCCTCGGCCTCGGCCGTCGCCGCCTCGTGCCGGGCCCGCGCCTCGCCCAGCGCCTCCACGGCGGCCTCGAAGGTGAGGAACATGTTCGTGCCCGTGTCGCCGTCGGGCACGGGGAAGACGTTGAGCGCGTCGATCTCCGAGCGGTGCCGGCCCAGCGCCGCGAGGCCGAGGTCGGCCCAGCGCCGGATCCCGGCAGCGTCGAGGGCGTCCGGCACGGTCGCGGCTCCTGCGGCAGGTGGGCGTGACGGCGGTCACGCGTCTGCCCGGCAGCGTAATCTCCGCGAGGCCCGCACACCGGTCGGCTCCGCACGTCGTGCCGCCCGGTTTGGGGCCCGAGCCGCTCGCCCTGTACCCTGATGCGGTTGCCCGGCGGGTCCGGGCGCGCCCCGGCTGGAACGACCGACGCCGGGGCGGTTCCCGAGAATCTCGACCGTGAGGACTACGACTGTGGCTGCCAACTGCGACGTCTGCGGCAAGGGCCCCGGTTTCGGCCACTCCATCTCGCACTCGCACCGCCGCACCAAGCGGCGCTGGAACCCCAACATCCAGACCGTGCGCGCGATGGTCGGCAAGACCCCCACGAAGCTCAACGTGTGCACCTCCTGCATCAAGGCCGGCAAGGTCGCGCGCGTCTGACGCCCCCGCATCCCACGTCGAAGGCCGCCCCACGGGGCGGCCTTCGTGCTCTCCCACCCCAGCCGGCCCGGAGGCCGCGATGACCGAGATCGAGATCGGCGCCGAGGGCATCCGCCTCGGCCAGCTGCTCAAGTACGCCGGCGTCGTCGACACCGGCGGCGAGGCCAAGGACCTGCTCGCGTCGGGTCTCGTGGCCGTCAACGGCGTCGCCGAGACGCGGCGCGGGGCCCAGCTCGCCGTAGGCGACGTCGTCACCGTCGACGGGGCCGAGTTCCGCCTCCGCTGACCCCTCGCCCCCACCCTGCTCGTGCCCACGCGGTCCCACATGTGATCACGTCTCACCCAGGACCCGGACCCCGGAGCACGCGGTCCCACATGTGATCACATCTCGCACAGGGCGACGGGGGTCAGGAGGCGAAGTGGTCGTGGCCGCCGGGACCGGCGTACGGCGCGCCGTCCACGAGCACGATCGGCTCCCCCGCCACGACCTCCCCCACCTGCGCGAACCCGTCGGGCAGGGCGACGTCCGGCGGGAAGGCGGCCAGCAGCGCGTGGTCGTCGCCGCCGGTGAGCACCCAGCCGAGCGGGTCGACGTTGAAGGCCGCGGCCGCTTCGGCCACCGGCGCCGCGACCACCAGGCACGCAGTGTCGATCCGCAGCTCGACCCCCGAGGCCCGCGCCACGTGCCCGGCGTCCTGCACCAGCCCGTCGGAGATGTCGATCATCGCCGTCGCACCGCCGCGCGCCGCCGCGAACCCGCTCTCGTAAGGCGGTTCCGGCGTGCGGTGCGCGTCGGCGAGCACGCGCGGCGAGCGGAACCCGCGGCCGAGCACGGCCAGGCCCGCTGCCGCCCAGCCCAGCCGCCCGGCGATGGCGAGCACGTCACCGGCCCGTGCCCCGGCGCGGCCCACCGGCGCACGACCCTCGAGGTCGCCCAGCGCCGTCACCGCGATCACCACCTGGTCGGAGCGCACCACGTCTCCGCCGACGACCGCGGCGCCGACCAGGCCGCACTCGTGGGCGAAGCCGTCGGCCAGTCCGGTCGCCCATGCCACCGGGAGGTCGGCGGGCGCCCCGAACCCCACGAGCAGGGCGGTCGGGCGGGCGCCCATCGCCACGACGTCGGCCAGGTTCTGCGCGGCCGACTTGCGACCCACCTCGAAGGCCGACGACCAGTCACGGCGGAAGTGCCGACCCTCCACGAGCAGGTCGGTGGTGGCCACGACGCGGCCGTCGGGGGTCGCGACGACCGCGGCGTCGTCGCCCGGGCCCACGAGCACGGCCGGCGTGCTCGGGAAGCGCGCGACCACGGCGTCGATGAGCCCGAACTCGCCGATCGCGCCCACGGTGCCCTCGGACATGTCGGTCTCCTCGCGCTCGGGCCGTCACGCGTGCGGCGGCACCCGTGATCTTGCCCACCGGTCGCGCAACCGGCTCACCGAGGGCACGACCCGGGCAGTAGTGTCGTCTGCGAAGGCTCGATGGCGCGCCGCGACACCCGTCCAACCGCCGGTCTTGCACCGGTCCGCACCCGAGGAGGACGACCATGGTGGTCCAGGCCTACATCCTCATCCAGACCGAGGTCGGGAAGTCCGCGAACGTCGCCGGTCAGATCGCCCAGATCAAGGGCGTCACGCTGGCCGAGGACGTCACCGGCCCGTACGACGTCATCGTCCGCGCGGAGGCGCGCACCGTCGACGAGCTCGGCAAGCTCGTCGTCGCGAAGGTCCAGGCGGTGGAGGGCATCACCCGCACGCTCACCTGCCCCGTCGTCCACCTGTAGTGCATCGGCTCCTCCGCGCCGCACCCCTCGCGGTCCTCGTCCTGGCGACCGCGGCGTGCTCCCAGGGCGTGGAGGTCCCGCTCCCCGACCCCGCGCCCTCCGGCGCGGCGGCTTTCACCTGCGCGTCGCTGCACAGCGGGCTGCCCGACCACGTCGACGGTCAGGGCGTCACGGCGTCGACGCCGGTGAGCTCGTGGACGAGCGCCTGGGGCGACCCGGCGATCACGTTGCGCTGCGGCGTGCCCACGCCGGCGGCGCTCAAGCCCGACTCCCAGCTCCTCGTCGTCGACGGCGTCTCGTGGCTGCCCGAGCAGCTCACCGCCGGCTACCGCTTCACCACCGTCGACCGCGAGGTGAACGTCGAGGTGGTCGTGCCCGCGAAGTACAACCCCGAGGCCGACGCGCTCGCCGACATCTCCCCGATCGTGGCCGACAAGGTGTCGGCCACCGGCTCGGCCACGCCCACCCCCACGTCGTCGTGACCGTTGGTGCAGCCCGGCGCGGGCTCTGACCCGCGCTGGGCACACACCGACGGATCAGCGCAGGCCGGTTCCGCGGCGCAAGGCGTCGGCCACCAGGCGGTCGACGAGCTCGGGGTAGGTCACGCCGCTCTCGGCCCACACCCGCGGGAACATCGAGATCGACGTGAACCCCGGCATCGTGTTGACCTCGTTGACGAGCACACGGCCGTCGGTCGTCAGGAAGAAGTCGCAGCGCGCCAGGCTCTCGCAGCCCAGCGACTCGAACGCGCGCACCGCGAGCGCACGGACCCGCTCGGAGACCTCGGCGGGGAGGTCGGCGGGGACGACGAGGTCGGCGGCGTCGTCGAGGTACTTGGCCTCGAAGTCGTAGAACTCGTGCGCGCCGTGCACGACGATCTCGGCGCAGACGCTGGCCTGCGGGTCGCCCTCGGCGTCGACGAGCACGCCGCACTCGATCTCGCGCGCGCCCTCGACCGACGCCTCGACCACGACGCGCGGGTCGTGCGTGCGCGCCTGCTCGATGGCCGCCTCGACCTCGGTGGAGTCCTTCACCTTCGTGATGCCCAGGCTCGAGCCCGCGCGCGCCGGCTTCACGAAGACGGGCAGCCCCAGGGCGGCCACGGCGTCGAGCACCGCGGCACGGTCGCGGCGCCACGCTCGGTCGGGGATGACGACGTACGGCGCCTGCTCGAGCCCGGCCTGCGCGAACATCGTCTTCATCGCGCCCTTGTCCATCGCGGCGGCCGATGCGAGGACCCCGGAGCCGACGTAGGGCACGCCAGCCATCTCGAGGAGACCCTGGATCGTGCCGTCCTCGCCGTAAGGCCCGTGGAGCACGGGGAAGACGACGTCGACGGTGCCGAGGCTGCGCGGGACGTCTCCGGCCTCGTGCACCTCGAGGTCGGGCCGCGTCGGGTCGGCGGCGAGCACGATCGAGGTGCCGGTGGCGTCGACGGCGGGCAGCTTGCCGTCGGTGATGCGCAGGCGGTCCGAGTCGTCGGCCTCGAGGACCCAGCGGCCGTCGGGGGTCACCCCGACCGGTACGACGTCGTAGCGCTCGCGGTCGAGGGCGCGGAGCACGGACCCCGCCGAGACGCAGGAGATCGCGTGCTCGCTCGACCGCCCGCCGAAGACCACGGCCACCCGGATGCGCTGCCCCACGTCCCCCACCCTACGGCTCCCCCACCCGCGTGATCTTGGTCAGTTGCGACCTTCCCGGCCGGGAACATGCACCAGACCACGATCACGCCGCTAGCCCACCTCGGACTCGGGCTTCTGGGCGCGGTTCATGAAGCTGCGCAGCATGAGGTGCGGGTCGAGGCCCTCGTGCACGACGCGCACGACCTGCTCGGTGATCGGCATGTCGACGCCGCGCCCGATCGCGAGGTCGAGGATCGAGCGGCAGCTCTTCACGCCCTCGCACGTCTGCTTGGTCTCGGCCGTGGCCTCCTCGATGGAGAGCCCGTGGCCGAGGCGCTCGCCGAACGAGCGGTTGCGCGACAGCGGCGACTGGCAGGTCGCGACGAGGTCGCCGATGCCCGCGAGGCCGAGGAACGTGAGAGGCGAGGCGCCGAGTGCGACGCCGAGGCGCGTGACCTCGGCCAGGCCGCGCGTGATGAGCGACGACTGCGCGTTCTCGCCGTAGCCCATGCCCACCGCCATGCCGTTGGCGAGCGCGATGACGTTCTTCACCGACCCGCCGATCTCGCTGCCCACGACGTCGGTGGTCCAGTAGGGCCGGAAGTACGCCGTGGAGCACGCCTCGGCGAGCTGCTCGGCCACGCTCTCGTCGGGGCAGGCGACCGTGGTGGCCGCGGGCTGCCGCTCGGCGATCTCGCGCGCGAGGTTGGGGCCGGAGACGACGGCGATGCGGTCGAGACCGAATCCCGTGACCTCGTGCGCCACCTGGCTCATCCGCAGCGACGTGCCCTGCTCGATGCCCTTCATGAGCGAGACGAGGACGGCGTCGCGCGACAGCAGGTCGCGCCAGCGCTCGAGGTTGTCGCGCAACGACTGCGCGGGGACGGAGAGCACGACCACCTCGGCGCCGTCGAGCGCGAGCGCGGCGTCGGACGTGGCGACGAGCGACAGCGGGAGGCCGATCCCCGGGTGGTAGTCGGGGTTCTCGTGGGTGCGCGTGATCGTCTCGGCGAGGCGCTGGTCGCGGCCCCAGAGGATCACCTCGTTGCCGGCGTCGGCCAGCACCATCCCGAACGCCGTCCCCCACGACCCGCTGCCCATGACCGCGATGCGCATCAGCCCTGCGTCCCTTCGGTGCCGGTGTCCTCCGCGTCGCGGTGGGCCTTCCAGTCGTACCGTTCCGGCGGGGCGGGCTCGCCCCGGATCTGCTCGAGCAGCACGGTGATCGCGTCGATGATGCGGCGCGTCGCCTCCTGCAGGAGCGCGGCGTCGAGCGGCTTCTCGCGCAGGTCGTCGAGGTCGACCGGCGCCCCGGCGCGCACGTGCATCGTCTTGCGCGGCAGGATCTTGAACTCCGAGCGGTAGGGCCCGATGACGTCCTGGGCGCCCCACTGCGCGAGCGGGATCACGGGCGCGCCCGTGGTGAGGGCGACGCGCGCCGCACCGGTCTTGCCGGTCATCGGCCACAGCTGGTCGTCGCGCGTGATCGTGCCCTCGGGGTAGATCACGACGCACTCGCCGCGCTCCACCGCGGCGATCGCGTCGCGCACCGAGTTCGCGGCGTCGACCGTCTGGCGGTAGACCGGGATCTGGCCCGCGCCGGTGATGATGCGTCCGATCACCGGCACCCGGAAGACCGACTCCTTGCCCAGGTAGCGGGGCGGGCGGCCGTTGTCGTACAGGAAGTGCGCCGACTCGAGCGGGTCGAACCACGAGATGTGGTTGGGGCAGACGACGATCCCGCGCTGCGAGCCGTCCGGGAGGATCGCGGCCGCGAGGTTCTCGACGCCCTGCCAGTCGCGCTTGGTGAAGGCCAGCATGCCGGGGCGCAGGAGGCCGACGGCGAACAGGTACCAGGGCCCGAGCTTCTTGCCGCTGCGCCGCTTCATGCCGTCACCTCCGCTCGCCGGTCGCCCCGAGGGGCGGTCGAGAGCCTAGATGCTGGGATGCGGCGGGCGCGCGCGGCGCCCCGCACCCATCGGCGAGGATGGGGGCATGAGCAGGGCGGGAGCAGGCTGGGTCGTCGTGATCCCGGTGAAGCCGTTGCCGGAGGCCAAGACGCGCCTGGCGACCGGGACGCCGCAGGACCGGCGCGACCTCGCGCTCGCGTTCGCCCTCGACACGGTCGCCGCGGCGCGCGCCTGCGAGCCGGTCGCCGCCGTGGTGGTCGTGAGCGACGACGCCGACGTGCGTGTCGCGGTGTCGGCGCTCGGGGCCCTCACGGTCGACGACGGCACCGGTGGGCTCAACGCCGCACTCGAGCGCGGGGCGGCGCACGCGATCGCGTCGTATCCCGAGCTCGGGGTGGCGGCGCTCGCCGGCGACCTCCCGGCGCTGCGGCCGCACGAGCTCGCGCACGCCCTCGAGGCGGCGGCCGGCGTGGAGCGCGGCTTCGTCGCCGATGCCGCGGGCACGGGCACGACGCTGCTCACAGCGCTGCCCGGCGTGCCGCTGGATCCGCGGTTCGGCCCGCGATCCCGTGCGGCGCACGCGGTCTCGGGCGCAGTCGCCCTGGACCCAGGGGTGGTGCCCGGGCTGCGCCGCGACGTCGACACCACGGTCGACCTGTGGGACGCCGCACGTCTCGGCGTCGGGCCGGCCACGGCCGCGCTGCTCGAGCCGCGCTGACGACAGGCCCGGAACGACGACGCGGCGGTCGGGCCCGGAAGGGGACCCGGCCGCCGCGGCCGTCGATGCGTCAGCGCTTGCGGGCGGGCGCCTTCTTCGCGGGCGCAGCCTTCTTGGCCGGGGCCGCCTTCTTGGCCGGCGCAGCCTTCTTGGCCGGGGCCGCCTTCTTGGCCGGCGCAGCCTTCTTGGCGGGGGCGGCCTTGCGGGCCGGCGCAGCCTTCTTGGCCGGTGCCTTCTTGGCGGCGGGCTTCTTGCCGGCCACGGCAGCCTTGAAGTCGGCGCCGGCGCGGAACTTCGGCACCGACGTCGCCTTGATCTTCACGGTCGCGCCGGTCTGCGGGTTGCGGCCCACGCGGGCGGCCCGGTCGGCCTTCTCGAAGACGCCGAAGCCGCTGATCGCGACCTTGTCGCCCTTGGCGACCGAGGACGTGATCTCGGCGACGACGGCCTCGAGCGCCTCGCCTGCAGCCTTCTTGGTGATGCTCAGCTTCACGGCCAGCCGGTCGACCAGCTCTGCCTTGTTCACGCTCTCTGCCACGATGAATCCTCCGGAAACGTGCCGGACCCACCGCCCGGCTCACCCAAGGAACCTAACCCCAGAAGCGAGCGTGTCCAACGCGCCGCGCCGCATGAAACTCGGTGTGTCGCAACGAGTTCGGGGTGCTGTGCGCCACCCGTGAGCCCCGCGCGACCCCCATCGGCCTCCCGGAGGGGCCGCCGCGGTCAGCGGGTGGTGGGGGTGAACGCCGGACGCGAGGCCTCGAAGGCGGTGATATCGGCCTCGTGCTGGAGGGTCAGGCCGATGTCGTCGAGGCCCTCCAGGAGCCGCCAGCGGATGTAGTCGTCGACCTCGAAGGGCGCCACGAGGTCGCCGGCGCGCACCTCTCGTGCCTCGAGGTCGACGGTCACCTCGGTGGCGGGATCGGCGTCGATCCGGTCCCACAGGGCCTCGACCACCGGCTGGTCGACGACGGCGGTGAGCAGGCCGCCCTTGCCGCTGTTGCCGCGGAAGATGTCGGCGAAGCGCGACGACAGCACCACGCGGAAGCCGTAGTCCTGCAGGGCCCACACGGCGTGCTCGCGCGACGAGCCGGTACCGAAGTCCGGCCCGGCGACGAGGATCGAGACACCCTCGTAGGCGGGGTCGTTGAGCACGAACGTCGGGTCCTGGCGCCAGGCGGCGAACAGCGCGTCCTCGAAGCCGTGACGCGTGATCCGCTTGAGGTACTCGGCCGGGATGATCTGGTCGGTGTCGACGTTGCTGCGGCGCAGCGGCAGGGCGCGCCCGGTGTGCACGGTGAACTTGTCCATGGTGTGGCTCTGCTCCCTGGTCAGGCGCCGACGGGCGCGAGGTCGGCGGGCGAGGCGAGTCGCCCCACCACGGCGGTGGCGGCGGCGACCTGCGGCGAGACGAGGTGCGTGCGCGAGCCCGGACCCTGCCGCCCCTCGAAGTTGCGGTTGGAGGTGGAGGCGCTGCGCTGCCCGGGCGCCACCTTGTCGGCGTTCATCGCGAGGCACATCGAGCAGCCGGCGTTGCGCCACTGGGCGCCCGCCGCCTCGAAGACCTTGTCGAGCCCCTCGGCCTCGGCGGCGAGGCGCACTCGTACGGAGCCGGGCACCACGAGCGCCGTGACGCTGTCGGCGACCTTGCGGCCGTCGAGCACCTGCGCCGCGGCCCGGAGGTCCTCGATGCGCCCGTTCGTGCACGAGCCGATGAAGACCGTGTCGACCGGGATGTCCTTCATCGGCGTGCCGGCCGTCAGGCCCATGTACTCGAGCGCTCGCTCGGCACCGGTGCGGTCCTGCTCGTCGGCGTAGTCGGCCGGCGAGGGCACCGAGGCCGAGAGCGGCACGCCCTGGCCGGGGTTGGTGCCCCAGGTGACGAACGGCGAGAGGGTCGCGGCGTCGATCGTGACGACCGTGTCGAACTCGGCGTCGTCGTCGGTCACCAGCGTGCGCCAGTAGGCGACCGCCGCGTCCCACTCCTCGCCCTGCGGTGCGCGGTCGCGGCCCTCGAGGTAGTCGAACGTGGTCTGGTCGGGGGCGATGAGCCCGGCGCGAGCACCCGCCTCGATCGACATGTTGCACACCGTCATGCGCGCCTCCATCGACAGCGCGCGGATGGCCTCGCCGCGGTACTCCAGCACGTAGCCCTGGCCGCCGCCGGTGCCGATCTCGGCGATCACGCGCAGGATGACGTCCTTCGCGGTGACGCCCGCGGGCAGCGGCCCGTCGATCTCGATGGCCATGGTCTTGAACGGCTTCAGCGGCAGGGTCTGCGTGGCGAGCACGTGCTCGACCTCGCTGGTGCCGATCCCGAAGGCGAGCGCACCGAACGCGCCGTGCGTCGAGGTGTGGGAGTCGCCGCAGACCACGGTCATGCCCGGCTGCGTGAGGCCGAGCTGCGGGCCGACGACGTGGACGATGCCCTGCTCGGCGTCGCCGAGGGAGTAGATCGGGACGCCGAACTCCGCGGCGTTCACGCGCAGCGCCTCCACCTGGGCCCGGGAGATCGGGTCGGCGATGGGCTTGTCGATGTCGAAGGTGGGGACGTTGTGGTCCTCGGTCGCCAGGGTGAGGTCGGGACGACGCACCGGGCGCCCCGCCGCGCGGAGGCCGTCGAACGCCTGCGGGCTGGTCACCTCGTGAACGAGGTGGAGGTCGATGTAGAGCAGGTCGGGCTCGTCCTCGGCGCGGCGCACGACGTGCGCGTCCCAGACCTTCTCGGCCAACGTCCTGCCCATGAGAGCTCCTTCGCCCGTCGGACCGCGACCGCATCGGCTCTGCGATCGCCCTGTGCCGGAAAGTGCCGTCTCACCAGGACTTGCGTCTCGCATGCTGAGACGGCAGTATCAGCACATGGACAACACTAGCGGAGTCGGCGTTCTGGACAAAGCGGCGACCGTTCTGGGCGCGCTCGAGGCCGGCCCCCTCACTCTCGCAGGTCTGGTGCAGGCCACGGGTCTCGCCCGTCCCACCGCCCACCGGCTGGCGACCGCGCTCGAGCACCACCGGTTCGTGGCCCGCGACCTGCAGGGCCGGTTCGTCCTCGGCCCGCGCCTGGCCGAGCTCGCCACCGCCGCGGGCGAGGACCGCCTGCTCGCCGCCGCCGGCCCGGTGCTCACGGCGCTGCGCGACCAGACCGGCGAGTCGGCGCAGCTCTACCGGCGTCAGGGCGAGCAGCGCATCTGCGTCGCCGCGGCCGAGCGGCTCTCCGGCCTGCGCGACACCGTCCCCCTCGGCGCCGTGCTCACCATGCAGGCGGGCTCGGCAGCCCAGGTGCTGCTGGCCTGGGAGGAGCCCGAGCGCATGCACCGCGGCCTCATGGGCGCGAGGTTCACGGCCACGACGCTGGCCGGCGTGCGACGCCGCGGCTGGGCGCAGAGCGTGAGCGAGCGCGAGCCCGGCGTCGTGTCGGTGTCGGCTCCCGTGCGCGGCCCGGCCGGCCGTGTGGTCGCCGCCGTGTCGGTGAGCGGCCCGATCGACCGCCTCGGGCGCGCGCCGGGACGGCTGCACGCAGCCGCCGTGATGACAGCGGCAGCCCGTCTCACCGAGGCCCTCCGGCGCAGCGGCCTGTCATGAGCGGGCCGCGCTCCGAGCGACGGGCCGCCTCCCGCTCCGAACGGTTCGCCCGCGCGTTCGACGACAAGTCCGCCGGCCTCGACCGCTTCGGGCTGGTGCTGGTCCTCACCGTCTTCTCGGTGGTCGGCCTCGCGCTCGTCGACATCCACGGCGACGACGACTCGAACCTGCAGAAGGTCGGTGCCCTGCTCGCAGCGGCGGTCGTGGGGCTCACACTGGTCACGGCGCTGCGCGCTTCGGGCCTGTCGCGGAGGCGTCAGCGGTTCATCGACCTGCTCGTCCTGCTCGTCGTCGTGGGCTACGTCCTGTCGCTCCTCGGCACGCGGGCACCGGAGGGCATGGCCAGCCCGGGTGTCTCCTCGATCCTGGTGTCGCTCTCGGTCGCGGCACCCCTCGTCGTAGTGCTGCGTCTGGTCCGGCACCGCCGCGTCACCAGCGCCACGATCATGGGCGCCATCTCCGCCTACCTGCTCATCGCGGTGGCGTACTTCTACCTGTTCCTGGCAGTGGGCCGGTCGTCGATCGGGTTCTTCAGCACGGCCCAGGCGTCGACGTCGTACATGTACTTCAGCCTCACCACGATCACGACCGTCGGCTACGGCGACCTCACGGCCGTCACCAAGGTGGGGCGCCTGCTGGCCACCAGCGAGGCGGTGATCGGGCAGGTCTACCTCGTGACCTTCGTCGCGTTCATCGTCAGCCTCGGCGCCTCCTCGTGGCGGCAACGCCTCGACGCCGTCGACGAGGACGCCGACGAGGCCGGAGCCGACTCCGACTGAACGGCCACGTCCGTCCGGCACCGTCCCGACCGCTCACAGGCCGCGACGCCGCCACCACAGCAGTCCGGCGCCCAGCAACGCCGCGACGCCGACAGCGCCCACGACGAGCCCGGTCGCTGGCGCCGCGCCGGTCGACGACACGTCCGCCGCCGGCCCCCCGACGTCGGCGTTCGCGGGGGTCGACGCCGCGGTCGTCGACGCGGTCGTTGAGGCAGACGGTTCTCCCGACTCCGTGGCCGTGGTCGTCGGACCCGTCGACGACGCGCGCCGGGACGTGGTGTCCGGCGACGGGGACGCCGTCGCTTGCCCGCTCGTGGCCGTGGGAGTCGGTGAGGTCACGGACGCCACGACGAGCCGCGCCGTGGCGCACAGCTGCGACGAGGTCCCCGAGTTGCTGCACGCGCGGACCGTCACCGTGGCCCCGACCGGTGCATGAGCGTCCACATCGATCGGTATCGACATCCGGCCGACATCGCCAACTGCCGACATCCCGAAGCCGCAGACGACGCCCCGAGCGGTGAATCCGCAGCCGGCGAGCACGCTGAACGTCCCATCCGCGGGCTCGAGCCGCCCCCAGTCGTGCGGGCTCTCGACGACGTCGAGCTCGGCCTTGGCGTCACCGGTCGTCGCGGCGGTGAACGTCGCCGTCACGACGCCCCGACCCCCCGGGCGGAGGGACGTCGGTGCGACCGAGACGCGCGGAACTGCCGACGTCACGACGACGAACGACGCCGTCGCGTGGTCGATCACCGCCTGGTCGTCGAGCGTGTCGGCGTCGACCTCGGCTGGACCCGCGCCGGCGCTCGCAGGCACGCGGATCCCGACGCGCAGCGTGACCGACGTCGGTGCCGTGGGCGACCACCCGCAGGTGATGACGTCCGGGTCAGGGCCCTCCGGCACCGGAGCCTGGCAGGCGGTGAGCCCGGAGGGCGTCGGGATCGGTCGTACCCAATCGCCTCGGACCCGGGCGGCGATTCCGAGGGTGAGCCGCACGCGCGTAGGGGCGGCACCCTGCGAATGGGTGAATGTCGCGGTGAGCTGGAGCGTGTCGCCCGGGCCCGCCGTGGAAGGGCTGAAGCGGAGCGCGGGCGCCTCTGCTCCGGCGGGCGGCGCCGGGAGCACGCACGCCGCGATCGCCAGCGCGAGCGCCGCGAGCACGGTCGAGCCACGCATGCGGTACCACCCCCGACGGGTCTTCCCCCACGCTAGGCGCGACGGTGCGGGCGACGCGCGCCGAGCACGACGAAGGCCCGCCACCAGAAGGTGACGGGCCTTGCGATCGCGTAGCCCCGACGGGATTCGAACCCGCGCTACCGCCTTGAGAGGGCGGCGTGCTAGGCCACTACACAACGGGGCCGTGCATGCTGCGAGACGTCCGCGAGGACGTCCCGGCCAGCGGATCGAGACGATATCCGAGCGCGCAGATCGGCACCAAATCGCTGAGGATCTTCTGCCACGTGCTCGGGCGATCGAGACGATCAGCTGGGGTACCAGGACTCGAACCTAGACTAACTGAACCAGAATCAGTTGGGCTGCCAATTACCCCATACCCCAAGGCCTGCGACCCTCGCGGGTCGTCGACGCCCGTGAATGATAGCCCGACGCCGATGCCGCACCCAAACCGAGGCTCACGCGTGGCTCTCCTCGTCTCGGCCGCCCGCGCGGGAGGCGACGGACGTCAGCCGTCGAGCGCCGAGGCGAGCCGCCGCAGGGTCCGCTCGCGGCCGAGCAGCTCGATCGACTCGAACAGCGGAGGCGAGATCCGGTGCCCCGAGACGGCGACGCGCACCGGGCCGAACGCGACCTTCGGCTTGAGCCCGAGTCCCTCGACCAGCGCCGCGCGCAGCGCCGCCTCGATCTCCGCATGGCCGAAGGGTGCGAGCGAGGCGAGCGCGTCGTGCGCGGCCCGCAGTGCCGGGCGCGCGTCGTCGGTGAGCACCCGCTCGCGGTCCTCGCGGTCGACCGCGAAGTCGGCCTCGTCCACGAGCAGGAACCGCAGCTGCTCGGCGCCGGCGCGCAGCGTGTCCATGCGCTCCTGCACCAGCGGCACGGCGGCGTCGATCACGGTCTGCTGCTCGGACGTCGGGTCGCCGGCGATGGCACCGACGTCGCGCAGGTAGGGCAGCATGCGGCGGCCGAGGTCGTCGGCGCTCACGTGCCGGATCCAGTCGCCGTTGATGGCCAGGCACTTCTTGGAGTCGAAGCGCGCCGGGTTGGGCTGCACGCGCGCGACGTCGAAGAGCGCGGCCATCTGCTGCGGCGAGAAGAACTCGAGGTCGTCGCCGGGCGACCACCCGAGCAGCGCGAGGTAGTTGAGCAGGCCCTCGGGCAGGTAGCCCTGCTCGCGGTAGAGGTTGAGCGAGCTCTGCGGGTCGCGCTTGGACAGCTTCTTGTTGCCCTCCCCCATCACGTAGGGCAGGTGGCCGAACAGCGGCGTGCTGCCGTCGGTGACGCCGATGGCGGCGAGCGCCTCGTACATGGCGAGCTGGCGCGGCGTGCTCGACAGGAGGTCCTCGCCACGCAGCACGTGGGTGATGCGCATGAGCGCGTCGTCGACCGGGTTGACCAGGGTGTAGAGCGGCTCGCCGTTGCCGCGCACGATCACGAAGTCGGGCACGTGCTCGTGGCCGAAGGCGACGACGCCGCGGACGAGGTCGTCCCACTCCCAGATGCGGTCGTCGGGCATCTTCAGGCGCAGCACGGGCAGCCGGCCCTCGGCGCGGAACGCGACCTTCTGCTTGTCGGTCGTGTGCCGGTCGGCGTTGTCGTAGCCGAGCTTGGCGTCCTGGCCGGCGGCGACGCGTCGCGCCTCGACCTCGTCGGGCGTGGAGAACGACTCGTAGGCCAGGCCCGCCTCGACGAGCCG
>Ga0302299_10000962_pt1 | contig 16875 bp, 11 predicted proteins | sample III_Fen_N3_4_FD_198795 | JGI IMG/M metagenome (GOLD analysis project Ga0302299, IMG submission 198795) | Peat permafrost microbial communities from Stordalen Mire near Abisko, Sweden - III_Fen_N3_4 | ecosystem: Environmental > Terrestrial > Soil > Wetlands > Permafrost | place: Sweden: Abisko... | reverse complement strand
CGCTCGCCGCGCGCGGCGCGCGCACCGCGCACGGATCTCGATTTCGCCTTCGAATCGAGCGCGCTGGCGCTGCGCTTCCAGAGCGCCGGACAGCCGCTCGCGGGCGTCGAGGCCGAGCTCGTGAGCGGCAGCTGGCGCTCGGGCAAGCGCAGCGACGCGCACGGTGTCGTCGCGTTCCAGCTCGTGCCGCGCCTGGATTGCACGCTGGTCGCGACCAAGCAGGGCTTCGCGGAGTTGCGCCTGCCGGTGAGCGCGCCCGCGAGCGGAGCGAGCGCCGAGGAGAGCTTCGAGATGCAGCCGAAGGCGCCCACGCCCGAGCTGCGCTTCGTCGTTTCGTCGCCTAGCGGCGATGTGCCACCGGAATTGCGCGTGCGGCTCCACCGCCAAGGAACCGCGCTGCCGGTGTTCGACGAAACACTGCGGCCCACGCAGGAGAGCTTCGCTGCGCCGGTCAAGGTATTCGTGTTGCGCGGGATGCAGGCGGGTGCGTATCGCGCCGTGCTGCTCCCGGGCCAGCCCTGGAACAACGAGCTCGAGCCGGCGGGCTACATCGGCACGCATTGCGCGCTGGAGCTCGCGCTCGAACTGCGCGAGGGCGAGCAGGAGCAGCGTGTCTCGGTCGAGCGCCGTCCCGCGCTGCGCCTTGCGTTCAAGGACGAGTCGCAGCGGCTGCTGCCCGCGCGCTGCACGCTGCGCGACAACTCCGGCAACGAGCTGCCGATCGTGCTCGTCGACCCGGCGCAGGGGATTGCGCTGCCGGGTCACGAGCTCTCGACGCTCGGACCGACGCTGTGCTACTCCGCGCTGTGCGAGGGCAAGGCGCTCGTCAGCGTCGACTACGACGGCCGATCGCTCTACAGCGGGACGCAGGATTTCCACCCCGGCGCGATCGCGGCCATCGGGCGCTAGGTCGTTTTCTTCCAGGTGCGCTGCAGTCCCCCGACCCGGGCGGTCGATGCAGGCGGCGTGAATCCGCGCGCCACATCCGGACCGAGCACGTTGCGCTGCCCGCGCTGCGGCGCAAACGTGGTCGAGTCCGACGCCGGCGCCTGCAGTTGCTGCGGCAGCTCGCTCGCCGCCGCGCGCGCGCCGATGCGCATGGCTCCGGGACTGGGACAGGATGCGCTGCGCGCCGCGCAACGCTCGTCGACACCGGCGCAGGGCGCCTTCCGCGCCAGCCCGACCGGCCAGGGATTCGCCGCCGTGCACGGACATCCCGAGTTCGGCCGCTGGATGCAGGACGAGCCCTCGGGGCTCGCCTACGTGCTCGGCCTCGCGGGGATGATCGCGATGGGCCTCGTGTTCGTCGCGCTGGCACTCGGTGGCGCGCTGAAGGTCCGGCACGGCGGCGAGAGCGGCCCCGTGGTCGCGATCTTCGTGCTGGTGGGCGCGGGCCTCGCTGCCTACGCCGCGTGGATGCTCGTGAATTTCTACAAGGCGCCGTTCGTGCGCCGCGTCGCGAGCGTGATCGAGGAGCACGAGCGCACCTACCGCACGAAGAGCGGCTGGCGCACGCGGCACTACGCGACCTTCGAATTCGAGGACAGCTCGCGCAGCGAGTTCCCCGTCTCGGCCTCGCTGGCGGCGCTGATCACGCGCGGCGACAGTGGCGTGCTGATCACGCGCAACACGGTTCTGCTCGAGTTCCACCGCGCTGGACGGCTCTGAGAGCGCGCGATTCCGCACGCGCGAAAACGCACGCGCTGCGATGCCCGAAAAAGGGCGCCGAAACGGGAACAGCGGGTGTCCAGCCTGCGTCTTGGTCGGGCTAAGCTGCTTCGAACGCAGGCGACTCCGCGCGGGTCGAGCGGGCAGGCGGGGAGCGCGTGCAGCGGCCGGGCAGCGCCCGGTTTCCAGGACAGGGTGCAGGCTGCAGCGCGCGCTCCCCGCGGCTTCCGGGCGGGCGGGCGTTATCGTGACGGGCATGCAGCTCGCACCCCTCGCCGCGCTCTGTGCACTCGCCCTGCTTCCCGCGCCCGCCCGCACCCAGGATTCCTCGATCCTCACGCAGAAGCCGATCCAGGAACTGCGCGGCGCGTGGATCACTCCTTCCGACGGCGTGTTCGCCTCGCAGGCTTCGATCGCGAAAGCGATGGAAGCGCTCGCCGATGCGCGCTTCAACGTCGTGTTCCCTTGCGTCTGGGACGGAGCGAACACGCTCTGGCACAGCCCGACCGCGAAGGAGGCCTTCGGCGCCGACTGTGATCCGGCCTACGGCGAGCGCGACGTGATGAGCGAGATCCTCTTCGAGGCGCACCGACACGGGCTCGAGGTCGTGCCCTGGTTCGAGGCCGGCTTCACGGCCAAGGGCGCGCTGCTCGACAAGCACCCGGAGTGGGCCGCGATCGACAAGGACGGCAAGCCGCTCGTGAAGGATGGCGCGCGCTGGGTCGATGCGCTGCAGCCCGAGGCGCAACAGTTCTTCCTCTCGCTGGTGCTCGAGGTCGCGCGCAACTTCGACGTCGACGGCATCGCGGGCTCGGAGCGCTTCCCGGCGCTGCCCGCGGAGGCCGCCGCGAAGCCGGCGCAGCGCGAGCTCTACACCAAGGCGGCCGCGGGCAACTCCTCCACCGATCCCAAGGATCCGAAATGGCGCGCCTGGCGCGCGCAGCAGCTGACCGAGTTCCTCGGGCGCATCTCCGGCGGCTTGCGACCGTCGCTCGCGATCGTGCTCGCGCCGCACGCGCCGAGCGCCGCGGATTGGATGCAGGACTACGGCGGCTGGTGCGAACACAACTACGCGCACGCGCTGGTGCTGCCTGCTGCGCAGGTGAGCACGGACGCCTGGTGCGGGAAGCACATGGAGAAGCTCTTCGCGGCGGTCGAGGCGAGCAGTGCGTCGAAGGCCGTGGTCGCGGCGCACCGCACACAGAAGCTGGCGGGTGAGGTCTTCAGCAGTTGCAAGGCGCTGCTCGAAAAGGACGCCGCGCTCGCCGTCGCGCTCGCCGACGAACCCTACGGCCTGCCGGCGATTCCGCCCTGGCGCAAGGAGGAGGGCTGGCGGCCGAAACCGATCGAAGCGCACCCGCAGGCGGGCTCGGGACGCTGGACCTTCCCCGACAGCAACGGCCCGATGGTGATGAAGCTCGACGGCGCCTCGAGCGGCGAGGCGAGCTGGTCGGCGCGCGCGCACGTCGCCGGCAACTACGACGTCTATACCTGGATTCCCCCGGACCAGAACCTGGGCGAGATCGCGAAGTACCAACTCGCCAACAAGCACGGGCTGATCACCAAGCAAGTGCGCGTCGGGCCGCTCACTTGCCGCGGCTGGCGCTACGTGGGCACGGTCGAGCTCCCCGAGGGCGAGGACTTCGAGGTGGCGCGCTTCGACGCGATCGAGAAGGATGCCAGCAAGGCGAGCGCCATCGGGCCGCTGATCCTGCTCTACGACCACATGTCGAATCGGCCCTAGAGCCGATTGAATGCCCCCCTGGCATCCTGCATAGGAGTCCCCCATGCCCATCCGCACCACTCTCCCTTCGTCCCTGCGCGCCGGCGGCCTCGGCTCCGGCGCGCTCGTCGTTCTCGGCGTCCTGCTGCTGCTCGTGCTCGGCATCGGCGGCTGTGGCGTCGGCAAGTACAACTCGCTCGCCAAGGGCAAGGTCGCGGTCGAGGCCAAGTGGGCCGAGATCGACAACCAGTACAAGCGCCGCACCGACCTCGTCCCGAACCTCGTTGCGACCGTCAAGGGCGTCGCGGACTTCGAGCAGTCGACTTTGACGGCGGTCACGGAGGCTCGCACGGCCGCGACCAGGCAGCCTTCGACGCTCCCGACCGATCCCGCACAGCTCGAGGCCTACATGAAGGCGCAGCAGGGCCTCTCGGGCGCGTTGACGCGCTTCTTCGCCGTCGCCGAGGCCTACCCGACGCTGACGGCGACCGCGAATTTCCGCGACCTGCAGAATCAGATCGAGGGCACCGAGAACCGCATCGCCGTCGCGCGCCGCGACTACATCGACTCGATCCAGGGCTACGAGGCCTCGCGCACGACCTTCCCGGGCAACCTGCTCGCCGGCTTCTTCCACTTCGAGAAGATCCCGCAGCCCACGATCGCACCGGAAGAACGCAGCGTGCCGAAGGTCGACTTCGGAACGGGCAAGAAGTGAGAGCTCGCGCTCTCCTCCTGCTGCTCGCCGCGCTGGTCTTCGTCCTCCCCGCGCGCGCGCAGACGATCGATGTCCCGCGCGGCACGGGCTGGGTCAACGACCTCGCGCACGTGCTGCCGGAAGGCGAGCGCAGCGCGCTCGAGTCGCGCCTCGCGGCCTTCGAGCAGAAGAACGGTCACGAGCTCGCGCTGCTGACCGTGCCCACGACCGGCGGTCAGCCGATCGAGAACTACGCCCTCGCGGTCGCGCGCACGTGGAAGCTCGGCAAACCCGGCAAGAACGACGGCGCGCTGCTCGTCGTCGCGGTGCAGGACCGCAAACTGCGCATCGAGGTCGGCCGCGGACTCGAAGGCGAGCTGACCGATCTCATGTGCGGCCGCATCATCCGCGACGTGATGGTGCCGCGCTTCAAGGCCGGTGACATGACGGGCGGCATCCGCGCCGGGACCGAAGCGATGATCGCGATCGCGGGCGGCGCCGGCGAGTCGGCGCTGCCGAAGCAACAGAACAACCCGGGCGGCGGCCTGCCGCTCGGACTGATCCTCTTCGTCCTCTTCATCATCGTGATGGCGATCGCGCGCCGCTCGCGCGGCGGTGGCGGCGGCTTCCGCGGCGGCATCTTCCCCTTCCCGATGGTCGGCGGCTTCGGCGGCGGACGCTTGGGCGGATTCGGCGGCGGTGGAGGCGGCGGCTTCGGGGGATTCGGCGGCGGCGGCGGATTCAGCGGAGGAGGTTCGAGCGGCGGATGGTGAATTCTCTCGCATCCCTGGCGCAAACCGGCGCGCATGGCAGCTGGGAGACGGCGCCGCTCGAGACCTGGCGCGTGGTCGGCGGAGCCGCGGTCGCGCTGCTCGTCTTCTTCTGGATCGCTCGCGCGTTGCTCGGCATGCAGCGTTATCGCGCGCTGGCGGTGATCGGCGAGTCCGAACGCGAACGCGTGCGCTCCGCGGTCGCCGCTGCCGAGCAGCACACGAGCGGCGAGCTGGTGGTGGTCGTGCTCGAGCGCTCCGATGCGCACGTGCTGGCGCGCGTGCTCGCGGGCGCGTGCTTCGCGCTGCTCTTCGGAATAGGCGCTGTACTGGTCTTCGAGTCCACACCGCCGCTCTTCATCCTCGGCGTGCTGGCGCTCGGAGCCGCGACAGGCTTCGCGCTGGCACACTTCCTGCCGGCGCTCGCGCGCGGCTTCACCAGCGAAGCGCAGGCGACGCGCGCAGCCTCCGAGCAGGCGCTGGTCGAATTCCAGACGCAGCAGCTGCACGAAACGCGCGAGCGCACCGGCGTGCTGGTCTTCGTCAGCCTCTACGAGCGCCGCGCGATCGTGCTCGGCGACAAGGGCATCCACGCGGAGGTCGGCGACGCGCACTGGGCACGCGCGAGAGATCTGCTGCTCGACGGCGCCGCGCAGGGACGCTTGTGCAACGGCCTCGTCGCCGCGGTCGAGGAGTGCGGGCGCGTGCTGGCCGAGCACTTTCCGCCGCGCGCCGACGACACGAACGAGCTTCCCGACCGGCTCGTGATTCGGCGCGAGTAGCCGGCGCTACTTCGGAGGCACCGGTACCGGCACCGGCACCGAGCCCGCGGGCAAGGGCGTCGGGGGCTTCGCTCCGCCCGGCCCGCCGATCGGTCCGAGCAAGCCCTGGATCATTCCGCCCACGGCCTCGTCGCAGGCCTTCTGCGCATGATCGCCGCCCTGGTTGCAGCAGGCCATCACCGCGAAGTCCTTCTCGGGCGAGATCCAGAGCATGCAGTACCAGAGGTTGTTGCTGCCGCTGTGCACTAGCACGTTGCCGCCCCAGGGCCGCTTCGTGACACCCCAGCCCATCGCGTAGCCGCTGTCGGGACCCTCGGGCGAGGTCTGCAGCATGTCGAAGGAATCCTTCGAGATCAGCTTCGTGCCCGTCTCCGGCGCCAGGCCGCGCACCGCACGCGCGCCGGCGAGGTGGAAGGCAGCGAACTTCGACCAGTCCGTGATCGTCATGTGCACGCGCCCGGCGGGCGTGATCGATTCGGGGTTGTCGGCGAGCCCCGTCAAGCCCACGGGCTCGCCCTTCGTATCGTGGCCGCGCGGCTGATCGAGCGCGCTGCCCGTGCCCGGAGGCCCGAAGCCGGCGCTGTCCATGCCGAGCGGCTTGAAGAGCTTCTCCGTGATCAGTTCCTCCCAGGACTTGCCCGCCGCCTGCTCGCTCATCGCACCCGCGATGGCGTAGTTGGCGTTGGCGTAGAGGAAGATCGTGCCCGGCTGCGAGAGCGGCTGGCGGATGATCACGCCCTCGAGCAGCATGCGGCGCTGGTCGCGCGCGGGGCCCTTGGCCTTCCAGAGCCTGTCCCACAGGCCGTCGTCGTTGAGCTCCGGCGGCAAGCCGCCGCGATTCAGCAGCAGGGCCGAGAGCGTTTCCTCGCGCCAGCCGGGATCGGCGCGCGGCTCGAGTTCGGGGAAGACGTCGAACAGGCGCGAGTTCCACTTGAGCTTGCCTTCCTCGACCAGGATCGCCGCGAGCGTCGCGGTCATGGCCTTGGTGCACGAGCCGAGGTGGAACTGGTCCTCGAAGGTGATCTTGTCCTCCGCTCCGCGCTTGCGCACGCCGCTCGCGCCCTTGCCGACGATGTCGTGGCCCTTGAGCGCGAGCGCGACGAGGCCGGGCACGTCGTGTTTCTTGAGCAGGCCCGCGAGCATGTCGCTGAAATCGCGCGGGGCCTTGGGCGCGGCCGCTGCGGGAGCTTGCGCCGCGGGCGCGGGAGTCTGGACGAAGGCCAGGAGGCAGAAGAGGGTCGAGATCATGGAACGCACATGATCGCCTGCCGCGCGCTCGGCGGCCAGTCCCCTAGCGCCGGAGCAGGCCAGCCGCGCGCGCGTCGAGCAGGATGCGCACGTCCGCGTGGCCGCGCAGGAAGCTTGCCGGGCAGTCCGGCCCGACAGCACCTTCCAGCATGCGCCGCACGATCTCCGCCTTTTCCTGCCCGAAGGCGAGCACGCGGATCGCGCGCGCCTCGAGGATCTCCCCCACGCCCAGCGTGATCGCGCGCTCGGGCACGTGCGCGAGCCCGCCGAAGGCCGCCGCGGCCGCCGCGCGCGTCTGGCTCGCGAGCTGCACGACGCGCACGCGCGAGTCGCGCGTGGAGCCGGGCTCGTTGAAGCCGATGTGCCCGTTGCGACCGACCCCGAGCAGCTGCAGGTCGATCCCGCCCGCGCGCTTCAGCGCCTCGGCGTAGCCCTGCAGCGCGAGCTGCACCTCCCCGGCCCCGTTCGGGATGTGCACGTTCTGCGGCGCGAAGTCGACCTCCGCGAAGAAATGCGCCTGCATCCAGGCGCGGAAGCTGCGCGGATCGTTCGGCTCCAGGCCGAGGTACTCGTCGAGGTTGAAGCTCCTCGCGCGCGCGAACGAGAGCCCTTCCTCGCGATGCAGGCGCACGAGCTCGCGGTAGAGCGGCACGGGCGTGTTGCCGGTCGGCAGCCCGAGGACCGCAGCTGGGCGCGCGCGCAGGAGCTGCGCGATCTCGCGCGCCAGCGCGCGGCAGGCTTCCTCGGCCGAGTCGCAGACTTCGATCAGGGCACGATCTCCTGGATCGTGGCGAAGAGCTCGGCTGGCTGGATCGGCTTGGCGACGTAGCCGTCCATGCCCGCCTCGAGGCATTTCTCCTTGTAGCCGGCAATCGCGTGCGCGGTCAGCGCGACGATCGGCACGCGCCCGCCGCTCGCGCGCTCGCGCTCGCGGATCAGCTTGGTGGCGCTGAAGCCGTCCATGCCGGGCATCTGCACGTCCATCAGCACGAGGTCGAAGGGCTCGGATTCGAAGCGCTCGACCGCCTGCAGGCCGTCCTCGGCGGTCTGCACCGAGTGGCCCGCCTTGGACAGGATGCGCAAAGCCACGGCGCGGTTCACCGCGTTGTCCTCGACGAGCAGGATGCGCAGCGTGCGTCCGGAGTGCTTGAGCGTGTGCGCCGTGACGAGCGCGCCCCCGGACTTGCGCGAGTTCTGCGCCGTGGAGCGCAGCGTCTGCAGCAGCGTCGGCGCCTCGACGGGCTTGATCAGGTAGCCCGCCACGCCCAGGTCGCGGCAGCGCTGCGCGTCGCCGCGGATGCCGGCCGCGGTCATCATCACCGTCGTCGCCGGCAGCAGGCCGCGATCGCGCGCGCGCGCCACGAATTCGAAGCCGTCCATCTCGGGCATGTGGATGTCCACCAGCGCGTAGTCGAAGGGCGTCGCGGCGCGGTGCGCCGCCTCGAGCTGCTGCAGCGCGTCGGACGGGCCGGCGGAGAGCGAGAGCCTCAGGCCCCAGGGCGCGATCATGCGCTCGAGCACCGTGCGCGTCGTCTCGTTGTCCTCGACGATCAGGAGCCGCCGGCCGCGCAGCTCGGAAGGCGGCACGGGAGCGGTGAGTTCGCCCAGGCTGGTGCGCGGGCAGCGCGCGGTGAAGTGGAACTTGCTGCCGCGTCCGACCTCGCTCTCGACCCAGGTTCTTCCGCCCATCAGCGCCGCCAGGCGCGAGGTGATCGAGAGACCCAGGCCGGTGCCGCCGTAGCGGCGCGCAGTCGAGCTGTCGGCCTGCGCGAAGGCGTCGAAGATCTCCGCCTGGCGCTCGAGCGGAATGCCGATGCCCGTGTCGCGCACCTCCAGGTGCAGCAGGATCGTGTCGGCGTCGAGCTCCTCGGCCGAGGCCGCGACGACGATCTCGCCCTGCGCGGTGAACTTGATCGCGTTGCCGACGAGGTTCGTCAGCGCCTGGCGCAGGCGGCCCGGATCGCCGACGAGCGCGTCGTGCACGTCGGGCTCGACGCTCGAGACGAGCTCGAGGCCCTTGGCGCGGCTCAGCGGCGCGAGCGAGCGCAGCGTCTCGTCGATCGTGTGGCGCAGGTGGAAGGGCAGGCTCTCGAGTTCGAGCCGGCCGGCCTCGATCTTCGAGAAGTCGAGGATGTCGTTGATCAGCGTCAGCAGCGCGCGCCCCGAGGAGCGGATCGTCTCGGCGAACTCCTGCTGCTCGGGTGCGAGCGGCGTGTCGAGCAGGAGCTCGGTCATGCCGATCACGCCGTTCATCGGCGTGCGGATCTCGTGGCTCATGTTGGCCAGGAACTCCGACTTGACGCGCGAGGCCTGCAGCGCCTCCTCGCGCGCGCGCACGAGCTCCTCCTCGATGCGCTTGCGCTGCGTGACGTCCTCCATCAACCCTTCGATGTGGCGTTCGCCCAGGGCATTGAAGGAGACGAGCTCGGTCAGCTTGACCCAGGCGCTGCTGCCGTCGCGGCGCCGGATGCACAGCTCGCGGTCGCGCAGCGCGCCGTCGCGCTGCAGCAGCTCGCGCAGCTTCTTGCCCTCGGGCTCCTCGAGCGCGGTGCCGTGCAGGTCCAGACCCGCGGCGGCCTCGAGGCGTTCGTAGCCGAGCAGCACCAGGCAGGCGTGGTTCGCGTCGCGCAGGCGGCCCTGCAGGTCGAGCCGGAAGACGCCGACCTCGAGCTGATCGAGCAGCGTGTGCAGGCGGCCCTCGAGACTCGCGAGCCGGCGCTGGCCGTCGCTGCGCTCGAGCACCGACTGCACCGCGGCCGGCAGGCGGATCGCGTGCTTGGGGGACTTGAGCACGTAGTCGGCGAGCCCGGCCTTCATCGCCTCGACCGCGATCTCCTCGCTGCCCGTGTCGGTGAACATCACAACCGGCACGAAGGGCAGCTCGCGCCTGACCGCGCGCGTGATCTGGATCCCGTCGCTCCAGCGCAGCTGGTAGTCGGTGATCACGAGGTCGAATCCGCCGGCGTGCAGGGCCTGCGCGAGACTCTCGGGATCGATCGCTTCCAGGAAACGGCACTGCGGCAGTTCGCGCGCCAGCAGGCGGCGAACGAGCAGGCGGTCGTCCGGATTGTCGTCGACGAGCAGGATGCTCGGTGCGGGCTTCATGATTGGAATCGGCGGGAAGACGGACCGCACGCGAGTGCTGCGAGGCCCCGTGGAGCCGCATTCAACCAATCCCGGCCGCTCGTCGCGAGCATCATTCCGCGGCAGGCGGCGCCGCCGCGGCGCGTCCGGCGGACAGACTGCTCTCGGGCAGGTCGAGCTCGATCCAGAAGCGGCTGCCTGCGCCGGACCCGGACTCGACGCCGCACGTTCCGTGCATGCGCGCGAGTGCCCGGCGCACGATCGCCAGGCCCAGACCGGAGCCGGGGTAGGCGTCCATTCCGTGCAAGCGCTCGAACACGCCCCAGATGCGTTCGCGTGACTCGGCCGGGACTCCGATTCCGTTGTCCTCGATCCACAAGCGCAGGCGCGCGCCGCGCGGCTCGGGCCGCAGGCGGATCTCCGGCTTGCGGCCCGCGGGTACGAACTTGGCGGCATTGCTGAGCAGATTCGCCAGCACCTGCACCAGCGTGGGCGAGTGGCCGCGCACCTTGCCCAGCGGAGCGCTTACGAGCACCTGCGCCGCGCTGTGCTCGAGCTCGCTCGCGATCAGCACCTCGGCCTCGTGCTCGATCAGGCCCAAGTCGACTCCCTGCAGGTGCAAGTCCACGTGCCCGAGGCGGCTGTACGCGAGCAGCTCGCGCATCAAGAGGTCCATGCGCTCCGCGCTGGCGATCATGCGCTCGACGTAGGTGCGCCCGAGCGGGCTGAGCTCCTTGGGGCAGTCCTCGACCAGCGCCTGGCCGAAGCCCTGGATCGCGCGCAGCGGGGCGCGCAGGTCGTGCGTCACCGTTTGCACGTAGGTCTCCATCTCCTCGTTCGCCTCGAGCAGCTCGCGTGTGCGCTCGCGCACGCTCTTTTCGAGCTCGAAGGCATGCTGGCGCAACGCCTCGCCCAGGCGCTGGCGCTCGATCGTCACGGCCAGCAGGAAAGCGGCTTCGCGGCCGGCATCGACGTCCTCGCGCGGCGGCAGGCCGCTCGTCGAATAGGAGAGATTGAGCGTCCCGACCAGCCGGCCGCTGCTCGTCATCGGCAGCTGGGCGATCGAGCGCACGCCGCTCTGGTGCAGGCGCAGGTACTGCGGGTGCGACTGCAGCAGTTGCCCGATGTCGGCGTGCTCGATCGACTCCCCGCGCTCGAAGGCCAGCAACTCGGCCGCGCTGAAACGCTCGCTCGGGAACGTGCTGCCGGGCGGCTGGAGTCCGAGCGCCGCGCCGCTCACGGCGGCCAGCCGGAAGCGCAGGATCCGGCCGTCCGGCTCGCGGTCGACGAGCAGGATGCTGGCGCGCAGGCAGCCGAGCGACGCGCACATGCGCTCCAGCGCGGACTGCAGCAGGTCGTCGATCGAGCTCGTGTGCAGCACCTGCCGGCCGATGTCGTGAAGCAACGCGAGGCGCTGGTGCATGCGCGCCTGCTGGCGCTGGGCGCGAGCGTACTCGATCACCACGCGCGCGAGGTCGACCGCCTCCTCGAGCGGTCCGCGTTCGGATTCGAGCACCCGGCGCGGCTCGCGGAAGTAGAGCGCGAAAGTGCCCAGAGCGACGCCGTCCGCGCCGAGCACGGGGTAGGAGTGGATCGCGCGGATCGCGTGCTGCTCGAGCAGCGGACGGAAGAGCGCGAGGTCGGCCTGCTCGCGCGTGTCGGACACGATCAGCGGCACGCCCGTGTGGCAGGCCTTGCCGCACACGCCGCTCTCCGGCCCCGGGCCGATCGGCAGGCCGTCGATCGCGCGCACGTAGGCCTCGGCCATGCTGGGCGCCGCGCTGTGGCGCAGGCGCGGGGAATCCGCCTCGCGCAGCAGGATCGAGCCGCGCGAGTCGGGGATCAGCTCCTCGAGCCCGCGGATCAGCAGCGCCAGCACGTCGTCGCGTTCGCGCTGCTCGAGCATCGCGGCGAAGACCTCGCGGTGCATGCGCTCGATCGCGTCGGCGCGCACGTTCTCGGTCACGTCCTGGCAGATCGAGAGCAGCGAGGCCGGACGGCCCGCGGCATCGATCAGCGTGGTGTTGAACCACTGGCAGTGCAGCGTGCGGCCGTCCTTGGCGAGGTTGCGGATCTCGAAGCTGATCTGCGGCGCGCCGCCCGTCAGCTCCCCGATCACTCGTTCCACGCGGCCCGCATCGGCCGGGTGCATCAGACGCAGCTCGGAGTGCGAGCGACCGATGGCCTGTTCCTGCTTCCAGCCGAAGAGCATTTCGGCACCCCTCGACCAGCGCCGCACGCGCATCTGCGGATCCCACTCGATCAGGCCCAGGGGCGAGTTCTCGAAGTGCACGTCGAGCTCGCGGTTGGCCATCAGCAGCGCCTGCTCGGTCTGCCGGCGCTCGGTGAAATCGAGCTCGAGCACGCTCACGCCGAGCACTCCCTTCTCGCCGCGCACTGGCCCGACGATGGCGTGGAACTGGCGCGGGCCCTGGCCGTGGTCGCGCTCGTGTTCGAATTCGAAGGTCTCGCCCTCGAGTGCGCGCGCGAAGTTCACGGACCAGAAGCGCACCTGCTCCGCGTCCACGCTGCACTCCGCCAGCGTGCGGCCCTGCATCGGGCCCGCGCTGCGCACCGCCTGCGCGTTCTGCAGCAGCACGCGCCCGTCGCGGCCGTGGATCCAGAATTCGCAGGGCAGGCTCTCGATCGCGGTCGAGAGGCGCGCCTCGCTCTCGCGCAGGCTCGCCTCCGTCGCGGAGAGGCGCGCGAGCGATTGGGTGTAGTTGCGCTGCAGCAGGAGCAGCGCCAGCGGCATCAGCACCAGCGCCACGAGCAGCGTGCCGATCAGCCAGGGGATCGAGGCACGATCGAGCTCGCGCGTGACACTCTCCTCGGGAACGAAGAGCCCGACGAACTCGCCGTGCGGCTTCGGGAACGCGAAAGCGGCGACGCAGTTGCGGTCGTCGTAGGGACTGCTGCAGAAGCCCGCCCAGTCCTCGCGCCGGCGCAGCAGCTCGGCGAAATCAGGGAGCGGCGCTGCGCCCGCGGCGCTGCCGACGCGCTCGGGGTGCAGCGAGTCCATGCGCACGACGCCGGTTTCGTCGTAGACGACCAGCGCGGACTGCGGGTAGCGACCGCCGCGCTTGGTGAAGTTCTCCGCCAAGTAGCTCAGCACGTCGGGCTGGAACTTGTTCGTCACGCTCAGCTCGAGCACCGAGGCGTACCAGCGCGCCTCGCCGCGCGCGGACTCGAGGTAGGACTGGGTGACCGCGCTGCGACCGCGCTGGAAGGCGAGCCAGCCCACCAGCAGCGTCAACGAGATTGCCGCCAGCCCGAGCACGAGCGCGAGGCGGTTGGAGGGCGTCGCGCGTTCGGGCACCCGGGCTCGCATGTCGGGAGCCATGCGTGCCAGAGCCTAGCGCCCGGACACCGGGGCCGCATACAGAGTCGGGTGGCGTCAGCCGAAGCGCCCGGTGACGTAGTCCTCGGTCTCGCGCAGGCGCGGGTTGAGGAAGATGTCCTGGGTGGGCCCGTACTCGATCAGCCGGCCGAGGTAGAGGAAGGCCGTGAAGTCGCTGGTGCGCGAGGCCTGCTGCATGTTGTGCGTCACCATCAGGATCGAGTAGTCGCCTTTGAGTTCCTCGATCAGGTCCTCGATGCGACCGGTCGCGATCGGATCGAGCGCCGAGCAGGGCTCGTCGAGCAGCAGCACTTCGGGTTCGGCGGCGATCGCACGCGCGATGCACAGGCGCTGCTGCTGGCCGCCGGAGAGTTGCAGCGCGCTCTCGCGCAGGCGGTCCTTGACCTCGTCCCACAAGCCGGCACCGCGCAGGCTGCGTTCGCAGACCTCGGCGAGCACGCGAGTGTCGCGCTCGCCGTCGATGCGCAGCGAGTAGACGACGTTTTCGAAGATGCTCATCGGGAAGGGGTTGGGCTTCTGGAAGACCATCCCGACGCGCTTGCGCAGGTCGATCACGTCCACGCTGCGGCCGTAGATCGAGTCGCCGTTGAGCAGCATGTCGCCCTCGACGCGCACGCCATCCACGAGGTCGTTGAGCCGGTTGACCGAGCGCAGGAGCGTGGACTTGCCACACCCCGAGGGACCGATCATCGCCGTCAGCTTGCCGCGCGGGATGCGCATGCCGATCTCGTACAGCGCCTGCTTGCGGCCGTACCAGAGCGAGAAGTCGCGCACCTCGACCACGGCGGGTTCGGCCAGCACCGACTCGTGGACCAGCGACTTCGGCATCACGCGCGGGGCATCCGCGATGGGCTCCAAAGTGGACGTTGAGCGCCTTTTGGACGACACATGATGGGCTGATGTGCTGGCGATGGACGACATCTGATCTCCCGGGGCTGGGGGCGGATCTCCGCCCTTGGCGGATCAGACCGTGCGCCTGCAAAGAACGATCAAAGAACGCACGAAGGCTGTGCGAGACCCGCGCTTCGCCGAGCCTGCGCAAGGATTTCCGACATCGTACGCCGGCTGGCGTATGGCGCGAACGGAGTTCGGCCGCTCTCATCCGCGCCCTCACTCTCCCCGAAACCGGCCGCCGACGGGCGTCCGTTCTCCTTGCCCCTGACTACCTGAAACCCTAGAGTCTCGCCGCTCATGTTCGGGATTCGTGCGAATCACGGACGGAGCATCGGCGCCCGCGACACCGGATCCCTGCACGGCGCGGTCTCACTCGTTCGGCGCCCCCCTAGAGCCGATGGCCCAGATCTTCACCCCCAGCACCAACACCCTCTCCAAGGTCTCGATCGTCGCCGTCGCGGTGATCGCTGGCACAGGCGCGTTCGCGCTGACGACCGCCAACCGTTGGCCTTGGATCAACAACGTCGCTGTTGCTGTGGAGCAGGACGTCCCGTTCAGCCACAAGCACCACGTGAACGGCCTCGGCATCGACTGCCGCTTCTGCCACACGTCGGTGGAAGAGACCGCCTTCGCAGGCATCCCGCCGGTCAAGACCTGCATGGGTTGCCACTCGGTCGTGTGGAAGGACGCGCCGATGCTCGAGCCTCTGCGCGAGAGCTACCGCACCGACATCCCGCTGCAGTGGACGCGCGTTCACGACCTGCCGGACTTCGTCTACTTCAACCACTCGATCCACCTGAAGAAGGGCATCGGCTGCGAATCCTGTCACGGCCGCGTGGACCAGATGCCGCTCATGTGGAAGGTGAACTCGCTCAACATGGAGTGGTGCCTCGCCTGCCACCGCAACCCGCAAGACTTCGTACGACCGCGGGAACAAGTGACCACGATGGGCTGGGATCCGATGCAGCCCGAGAAGTCGGGCTCGAGCCTGCCGCCGACCCCCCAGGCCGAGCTCGGTCCCAAGCTCGTCCAGGAATACAAGATCCAGAGCCTGACCAACTGCTCCACCTGCCACCGATGAGCCAGCAAGCCCACGATTCCACGGCGCAGAGCGGCGCGGTGACGACCGACCTCCAGAAGACGAAGATGTGGCGCAGCCTGGCCGAATACCACGGCCAAGCAGGCTTCCAGGAGCAGCTGCTGCGCGAGCACCCGCAGCAGACGCAGAAGGTCTTCGATCCGCCGCAGCGGCGCGACTTCCTGAAGCTCATGGGGGCTTCGCTCGCACTCGCGGGCGTCAGCGCCTCGTGCACCAAGCAGCCGAAGGAGAAGCTCGTCCCCTGGGCCAAGAACCCCGAGCAGCTGCTCCCCGGCAAAGCGCTCTTCTTCGCGACCTCGATGCCCTGGTCCAGCGGTTCGATCGGCCTCTTGGTCGAGAGCCACATGGGCCGCCCGACCAAGTGCGAGGGCAATGCGGATCACCCCGCGAGCCTGGGCGCCACCGATGTCTGGTCGCAGGCCGCCGTGCTCGGCCTGTACGACCCCGACCGTTCGCAGACGCTGACCTACCGCGGCCGCGCCTCGACCTGGGGCGCCTTCCTCGACGCGATGAAGGCCGCAATGACCGAGCAGGTCGGCAAGCAGGGCGCGGGAGTGCGCATCCTGAGCCAGGCCAGCGTCTCGCCGACTCTCGAGGCGCAGTTCCAGGACCTGCTCGCGAAGTATCCCAAGGCCGCCTGGCACCAGTGGCAGCCGCACAACCGCGACAACGCGCGCGCCGGCGCGCAGCTCGCCTTCGGCAAGGACGTCGCGGCCCTGCCGCGCTTCGACAAGGCCGAGGTGGTCGTGTCGCTCGAGTCCGACTTCCTCTCCTCCGCACCCGCCAACGTGCGCGCGATCCGGGATTTCTCGAGCCGCCGCAAGCCGCGCGGCGGCAAGGCCGAGCACGTCAACCGCTTGTACGTCGCCGAGGGTCGCCCGACCTGCACCGGCGCCGCGGCGGACCACCGCCTGACGCTGCGTCCGAGCGAGATCGAAAGCGCCGTGCGCGCGCTGGCCCACAAGCTCGGCGTCGAAGGCGGCACCCCCGGCCTGGCCGGCGCGAGCTTCATGCGCTGGGTCGAAGCCGCCGCCAAGGACCTCGCCGCCCACAAGGGCAGCGCGCTGGTCGTGGCCGGCGAGTCGCAACCGCCCGCGGTGCACGCGCTCGCGCACTTGATCAACGAGAAGCTCGAGAGCATCGGCAGCTGCGTGCAGTACGTCGCCCCGGCCGAGCTCTCGGGCAGCGACAACACGCAGTCGCTGCGCACGCTGTGCTCCGAGATGAAGGCCGGCAAGGTCGACCTGCTCGTGATGCTCGGCGGCAATCCGGCCTACGACGCGCCCGTGGACCTCGACTTCGCCGTCGGGCTCGCCAAGGTGCCGCTGCGCGTGCACCTCTCGCTCTACCAGGACGAGACCTCGCAGCTCGTCGACTGGCACGTCAACGAGGCGCATTTCCTCGAGGCCTGGAGCGACGCGCGCGGCGCCGACGGCACGCTCGGCATCGTGCAGCCGCTGATCGCGCCGCTCTACGGCGGCAAGTCGGCGCACGAGCTGCTCGCGGTGCTGAACGACAAGCCCGGCGTCTCGGCCTACGACACGCTGCGCGA
>Ga0302299_10000961_pt1 | contig 16881 bp, 14 predicted proteins | sample III_Fen_N3_4_FD_198795 | JGI IMG/M metagenome (GOLD analysis project Ga0302299, IMG submission 198795) | Peat permafrost microbial communities from Stordalen Mire near Abisko, Sweden - III_Fen_N3_4 | ecosystem: Environmental > Terrestrial > Soil > Wetlands > Permafrost | place: Sweden: Abisko... | reverse complement strand
GTGCGGCAGCGGCTGGCTCTGGGGTCCGGGCGGGTCCTCGTGACCTCCGCCTCGCTCTACCGCCGCAAGGTCGCGCCGGTCCGCGACCGGCTGCCCGACCTCGAGTTCGTGCTGATCGCCGGCCCCGGCGCCGACCGGATCACCGACCCCGGCGTCCTGGACCTCGACCAGATCCTGGCCGCCGCGCCCGACCCAGGACCGGTTCCGGCCACGGCCCCCGAGGACTGGGCGCTGCTCCACTTCACCAGCGGCACCACCGGAACACCCAAGGGTGTGGTGCACGTCCACGAGGCGGCGGTCGCGCACCAGGCCTCCGCGCGGACGGTGCTCGACCTGCACGACGCCGACGTCTTCTGGTGCACCGCGGACCCGGGCTGGGTGACGGGGACCTCCTACGGGATCGTCGCCCCGCTCACCTGTGGGGTGACCAGCGTCGTCGACGAGGAGGAGTTCGACGCCGACCGGTGGTACTCGATCCTGGAGGAGCAGCGCGTCTCGGTCTGGTACACCGCACCCACCGCCCTGCGGATGCTCATGCGGGCCGGCGCGGACCGTGCCGCAGGGCGCGACCTCTCCGCCCTGCGGCACGTGGCCAGCGTCGGGGAGCCGTTGAACCCCGAGGTGGTGGTGTGGGGCCTGGAGGCCTTCGGCCAGCCGGTGCACGACACCTGGTGGCAGACCGAGACCGGCGCGATCATGGTGGCCAACTACGCAGCGGAGGACATCCGGCCCGGCTCGATGGGTCGCCCGGTCCCGGGCATCACGGCCACGCTCCTGCGCCGAGGCGCCAGCGGTGACCCCGTGCTCGGTCCGGACGGCTCCGCGGAGCAGGTGGTCGAGCCCGACGTCGAGGGCGAGCTGGCCCTGCGCGTCCCGTGGCCGAGCATGATGCGCGCGTACCTCGACGACGACGACCGCTACCGCAAGGCCTTCGTCGACGGCTGGTACCGCTCTGGCGACCTCGCCAAGCGTGACGCCGACGGCTGGCTGTGGTTCGTGGGTCGCGGGGACGACGTGATCAAGACCGCGGGCCACCTGATCGGGCCGTTCGAGGTGGAGAGTGCCCTGATGGAGCACCCGGCCGTCGCCGAGGCGGGCGTGATCGGGGTGCCCGACCCGGTCGCGGGCGAGGTCGTCAAGGCGTTCGTGGCCCTGGCGGCCGGGTACGAACCCAGCGACGCCCTGCGTCTGGAGCTCGTCGGGTTCGCCCGCAAGCTGCTCGGTGCCGCCGTGGCCCCACGGGAGATCGCCTTCACCACCGACCTGCCCAAGACCAGGAGCGGCAAGATCATGCGCCGGTTGCTGAAGGCGCGGGAGCTCGGGCTTCCCGAGGGCGACCTCTCGACCCTGGAGGTGGGGCGGTGACGGCAGCTCCGGACGCGGGACGGCGGATCGACCTGTACCGGTCGATGCTGCGCATCCGCCGGTTCGAGGAGCGATGCGTCGAGCTGTACAGCGCCAGCAAGATCCGTGGCTTCCTCCACCTGTACATCGGTGAGGAGGCGGTGGCCGTCGGCGTGCTGAACCGGCTTCGGCCCGACGACTCCGTCGTGGCCACCTACCGGGAGCACGGGCACGCTCTGGCACGGGGTGTTCCCATGGACGCCGTGATGGCCGAGATGTTCGGCCGGGCCGAAGGGGTGTGCCGCGGTCGCGGCGGTTCCATGCACCTGTTCCACGCCCCGAGCCGGCTGTACGGCGGCAACGCGATCGTCGGCGGTGGTCTGCCGCTGGCTGTCGGTCTCGCGCTGGCCGACGCGATGCAGGACCGCGACGGCGTGACCGCGTGCTTCTTCGGTGAGGGTGCGATCGCCGAGGGTGAGTTCCACGAGTCCATGAACCTGGCCGCCCTGTGGCGGCTGCCGGTGCTCTTCGTGTGCGAGAACAACCTCTACGCCATGGGAACCGCCCTGGACCGCTCGGAGTCGGAGACCAACCTGTCGGTGAAGGCGGCCTCCTACGAGGTCCCCGCCTGGAGCGTGGACGGCATGGACGTCGAGGCGGTCAGTGAGGCGGCGCACCGGGCCGTGGAGCTGGTGCGCGACGGGACCGGGCCGGTCTTCCTCGAGGCGCGCACGTACCGCTTCCGCGCGCACTCGATGTACGACCCCGACCGCTACCGGGACAAGGCGGAGATCGAGCACTGGAAGGAGCGCGACCCGCTCCTGGTGCTGGGCGACCGCCTGCGCGACCAGGGCCTGCTCACCGACGACGTGCAAGCCGGGATGGAACGCGACATCGGCGCCGAGGTCGACGCCGCGGTCGCCTACGCCGAGGCCGGCACCGACGAGCCGGTCGAGTCGCTGACCGAGTTCGTCACGACACAGCGGGGGGCCCGATGACGACGGCGACGCAGACCGTCCGGATGACGTACCGCGAGGCGGTGCGGGAGGCGATCCGCGACGCGATGCGGCGCGACGAGCGCGTCTTCTTGATGGGCGAGGACGTCGGACGGTACGGCGGCGGCTTCGGGGTGAGCCTCGGTCTGCTCGAGGAGTTCGGCGAGCGACGGATCCGCGACGCGCCGTTGTCGGAGTCGGCGTTCGTCGGCGCCGGGATCGGGGCGGCCCTCGGCGGGATGAGGCCGATCGTCGAGATCATGACGGTGAACTTCTCGCTGCTCGCCCTCGACCAGATCGTCAACACCGCCGCCGCGCTGCGCCACATGAGCGGCGGGCAGTTCAACGTCCCGCTGGTGATCCGGATGACGACCGGCGCCGGCCGTCAGCTGGCCGCCCAGCACTCGCACTCGTTGGAGAGCTGGTACGCCCACGTGCCTGGGCTGCGCGTCGTGGAGCCCGCGACGGTGGCCGACGCGCGCGGGATGCTCTGGACAGCGCTGGAGGACCCGGACCCGGTCGTCATCTTCGAGCACGGCTCTCTGTACGGGGTTGACGACGAGATCGCTGCCGACGCCGGGCCGGTCGACCTCGACCGGGCGGCCGTGCGGCGGGCCGGGGACGACGTCACCCTCATCACCTACGGGGGCTCGCTGCCCGTCGTCCTGGCGGCGACTGACCAGCTCGCGGCTGACGGGGTCGCCGCGGAGGTCATCGACCTGCGGACCCTGCGTCCGCTGGACACCGCCACCGTGCTGGCGTCCGTGGCACGGACGCATCGGGCCGTCGTCGTCGACGAGGGCTGGCGCAGCGGGTCGCTCGCGGCCGAGGTCTCGGCCCGACTGATGGAGGAGGCGTTCTACGACCTCGATGCGCCGGTCCAGCGGGTCTGCTCGGCGGAGGTCCCGATCCCGTACGCCCGCCACCTCGAGCTCGCGGCGCTGCCGAGCACGGCCAGGGTGGTTGCAGCGGTCCGGGAGGTGCTCGACGGTGGCTGACTACCTGATGCCCTCCCTCGGCGCCGACATGGACGAGGGGACCCTCGTCGAGTGGCTCGTGCAGCCCGGCGACGCGGTGCACCGGGGCCAGGTGGTGGCCGTCGTCGACACGGCGAAGTCCGCGATCGAGGTCGAGGTGTTCGAGGACGGCGTCATCGCCGAGCTGCTGGTCCCGGTCGGTAGCACCGTTCCCGTGGGCACGCCGCTGGCCCGGATCGACGCAGCGGAGCCCGGCGCCGCGGAGTCCGGCTCCCCGAAGGCTGCGCCCCCCGCCGTCGCGCCTCGCCCCGACACCGCACCGGGCGCGCACCCGGGGTCGGTCTCACCGGTCGTCCGGCACCACGCCCATGAACTCGGCGTCGACCTGGGCACGGTTCGCGGTACCGGGCGGGACGGGACCCCGACCCGGGCCGACGTCGACGTCGCGGCCCGGGCGCAGGAGCGCCCGCGGGTGTCGCCGTACGCGCGCCGCCGGGCGTACGAGCTGGGCGTGGACGCCTCCGCCCTGGCCGCGGCCGTCCCCGGTGCCGTCGTCCACGCCGCCCAGGTCGAGACCGAGGCCGCGGCGGGGCCGGTGGTGCCGGCGGCACCGGCCGTGCCCCAGCCGCCGGCCGCACCGGTGTCAGGAGCGTCGTCGGCGCCGACCCCGGCCGAGGCCATGCGCGCCGCCATCGGCCAGCTCATGGCCCGCTCGAAGCGGGAGATCCCGCACTACTACCTGCAGGCCTCGATCGATCTCGCGCCCGCGCTGGGCTGGCTGGCCGAGCGCAACTCCGGTCGACCGCCGTCGGAGCGGGTGATCCCGGCCGCGGTGCTGCTCAAGGCCGCGGCGCGGGCCGTGCGCGAGGTGCCCGACCTCAACGGGTTCTACGTCGACGGGCGCTTCGACCGGTCCGAGCACGTCCACCTGGGCGTGGCCGTCGCCCTGCGCGGGGGTGGCCTGGTCGCCCCCGCCATCCACGACGCGGACACGCTGGAGCTCGAGGAGCTGATGGCGGCCCTGAAGGACCTGGTCGCCCGGGCCCGGTCCGGTCGGCTGCGCGGGTCCCAGATGAGCGACCCGACCATCACGGTCACCAACCTGGGCGAGCAGGGGGCCGAGCTGGTCCACGGGGTGATCTACCCACCGCAGGTGGCCCTCGTCGGGTTCGGTCGCATCGTCGAGCGGCCCTGGGCGGTCGACGGCATGCTCGGTGTGCATCCGGTCACCATCGCCACGCTGGCCGCCGACCACCGGGTGACCGACGGTCGCATGGGCAGCCGGTACCTCGCCGCGCTCGAGTCGTGGCTGAGTCGGCCGGAGGAGCTGTGACATTCCCGGAGGAACCATGAACCGTGACGAGGCCAGGACCGCCGTCCTGACCGCCCTGAGCCGCATCGCGCCCGAGGCCGACCTGGAGGCGCTCGACCCGGGCGCCGACCTGCGCACCGAGATCGATCTGGACTCCATGGACTTCCTCGGTCTGGTCGAGAGCCTGGCCGAGACGACCGGCGTCGACATCCCCGAGGCCGACTACCACGACGTGCGCAGCCTCGACGGCCTGGTCGTCTACGTGGCCGCGCGTGCCTAGCTCCCCGGCCCCCACCCTGCAGTTCCTGGGTGCGACCGGAACCGTCACCGGGAGCAAGTTCCTGCTCCGCACCGAACAGTCGCGCGTTCTGGTCGACGCCGGACTGTTCCAGGGCCCGCGGGCACTGCGTCAACGCAACTGGGACCCGTTCCCGATCGATCCCGCGACCCTCGACGCGGTCGTTGTCACCCACGCGCACCTGGACCACTGTGGGTACCTCCCGGCCCTGGCCAAGCAAGGGTTGAGCTCGCCGGTCGTGGCCACCGGCTCGACCGCACAGCTGGCCGAGCTGGTGCTGCGCGACAGCGCGAAGCTGCAGGAGGAGGACGCGGAGTACGCGGGTCGCAAGGGGTTCTCCAAGCACGCGAAGCCGGCGCCCCTTTACGACACGCGGGACGTGGAGCGGGCGCTCCCGCTCCTCCGCGCGGTGGCGTTCGGCGACCCGGCGGCACTGGCTCCGGACGTGACCCTCACCCTGCAGCCGGCCGGGCACGTGCTCGGCTCGTCGTCGGCACTGCTCGAGGTCGACGGGCGTCGGCTGCTCTTCAGCGGCGACCTCGGACGGGGGAACCACCCGCTGCTGCTGCCGCCCCCGCCGCCTCCGGCGGCCGACGTGCTCGTCGTCGAGTCCACGTACGGCAACCGCCATCACCCGCCCGGGGCGGACGACCGGCTCGCGGCCGCGATCCGACGCACCGTCGGGCGCGGGGGAGTCGTCCTGATCCCGGCGTTCGCCGTCGACCGGACCGAGGTGCTCCTGATGACGCTGCGGCGGTTGATGGTCGACGGTTCGGTTTCCCGCGTGCCGGTCTACGTCGACAGCCCCATGGCGCTCGGTGCCCTGGCGATCTACCGGGCGGCCGTCGCGGCCGGCGCTCCCGACATTCGGCCGGCCGCGTTCGACGATCCCGCCACGTTCGACCCCGGGGACCTGCGCGAGGTCAGGAGCGCCCAGGAGTCGATGGCGATCAACGAGCCGAGCCACCCCTGCATCATCATCTCGGCCTCGGGCATGGCGACCGGTGGCCGCGTGGTCCACCACCTCAAGCACCTGCTGCCCAACCCCCGGAACACGGTGGTGCTGGTCGGCTTCCAGGCCGAAGGCACCCGCGGCCGCGACCTCGCCGAAGGCGCGCGCCAGCTCAAGATGCACGGTCGGTACATCCCTGTGCGGGCCGAGGTGACCTCGGTCGAGGGCTTCTCGGTGCACGCCGACGCCGACGAGCTGCTGGCCTGGCTGGCGACCACCCCGCGTCCGCCCGAGGCCGTCTACGTGGTGCACGGCGAGGTTCAGGCCGCAGCCACCCTCGCCGGACGGATCCGCAGCGAGCTCGGTTGGCTGGCAGTGACGCCGCGTGACGCGGAGGTCGTGCGCGTCGACTGACCCGCGTCTGGGTCAGCCCCGACCGCGGACGGTGAACGGGGTCGCGATGAGGGCGCCCATGACGACCTGCGTGGCGAACGTGAGCCAGAACCCCCAGTTGAGGGCGCTGCCGATGCCCGCCCCGATCGCGGCACCGACGAGCCCGATCAGCAGGGTCAGGAAGCACCCGATGGCCTGTTGACCGGGGGCCAGGAGCCGGCCGAGGGCACCGACCACGACTGCGGCGACCAGACCGCTCCAGATGCTGGTGATGTCCACGGGGTCGAGCCTGCCACGACCGGGTCATGGGGCGCTCGGTCGAGGAGGCGACCAACTCCGGGTTACCGCCAACCGGGTGGGGCCCGAGTGACAACCGCGCCGGTCACCCGTCATGCTCGTCCTCGCTGACCACCGAATGAGGGGTACCGATCCATGACCGAGCAGCCGCCCGCGGCAGCCGAGCCCGCCACGGCGTCCGTCGAGCCTCCCCGCACTGTGGCGAGGCCAGTGGCCCCACGCAAGGCTCCAGTCAAGAAGGCCGCGCCGGCCAAGAAGTCCGCCTCAGCGGCGACCGGCGCCACCAGGGCACCGGCCAAGAAGGTCGCCGCGAAGAAGCTGACGGCCAAGCGGACGACAGCGAAGCGGGCACCGGCCAAGAAGGCCGCCCCGCGGCTCGGCCGGTCCGACGGGTCCGGTCGGGCGCATCCGTACCGCACGGTCGAGGAGCGCGTCGCGCGCGGCCTGGCCTGGCGGGAGACGGCACCGATCGAGGGTCACGCCGACTACGACGCGGGCCGACGCCGGAAGAACCCGGTGCAGATCCTGCGGGCACAAGACGACGCGCGCGTGCAGGACCTGGTGCCGATCCGGTACGGCCGGATGAGTGCGTCCGCGTTCGCCTTCTACCGAGGGTCGGCGGCGATCATGGCCTACGACCTCTCCAGCCAGCCATGGACGCCGGGCCGCACGCAGATCTGCGGCGACGCACACCTGTCCAACTTCGGGGTGTTCGGTTCACCGGAACGCGACCTGGTCTTCGACCTCAACGACTTCGACGAGACCCTGCCGGGGCCGTTCGAGTGGGACGTGAAGCGACTGGTGGCGTCGCTGGTGCTCGCCGCGCGTGACCGGGGGTTCAAGCGCAAGGAGGGTCGGCGGGCCGTGCAGGAGGCGCTGCAGGCCTATCGGGCCGCGATCGCCGGGCTGGCCCAGATGGGCACCCTCGACATCTGGTACCAGCGGATCGACGAGCAGATGCTGCTCGCCGCGATCAGCGACATGGCCAAGGACAAGGGTGTGCCCAAGACGGTGGCCCAGAGGGCCCAGGCGGGTTTCGATGCCGCCCGCAAGAAGACGTCGATGCGGGCGGCGAAGAAGCTCACCGAGGTGGTCGACGGTCACCAGCAGTTCCGCGACGACCCGCCGCTGCTGTCCCGCTCGGCGGTCACCGAGCAGTACCGCGGACGGATCCACAAGGCGCTGGTCGACTACCGGTCCACGCTGCAGCCCGACCGGCGCCGGCTGATCGAGCGGTACCACCTGATCGACGTCGCGCAGAAGGTGGTTGGCGTGGGCAGCGTCGGCACGCTGGCCGGAATCCTGCTGCTGGAAGGGCGCGACGCGCAGGACCCGTTGATCCTGCAGTTCAAGCAGGCCACCACGTCGGTGCTCGAGCCGTACCTGGGGGCCAGCCGGGCCGACCAGCACGGGGAACGCGTCGTCGACGGCCAGCGGTACATGCAGGCGGTCAGCGACATCTTCCTCGGCTGGGTCCGCGGCGAGGGCGGTCGTGACTTCTACGTGCGCCAGCTGCACGACATGAAGGGCAGCATCGACGTCACCACGATCCAACCCGTCGGCCTGACCGCCTACGCGCGACTCTGCGGCGCCACGTTGGCCCGGGCCCACGCCCGGGGCGGTGATGTCGTCGCGATCGATGCCTACCTCGGTACCGACGAGTCGTTCGCCGATGCGCTGGAGGAGTTCGCCCAGGTGTACGCCGACCAGGCCGAACAGGACTACGGACGCCTGCAGCAGGCGATCGCCGACGGGTCGATCTCGGTCGAGACCGGGATCTGAGCCGGCGTCAGCCCTCCGCCACGCCGGGCTGGTCGGGCGGCTGCGCCAGGGAGCGGCTGTGGCTGGCCATGAGGTCCCGCAGGAGCGCGCGGTCGATCGTGGCCGGTTCGGTCGAGTCGAGGAACTGCCGCAGTGCCGCGGCGAACCGGGCCGGTTCGTCCGCGTGGGGGAAGTGCCGCGACTGCTCGAAGACCTCCAGGGTGCTCCCCGCGATGGCCCGGTGTGCGTCGTGCGCATGGGAGACCGGGATCACGGTGTCCAGCGCCCCCCACACGATCAGGGTGGGACGCCCCTCGGCCAGGTAGAACCGGTCTCCCGCGTGGACCACCTGGCCGCCGGGCTCCACGACGCTGCGCAGGGTGCGGACGAACGCCGCCCGGGCCGGACTTTCCGCGAGGGTGGCGTATCCCCGGGCCACCTCGACCACCGACGGACGGGGCCTGATCGGGAGGCGGCGCAGCACGCGACCGGCCAACACGCCCGCGTCGCGCACCCGGCGGTTGGCGATCACCGGCAGCACGAGCTCGGCGCCGGGCAGGGTGGCGGCCCGCAGCGCCAGGCTGACCTCCCGGCCCAACCCGCCGCTGGAGACGAGCACGAGTCGCTCGCAGTGCTCGAAGTACTGGTAGGCGAACTGCATGGCGACCCCGCCGCCGAGCGAGTGGCCGACGACGGTGACCCGCTCGTGGCCCAGGTGCTCCAGCAGGTCGCGCAGGTTGCTGGCGAAGGCGCCCAGGGAGTAGTCGGTGCGTGGCTTGTCGGAGTCGCCATGGCCGAGCAGGTCGGGGGCGATCACGTGGGCGTGCTCGGCGAGCTTCGGGATCACCGGGTCCCACGTGGCGCTGCTGCTCGTGATCCCGTGGATGAGGAGGACGACCGGGAGCGCCGGGTCTCCGGCCTCGCGGTAGACCACGCGATGGCCGTGCAGGGTGACCTCGGTCTGACGCACGGCGACCTCCCGGAGTTGAGGGGTCCAGCAGAGCACGTTCGGGTCGTGCGCGGGGAGCCGGGGCGGAGGACTGCGGCGACCGGGTCCGTACGGTGGGACCGTGACCGCATCCGATCGGCCCGCTCGAGACCTCGACGTCGTGCTCTTCGGAGCCACCGGGTTCGTCGGTCGCCTCGTCGCGGGGTACCTCGCGCAGCATGCCCCGGCCGGTGTGCGGATCGGCCTGGCCGGGCGGTCTCGTGACCGGCTGGCCGCGGTGCGCCACCAGCTCCCGGCGGTGGCCGCCGACTGGCCGTTGATCGTCGCCGACGTCGGCGATCCGGATTCGCTGAAGGCCATGGCGGCTGCGACGACGGTGGTCGCCACGACGGTCGGTCCGTATGCCCGGTACGGACTGCCGGTGGTGGGCGCGTGCGCTGAGGCCGGCACCGACTACGCCGACCTCACCGGGGAGGTCATGTTCGTCCGCGAGTCCATGGACCGGTTCGGCGACGTCGCGGTGACCAACGGGGCGAGGATCGTGCACTCCTGCGGCTTCGACTCGATCCCGTCCGATCTCGGGGTCCTCCTGCTGTTCGAGCAGGTCCGCGACGACGCTGCCGGCGACCTCGAGGACACCACGCTCCTGGTGACGTCGATGAAGGGCGGGTTCAGTGGCGGAACCATCGACTCGATGCGCGCCACGGCCGAGGCGATCGACGACGACGCCACCCTGCGGCGCCTGTTCGGCGACCCGTACTCGCTGAGCCCCGACCGCGCGGCCGAACCGGACCTCGGCGCACAGCCCGACGTCGTCGGGGTCCACCGCGACCCCGAGCTCGGGGTGTGGGTCGGCCCGTTCGTCATGGCCTCCCACAACTCCCGCATCGTGCGGCTCAGCAACGCGATCCAGGCGTGGGCCTACGGCCCGCGGTTCCGCTACCGGGAGTGCATGGCCTTCGGTCGTGGGCCGACGGCGCCGGTGCGGGCGGCGGCCATGACCGCAGGGTTGGCCGGCTTCGTGGCCGGCATGGGGTTCGGGCCGTCGCGCGCGGTCCTGGGTCGGTTCCTGCCGGCACCCGGCGAAGGCCCCAGCGAGACGTCGCGGAACCGCGGGCGCTTCCGGATGGAGATCCGCACCCGGACCTCGACCGGCGCCCGGTACCGCTGCGTCGTCGCCGCGCGGGGTGATCCCGGCTACCAGGCGACGTCGGTGATGCTCGGCGAGAGCGCGCTGTGCCTGGCCCTCGACCGGTCCGGGTTGCCCGACCGCAGCGGGGTGCTGACGCCGGCCACGGCCATGGGCCACGCGCTGGTCGACCGCCTGCGCAGCGCCGGCTTCACGCTGGTCGTCGGACGGCTCTGAGCGAGTCACCCGCCGCGGTCCCCGGCGCTGGCCGGTCGCCATGGTTCACTCGGTCCCATGGCCCCCCACCGTGCGCCCCACCGACGTCTCCTGCGGCTGTGCGGCCTGGCCGCCGTAATCGCTCTGAGTGGACTCGCCGTCGTCGCCCCGCCAGCCCTCGCCGGATCTGGACCAGCCGACGGTGGTCGCGTGCACGTGCTGCGCGGATCGGAGTCGCGCCTGGGGCTGCTGCCCAGCTTCCACGTCCGTCTGGGGCCCGCGCGTCGGGCGGACTGCATCTTGGACAACGGCAGCCCACCGCAGGTGGAGCTGAGGTGCGACCGGTACGCCCGCGTCGCGGGCCAGGAGCTGACGGTGCACCTCGTGCATGGGCACGCCAGCCGCGTGCCCGATCCCAGCGACGCCACGGGCGACCCGGTGGGACCGCGGTTGCGGGCCGGACACTCCTGGCAGGTGGGGCGGATCGCGTGCCGAGCGACGGCCGCCAGCGTGCGCTGCCACGACCGGCACACCGGTCACGGATTCCGGATGAGGGCGCACCACCTCCGCCTGTTCTGAAGGCGGGCCGGGTCAGCTCGAGGTGCCCTGGAAGAGCGCACTCAGGTCCAGGGACGGGACGTGGCGGCTGGTCGCCTCGGACACCCACGTCCGGGCCAGGGCGTCCTTGCCGCAACCGAGAACCGTGCCGATCAGTCCGGTCGCCTCGGCCAGGTCGGCGGCCGGGAGCGTGGGGACGACCACCTTCCAGATCGCCTCCTCCAGCACGTTGAACGCGGTCTGCACCTCGGCGATGTCGAACCCCGCGCTGAACCGCTCGCGGGCCACGGCCTGGGCGTACTCGGTCATCGGCGCCAACGTCCGCCCGGCCAGGCAGTCCAGAACCAGGTCGTAGAGGTCTCGCAGACGCCGGCTCGAACCCTCCGGGCCGGACAGCTCGTAGTGCTTCAGGTGCGAGCGAGTCAGGGCCTCCGACGCTTCGTGCAGAACCTCGTCCTGCGACGCCCGCAAGGCTTCGACCAGTTCCATGTCCGACTCCTTCTCGTCCGAGGGCACGCCCGCTCGTCGCAGTCTGGAGGTCGAAGCAGTCTTCTTCGACCGTCCTGGACACCGGCTCGTCGGTCTCGACAGCGACGTCGAGTCCCCGGTACTCACGTGAACCACTCACTCTTGTCCGGTCGTCCCGCTCGGGGAAGGGGCGAACGTCCCCAGGCACCGCGAGACGCGGAAACGACCTCGGCACAGTCGACGGGGGGATACCGACTGCGCCGAGGTCGTTCGGGGCAGAACAGTAGCGGTCGGCATGGGAGTCCGCAGCCGATTCCATACCCTGTGCGTGAACGAGGTCATTCGGCAGGCACGTGGTGGGCAATCGGCCACGGAGCCTGAGGCGCGCGTCCGCCTGCGGGCCTTGGCTTGCCGGCGCCGCCAGGTTCGCTCGGCTGCCTTGACCATGGGGTCCCTCGGTGCGGCGGAGATCGAAACCGCGCCTTGCTTGAGTCTGCACCGGCGTCGTAGCGTTCGGGCGAGTCCGGCACGGTCACATTCCCCCTGTCTGGGGGTCGGAGGGGGCGTGGGGTCCGTGCCCGAGGGGCTGTCGCCGCTGGAGGCGCACAAGGAGCTTCAGCACCACGAGCATCAAGCCACCAACGCGGTTGGGAAGCGCCCTCGGACGTTGCAGGTTGCCGAGGCGGCCGTCTTGGCACTGGTCACCCTGACTGCCGCCTGGTCTGGGTTCGCCGCAGCCAAGTGGGGGACCGAATCGCGCATCCAGCTCGCCGCCGCGTCGTCGGCGCGGACCCAGGCCAACCGGGCCGACCTCACGGCCCTGACCCTGCGGAACTTCGACGCGTCCACCTTCAACGCGTGGTTCATCGCCTACACCCTCGGCAGCCGGCAGAAGATGGCCATCGCGGAGAGGAGGTTCCGACCGGAGTTCCGGGTCGCCTTCGACGCCTGGATTGCCACCCACCCGGCGACCAACCCCCACGCCCCGGCAGGCCCCACCTACATGCCTCAGTACCACCTGCCCCAGACCACCCAGGCAACGGCACTCGACGACGCCGCCGCCGACCGGCATACCGCCCTCGGAACGCACGCCGGCATCGTCGGCGACAACTACGTCCGGATCACCGTCGTCCTTGCCGGAGTGCTGTTCCTCATCGGCATCGGCAGCACGTTCTCATTCGTCGGGGTGCGCTACGCACTGCTGGGCGTAGGGGGCATCTTGCTGCTCGCCGCCGTAGTCCTGATCCTTCTCCAACCCGCCCCTCCAACCTGACGAGAGTTGAACCAACCGAGCCGCACCACGACAACGGAGGGAGGCTCTCATGTTGCGTGCGAACCGCCGTCTTGCCCGGCGCACGTCACGTCACGACGCTGCTTTCCCAACCGAGCGTCGCTCCCGTACCCGCGGTTGGCTACGACTGCCTGCCGACGGCGTGGCGCGAGTCGCCGAGCACGATCTGCTCGACGGTTGCTCGGTCGGTCTTCTCGCCGGTCCATCCCTCGACCTTGGCCAGGACGGCCTGCTCGGCCCGCTCCCGTTCAGGGGTGGGTGTGGCCTTGGCGGCCCGCCAGAGGCGCTCGGTCTCCCAACGCAGTTCGTTGTGCCTGAGAGCCTCCTGGACCCGGCCCATCTGCTCGTCGGACGCCTCGAGGTCGAAGACGGTTCGTACGGCCTCGGGGGTTTCGCGTCGGTAGTCGTGGCCACCCTCGTCGAACACCCCCGGCGTCGGCGCCAGGGCGTTCTGCAGGTCGAGGAATGTCGTGAAGAACGTCGTGATCGGCATCCAGCGGGTCCCCTTCGGGGCGCCGGGTGGACGGGTGTCGTCCGGTCCGAGCCAGTCGGGACGCTTCCATGCCAGCCCCCGACCGAACTTGGGCACCGGGTCGTCGCCGTTCTGCAGGAAGAGGAACCTCACGTCACGACGCTGTTCGTCCGGAAGCGCCGACCAGTCACGGATTGCCCGCGGCAGATACGCCGGGCCGGGGCCCGGGCGTGGGGCCTCGGCGATGGGTCGGTCGCCCCAGAGCTCGTAGCGCCAGTCGGTGGAGACCGGCGTTCCGATCCAGACCGCAGCCTCGAGACCGATCCCGGTGGGTCCGGTCATCCCCTGGCCGCGGAACATCTCCTGGCTGACCTGTGAGCCGAGACTCTCCCCGAACATGACGAACTTGGGGCGCTTCTTGTCCGGGATCGCCATGAGCCGTTCCACGACTCCGTTGACCACCATGCGGGTCTGGGCCGTGGCGTAGGGGACCTTGGTCAACGACAGCGCGGACGGCAGCACCGAGTACTGGATGGCGGCGGATGCGCAGTCGCCACGCGTGAGGTACTCCAGCGTCTCGCAGGCGACGTAGTTGACGTAGCCAGAGCCGGTGGGCGAGAACAACGCGAAGACTGAGCGGCTCAGTGCGTCGGTGCGGTCGATCTCAGCCAGCAGCAGAGCAGCGCGCTCCTCGGGGGTCGTGGCACAGTCCAGTGAGGCGTACACCCGGATCGGCTGGCGGGCGGGTTCGCCCATCACCTCGGTGATGGCATCGGGACGAAGGACCGTCGCCAGCCAGCGGCTGGACTCCCGCGACTGGTCCGACCACGGGATCCGTGACGCCGGGCTCCCGGTGACCTCGACCAGGTCGGGGGCCTGGGTGTTGGCGACCTCGACGTCGTCTCCTGCGGTGGACAGTTTGTGGTTGACCGCCGCCACGGCTAGCCAGCCGAGCCCGGCCAGCGCGCCGAAGGAGCCTAGGCGCCCCAGCGCCCGGTGGTCCTGGGGTGAGCCGCCAAGGACTGCAGCCGAGGCCCGGGACAGCCCGGCGCTGAGCGCCGACTCCCCGCGGGCGGCCCCGATGAGCGCGAGGGTGATCACCACGCCCGAGCCGATCGCTTGCGGCGCCGACACCTCACGGTGGACGTTCTCGTGAGCGCGGCCGTCCCCTTCGACGATCGATCCGCTGGCGGTGTGTCGTGGCCGGGTCGCGGCATACGCCGCACCACTGGTGGCCAGCGCGGCGAGCAGCGTTGCCAGCCGGCCGCCGGGCCGGTCGCGACGAAACTCCAGCAGGTCGGCGCCGACACCGGCCGCGCCGGCGGCCGTCGCGCCGGTGGCGGCGAGCCGGATCAGGGCGCGACGGTTGGACTCGTGCTCGCGTGCCGGGACCGCGCGGAGAACCGCCGTTCCCGCCGCGGCCGCGCTGGCGTCGACGAGCAGCCCCGTGACTATCCGACCGGTCGTCGAACGGTTCGACAACGGCAGCCGATCGGCCGTGGATCGCAGGAAGGAGTGGGCCGTCGTCCCCCACCCGAACGCGGTCGCTGCGGCGACGCCGCTGATCATGGCCTGGTCCCTGGTTCCCCGCGAGAGCAGGTTGGGCTGGTACGACAGCCCAGTGCTTGCCGCTCCGAGCAGCAGGCCGGCGCGGGCGGAGATGTCGACCCCGCCGACGTAGATCGGTGTTGTCATCGTCGCTCATTCCTTGTTCGTCGGTTCCCGTTGTCTGCTGCCGAGCTCCGCCCATCGAAGCGCATGGTCAGGTCGCCTCCGAGACGGTGGTCACCTTGTCGCGACGTACTCGATACCGCCACGTGAAGAACGTGATGCCGCCGACCGGCATCGGCAGGATCCACGTGACCAGGCGGTACAGCAGCAGCGCAGTACCGAGGTCGGACGTCTCCGTGTTGGTCGTCAGGCTCAAGATGCCCGCCAGCCATGAGACCGCGAGCGCGTCCTTGCCCGGGATCGGCAACATGTTGATCGCCATCGTGAGTCCGGTTGCGAGAAGGACGCCGGCGCTGGAGAGGGAACTCTGGCCCAGGCCAGAGAACCGAAGTGCCATCGCCATGATCAGCGTGTTCGCCAGGCCCCATGACAGGTTCGCCAGGACGAGAGACCGGCTGTTCGTGTCGATCGTTCCTCGCGTCCGGGCTCCGAACTTCACGACGCTCTCTTCGAGGTCGTCGGGCGGCGTGCGGTGGAACTTGGGGATCAGCCAGCCTGCGGACCGCTGCAGGAGCCGGCCGGTGGCATGCGCCGCGGAGTCGCTGCGGGCGACCCGGATGATCAACCACATCACGACCACGAAGGCGAGGCCCAGGCCCAGGAACCACCAGAACCCCGTCCACGTGCCTTGGCCGGTCACGAGGACGGCGGCCAGACCCAGGAGCGGCATCAGGACCACCATCGCGTACCGGGCGACCATGGCGATCAGCACGGCGACCGCGGACCGCTCGTCGTCGAACCCGTAGGTGCGGTACATCGCGAACCTGATCGCCATGTCCGCCGGCGGCGGGAAGGCGAACGCACTGAGCTGGCTGGTCGCCGACGACTCGAACCCCTGGTACAGGGTCAGCTGCGGCAGTGACGCCTTCGACGCCCAGCCCAGCGCGGCCATCGCCAGCAGACCAGCAGCGGTGAGACCCAGGATCTGACCCAGGCTCAGCGCCTGGAGGTCGGCCCACACCTGTGACCAGTCGACCTCGCTGGGGAGCACGACGAAGAACGAGTAGTAGAGCAGGCCGACCACGATCAGGATGCCGACAGCCTTGACCACCCGCTTGTTGAACAGGATCCGCGCGGCTCGCGAGCGTTGGGTTGTCGGTTCCGATGCAGAACCGTCCGATGGCGAAGGGTCCGGGTCAGACGGCCCCGTGGGATGGTTCGTCACGGTGCTCCTGACCTCCTAGGGGGCGCCAGCGCCCGCGCGGGTGTTCACAACCCGGTCTGCGCCTCGGCGCGCCCCGAGGCTACGGCCTCGGAGAGTGCGGTGTGGTCGAGTTCGTTCTGGTCGGCGTAGAGCTCGGCGAAGTCGGCGATGGCCTCGTCGAACTTGGCGGAGCCACCCAGGTAGGCAGCGATCGCCACGCGATCCCCGGACCTGGCGTGGGCCCGGGCCAGCGTCCAGGCGCACAGCCCGCCGTACAGGCTCATGCCGGCGGGGATCATCAGCTCGATCGGGAACGAGAACTTCCAGTCACGCAGCTGGCGCACGTAGAAGTCGCGCTTGACCCGGTCGTTGCCGGTGACCCGTTCCCAACCCAGGAAGATGTCGCTGGCGGCCTGCATCAGGTGTTGCCCCGCGACGACCCGCTCGCCTTGGTTGGCGTACTTGCTTTCGCCGCAGTAGTCGGCCAGCACCGAGGTCTGGGCCTCCTTGGCCTGCAGGAACAGTGGTTCGATCCCGTCGCCGGCCTCCATCAGCAGCACCCACGCGCGGGTGCCGACACTGCCCACGCCGACG
>Ga0302299_10000960_pt1 | contig 16885 bp, 17 predicted proteins | sample III_Fen_N3_4_FD_198795 | JGI IMG/M metagenome (GOLD analysis project Ga0302299, IMG submission 198795) | Peat permafrost microbial communities from Stordalen Mire near Abisko, Sweden - III_Fen_N3_4 | ecosystem: Environmental > Terrestrial > Soil > Wetlands > Permafrost | place: Sweden: Abisko... | reverse complement strand
GTTGGGGCGTTCCCCGGGCGTGCCGGTGAGGCGGGGGCGGCCCCCGCGGCCGCCCCCGACGAAGAGCCCGGCCGCGAGCGCGGCTGTCGCGGCGAGGCCCGCGAGGAGCACCACCCGCGCTGTCACGACTCGCCCGGCCAGCGGAGCGACGGCTCGGGCGCAAGCGGCTCGGGCGCAAGCGGCTCCGGTGCGAGCGGCTCCGGCCCGGGCTCGCGCTCGCGTCGGGGCAGCAGCAGGGCGAGCAGCACGAACGGCAGGAACCAGGGGATGTAGAGGTACGACCAGTGCGTCAGCGTGAGCTCGAAGCCGACGAGCACGGCGGCGCTCAGCGCGGCGAGCTCGAGCGGGCCCTTCTGCTTCGGGATCACCGCGACGACGCCGGCGAGCGCGAGCACCGCGACCTGGAGGATCAGCTGCAGCGGGCGCAGGCTCGGGATCCCGCGAGCGTGGTACTGACCCCAGTCCCAGGGCGAGAATGGCGAATCACGGTCGAGCTGGTAGCCGAGGGTGCGATCGAAGAAGGCCCGCACTGCGCCGGTCAGGCTCGGCTCGAGCAGGAGGATCGAGAAGACGGCGAGCGTGGCGAGCAGGAACCCGACGGCGAACCTGACGACCGTCCGCGGCCGCAGCCCGTCGGGATAGGTGAGCCAGAGCGGGGCGAGGAGCAGCGAGGCGAACTTCGTCCAGCCCGCGAGCGCCACGGCGGCGCCCCGCGCGCTCGCCGAGGTCGCGAGCCAGAACCCCCAGACCAGGATTGCCGGCATGATCGCGTCGTTCGAGTTGGAGTTCATGGTGTACGCGGTGAACGGGAACGCCACCCAGCCGAACGCGAGCGCCACCCCGAGCGGCGTCCCGCCGAACCGGCGCCCGGCGAGGAAGAGCCCGAAGACGGCGAGCAGGTCGAAGGCGATCGCCGTCGCATGCGCGGCCGGGAGCGAGTCCCACTTCCCCGACCAGCCCAGCGTGAGCACCGCGGGGATGTAGGCGAGGTAGGCCGTAGGCCCGTAGGTGTCACCACGCGGGTTCGCCGACTCGCACCGGCCGTTCGGCTGGATCCGGTCCCGGATGTTGCCCTCGGAATCCGCCGGGCCGCACGCGCGTCCGATGGTGTCCGGCATGTGGCCGTAGGGGGCCTGCCCGTCGAGGATCCGGTCGGCCCCGATCACGCCCGCGTAGCCGACGTCGATGACGCCGCGCGGCGTCTCGAGGTTGAGCCCGATCCTGAGGCCGCCAAGGAAGACGGCGAGGCCGGCGAGCAGCCAGACGGGCCACGAGAGCGCCGGGTTGAGGGCGCGACCGCGGAAGCCGATCCAGGACGTGCGAACGAGCAGGTAGGCGAGGGGAAGCGCCCCGAGCGACGCGCTCATGAAGATCTGGCCGCGGTTGAAGAACAGGAGCGAGAATCCGAACGACAACAGCGCCAGCAAATCGAGGGTGTGCCACGACGCGACGCGACGCACGTCGACGAGACCGAGGAAGAAGACCGCACTGAGGGGAATCCAGATCCACCACGCGTTCAGCACCTTCCCGCCGAACGAGCCCACCCTCCCCCGCGCCATGCTCCACGCGACCTGCGGCCCGGTCCACGCCTCCGACACGCGGCCGTCGCCGTCCTCGACCTTGCCGAGCGCGATCTCCCCCGCGCGACCCGACCACACCTTGACCGTCCAGCGCCGGGTCGCCTCGTCGAACGTGGCATCGGTCTGCGGCTTCGGCGGGTACCGCTCGAGCCAGTGAGCGACCTTCGGGTCGTCGAGGAAGAGCGCCACGGCACCGAGCTCGGTCAACCGTGGCTTCCCGGTGGCAGGGGCGAACGGCTTCTCGACAGGGTTGCCGGTCGTGGCCGGGGCGGGAGGACCACTGCGATCGGCAGCGCCGGCCGGAGGCGCGAGCAGCAGCGCGAGCGCCACGGCGCACGCCCACCGCCTCACCGGCGGAAGGACCAGAGCTTGTTGCCAATGAAGTTGAGCGGCGTCACGACGATGATCGCGACGGCCTGGGCGAAGATCGGCCCGTCGGTCGCCTGCACGAGGAGCTGGAGCACGACCAGGTTCGCCGCCAGCGCCAGGACCGAGACGACGAGGAACCTGAGGCCCTCGTAGGCGACCGGCCCGGTCGAGCCCTTGAACGTCCAGAGGCGGTTCCAGGTGTAGTTGTTCGCGACGGCAACGATGAACGACCCGATCGCCGACGGGATGTAGTGGAGACCCACCCACTTGAGCAGGAACGTGTAGACGACGAGGTTGACGAGGTAGCCGCTGACGCCGACGAGGCAGAACCTGCCCAGCTGCTCCCAGTTGCTGCGACGGGCGAGCGCACCGCGCATTCGCCCGGAGGTGCCCTGGGAAGTGGTCGCAGGCGGCTCGATCACGTCGCGCGAGGGTAGCGGCTCAAGCGGCGCGGCCCAGTGCATACGCAGGGGCGGCGACTCCGAAGTGCGCGAGAACGAGGGGCGCCACGTCGACGATGCTGGCCGCCGTGCCCGCGACATCGACGATCAGGAGCGGCACCTCGGTGTCTCCCGTGACGAGCGAGCCGTGCGAGCCGCCACCGACGTGATCGCCGCCACCGAGGTCGGTGAACTCGTGCCCCTCGGTGGCGGAGACGAGCACCTCGCCCGCGTTCGGGTTCGCGAGTGCCGCCCACGTGCGGGCGAGCGCGTCGGGGTGGTCGAGGATCGACGCATCGCCCGAGAGCGCGAAGGTGCCGCCGCCGGTCGGTCGGAACGCGAGCTCCTCGCCTTCGCGGCGCGCGACGGCGTCGTTGCCCTCCCGGAAGAGCGTCACCTCGACGGCGGGGACGGCGTCGAGCATGCTCGCGACCGCACGGGGGTCGACGCGGCAGCCCGGCTGCAGGTAGACGTGCGCGGCGCGGTTCGAGCCCAGCGGAAGCAGCCCCTCACTCCCGGCGTAGATCTCGGCGAGCGATACCGACTCCCGCACGCGCGTCTGGCCGTGGTCGGCCATCACGACGACGGCGTACCGCTCGAGGAAGGCATCGAGACCGCCTGCCGCCTCGGCGAGCGAGCCGACGGCCTCGTCGCAGCGCTGCAGCGCCTCGAGCGCCGTGTCGGGGCCGTGCTCGTGCGAGGCGTAGTCGTAGTCGGAGAGGTAGAAGAGGAGGAAGTCGAACGCGTCTCTCGTCACGAGCCAGCGGCCGACTGCTGTCGCGTACGCGTCGATCGAGCCGGCGGGCCGGTTGCGGAAGGAGAGCGGCGCCCCGGTGCGGTCGGAGCTGAAGAGGTTGTAGAAGAAAAACCGCTCGGGCCCGAGGACGTCGCCGAGGAACGGCAGCGACGAGTGATGGAGGGTGCGTCCCCGGTACGCCGTGAAGTTGACAGCCGCGGTGCGCAGGCCGGCGTCGGCGAGCGACTCGAACAGGGTCGAGGCTCGCAGGCCGAGGTGACGGCCGTTCATGTTGACGAGCGTGTCGCGGAGCGTGCGGCCGATCCCGGCCGCCCGGACCGCTCCGAATGAGCTCCCGTACTCGACGAGCCGCCGCTCGTCGCGGTCGTACCAGACGAGATGGGGGATCTCGTGAATGTCTCCGTGGGCGCCCGTCGCGATCGACGAGAGGCAAACGGGCGTCAGCGACGGGAAGACCGAGGTGGCACGACTGTAGGTACCGCTGGCCGCGAGCGCTGCAAGGTTGGGCGTCTCACCGGAGCCGATCGCTCCCTCGAGCATCGAGGGGGTGAGCCCGTCGATGACGACGAGGATCAGCGGCTTGGGGCTCACTTCGCGAGCGAGCGGAGCCCCGCGTACTTCTCGGGGCTGCGGCGCGCGCGCCGGGCGGCGACGATGGGAAGCACGACCGCCTCGACGTAGCCGACGACGGGAATGAGCGCGAGCAGCCCGACGACGATCGCCGCCCCGACGAGCAGGAACGCCGTCCCGCCGACCGTCGCCCCACGCCGACCGGCGCCACGCACCACGGCGGCCGCCGAGATCGAGCCGATCACCGCGCCGACGACGCCTCCCGTGGCGCCGATCCAGCCGTTCACGAGCAGCCCCGCAACGATGCCGACGGCGACCGCGCCGAGCAGCGTCGACGCCACGCCGAAGCGGAGACCGGCCAGCACGCCGGCGAACGCGACGCCCGCGGCGACTCCGATCCCGACGGTGACGCCGATCTCGTACCACTCACCCATGTTGAGGCTTCAGTGTACGGACGCGCTCGTCTCGAGCAGCCGGATCACGTCGACGCAGAATGCGCCGGCACGACCTCCGTCGACGACGCGATGATCGAACGTGACGGAGACGTTGCCCATCTGACGCACGACGATCTCCCCGTCGCGGACGACGGGCCGCGGCCCGATCCGGTGCAGGCCGAGGATGGCGACCTCGGGGTGGTTGATCAACGGCGTTACGAAGAGGCCTCCGAGCTTGCCGGCGCTCGTGACCGTGAAGGTCGAGTCGCGGAGCTCGTCCGGCTGCAACGTGCCGGCGCGGGCACCGGCCGCGAGCCGGCGGATCTCGGCGTCGATCTCCTGGATCGTGAGGCCCTCGCAACCCCGGACGACCGGAACGACGAGGCCGTCCTCGGTGTCGACTGCGACGCCGAGGTCGTAGCGGTCGAGCAGCACGATCTCGTCGTCGTCGATCCGCGCGTTCAGCTCCGGAAACTCGGCCAGGGCAGCCGCCGAGGCGCGAAGCGAGATGGCAACGAGGAGATCGAGATCGACGCCGGTAAAGTCGCACTCCTCCACGAACGTGACGGCCGGGATCTCGCGGTGCGTCCGCTCCACCTGCTCCACGATCGCCCGCCGGATGCCGCGTACCGGGATGCGGCGCCCCTCGAGCCGCGCGGCGGCGGCGCGGACGTCCGCCTCGGTCACGCGGCCGCCCGGACCGGTCCCTCTGACCGACGAGAAGTCGACGGAGAGGTCGCGCGCCAACCGGTGGAGCGGCAGCGCCTCGAGTGGCTCCGAGCCGACGACGGTGACGATCGGCTCGACGGGCTCGGGAACCTCGAGCGGCGGCATCGCGACGGACCGGAGCAGCTGCTCACCGGCCGCGCCGATCAGCGCGAGCGTGGCCCCGACAGCCGCCATCTCGCCCTCCGGCGCGAGAATCCGGAGGACGACGCCGTCGACCGGCGAGCCCACCTCGACCGTCGCCTTGTCGGTCTGGATCTCGACGATCGGCTCGTTCTCGACGACGGCATCTCCCTCGCGAACGAGCCAGCGGGCGATCTCGCCCTCGGTCAGGCCCTCACCGAGGTCCGGGAGCGTAAACGCGTGTGCCATGGCTGGCAGCGTAGTGGGTGATCGCGCGAACGGCCACGACGCGCCTTCTACGTGAGCACGGTCAGCGCGTCGCGCACCGCGACGATCTCCGCTTCCTCGACGTCGCCGATGTCCTCGCCGTCGACCTGCGCCGGCAGCGGCACGTCGCAGCGGACCCGGATCCGGTCGAGGTCGTGCCCGCGAAGCACCCCGCGGCCTCCGGGCCGGCCGCGCAGGGCCACGGCCGCGAGTCGCGGGACGACTTGCGGGCGCACGTCGATCGGCGCGACGATGTCGAGCCCTCCCTCGAAGGACGCGCCCGGCACGAACTGGAGGCCGACCCGCCCGGCGTAGGTGTACGGCGAGCAGTTGGCGATGATGACGAAGGCCGCGCGCCCGAGCCCCTCGAGCTCGAGCGATTGTGCGTACCTGAAGCGGTGGTCGGCCAGCGTCCGCACGACCGTCCAGAGGAAGGCGACGTCGCCGGGGCGCTTGCCGTCAGCGCGGCGCCCCTTCGCGTCGACGCGCCGGACGAGCTCGGCGTCGAACCCGATGCCGGCGTTGAAGGCGAACAGGCGGCCGTTGAGGCGGCCGAGCGAGATCCGTCGCGGCCTGCCGTAGGCAAGGCGCTCGGCCGCCCGGGTCGCGTCGCGCGGCAGGCCCAGTGCGCGCGGAAGCACGCTCGTACCGCCGCCGGGGATGAACCCGACCGGGACGTCGGACCTGAGGCCGTTGATCACCTCGTTGTACGTGCCGTCTCCCGAGAACACGTAGACCGCCTCGGCGCGCGGCGACCACTCGGCCGCGAGGTCGGTCGCGTCGCCACGCGCCTGGGTGAGAACCGTCTCCGTGCCGGCGGGCAGGGCGGCCTGGACGGCCGCGAGCCTGCGCTCGGTGACCCCACTCGCGAACGGATTGACGATCAGCACCCGCGTCACGCCGACATCTTCCCTTCGGGCCGCTCATCGTGCGAGCCCTGGAGCACGAGCACGGTCTCCGAGCCGGGCGTGAGCTCGGTCAGGCCGCCGTCCCGGACGATCGCGACCGCGGCGACCGTGAGCCGTGCCCACTCCTCGTCTCCTGCTCCGGCAACCCGAAGCTCGAGGTCGGGATCGAGGTCGGTCATGAGCGCCGCGTGGCCTATCTGGGCGAGCGTCTTCCCGGCGCTCATGCCGAGCGCCGTGGCGACGACGAAGGTCAGGCCCTCGACAACGGCGTCGCCGAGACCGGGCAACGCACCCGCCTCGCCGCTCAGCGCCTGCATCCGCACGAGCACGCGGTCGCGGGCCGAGCGCCGCACCGGCGGCAGGCACGCGACATCGCCCACGCGCTCGTGGTCGAGGTCGCGCACGGCCTCCCACTCCCGTGGCTCCGCGCGCAGGCATACCTTGCGAAACGAATGGCGCCACCAGTCGTCGAACCCGTCACGCCATCGCTCGTCGTCTCCGAAGCGGGAGGCACAGCGTCTGGTGGCAACGGCAGCGGCCGTCGCGAGCTCGGCGAACGGGCGCGCCGTCCGCTGCCGGACCACGAGGTACATGACGAGCGGGTCGTCGTCCGTCTCCACCGGCGCAGCCTACGGAAACGCCCCCTACCGCAACAGGAACCCGTCGCCGAGCGGGTCGTCGGGGTCGAGGGTGAACGTCGCCTCGCCCGTGCGGTAGGCCGAGCCGGTCACCTCGGTGACGACCGCCGGCCGCCCGGCCACGCTCGCCTCGCCGGCGACCCGGCCCGTGAAGCACGACCCCACGATCGAGAGGTGCCTCAACGCCGCACCCCGCGGCAGCCGCCCCGACGCGTCGAGCAGCGCGAGCCGCGCCGAGGTACCCGAGCCACACGGCGAGCGGTCGACCTCTCCGTCGGCGAACACGGTCACGTTCCGCTGCGTCAGTGGCTGATCTCCCTCTTCCTGCCAGAAGATCACGCCGTACAGGTCGCGCAGCTCCGGCTCGACCGGATGCACGAGCTCGTGCGCCGCCTCGAGGTTCCGCTTGATCTCCCGGCCGAGCACGATCAGGCGCGGCAGCTCGGCCGGGCTCACCCGCTCGGGCAGTGAGGCGTAGAAGGCGCCACCGAAGGCGACGTCGACCGTGGCCTCGCCTACGCGCACGTCCGTGGCCCAGACGAACGAGGGCACGTTGCGGAACGCAACCGAGCGCACGCGGCCGCCGGTGACGGTGGCGACGGTCTCGAGCCGCCCCGAGGGCACGTCGACGACGACGCGGTTCTCACCCTCGCTGCGCTCGACGACGCCCTCGTCGAGCGCCCACGTGACGAGCGCGATCGTCCCGTGGCCGCACGCCGTCGAGTAGCCCGCGTTGTGGAAGAAGACGACCCCCAGGTCGGCTCCGTCGTCGTTTCCCGGCACGACGTGGCAGCCGTACATGTCGGCGTGGCCGCGGGGCTCGTTGACGAGCAGGCGGCGAACGTGGTCGAGCCGCTCGAGCGCATCGCGGCGCCGCTCGAGGATCGTCTCGCCCCGCAGAGGCTCGACCCCGCCGGTGACTATCCGGAACGGCTCGCCGCCCGTGTGGTAGTCGACGGCCCGGATCGAGGTCAAGGGTGCTCTAGTCGTCGGAGAAGCTCGGGTAGCGCTGGGTCAGCAGGCAGATGTAGCCGAATGTCTGGGCGTTGTAGCGCAGCCAGTACGCGAGCACGTCCCGGAGGGCGACGTGGAGGCTGCCGGCGAACACGGCGTAGAGCCAGGCGACGAAGACGACGACGTACGCGACGTAGCCGAGGAGCGTTGCGACGATGGACGCCGGGATCGCGAGCAGGAGCCGGAAGAAGATCGTCAGCCGGCTCTGGTGGGTCGCGGCGGCGATGTCCAGGTCGATCGGGTAGTCCGCCGAGCCGCTGAACGCCGGGTACGGGTTCGCCACGATCGCGTAGTACGCGTAGACGTGGGTCTGGTAGCGCAGGTAGGACGCGATGAAGCCGTGAAGCCCGTCCGGCACGCGGCCGGCGAAGATGCCGACGAACCAGGCGGCCAGCACCGCGAACCAGACGGCGATCCCCCAGACCATGAGCCAGAGGAAATGCGGGATCACGAGGAGCAGCCGGAAGAACACCGTCAACCGGCTGCGGTGGAGATCGTCCGTGACGACGAGATGGATCGGGTGCCGCGACGGTGCGTCCTCGGTGGGAACTACGAGCTGTTCGGACATCGGTCCTCCTCGGCTGGCCGGGGCGACTCAGCCGCCGGTAAAGGTCGGAGGCCGCTTCTCCAGGAACGCTGCGACTCCTTCGGCGAAGTCGGCCGTGCCGACGGCCGTCTCCTGCAACTCCGCCTCGAGCGCGAGCTGTTCCTCGAGCGAGGCGGTGTGTGCGTGCTCGAACAGCTGCTTGGTCAGCCCGACCGCGAGCGTCGGCAGGTCGGCCCATGTCGCTGCGAGCGCGGCCACTCTCTCGCCGAAGCTCTCCGCGGGGATCACCTCGGAGACGAGCCCCCAGGCAAGCGCCTCCTCCGGGCCCAGCCTGCGGTTCGAGCTCATCCACTCGAAGGCCCGCGGGTAGCCGAGCAGCCGGTGCAGGAACCAGGTGCCGCCCGAATCGGGTACGAGGCCGATACCGACGAAGCCCGGCACGAACGACGCCGCGGTCGAGGCGACCCTGACGTCGCAGGCACTCGCCAGGGACAGCCCTGCTCCGGCGACGGGCCCGTTGACGGCGGCGATCACCGGCTTGGCGAGCCCGCGGATGAGGCGGATGTTCGGGTGGTAGGTCTCCTCCAGCTCGTCACGCAGCGAGCCCTGGATCTCGGAGAACTCACGCAGGTCCTGCCCGGCCGAGAAGCCACGGCCCGCGCCCGTGATCACCACGGCGCGGACGGACGGGTCGGCGGCCTGCGCGAGCGCCGAGCGGAGCGCCGCGTGCAGCGCCCGGTTGAACGCGTTGAAGACGTCCGGCCGGTTGAGGGTGATCGTGAGCACGGCGCCGTCGCGCGCGGTGAGGACCTCGCTCATGGCCCGAGCCTACCGCGGCAGGTGTGCTGGCGCGACCTCCGCGAGACGTCGAGCGTGTAGCGTCACGCACATGGGCTCGACCGGATTCGCAGCCTCGATCGCCTTCTTCGCCGGGCTCTGCGGGGCGACGCAGATCGCCGTGCAGGGACGGCTCGGTGATCGCATCGGCAGCGTCGAGGCACTCGCCTGCGCCGTCATCGTGGCCGGGCTGACGGGACTGGTCGTGCTGCTCGTCGCGCGCCGGAGCGTCGACGGCCTCCGGGCCGGGGTTGCGGGCCCGAAGTGGATGCTCGCCGGCGGGCTCATGAGCGTCCTCGTCATCCTCGCGATCACGGTCGCCGGACCGCGGATCGGGATCGTTGCAACGACTGCGTTTCTGATCGTGGGCCAGTTCTCGCTCGCGACGCTGATCGACCGGTTCGGCTGGTTCGGCATCGAGCAGGTACCGCTCGCCTGGCCCCGAATCCTCGGTCTCGCCTTGCTCGCCGCAGGTGCGGCGTTGACGCTGAAGCGATGACGCCGCGCGCGTGGCTCGCGCTCTGGACCGTCTACATCGTCTGGGGATCCACCTACCTCGGGATCGAGCTCGCCGGCGAGACGATCCCGCCGATCTTCGCGGCGGGCGTCAGGTTCCTGATCACCGGCGCGCTGATGGGAGGCTTCGTCCTCGCCCGGCGGGGCCGGGCGTCGTTTCGGATCGGGCGCAACGAGCTCCTCTCGGCGGTGCTCGTGGGCATGCTCCTGCTCGGGGCGAACGCACTCCTCTTCGTCGCCGAGCGACGGGTGCCGATCGGCCTCGCCTCGCTGCTGATCGCGTCCGTCCCGCTCTGGATCGTGCTCATGCGTACCGTCACGGGTGACCGGCCCCGGCGCTCCGCCCTCGTCGGCGTCGCCACCGGCTTCGCCGGCATCGCGGTGCTCGTGCGGCCGGGAGGCAATACGAGCTTCGGAGGGATCCTGCTCGTGCTCGGCTCGGCCTGCATCTGGGCGACGGGATCGTTCCTCTCCTCCCGGCTCCCGCTGCCGCCCGACGCCTTCGTCTCGACCGCGGTCGAGATGTTCGCCGGCGGGATCATGCTGCTCCCGCTCGGCCTCCTCTTTCCGGGCAGCGAGTCGCTCGACCCTTCCACGTGGTCCTCGCGCTCGCTCGCGGGCCTCGTCTATCTCGTGCTCATCGGCTCGCTGGTCGGCTACACGGCCTACGTCTGGCTGCTCGGCAACGTGCCGATCGGGACGGTCGCGACGTACGCGTACGTCAACCCGGTCGTCGCCATCTTCCTCGGTGTCGTCTTCCTGAGCGAGAGCGTCACCTGGCAGATCGCGGTCGGCGCCGCGGTCGTGCTGGGATCGGTCGCGCTCGTGATCAGGAGCGAGGCCGGGCGGGTGGTCGAGCCCTTTGCGGAGTAGGAAGGACGTTGGTGAGGCGATGCCGGCCAACGCCCTCTGGGGCCGGGGCCTCAGCCTCTCCCCGGGGTTTCGCGGAACCCGAAATCGATAGCGTCGATCCCGTGCCCACGCGCGAGTCTTCACCATGACCGCCCGTGCCTGGGCCGCTCTGTGGACGGTCTACATCCTCTGGGGCTCCACCTATCTCGGGATCGAGCTCGCCGGCGAGACGATCCCGCCGGTCTTCGCCGCGGGTCTCCGGTTCACGACGGTCGGGGTCGTGCTGACCGGCTGGCTGCTCGTCCGTCGCGGCACCGCACCCTTCAGGCTGGGCTGGGCGAGGGCCGGCGCGACCGTGCTCTGCGGGGTGCTGCTGATCGGCGCGAATGCCCTGCTCTTCGTCGCCGAGCGCCGCGTGCCCATCGGGCTCGCCTCGCTCATCTTCGCCTCGGTCCCGCTCTGGCTCGTCGTGCTCCGCTCGGCGGGCGGTGACAGGCCACCACGCGCCTCGCTCGCCGGGACGGCGGTCGGGTTCCTCGGAGTGGCGCTCCTCCTTCGCCCCGGAGGGGGCGCGACCGTGACAGGCGTTCTGCTCGTCGTCGCCGCCACGCTCTCGTGGGCGACCGGGACCTATCTCTCGTCGAGGCTGCCGATGCCGGCTGACGCGCTCACGACGGCGGGCATCCAGGGCCTCGCGGGAGGCCTGCTCCTGATCCCGATCGGGATGGCATTCCCCGGCAGCGAGTCTCTCAGTCCGTCGGGCTGGTCGACCCGCTCGCTGCTCGGGCTCCTCTATCTCGTCGTGTTCGGCTCGATCTTCGGTTACACGGCATACGTCTGGCTCGTCAACAACGTGCCGCTCGGGACCGTCGCGACCTACGCGTACGTGAACCCACTCGTCGCGATCACGCTCGGCATCGTCTTCCTGAACGAGATCCTGACGTGGCAGATCGCGGCGGGCGCAGCCGTGATCCTGACCTCCGTCGCCGTCGTCATCCGCCGGGAGGTGCCCCGACGCCCCGGCGAGGTGATGCCGCCCCTGGTCGAGAGCTGATGGCCGAGAGCTGACGGTCGAGCGCTGAGAGAGGGGCGAAGGCCGTGGGAGAGCCTCTCCGTCGGGTTTCCCCGAGACCTACAGGCAGATCTCGTCCGGTCGCACGGGCGCGCGACGGAGCGGCCTGCCCGTCGCGTCCCGCATCGCGGCCATGACGGCCGCGGTCGAGACGACCGTCGGCGGCTCGCCGACGCCCTTGACGCCGTAGGGCGCGTCCGGTTGCGGGTCCTCGATCAGGACCGACTCCACCGGCGGCATGTCGAGCGCGGTCGGCAGGAGATAGTCGGTGAAGCTGGCGTTGACGATCCTGCCGTCCCTGACCTGGATCTCCTCCATCAGCGCAAGCCCGATCCCCTGGGCCGTGCCGCCCTCGATCTGACCGGTGACGCTCTGCGGGTTGAGCGCCCGCCCCACGTCCTGTGCGGCGCCGATCCAGACGACGCGCGTCAACCCGAGCTCCACGTCCACCTCGACGACGACGCGCATCGCGCACGTCGCGAGCGCCACGTGCGCGCGCTCTCCGGTGATCTGCCCCGTCTCGGGGTCGAGCGGCCACGTCGGGAGATGGCGGTAGACGCGCTCCACGTCGACCTCGGCGCCGTCCTTCGCCGCGCGCTCCTCGAGCGCCGCCCGGCATGCGTCGCGTACCGCTCCGGCGGCCATCCACGTCATCCGGGACGCCGAGGTCGACCCGGCCGAGCCCACGGTCGCGGTCGTGCTCGTCTCGAGCACGACGTCGTCCGTCCCGAGCTCGGCCCGCGCCACCTGGAGGATCACGCCCCCGAGACCCTGTCCCACCTCGGCCGCCGCACAGTGGACGACGGCACCGCCGTCGGCGCGGAGAACGACGCGGGCGGAGCAGAAGTCGTCGAAGCCCTCCGAGAAGCAGATGTTCTTGAACCCGACGGCGAAGCCGACGCCCCGCCGGACGCCCTCGCCGCGCGTCGTGTTGCCTGCCCCGCCCGGCAGCCGGATCGGGTCGCGCGGCAGCGGCTCGGCCTCGGGCACCGGGATCGCCGCGGCCGCCCTGATCACCTCGGCGACCGGCAGCGAGCCGTCCATCACCTGGCCCGTCGGCAGCGTGTCCCCGCGCTCGATCGCGTTCAGCAGCCGCAGCTCGACCGGGTCGATGCCGAGCTCCGCGGCGAGCCTGTCCATCTGAGCCTCCGCCGCGAAGCAGGTCTGCACGGCGCCGAAGCCCCGCATGGCCCCGCATGGGGGGTTGTTCGTGTAGACGACGGCTCCCTCGATGAGCGCGTTGTCGACCCGGTAGGGGCCGCACGCGAAGGAGACGGCGTTCGAGATCACCGCGGGTGAGCTGGACGCGTACGCGCCTCCGTCGAGCACGATCCTCACGTGCACGCAGACGAGGCGGCCGTCGCGCGTCGCGCGGTGCTCGGCCCAGACGCGCGAGGGGTGCCGGTGCACGTGACCCGTGAACGACTCCTCGCGGTTGTAGACCATCTTCACCGGCCGGTCCGCGTGCAGCGCGAGGAGGCCCGCGTGAATCTGCATCGACAGGTCCTCGCGGCCGCCGAAGGCCCCACCCACGCCCGCGAGGTGGATCCTGACCTGTTCGGTCGGCAGGCCGAGGCAGGGGGCGACCTGGTCGCGGTCGACGTGCAGCCACTGGGTGGCGACGTGGATGTCGACGCCGCCCTCGCCGTCGGGGATCGCGATCCCCGACTCGGGCCCGAGGAAGGCCTGGTCCTGCGACGCGGTCTCGTAGTAGCCGCTCACCGTCACGTCCCCCTCGACGTCCGGGTCGCCGTGGCGAATCACCATCGAGCGCACGACGTTCGGCCGCGGGTCGTCGCGGTATCCGTGCCCCATCGTCGGCCGGTCGGGATGGATCGGCTCCTGCTCGAGCGCGCGCTCGGGGTCGACGACGGGCTCGAGCGGCTCGTACTCCACCACGATCGCCTCGGCGGCGCGGCGCGCCTGCTCGGGATGCTCCGCTGCGACGAGGGCGACGGCCTCGCCGTAGTAGCGGACGCGATCGATCGCGAGCACCGGCTGGTCGGGGAACTCGAGGCCGTAGGTCTTGCGGCCGGGGACGTCGTCGTGCGTGAGGACCGCGTGGACACCGGGCATCGTCACGGCCCGGGAGATGTCGATCTCGACGATGCGGGCATGGGCATGCGGGCTGCGCAGCGTGTGACCCCAGAGCATCCCGGCCGCGCCGAGGTCGCTCGAGTAGGCGAACTCGCCCAGCACCTTCGGCGGGCCGTCGGGCCGGCGGACGACCTCGCCGACGTGCCCGAGCTCGAGCCTCGATCCGGTGGAGGTCTCGACGGAGGTCACGGCCGCGCCGTCGCCCGGACCGCGTCGAAGATCTTCTGGTAGCCGGTGCAGCGGCAGATGTTGCCCGAGAGTGCCTCCCTGATCTGGTCGTCCGTCGGGCTCGGCGTGTGGTCGAGCAGGTCGACCGTGGCCATGATCAGGCCCGGCGTGCAGAACCCGCACTGCACGGCGCCGGCCGCCAGGAACGCCTCCTGCACCCGGTGCAGCGAGCCCTCCGGCGCCACCCCCTCGATCGTGACGACGTCATGGCCGTCGGCCTGCGCCGCGAGCACGAGGCAGGAGCAGACGAGCGTGCCGTCGAGGAGCACCGAGCACGAGCCGCACTCACCCTGCTCGCACGCGTTCTTGGACCCGGGTAGGCCGAGCTGCTCGCGCAGCGCGAAGAGCAGGCTCTCGCCGCCCCAGACATCCGCCTCGCGGCGTTCACCGTTCACCGTGAGGGCGATCTTCATGCGAGGCACCTGTCGAGGGCGCGGCGGGTGAGGACGCCGAGGGCGTGGCGCCGGTAGGCGGCCGTGCCCCGGACGTCGTCGATCGGGCTCGCGCTCCCGGCAACGAGCGCCGGGAAGCCTTCCGCCTCGTCGAGCGACGCCGTGACGAGGCGTACCGTCGGGGCGGCCGAGCCGAACGCGGCCCGAAGCTCGCCTCGCTCCTGGTCGACCTGGAGGGCGAGCGAGCAGACCGAGATCACCATCGCGTTGCGTGGCCCCACCTTCATGAACGTCTGCCGCGCCCGTGCCCGCGCCGGCTCGACGCGAACCGCGAGGATGAGCTCGTCGGGTGCGAGCGCGTTCTTCTTGACACCGAGGAGGAACTCGTCGAGCGGCAGCCGCCTCTCACCACGGACGCTGACGACCTGGACCTCGGCGTTCTCGACGAGCAGGGGTGGGATCGCGTCGCCTGCCGGGGAGGCGGTGCCGAGATTGCCGCCGATCGTGCCGCGGTTGCGGATCTGGGGCGAGCCGACGGTTCGCGACGCCTCGGCGAGCGCGGGCAGCTCGTCGGCAAGGGCACCGTGCATCGCCTCGGCATAGGTGAGGCCCGACCCGAGCACGAACGTGCCGTTCTCGCGCGTGAAGCCACGCAGCGCCGCCACCTCGTTCAGGTTGATCAGGGCGGGCGGGCGGGAGCGGTCGAAGTTGAGCTCCACGAGCACGTCCGTGCCGCCCTGCACGAAGCGCGCATCCGGCAGCTCCGACTTCAGGCGGAGCGCCTCGTCGAGGCTGTGCGGAGTGAGGACGTCCATCAGCGTTCCTCCCGGACGAACGGTAGTCCGAGCGCGCCCGGGGCGCCGAGCCGTCGCTTCGAGATGCCCGATGAGACGATGACGAGCACGACGATGGTCATCACGTAGGGGAGCGCCTGGAACAGCTCCGGGGCAATCGTCACGCCGCGGGCCTGAAGGGTGAACGGGAGCGCCTGGAAGGCGCCGAAGAAGTAGGCGCCGACGAGGCAGAGCTCGGGCCGCCAGAAGGCGAAGATGACGAGGGCGATCGCGATCCAGCCCGCGCCGCCGGTGAGGCCGGTGACCCACTGCGGCGTCAGCGCGAGGCTGAAGCAGGCGCCGCCCACGCCCGCGAGGGCGCCGCCCGCGACGACGTGCGCGTAGCGATAGGCGGAGACGCTGATCCCCATCGCGTCCGCCGTCTGCGGCGACTCGCCGACCGCGCGGACGTTCAGCCCCGGCCGGGTCCGGGTCAGGTAGAGCGCGATCAGCGCGACGACCCCCCACGAGGCGTAGACGAGCCACGTCTGCCCGAACACGATCGGGCCGAGGATCGGCACGTCGGCCAGCCCGAAGGGGTCGACGGGTGCGAACTGGTGCTTGGCAGGCGCGTCGGCCAGCCCGAGGTCGTTGCCGAGATAGGACGAGAGGCCGGCCGCTCCGGCGAAGATCGTCAACGCGAGTCCGGAGACGATCTGGTTCGCGCGCAGCGTGATCACGAGGAACGCGAAGAGGAGTGCGACGGCGGCACCGGCGGCAGCGGCGACGAGCACCGCGAGGAAGAGCGTCGTCCCGCCCGGGCCGCCGATGTTCTGCACCGCCCAGAAGCCCATCACGGCGCCCACGAGCATCATCCCCTCGACCCCGAGGTTGAGCACCCCCGAGCGCTCCGCGAGCAGCTCGCCCAGAGCGGCGAAGAGCAGCGGGGTGCCGTACGCGATGCCGGAGGCGATCACCACGACGAGGATGGAGTTGTTCAACGCGTGCCCTCCGCGGCCGGGGCGGCTGCGTGCCGGCGGCGGCCGAGGCGGATGCGGTAGCGGACGAGGAGCTCGCCGCCGAGCGCCGTGAACAGGATCATGCCCTCCATCACGCCGACGAGCCCCGACGGGAAGTCCGGCCCCTGGAGCGCCGAGCCGGCGTTCTGGAGGCCCCCGAGCAGGAAGGCGACGAGGACGACGGCGAAGGGGTTGTAGCGGGCGAGGGCGGCAACGACGATGCCCGTATACCCGTAGCCGTAGGCGCGCAGGCCGTTCGGGTCGGCGTCGAGGACGTGCGCGAAGTCGCCGACCTGGCTCGCCCCGCCGAGGCCGGCGAGCGCACCGGAGAGCGCCATCACGGCGAGGATCTTCCGCCGGGTACGCATGCCGGAATAGCGGGCGGCACGCGGTGAGTCGCTCATCACCTGCACCTCGAACCCGAAGCGCGTCCGCGAGTACAGCACCCAGAGGAAGATCGCGGCGCCGATCCCGATCAGGAAGCCGAACGGCACGATGACGGTCGAGCCGAACGTCGGCCAGTTCGCCGCGTCGGGCAGCGACTTCCCGACGGGGAAGACGGCGGCGCTCGCAGAGGTCGTGTCCCGCCAGTACGAGTGGCTGTCGAAGATGAGGTACGTGAGGATCAGGCCGGCGACGTAGTTGAGCATCAGCGAGGTGATGATCTCGTTGGTCGACAGGTACGCCTTCAGGATGCCCGGGATCACAGCCCAGGCTGCGCCGGCC
>Ga0302299_10000958_pt1 | contig 16912 bp, 14 predicted proteins | sample III_Fen_N3_4_FD_198795 | JGI IMG/M metagenome (GOLD analysis project Ga0302299, IMG submission 198795) | Peat permafrost microbial communities from Stordalen Mire near Abisko, Sweden - III_Fen_N3_4 | ecosystem: Environmental > Terrestrial > Soil > Wetlands > Permafrost | place: Sweden: Abisko... | reverse complement strand
GGGCGTGCACCCTTCTCGCCCGCCCGGCCGACGTACCAGGCCGCGTTTCCTCGACGCGTGGCGCCGGTTGGGATTCGTGCCACAGTAGGGGGATGTACTGCCCGTTCTGCCGCAACGATGACTCGCGCGTCATCGACTCGCGCACGGCGGACGACGGCGCATCGATTCGCAGGAGGCGGGAGTGCCCCTCGTGCGGGAGGCGCTTCAGCACGGTCGAGACCGCGAGCCTCACTGTGATCAAGCGCTCGGGCGTCTCCGAACCCTTCAGCAGGGAGAAGATCGTCACGGGCGTCAAGAAGGCGTGTCAGGGGCGGCCCGTCTCCGAGGATCAGTTGGCGCTCCTCGCCCACAGGGTCGAGGAGACGATCCGCGGAAACGGCCAGGCGGAGGTGAACGCGGAGGAGATCGGGCTCGCGATCCTGCCGCCGCTGCGGGAGCTCGACGAGATCGCGTACCTCAGGTTCGCGAGCGTCTACCAGGGCTTTGAGTCGCTCGACGACTTCGAGCGCGCGATCGCGCTCCTGCGGGAAGAGGACGCGAGGAACTAGCGCCCCGGGGCACCGCCTCGTCTCACGTGCAAAGGCCCTAGGAGATGACGCGGAGCCTGATCGTGGCGGGCATGGTGCGGAGCTCCGCGACAGCCTCCTCGGTCATCCCGGCGGCGACGTCGGTCACTACGTAGCCGAGCTCGCCGCGGGTTCCCAGGAGCTGCCCCTCGATATTGACCCCGTGCGTCGCGAAGACGTTGTTTACGGCGGCGAGGACACCGGGGACGTTCTCGTGGATGAGTGCGACGCGGTGGGTTCCCGTCTGCGCCTCGAGGCTGAGGCTCGGGAGGTTGACGCTGAGCGATGTCGAGCCATGCTCGACGTAGTCGATCAGGCGCGCCGCGACGAAGACGCCGATGTCCCGCTGGGCTTCCTCCGTCGATCCGCCGATGTGGGGCGTAAGGAAGACGTTTCCGAGCTCGCGCAGGGGCGTCACGAATTCGTCGCCCTTGGTCTTGGGCTCGACGGCAAAAACGTCGATCGCCGCGCCCGCGATGTGCCCAGCGACCATCGATGCGTGGAGCGCCTCGATGTCGACGACGAAGCCGCGCGAGAGGTTGAGGAAGATCGAGCCCTCCTTCATGAGCGCGAACTCCTTGGCGCCGAAGAACCCGGCGTTGCCGGGGCGGCCGTCGACGTGGAGCGTCACGAAGTCCGCGACCCCGAGGACGTCGCCGATCGTGACGGCCTTCGTCGCGTTGCCGAGTGCGAGCTTCTCGGCGATGTCGAAGAACACGACCTTCATGCCGAGCGCCTCAGCGATGACCGAGAGTTGAGACCCGATGTTCCCGTATCCGATGATGCCGAGCGTGCGTCCGCGGACCTCGTGCGAGCCCGTCGAGGACTTGCTCCAGACCCCCTGCCGCAGCGAGAGGTTGTGCTCGGGAAGCCGGCGCATGAGGCCGATGATCTCCGCGATGGCGAGCTCCACGACGGACCTCGTGTTGGAGAAGGGCGCGTTGAACACAGGGATCCCGAGTCGCGCCGCGCTAGCAAGGTCGATCTGGTTGGTGCCGATCGAGAACGTCCCGAGGGCGATGAGGGACGGCGCCGCCTCGAGGACCTTCGCGGTCACCTGGGTCGCGGAGCGGATCCCCAGAAGTTCCACGCCCGCGAGCGCGGCGATGAGCTCGTCCTGGTCCATGGCCCCGGCGTGGTTGATGACGTCGATTCCGGCGGCGGAAAGGAGCTGTGTCGCCTGGGGATCGAGGCTCTCGAGGAGGAGTGCGCGCACGTGTGCCATTGTGGCACTTCTCACGCCGGGGATTCCCCACTGAGGTCCCAAGTCATGACACGCTGTCCCAATGAGTTCGCGCGCCGGCTTCTGGGCGACGTTCCTCACCTTCGTCGTGGCGGCGATCGTGGCGTTCGTGATCTCGGGCCTCTCCTTCACGGATCTGCATCACCTCGGCACGCCGAGAAACGCCCTTCTCGACGGCGGCTCCGAGGTGAGGGTGCCACTGCCCCCGGCGTCCAACGGGCGGCTCCTGCCCGTCGTACCCGCGACGACAACGGGCAACTTCGCGTTCATGTTCGAGGACAAGGGCGAGCCTGTGAGGTTCGACCCGTGCCGCGCCATCCGCTGGGTGTACAACCCGGCCGGCGAACCTGCGGGGCTGAAGGCCCTCATCCCGGACTCCATCGCCTCGGTCTCGGCCGCCACTGGCCTCGCCTTCGTCGACGACGGCCAGACCGACGAGGTGGCGGCGTTCGGCAGGCGGCTCTTCCAGCCCGAACGCTACGGCGACGGTTTCGTGCCCGTCATCATCGGGTGGTCGAACGAGGCGGCCACGCCGGACCTCGCGGGCTCGATCATGGGCCTCGGCGGCTCGAGTTCGGTCACGGGCGCCTACGGCGATCAGCGGTACCTCGAGGGGGGAACCGTCCTCCTCGATTCCACCGACGTCGCCGGGCTCCTCAAGACCGGCCAGGGGCGTGCGCTCGCGCGCGCGGTGATCATGCACGAGATCGGGCACGTCGTCGGGCTCGCTCACGTGGCCGATCCAAGCGAACTGATGAACGCGAGCAACACCTCGCTGACGACGTGGGGACCCGGTGACCTGGAGGGCCTGGCGATCGCGGGCGCGGGCCCGTGTGAGGGCGGCTAGGCCGCCGAGGGGTCGACGATTCCCGCCGGGAGCGGGAGCGAATAGACGATGTCGAGAACGCTCGTCGGGCGCGTGAGCGCGACGTAGAGGTCGCCGGGGCGCCGGGCAATCGCGGCCGGCTCGACCACCACTGCCACGTCGTACTCCAGGCCCTTGGCCTCGCGAGCGCCGAGGACGCTCACCACGGTGGTCGGGTCCGCTTCGGTGTCGGCGGCCGCGAGTGAACGGGCCCTCGCGACGTCCTCGTCCGGCACGATGAGCGCCACCCGGCCCCCGCCGGTTGCGAGCAGTCGCGCCGCGTGGGCGCCCGCGCGGGCCACGCCGGACGAGACCGGGTCGGCCACGCGCTCGACCACCACGGCGTCGTCAAGGTCCCGCGCCGCGGTCAGCTCGCTCACCGGAAGGCCAGCGGCGCGGCCGAACGCCTGGGCGATCTCGGCGACCGCCGCGGGGATCCGGTAGCTGACCGTGAGATCGCGCTGCGCCCAGTGTTCGCCGAACACGGGATCCAGCATGTCTGGCCACCACCGCGCCCCGGCGCTCGATGCCGTCTGGGCGACGTCGCCAACGATGGTGAACGAGCGCAGGGGACACCTGCGGAGGAGCATCCGCCACGCCATGGGCGAGAGCTCCTGCGCCTCGTCGACGACGACGTGGCCGTAGGTCCATGTTCGGTCCTGGGAGGCGCGCTCCGCCACGGTGAGCCGCGCCGGACCCACGGCCATGCGTCGCGCGAGGTCCTTTGCGGTGATCATGCCCCCGCCGCCGAACGTGTGGAGGACCTGCTTCGCGAAGTCCAGCTCCTCCGCCGACACCTCTTTCGGGGGTGGCGCGCCCCCTGGCATCTCGCCGAGGAGTTCCGCAGCCTCATCGAGCAGGGGGACGTCGGCGTCGGTGAACGGCGAACTCGCGGGGCGGACCAACAGCGCTCGCTCTGCCCGCGTCAGGCGGGGCGCGGCATGGTCGAGGAGGTACGGCCGCGAGAAGAGGTCGGCGAGGAGGCGCCGCGGCGTGATTGGCAGCCACGCGAGGTTGAGGGCCACCTTCACCTCCCTGCAGTCGCGAACGTCGCGCTCGAGATCGCGCATGTCCTCCGGTTCCAGGCGAGAGTCGAGTTGCTCGGCGAACTGCGCCGCGAGCCTTCCCACCATGTCCTTCGCGAAGGCGGCCCTGGCGACATTGTGCTGAGCGCCGTCGCGCCGGGCCTTCGCCTGGGCGTCAGCGATGTCGGCCCGGCGGATGACGGCAGTCCGGCCATCGATCGATACCTCCTGATCGCCCCGGGGGAGGCGCTGCCGCTCGCGGACCGCGTTGGCGATGACGCGCGCCATGGCGGTCCTGCCCTTGATCGCGGCCACGGCGTCGTCCTCCCTCGCGGTGGTGTCGACGCCCCGGACGAGCCCGGAGAGTGTGGTGGCGATCGCCCCGGTCTCGCCAAGCGACGGGAGCACATGGTCGATGTAGCGCAGGAACGACGAGGACGGCCCAATGATGAGCACGCCGGATGACTCGAGCTGCTCCCTGTGGTGGTAGAGCAAGTACGCGGCCCGGTGGAGGGCGACCGCGGTCTTGCCCGTGCCGGGGCCGCCTTGGACGACGAGCGCTCCCGTCATCGGCGCCCGAATCGCGGCGTCCTGCTCGGCCTGGATCGTCGCGACGATATCCGTCATCTTCCCGGTGCGGCGCGCGGCGAGGGCCGAGAGGAGGGCGCCCTCGCCCGCGAGCTCGCCGCTCGCGCCCGACTCCTGGAGCGCGTGGATGTCGAGCACGTCGTCCTCGACCGCCGTCACCTTGCGGCCCTGGGTCGTCAGGTGCCGGCGCAGGACGACGCCCGAGGGCTCCGCCGCCGTTGCCGAGTAGAACGCGCGCGCCGCGGGCGCGCGCCAGTCGGTCAGGAGCGGGGCGTGCTCCGCGTCGGAAAGGCCGATGCGGCCGACGTAGAGGCGGGTCCGGTCGGCGAGGTCGAGCTTCCCGAAGCACAGCCGGTCCTCAACGGCGTCGAGCTGCGCGATCCGATCCTCGTAGAGGGTCGCGAACGCGTCCCTCTCGGAGCGGTTCTGCGGCGAGCCGGACGGCCCCGCGCGCCGCGTGGCGGCCAGGCGCACCTCGGCCTCCGCGCGCACCGTGTCGAGGCGCGCAAACATGACGTCGAGGGCGGCCTGCTCGGCGTCGATTCCGTACGGATCGTTCATGGGGCGTTGCCCTTCGTGAGCGAGGCGGCGGAAATGGTGGCCATCCATTATGCCAAGAGCGAGCGCCCCGTGGGGCCTCTCCAGGCCTGAGGCGCCCGGGACCGTGCGAGAATCGATGAAATGAACGACACACTCCTCACGTGGCACGATGAGGGGCTCGCGGCGTGGGAGAAGGCCCGGCGCGGCGAATCCCGCGTCATGGTCCACTCCCTGCGCGGGTTCATCGATGCCGGTCGCACGGGCCAGATCCTCACGGCCCACCTGTTGAGCGACGCCGAGCCCGTCCGCGTCGCCACCTTCGACGTCGATCGCCTGCTCGACTACCGCTCCCGCCGTCCCGAGATGATCTTCAGCGTCAACGCGTGGACGAAGTACGACGAGCCCTTCCTCCAGGTAGACATGATCACCGACGCCGCGGGCACGCCGTTCCTGCTCCTCCACGGATTCGAGCCGGACGTCATGTGGGAGGGCTTCATCGGCGCCGCGCGTTCCGTCGTCGATCGCACGGGGGTGACCCTGACGGTCGCGGCCCATGGCATCCCGATGGCATCGCCCCACACGCGCCCCATCGGCGCGACGATGCACGCGACCAGGCCTGACCTGCTCCCCGACGTCGCGAGCCTCTTCACCACGATCGCCGTCCCGGGTGCGGCGTCCAACCTCCTCGAGTATCGGTTCGGCCAGTGGGGCCTAGACGCCGCGACCGTCGCGGTTCACGTCCCCCACTACCTGTCCCAGTCGGCCTTCCCGCAGGCGACGGTAAGGGCCATGGAGGCCCTCCAGACGCTCTCGGGCCTTCGATTCGACGCGGCGGCTCTCGACGAAGCGTGCGCGTCCGCCGCCGAGGAAATCGACAGGCAGATGAGCGAGTCGGAGGAGGTACAGGCGCTCGTCGGCGCCCTCGAGGCGCAGTACGACGCCTTCGTCGAGTCGCGTGACGGCGTCATTCCGCTTGGCGGAATCCTTCCCACGGCCGACGAGATCGGGGCCGAGTTTGAGAAGTTCCTCGCCGATCGGGGACGGGACTTCCCCGGTTTGCCGTAATCCGTGGCACACTTATGGGGTTGCAGTGGTCGTTAGCGAGACCTGGCTGGATTTCCAGCGCGGGGCGTGGGACGGAGCATTGCGGCATTTGGCCCGGCGCTGTGCCGGGTCGCCGGGTCCCCGGTTGGGATGAAAAGTTAGGATAGGTAGGCATGGCTCAGGGAGCTGTTAAGTGGTTCAACGCCGAAAAGGGCTTTGGTTTCATTGCCCAGGACGGTGGGGGACAGGACGTGTTCGTCCACTACTCCGCCATCGAGACCGATGGTTACCGCTCGCTCGACGAGAACCAGCGGGTCGAGTTCGAGGTCACGCAGGGCCCGAAGGGTCCGCAGGCCGAGAAGGTTCGTCCGCTCTAGGTCTTCTAACGCTAGATCTCCTTCCACGCTAGATCGGTTTCCGAACTAGCGGTGGTTCGGACCTAGCAAAGCGAACGTCACGAGGGCCGTTCCCCGCAAGGGGGGCGGCCCTCGTCGCGTTCCCCCGGAGGCGCGAGCGGTCCGGCGACGCCGGACCGCCGGGCGAGATCACCGGCCCCACCCGATGCGGACGACCGTCGGCAGCGGCGCCGACGCCGCGTACCGGCGCAGGGAGTCGACGTCCAGCGCGTCGCCCGCGACGATCGTTGCGTTCCCCACGCGCGTGCCCCCCAGGGCCGCCGGTTCGCCGACCGCGCACGCGAACGCGAAGGCGCGGCCCGCGAAGCGCGCGTCCCGACGACCGGCGTCGGACCTTGGAACCGCCGCGACGTTGGCGACGGCGAGCCCGCCGGGCCTCACGACCCTCCTCACCTCGCGCCACCATTCCTCGTCCGAAAGGTGAGCCGGGGTCGCGTCGCCAGCGAAGGCGTCCCGCACCAGCACGTCGACGCTCGCGTCCGGCCTGGACCGAAGCGCCTCGAGCCCGTCGGCCACGCGGATGCGCAGCCGAGGGGCGCGGGGCAGGTCCCCCCATTCCCGCGCGAGGCGAGCGAGGACCGGATCGATTTCGATGACCAAATGCCGCGAGTCGGGGTAGCGATGGGCGAGGTGGCGCGGGAACGTGCAGGCCGCGCCACCAACATGGAGCACCGTCATCCCCACGGGCGGACCCCAGGCCGCGATCGCGGCCGCGGCGTGCCGCATGTACTCGAAATCGAGGTCGGCGGGATCCGCGCGGAGCGACGAGCTTGCCACGCCATTCACGAAGACGGTGGTCGAGCCGTCGGTCTCATCCCGCAGCACGGCGCTCCCGGTCGCGATGGGGACCTCGACGCCGCGGGGCACCGCGCGTGCGATCAGGTCGGTCCGGCGGTCGCGTAGCATGTCCGACACAGTAGCCCTGCTGGACTACCAGACCCCCTTCGGGGGGCTTATCCTGGAATCACGGCAAACCGCGGAGGAGGTTGCGATGCCGCTTTCGGAGTACGAGCAGCGTGTGCTCGACGATCTCGAGCGTGATTTGGGGGCGGACCCCAAGCTCAAGAGCGCCATGACGCGCCCGCGACGGACCGTCGGCCGTCTCGTCACCGCGCTCCTCGGCGTCGTCGTCGGACTGGGCGTTGTCCTCGCCGGAGTGATGACCAAGGTCTGGATCATCGGCATCGGCGGCTTCGCGCTCATGATCACCATCGTGCTGTGGGCGCTCCTCGGCCCCTCGGGCTCGGGCCGCAGGGCCGCGAAGGGCTCGGCCAAGGGCGCCATCAAGGGCCCAGCGAAGGGCCGCCAGGGTTTCATGACCCGGCTTGAGGAACGTTTCGAGCGCCGCCGCGAGCAGGGCGACGTCTAGTCTCCTTCGCGGTCGTTGCCTCGGCCTCCGCCACCACCTCGTCGACCCACGCGCTCAGTTGCGCCTGCGGCACGTCCTCTGACGACGGCGCGTAGCGCCGATCCGAGACCGCCGCGCTCAGCGAGAGGAGAGCGGACACGGAGCCCGCCCCCACCGGGCGCCCGTTGGCGGCGCGGATCGCCCTGAGCACGTGCGATGTCGCCTCGATCGGCGTCGCGCTCGCGGGCCAACCGGCGTCCCGCAGGCGACGATTGAGCCTCTGCCACGCCGCCTCGGCGCCAAGTTGCGAGCCGTGGGCGGCACGATTCCCGCGCCTCCGCCACAGGAGCACGGACAGCGCGGCCGCGGCAAGCGCTGCGGCGGCGAGCGGGATAACCCACGCGGGCAACCCGCCAGCGCGATCGCCGGCGGGCGTCGGGGTTCCGGGGGTGTGGGTCCCGTTGTCGGGACCGGCCGGGACCGCGGGCGCGTCGCCGCTCGTGGCGTCGCCCGGCACCTTGGCGGGGTCCGGATTCGCCCACGCGGGCGGCGGTCCCGTCTGGACCGCGGGCGTCGGCTCGAATCGAACCCAACCCCGACCCGCGAAGTAGACCTCGGGCCACGCGTGAGCGTCGGCGCCGCGAACGACGAAGGTACCGTCGCTCTGTGCGGTCCCGGGGAGGAATCCTTCGCTCAGCCGCGCGGGGATGCCGATCGAGCGCAGCATCATGACCATCGTCGTCGCGAACTGGAGGCAGTAACCGTGACCGCTGTCGAGGAACGCGGAGACGGCGTCGCTCCCCGCGGCGGTCGCCGACGTGTCGTATGTGAACTTTGAGGGGTCCCTCAGGTAGCTCTGGATAGCGAGCGCCCGGTCGTACCGCGTCGTGACGCCCGAGGTCGCCTCGCGCGCAAGCGCGAGGACCCGGGGCAGGTCGACGGCCGACGGGATCGCCAGGTAGGCGGGGTCGGTGAGGTCCTTGGCCTGGCCGAGGGCGGCCTGGGCGTCCGTCGCCCGCAGCGCCTCGGCATTCTGGAACGCGAAGTCCACGAGCATCGAGTAGGTCAGATCGTGGGTGGTGGTCGGGTTTCCGACGACCTGGTCCGTCGCCGCGTCGTAGAACCACGCCCCCTTGACGTCCACCGTGCGGGGCGCAACGGGGACTGGCAGGTTCGTCGCCGCGAGGGACAGCATCGCGACGGTGAGCTGCGCGCGCGGCGCCGTTGCCCAATCGGGAACCTCGGTGGGCCACAGGAGGGGCCCCGAGGCCGCGACCTCGGACACGGCCGGGTCGCGGTAGTTCCAGTGCGCGCCGTCGAAGTCGGCGAACGTGTACACGCGGAAGGCGTCGGCCCTGCCCGCGGGGGAGACGTAGGCGAAGACCGCGGTCTGGGAGTTCGCGGTGAGCGACGTCCTGAGGTCCAGGTCCAGGTCGAGGCGCGTGTTCCTGCCGTCGAACAGGTCCGGGGCGTAGCGCTCGGCGATGACGCCCCAGCCCGATCCCCCGATGGCGGTGGGAACGACGAGCGCCACGACGAGGAGCACGGCCACCGTCGCAAGGAGGGAGGTCGTCCACGGGACGCGGCGCCCGATGGGGGAGCTCCGCCTCGAGACGGCGAGGGCGAGTACCCACGCGACGAGGGCGACGAAGACGACCGCGCCGGGGACGGATCGGCGCGTGGCGACGGCCGGGGCCCACGGCGCCAGCAGGAGAAGCCCCGCGGTGGCCACCGCCCTCCACGAAACGGCGAGGTGCTCGGCGGCTACAAAGAGGACGAGCACGCCGAGCGTCAAGAGCGACTCGTACTCCATGGTCACTGCCGCGGGGCGCACGGCGCCCGCGGCGTAGGTCGCGCCATCGGAGAACGTAGCGAAGAGCGCCCGCACGGCCGAGGGGGTGGGAAGGAAGGGCCGGGCGCCGCCCTCGTCCCTCGCGTAGAGGGGGATCAACACGAGGAACGTCGCGGCCGCACCCGCGAGGGTCGGAAGGCTCCTCGAGCGCGAGATCAGGCGGACAAGGATGACGACCGCGGTCACGCCGACGAGGGCGAGCGCGGGCCGCTCGAGCCACGCGCCGAGCCGGATCGCGGACCCAAAGGCCCAGAACGCGGCGAAGGTCGCGATGGCAAGGAGCGGGGTCGCGGCGACGGGGGAGCGTGAGGGGCCGATCACTCGAGATCCCCCGAGGTGAGAAGGGTCGTCCACATCCGCGACACGTCGTCGCCCGCGCCCACAGCGATGGCTCGCCAGCCCGCGCGCCGGAGGGTCGTGACCGTCGAGTCGGCGGCCTCGCGCCCGCCCGGGTCGCCGTCCGCCCTGACGATCGCCCAGGCCCGACCGTGATCGCCGATCCCGAGGAGCGCGCTGAGCGCGTCGGCGGCCAGGGGCTCGAACACCCCCAGCGTGACGTCGCCCGATTGCGCCGAAACCGCCGCCTCGCGGCCCGCGCGCACAAGGTCCTTCTCAGCCGAGGCGGCGGATGCAGGGGGTCGAAGGTCGAGCGTCTGATTGAGCAGGTTGACGCGGGCGACGGCGGGGGATGACGAGTTGTCGTCCCTGTCCGCCTCGATCGCTCCGCCGAGGAGGCGGACGGGATGCCCGGACGCGAGCACGGAGAGGGCGATCGAGGCGCCGGTCGAGATCGTCCACTCGAGCGGCACGGCCTCGCGCGGGAGGTCGAGGATCACGGTCGCGGGCCTGCGGCCCGCCCGCTCGTCCGAACGAACGAGCATCTCGCCGCGTCGCGCCGAACTCTTCCAATGGACGCGCCTCAGGTCGTCCCCCTCGCGGTAGTCGCGCAGGGAGGCGTCGTCCGGCGACGGCGTGCGCGCGCCGATGACGACGCGGTCGGCGTGGCCCATGAGCGCTCCCGCGGTCGCGGTCAGATCCACGATCGCAGGCCAGACGGGGATGAGCTCCGCACCCCCCACGCACGTATCGGCGAGAATCAGCCCGAAAGGGTCGCTGCTGTGGACGATGGCGGGGCCGAGCGGCCACCGCCCCCTCTTCGTAGGAAGAAGGGGATACGAGAGGGCGAGGGAGTCGGGGGTGCGGGCGACCGTCGCCTTGGTGCCAGCCCCGCCAGTGAGCTCCGCCGCCGCCTGCTCGCGGATGTCGAGGCCCTCGGTGATGCTGCGCGAGAGTCGCCTGCCGGGGTGGAGCCCGCCCCTTCCATCGAGCGCGTGTGCGGGCGCGATGCTGACCGTCACCCGTCCCGGCGCGCCCACGGTGAGGGGGAGCGGGGCGACCTCCCTCCGCGCGAAGGGAAATCGCAGCAGGAAGGTGTGGATGGAGAGGAACATCCAGAGGGCGGAGACCATCACGATGGCGACGGCGGTGACGCCGACGTAGAGGAGCGGCGGGTTCGCGAGGCCGACTCCGAGCGCCCCGATCGCGATGCCCGCTACCGCGAGGCCGATCCCGCGCGACGTGACGCGCGTCGTCGAGCTCGCGTCGGGCGAGGACGGCGGAGTCATGCTCGGCCGAGGCCTCCCGTTGAGGGTCCGGCGGAAGGTCCGGCGGAGGGTCCGGCGGAGGGGCCCGCGGGGGCGCGGGCCGGCGCGACATCGCGTGCCTCGGTCGGGATCGGGATCCTCTGGACGAGTTCGGTCACGACCTGCCTTGCGCTCCTGCCGGCGAGCCTGGCCTCGGTGCTGAGGATCATGCGGTGGGCGAGGACCGTAACGGCGAGCGCCTTCACGTCGTCCGGTAGGACGTGGTTGCGGCTACCCATGGCCGCGCGGGCCTTCGCGGCGGCGAGGAGGTGGAGCGACGCGCGCGGCGACGCGCCGAGCCGGAGTCCCGACTCCGTCCTCGTGGCGCCCACGAGGTCGACGATGTACTGCTTGATCGCTGGCGCGGCGTAGACGCGCCTCGCCGTGGCGATGAGTCGTGCCAGGGTCGCGACGTCGGTGACGGGCGCGATCGCGCGCAGGGGATCGGTGCCGTCGTGGGTATCGAGCATCACCATCTCGTCGCGGGCAGACGGATAGCCGACGGCAACCTGCGCCATGAAGCGGTCGCGCTGCGCCTCGGGCAAGGGATAGGTCCCCTCCATCTCGACGGGGTTCTGGGTGGCGACGACGAGGAAGGGGGAGGGGAGCGGCCGAGTCACCCCGTCGGTCGTGACGGCGCGCTCCTGCATGGCCTCGAGGAGCGCCGACTGCGTCTTGGGGGAAGCGCGGTTGATCTCGTCGGCGATGACGACGTTCGCGAAGACCGGTCCGGGACGGAACTCGAAGTCGCGATCCCCCGCGCGGAAGATCGTCACCCCCGTGACGTCGGAGGGGAGGAGATCGGGGGTGAATTGGATGCGGCCAACGGTGCAATCGACCGAGCGCGCGAGGGCCCGCGCGAGCGTCGTCTTTCCCACGCCGGGAACGTCCTCCATCAACAGGTGGCCCTCGGCAAGGACGATCGCCAACGTCGTGGTGATCGCCGGATCGAGGCCGGCCAGCACGGTCGAGATCGATTCGCGGATGCGGGCGGTGACCCCAGCGACCTCGGCGAGTTCGGACTCGGTGGGAATCGGTTGGTTCATTGCGCCTCCGTATGCCTGGTGTCTCCGAGCCTAAGTGATGGGGGCTCGCGGGCGCGCCCTCCACCGCCGATATCGGCCCGCTACCAGGCAAGACGAGACGCGCGTTTGCCTTCGGAGAGGGATTCTTGCCAGAAGTGGAGGGAAGTGGAGTAAAGTGGGGCGCGATGGTGTGAATGGGGCGTGCCCAAGGCGCGTCCCACGGCGAGGAGGAGCGGTTGTGTCGGACGTTGCCGTGAACGGGATGGGCCCCGCGGGGGTCTTCCTTGGCACGTTCACGCCCCGGCTCGACGACAAGGGTCGCCTCATCCTTCCCGCGAAGTTCCGGCCGCGGCTCGCGACCGGCCTGGTCTGCACGCGGGGACTCGATCGCTGCGTGTTCATGTTCCCCGTGGACGAGTTCCACGCGGTTCACGACCGCATGCGCCAGGCCCCGCTCGAGAACAAGCGGGCCCGCGATTACCTCAGGAGCTTCCTCGCCTACGCGAGCGATGACCTGCCGGACAAGCAGGGACGCATCCTCCTCTCCGCCCCGCTCCGGGCGTACGCGGGCATCGACCGCGACGTCGTGGTGGTGGGGCTGGGCTCCCGGGTGGAGATCTGGGACGCGCGGGCCTGGGAGGACTACCTCGCCCGCACGGAAGACGACTACGCCGAGACCGCGAGGGAGGTCTTCGGAGACATCTAGGCGCGAGACGCCATCGTGCCGTGCGGCCTCTCTCCCGCGCGAACTCTGGGGCACTTCCCCGCTTCAGAGCCGCCGGAGGGAGACCGGGCGACACGACGGACAGGTCAACGCGCCGGATGTAGTAGAGGAGGGGAACGTGAACGACGCCGCCGAACGGCACGTTCCGGTGATGCTCGACCGTTGCGTCGAGCTTCTTCGTCCTGCCCTCGACTCGCCGGGCGCCGTCGCCCTCGACGCGACGCTTGGGCTCGGGGGCCACGCGGAGGCCCTGCTCGCGTCGAGCCCCGGCGCCACACTCGTGGGAATCGATCGCGACGCCGACGCGATCCGGCTCGCGACGGAGCGCCTCGCGCCCTTCGGTCCCCGCTTCGCGGCGTGGCGAGGCGAATACGACGACGTCGCGGGAGCGCTCTCGGCCATCGGGGCGACCGCCGCCGACGCGATCCTCTTCGACCTTGGGGTGTCGTCGATGCAGATCGATGAGGCAGAGCGCGGCTTCAGCTACGCTGCCGACGCCCCGCTCGACATGCGGATGAGCAGGGACGACCAAAGGACGGCGGCCGACGTCGTTCGCGAGGAGGACGAGTCCGCGCTCGCGAGGCTCCTCGCCGAGTACGGGGAGGAGCGGTACGCGCCACGGATCGCCCGCGCCATCGTGCGCAGGCGCGCGGTCACCCCCATCACCCGCACGGGCGACCTGGTCGAGATCGTGCGGGGTGCGATTCCGGCGGCCGCGAGGGCGAAGGGCGGCAACCCGGCCAAGCGGACCTTCCAGGCCCTCAGGATCGTCGTGAACGACGAACTCGGCATCCTCGCCCGAGCGATTCCCGCGGCGATCGAGGCGACTGGCGTCGGGGGCCGGATCGTCGTGCTCTCCTACCACTCGCTCGAGGATCGGTTGGTCAAGCGCGCCTTCGCCGCCGGGGCGGAGGACCAGACTCCCCGGCTCCTTCCCCTCTCTCGCGACGAGGATCGCCCCTACCTGCGCCTCCTCACCCGCGGGGCGGAGAAGGCCTCGGACGCGGAGGCCGAGCGCAACCCGAGGAGCGTGTCCGTGCGCCTGCGCGCGGTGGAGCGCATCCGCGAGACGCCCCCGGGCCGGAGGGCCGCGTGAGCGCCGCCCCCGCCCGCGCGCTCGCGCCGCCACCAAGCCTCCGGGCCAACGCGCCGCGACAGAGCGCGCGTGCCAACGCGCCGCGACCGAGCGCGCTTGCCAACGCGCCGCGACCGAGCGCGCTTGCCAACGCGCCGCGACCGAGCGCAACCCAGGCCTCGCTCTTCGAGGTCGAGCAGTACCGCGTTGCGCGTCGGCGCGCGGGAACCGCGCCCGCCAGACCGCTGCCGCAGGTCAGGGAGCCGGCGCCCATTCAGCGCTCCGCCTCGTCGCGCGCCACCGTAAGCGCCATGGCGGCCCCAGAGTATTCGCGCTCGTTGGTTCCGTTCGTCGCCATGTGCGTCGCGATAGTGGTTGGTTCCCTCGTTGCCGTCCTCCTGCTCAACACGACCATGACGCAGCGCGCGTACCAGACGCGGGACATGCGCACGGAGCTGGCGAAACTCGAGGACCAACGCTCCGAGCTGCTTGCGACCATCGAGCAGGACTCGTCGCCGCAGGCGCTCGCGGCCGCGGCGCACGGCCTCGGCATGGTCCCCGCCCCGAGGGTCGGATTCGTGAATGTCCAAACCGGCGTCGTCCTCGCACCGGGTGCCTCCGGATGACGCCGCCGCCAACCGGCACCACTCTCGCGCCGCCGCCCGTCCGCAGGCGGCCCGCGCCCGAGCCGCGTCGTCGGCCGCGTGGGCCGCTCGAGCGACCACGCCCCGGGCAGGCGCGCCCCACGTCGGCGCGCCTTGCGACCGGCCGCCCCCCGACGCGCCCCACCCGCCCCCTGAGGGTGGGCAACCCGCGTCGACGGCACTCGGCCGCGGCCACCCTGACCCTCCTGGTGCTCCTGGTCTTCGCGGCGCGCCTCGTTCAGATTCAGGTCATCGACAGCGCGTCCCTGTCGCAGGCGGCGCTCGCGTCCCGCCTGCACACCTCCGAGATCACCGTGCCCCGAGCCGACATCCTCGATCGGAACGGGGTTGTCCTCGCTACCTCGGTAGACCGGTACAACGTCGTCGTGAACCAGCGAGACCTCGCGCAGTGGACGCGCACGGACGCGGCGGGCAAGGCGACGGCAGGCACCGCCGCGGACGCGGCGGCAATACTCGCCCCGATCCTCGGGCTCGACGAGGCGGCCCTCGTCGCCTCGCTCAGCGGCGACAAGACGTTCGCCTACGTGGCGAAGAACGTCTCTGTCGAAACCTGGAACGCCGTCGCCGCGCTGAAGATCGCGGGAATCGGCAAGGAGGCGACGAGCGAGCGCGTGTACCCGAACGGCACAGTCGCCGGCAACGTGATCGGCTTCGTCGGAGGGAACGCGGACAGCCCCGGGGTGTCGGGCCTGTCCGGCCTGGAACTCGAGTACCAGGACCTGTTGCTGGGCCACCCGGGAACGGAGACCGTCGAGACGAATGCGCGGGGCAACATCGCGATCCCGACGGGTCTTCAGACCGAGAAGGCGGCGATCCCCGGCAGCACGCTCGTGACCACCCTCGACAGCGACCTCCAGTGGTACGCGCAGGGGCGCCTGGACAAGGCGGTGGCGGACACGGGCGCCGAGTGGGGTTCGATCATCGTCGAGGACGTGAAGACCGGCGAGATCTACGTCCTCGCCGATTCCGGCGCGGTCGACCCCAACGACCCCGGCGCGTCGGCGACGAACGACCGCGGGTCGCGCGCAGCCTCCGCCGTCTTCGAGCCGGGCTCCACCGGAAAGATCGTCACGATGGCCGCGCTCCTCGAGGAGGGGCTCGCGACGCCGACGACCGAACTCACGGCCCCCTACGCGTACACGACGCCGAACAACCAGACGTTCCACGACTCCCACTCCCACAAGAACATGCGGCTCACGCTCACGGGCGTGCTCGCGCAGTCCTCGAACACGGGAACGGTGATCGCAGGCTCCGCGCTCACGCCCCAGCAGCGCTACGACTACCTGTCGGCCTTCGGGTTCGGCCAGCCGACGGGCGTCGGCCTCCCGGGCGAGTCCGGCGGCATCCTGCGCGACGTGAAGAAGTGGGATGGGCGCACCAAGTACGCCGTCCTCTTCGGCCAGGGGGTCTCCGTCACCGCGCTCCAGACGGCCCAGGTGTACCAGACGGTCGCCAACGGCGGCGTGCGCGTGCAGCCGACCGTCGTGAAGGGCTTCACGTCCCCCGACGGCACGTTCGTCCCGCGCACGACGGCCGAGCCCGTCAGGGTGATCTCCGAGGAGACCTCCGGGAAGCTCCTCACGATGCTGGAATCCGTCGTCGACGACGGCACCGGCACCCTTGCGCAGGTGCCCGGCTACAGGGTGGCAGGCAAAACGGGGACGGCGCAGGCCGCGAGCTCCGACGGGCTGATGTCCAACGTCGTCGCGTCGTTCGTGGGGGTGGCGCCGGCCGACCAGCCGCGTATCGTGGTCTCCGTGATGCTGTACAACCCGTGGTCGTCGCAGTGGGGCGGAACGGTCGCAGGCCCCGTCTTCTCCGATGTCATGGGAATGGCGCTGCAATCCCTCGGGATTCCGCCGAGCGGGTCCGCGGCCCAGTTGTACCCGACGACGTGGGGGTGAGCGTGGAGGGGATGGCGGTGCGCCCGACGCACATCGACCCCGTGTCCGCCTCCCAGGTCGCCGCTCGCGCGGGCGCTCGCCTCGATCCCCCCGACGCCAACGCGAGCCTCACCGGGGCGACCGTCGACAGCAGGAGTGTCCTTCCCGGCGATCTCTTCGGCGCAATGCCGGGGTTCTCGACGCACGGCGCCTCGTTCGCGGCCGCGGCGGCGGCGGCGGGGGCGGCCGCGATCCTCACCGACGCCAAGGGTGCGGCGCTCGCGGCCGAGGCCGGGATTCCGATCATCGTCTCCGAGGATCCGCGGCGCGGGGGGGGGGGGGCGGGCGGGGGCGGGGGGGGGGCGCGCACGCCCGCCCGCGCCCCCCCCGGGGGGGCCCGCCCCCCCCCC
>Ga0302299_10000957_pt1 | contig 16928 bp, 14 predicted proteins | sample III_Fen_N3_4_FD_198795 | JGI IMG/M metagenome (GOLD analysis project Ga0302299, IMG submission 198795) | Peat permafrost microbial communities from Stordalen Mire near Abisko, Sweden - III_Fen_N3_4 | ecosystem: Environmental > Terrestrial > Soil > Wetlands > Permafrost | place: Sweden: Abisko... | reverse complement strand
GGCAGGGGCGCGATCACGGCGGCGGGCCGCTGTCAGGCCCAGCCGCGCCGGCGGGGGTCGGGCGGCAGGCGGGGGTTGAGCAGGTGGGCGACGAGCGCCGTCCAGCCGGTCTGGTGGGTGGCGCCCAGGCCCTCCCCGGTGTCGCCGTCGAAGTACTCGCTGAAGGTGGGATGCTCGCGCCACAGCGGGTCGTCGGTGGCCTCGAGACGGGCGCCGTCCGCCGGGCGCCGCCCGTCGACCGGGCGGAACAGCGCCGTCAGCCGGGCGTCGATGAGGTCGGCCGCCTCCACGAGCGTGACCCGGTGGCCCGAACCGGTCGGCACCTCGATGGTGAACGAGTCGCCGAAGTGCCGGCCGATGGTCCGCAGCTTGTCGGCGAGCAGCACGTTGACCGGGAACCAGATGGGCCCCCGCCAGTTGGAGTTGCCGCCGAACAGGCTGGTGCGCGACTCCCCCGGCTCGTACTCGATGGTCGCGTCGCGGCCGGCGACGTGCGTGGTGATCGGCTGCCGGCAGGCGGCCGTCAGCGAGCGGATGCCGTACGGCGAGAGGAACTCGTCGGTGTCGAACACCCGCTCCAGGATGCGCCGCAGCCGCACCGGGTCGACGAGCGAGAGCAGCATCCGGCGCTGGCCCGGCCCCTTCGCGAAGAGCAGCGGCCGGACCAGCTCCGGCCGGCGCCGCTGCAGCCACTTCATCCGCGCCGTCAGGTCGGGGCACTCCTCGCCGACCCAGGCCGGCACCTCGGTCGCCGCCAGGATCGGCAGGAGCCCCACCATCGAGCGCACCCGCAGCGGCTGCGCCGTCCCGTCGGGCGCCACCAGGACGTCGTAGAAGAAGCCGTCCTCCTCGTTCCACAACGAGCGGTTCTGCGACCCGAACGTCGTCATGGCCTGCGCGATCGCGAGGAAGTGCTCGAAGAACTTGGTGGCGACGTCGTCCCAGGCGCGGTCGGTGCGGGCCAGCTCCAGCGCGATCTTGAACATCTGCTGGCAGTAGAACGCCATCCAGCTCGTCGCGTCGGACTGCTCCAGCCGGAAGCCCGGAGGCAGCGGCGCCGAGCGGTCGAACAGCCCGATGTTGTCCATCCCGAGGAAACCGCCCTCGAAGACGTTGGAGCCGGTCGAGTCCTTGCGGTTCACCCACCAGGAGAAGTTGAGGAGCAGCTTGGTGAAGACCCGCACCAGGAACTCCCGGTCCCGGTACCCGTCGATCCGGTACACGTGCCAGGCCGCCCACGCGTGCACCGGCGGGTTGACGTCGCCGAACGCCCATTCGTAGGCGGGCAGCTGGCCGTTGGGGTGCATCGCCCACTCCCGGCACATCAGGAGCAGCTGCTCCTTGGCGAAGGCCGGGTCGACGTGCGCCAGCGGGATGGCGTGGAACGCCAGGTCCCAGGCCGCGAACCACGGGTACTCCCACTCGTCCGGCATGGACAGCACGTCCGCCAGGTACAGGTGGCGCCACGAGGCGTTGCGATGGATCGGGCCGGTGCGCGACCCCGGGACCGGCTCGGGCGTCGGGTCCGTCTCCTTCCACTCCCCGACGTCGTACCGGTACACCTGCTTGGTCCACAGCAGGCCGGCGTACGCGCGGCGCGCGACGTGCCGGTCCGCCGCCGGCATGGCCGGCGAGATCACCTGGGCGTAGAACTCGTCGGCCTCCCGACGCCGGTCCGCCAGGACGGCGTCGAAGCCCGGTCCGAAGGTGGTCGCCGAGGGCAGGTCGGGTGACAGGCGCAGCCGCACGGTCACCGAGCCGCCCGCCGGGACGGCGTCGAACGCGTACCAGACGGCGACCTTCGTACCCTCGTCGAACGGGTTGATCGCCGAGGGGTCCCCGTGGACGACGCGGCGGTCCACGCCGTCCTTGGGGTAGCGGCTCGCGTACTTCCGGGCACCGAACAGCTGGACGGCGTTCGTCTCGTTGTCGCAGAAGAGCAGCACCGGCGACCCTTCGGCCGCCAGGTGGTACCGCCCCAGGTGCGCGTGCTCGGTCTCGACCGCCTCCAGCCCGCCGACCGTGAAGGTGGGCGGCAGGAGCTGGTGCATCGTCGGCTTGCGGCCGTCGCGCCCCCACACCCAGGTGTTGCGGAACCACAGTTGCGGCAGCAGGTGCAGCGGCTCGGCGTCCGGGCCCCGGTTGGTCGCCGTGATCTCGACGCACAGGTCGTCGGGGCCGGCCTTCGCGTAGGTGACCAGGACGTCGAAGAACCGGTTCCCGTCCAGCACACCGGTGTCGCCGAGCTCGTACTCGCGCTGGTCCCGGCCCCGGCGGGCGTTCTCCGCCCGCAGCTGCTCGTACGGGAACGCCTGCTGCGGGTACCGGTACAGCCACTGCATCCAGCTGTGCGTCGGCGTCCCGTCGACGGCCCACCAGTACTCCTTGACGTCCTCCCCGTGGTTGCCCTCGCCGTTGGTGAGGCCGAACAGGCGCTCCTTGATCCGGTCGTCGCGGGTGTTCCAGAGCCCCAGGGCCAGGTTGAGGAACCCGTACCGGTCGCAGACGCCGCCCAGCCCGTCCTCGCCCCAGCGGTACGCACGCGCGTGCGCGTGGTCGAACGGGAAGGCCGACCACGCGTCGCCGTCCGGGGAGTAGTCCTCCCGCACGGTGCCCCACTGCCGCCCGGCCAGGTACGGACCCCACAGCCGCCACGGCCCGTCGGCCGCCGGCGACCCGGCGAGGCGAACGTGCTCGACGCTGTCGCGCGCGGTGCCCCAGTCCGCCGCGACGCCCTCCGGCGGGGTGCCCTCCGCCGCGACGCCCTCCGGCGGGGTGCCCTCCGGCGGGGTGCGGGGCGTGCTCGTCGGCGGCGTCCTGCCCGGGGTGCTGTCCGCGGTACTCACCGCGACAGGTTCGCCGCAGGGTGTGTCATGCCCGTTACGGAAGTTCCGGAAGATCGAGCGCGGCCCGGTCGTCGGCCCGGGCAACAATGGCCGCATGACCGACGCCGCTGCCCCCGACGCCCGGACCGTCCCGCCGACCCCGGACGGTGCGAGCCGGCTGCGCGACCGCTGGGCGGCGGACCGGCCGGCCCTCGGCATCTGGACCGTGCTCGCCGACCCGGCCTGCGTGGAGCTCGTCGGCGCGGCCCCCTTCGACTACGTCTGCCTGGACCTGCAGCACGGCCTGGCCACCTTCGCCGAACTGCCCGCGCTGGTCACCGCGCTGCGCAGCGCCGGCCGCTCGCCCGTCGTCCGGATCCCGTGGAACGCGCCCGCGGAGATCATGCGCGCCCTCGACCAGGGGGCCTGCGCGGTCGTCGTCCCGATGGTCAACTCGGCGGACGACGCCCGCCGCGCGGTCTCGGCCTGCCGCTACCCGCCGGCCGGCGCGCGCAGCTGGGGGCCGACGTGGGGCGACGTGCGCCCGGACGCCGCGCTGCCGCCCGCCGAGCAGGACGCCGGGGTCCTGTGCCTCGTCATGGTGGAGACGCGCGAGGCGGTCGAGGCGCTGGACGAGATCCTCGCGGTGCCGGGCGTGGACGGCGTCTACATCGGGCCCAACGACCTTGCGCTCGGCTGCGGCTACGGCCGCGCGACCTACCGGGACTCCCCTGCGGTCGACGCGCTGCTCACCGACGTGGTGACCCGGTGCCGCGCGGCCGGCGTCGTCGTCGGGCTGCACTGCTCGGACGTCGGGATGGCGGCGGAGTGGGCGGGCCGCGGCGTCCGGATGCTCACCGTCGGGCAGGACAGCAGGCTGCTGAGGACGGCGCTGGCCGGGGTGCGCGCGGACCTCGACCGCCTCCTGCCCGGCTGACCGCCGCCGACTCGCCCGACCGCCGTTATGGCCGGATCGGTCCTGTGGAATCCTGTTCCGGTCGACCTGATCCACCAGCTCACCCGGAGGGGGAACCTCGTGACCGACAGTTCCACGCAGGACACGATGGGGTTCGCGGAGAACGTCCCCAACGGGGCGCGGATCTACGACGTCATGCTGGGCGGCAAGGACAACTTCCAGGCCGACCGGATGGCCGCGCAGGCCATGCTCGACGCCAACCCCGCGGCCTGGCAGACGGCCCGGGCCAACCGGGCCTTCCTCGGCCGGGCCGTCCGGCTGGCCGCCGTCGAGGGCGGCGTGCGACAGTTCCTGGACATCGGGACCGGCCTGCCCACGCAGCAGAACGTGCACGAGGTCGCCCAGAGCGTCGACCCGCTCAGCCGGACCGTGTACGTCGACAACGACCCGGTGGTCATCACGCACGCCAAGGCGCTGCTCGCGTCGGCGGACCGGGTCGGCGTGGTGGGGGGTGACGCGCGCCGTCCCCAGGACGTCCTCGACCACCCGGCCACCCGGCAGCTGATCGACTTCTCGCAGCCGGTCGCCGTCCTGCTGGTCGCGGTGCTGCACTTCGTGGCCGACGACGAGGACCCGGCGGGCATCGTCCGCACCCTGCGGGACGCGATGGCGCCGGGCAGCTACCTGATCCTCTCCCACACCATCGACGAGACCGCGGAGGCGATCGTCGGGACCGCCAAGGCCGGGTTCAAGCGCGCGGGCACGCCGCTCGTCCCCCGCCGCCGGCCCGCGGTGGAGGCGTTCTTCGAGGGGTTCGAGCTGCTCGACCCGGGTTTCGTCGACGTCCAGAAGTGGCGCCCGACCGACCTCGAGGAGACGGTCACCTCCTCGACCTGGGTGCTGGCCGGCGGCGTAGGCAGGCTGCCCGCCTCCTGAGCCGGCGCGGGGTCGTCCCGGACGCGATCCGGACGGGTCTTCGGCGCGCGCTCCGCCGGGTGATGCAGCAGGATCGCTGGCAGCCGGATGCATCCACCGGCGCTCCCGGGAACGAAGGTCCTTCGGGAGGTCGGCGACGGCCGGAGCGCTGGATTCGGGCCTGAGGCCGTCGAGGGATGGTCGGGCGAGCGCAGGGGATGGCAGCAGCGACGGTGACGAGCATGGCCCGTGGGGCGCCGCAGGAGGTCGACCGGTTGTCGGAGCGGTTCCGCTCCGGTGACGAGTCCGCCCTGCGGGAGGTCTACGACCGGTACGGCGCCGCCGTCCTGCACCTGGCCCTGGGGACGGTGGGCAACCGGTCGGACGCCGAGGACGTCGTCCAGGCGACGTTCGTCGCGGCCTGGACCGGCCGTCCCGGGTATCAGCCCGACCGGGGCAGCCTGCTGGCCTGGCTGCTGGGCATCGCGCGGCGCAAGGCGATCGACGTCCTGCGGGCCCGTGCCCGGGACGCCCGGGCCACCGAGTCGGCCCGCCGGGACGGCCCGGCGTCCGAGGCCGTGGCGCCCGCCGCGGAGCACGTCGTCGACCGGCTCGTCGTCGCGGACGAGCTCGCGTCGCTCCCCGTCGAGCAGCGCAGGGTCCTGGAACTGGCGTTCTACGACGACCTGACGCACCAGCAGATCGCGACAGCCACCGGGCTGCCGCTCGGTACCGTGAAGAGCCAGCTCCGCCGGGGGATGGCCAGGCTCCGTGGGCGATGGGAGGTGGACGGTGGCGCACGTTGATCCGGACCACCTGATCCTGCTGGCCCTCGGCGAGCCCTCGCCCGACCCCGCGGACGCCGCCCACCTGGCCGACTGCCGCACCTGCCGGGACGAGCTCGACGCGACCCGGCACGTCGCCGACCTGGCCCGCGACGGCGAGGAGCTGCGCGACCTGCCCGCTCCCCCGCCCGCGCTGTGGGACCGCATCGCCGCCGAGGCTCTCGGCCCGGCCGGTCCGGGCGTCCGCCGGGCCACCGGCCTGGCGCCGGCGCCGCAGGGCGTGGTGCTGCCGTTCGACCAGAACCGGCGCCGCCAGGTCCGGCGGCGCTCGGTGCTGGTGGCCGCGGTGGCGCTGCTCGTGGGCGTCATCGGGACGGTCGGCGTCGTCCGGCTGGCCTCCGGTGACTCCGACGGTGGCCGCGTGGTGGCGCGGGCGGCCCTGCTGCCGCCCGCCGGCGCGCCGGGGGGTGCCCACGGCTCCGCGCAGGTCATCGACACCGGGCACGGGTTGCAGGTCAAGGTGGACGTCGAGGGGATGCCGGTGATCGCCGGCTACTACACGGTGTGGATCTACGACGGGAAGGACGTCATGATCCCGCTCGGCTCCCCCGGCGCGGCACCGCTCAACCTGCCGCCGGCCGCCGGCGACCTGGCCGTGTTCCACGTCGTCGACGTCTCGGCGCAGGACCTGGGCCAGCAGCAGCACGGCCGCAGCCTGCTCCAGGGCACCTTGCAGCGCTGAAGCCCGTCAGCGAGCGCCGCACCGGGCTCCCGCTGCTGCGGGCGCCCGGCGCGGCGGGTCAGCGGGTGATGGCCACGCCGCCGGCGAGGAGGAGTTCGTGGTCGCGCAGGCGGCGGTCCGCCCCGCCGGGCAGCCAGCGGTGCACGGGGACGACGCCGGGGTCCAGCAGGTCCGCCGGGCCGAAGAGCGCCCGGATCTCGTCGAGCGTGCGGACCCGCACGGGCAGGCCGTGCCGGCGGCTCAGCCGTGCCATCGCCGAGGCCTGCAACGGAGCACCCTGCGACCACGCCGTGCAGATCGCCACCGCGCTCCCGGGGGGCCACGGGGCCAGCAGTTCGGCCACGACAGCGGCGGCCTCGTCGTCGTCCTCGATGACGTGCAGGACGGACAGCAGGAACACCGCGACGGGCCGGCCGGCGTCCAGCACCTCCTGGACGCCGCGCGACGCCAGCAGCGGCCCGGGCGTGCGCAGGTCGCCCTCCAGGCACTCGACGACGCCGCTGCCGGACTGCGTGAGCAGGGCGCGGGCGTGCGCCACCACCGTGGGGTCGTCGTCGACGTAGACGACGCGGGCCCGGGGGTGGACGGCCTGGACGACGTCGTGGAGGTCGGGGGCGAACGGGAGTCCGGAACCCACGTCGAGGAACTGGTCGAGGGCGTGGTCGGTGGCGAGGTGCCGGGCGGCACGGATCATGAACCGTCGGCCCGCCCGGACGGTCCCGGCGAGGCCGGGCGCGACGGCGCAGAGCGCGCCGGCCGTCTGCCGGTCGTTCGCGTAGTGGTCCTTGCCACCCAGCAGGAAGTCCTGGACGCGGGCCTGGTGGGGCTGGAGCTCCTGGCCGTCGATCGGGTCGAACGGGTCCAGGTGGACCGTCCCCGTCGTCGTCGCCATTCGGTACCCCCTGCGCACTGCAGTTGCTTGGTCACCGCAGGTCATCACAGTAGGGCGCCGGACGCCGGAATGGCGACTTCATGTCCGGATTCAGCCGAAAAGCCGATCCGGGCGCGGAGCCCCGGCCGTCAGGTTCCGGCGTCAGGTTCCGGCGTCCGGTTCGCGATCCCGGTCGGACGGCGGGTCGGGCCGTGATTCGGGGCGCAGCTCCGGCCGGGCGGCGCGGACCGCCTCCAGGTAGGCCTCGAGCTCCCGGATGCCGCGCTCGGCCTCCTCGTGGACGGTGAGGTCGACGAGCTCCACCCCGTCGGCGCCGGCGTCGGCGTTCGCCGTGGCGTCACCGCGCCGGCGCACCGAAGGACGGCGCCCGGGCGGCCCCGTCGTCAACCAGGCCGCCCGGGCCGCGTACCCGCAGCACCAGCAGCCGGCTGCACCGGCGAGCCCCGCCACGAGGCCCCAGACGAGGATCGCGAGCACGTGGCGCACCTCCGTCCACAGGACCTGCAGGGCGATGTAGGCGGCCGACGAGCCGGACACCATCGGATCCACGGCCCACCTCCACGACGAGGAGCCGAACATGCTGTGACCTTGGAGTCACCTACTGCACGGTACGCCGATGTGTATAGCAGGAACAGGGGCCCTCGTCCCGTCGCGAGGTCCCCGTCAGAGCAGGTGCTCCACGAGGTGCGCCAGGCGCCGCAGCAGCGGGGCCGCGAGCTCCCGCTCGCCGGGGTCGAGCTGCCCCCACGCCACCGCGAAGTGGCCGGCCACCACCTGGCGCTTGTCCTCCAGCAGGGCGCGACCGCGGCCGGTGAGCCGGATCACCCGGCGTCGGGCGTCGACGTCCGCCGCCTCGCGGTGCACGAGCCCGGCCTGCTCGAGCCCGGCCAGCCCGCGCGTCACCGTCGGCTGGCTGAGGCCCGCGTGCGTGGCGACGGCGACGGTGCCGTCGCGGCCGCACGCGTCGACGGCGTCCAGCAGCACGAGCTGGGGCACGGTCACGTCGTCGAAGAGGGGCGCGAGGCGCCCCCGGGTGCGCCGGGCCGCGGCGAGCAGCGCGAGGACGGCGTCCGCGAACTCCTGCGCCCGCTCCCGCTCGGCCCCGTCGACGTGCTGCCCCGCGACGATCGGCACCGCCCGGCGGAGGGCGCCACGGCTCGGGTCGTCGACCATCGACCCATCGTGACCCCGTGGGCGACCTTCCGGGAACCGGACGGGCCGATCAGCGGCACGAACCGGCCCCGACTTCCGGCCGCGACGTCGCCGACATCACCGCGCACCCCCGAACGCGTCCGGAATGTCCTGGTGGCCGCCGTGGTTGGAGGTGGGCGGCCCGACGTCCGCGGACCGACCGCGACCCTTGTGAGAGGTACGACGTTCATGTCCACCCGTCCCACCGACGAGCGGCGTTCCCGCCGCCCCGCCACCACCCGCACCGTCGCCGCGACCGGGATCTGCCCCGACTGCTGGACCCACGAGGCGTCCCTATGCCCGGACTGCCACGCCGTCCTGGGCTGTGGCACCGCGACGCGCGGGCACGCCTGCGCCGCCCAGGCGGGCCGCGCCGCCTGATCGCCCCCGGCGCCGGGCGTCTCAGATGCCCGGAGCGGTGACCCCGACGTAGAGGTACCGCGGCGCGAACCCGCGCCCGCGGTGCAGTTCGGTGCGGCCGCCGGCCCCGTGGTCGAGCCAATCGACCTCGCCGCCGGGCAGCACCCGGACGACGACGGCCACGTGGCCGGCCCGGCCGGCGGTCGAGGTGTGCCACCGCCCGTCGGACCGGCGTTCCAGGTTCGACTCCCCCGCATGCCACTGCGCGAGCGCCCCGACCACCGGCACCCGCCCGACCCGGTAGCCGGCCGCCACCGCCGAGCCGTCCCAGGACGAGGCGTTGAGGAACCAGGCCGGACCCCCGGGACCCACCGTCAGCACGCCGAGCGGCACCCCGTGCACGTCCAGCCACCAGGCCGCGAAGCTCGTGCACTGGCCGGTGACGAACCCGTACGCATCCAGCCTCGGGGTCCCTCCGGCCCGGTAGGGGTAGGCCTCGGGCGGCGGGCCGTCGAGCCGGACGACGGCACCCGCCGGGCGTCGCACCAGCAGCGGTACCTGGCCGGCCTCGGCCGACGGCAGCACCCCCAGCAGCAGGGCCGGGACGGCGCCCAGCCCGGCCACCGCCCGAGCCACCCGGCCACCGCGACGCCGCCGGGCCACCGGCACGCCCGGTTCACGTTCGACCTGCATCTCCACCTGTCCTGCCGTCGCTTCCTGCCGTCGCCCCGCGGAACCCGACATCCGATCGTGACATTAGCGTTACCTTTTTGTTACGCGAGTCGATCGCTGCCCGGCAACGTCCGGAGCCTCGGCGGCAACTGAGCAGGTGTGAACCGACACCTGCCCTCCTCGACCGGCGGGGCGACGACGCCCGCACCGTCCGCCCGGTCCCGCGCGCCGCGACGACGCGCGCGCCTGATCGCGTTCCTCATCGGCGGTGCCCTCGCCGCGGCGGGGACGACCGCCGTCGTCGGGGGTGCGGTGACGGCCCGGTCCGCCGAGGCCGCCACGAGCCCGGCGTACACCTGGAAGAACGCCCAGATCGGTGGGGGCGGGTTCGTGCCGGGCGTCGTGTTCAGCCCGGCGGAGAAGAACCTGATCTACGCGCGTACCGACATCGGCGGCGCGTACCGCTGGAACCAGTCCACCGCGAGCTGGACGCCGCTGCTCGACTGGGTCGGCGCCGACAACTGGGGCTGGAACGGCGTCGTCAGCATCGCGCCGGACCCGGTCGACGCCAACAAGGTCTACGCGGCCGTCGGCATGTACACCAACGACTGGGACCCCAACAACGGCGCCGTCCTGCGCTCCTCGGACCGCGGCACGACCTGGCAGGCCACCACGCTGCCCTTCAAGCTCGGCGGCAACATGCCCGGTCGCGGGATGGGCGAGCGGCTCGCCGTCGACCCGAACCGGCCGAGCACCCTGTACCTGGCCGCCCCCAGCGGCAAGGGCCTGTGGCGCAGCACCGACTCGGGCGTGACGTGGGCCCAGGTCACGGCGTTCCCGAACGCCGGGACGTACGTGCAGGACCCGGCCAACGCCTACACCGCCGACAAGCAGGGCGACGTCTGGGTCACGTTCGACCCGTCGTCCGGCAGCTCCGGCGCCGGCAGCAAGGTGATCTACGTCGGCGTGGCGGACAAGAGCCACCCGCTCTACCGCAGCACCGACGGCGGCACGACCTGGGCCGAGGTCCCGGGGACGCCGACGGGCTACCTGCCGCACAAGGGCGTGCTGGACGCCAAGAACCACGTGCTCTACCTGGCGACCAGCGACACCGGCGGGCCGTACGACGGCGCCAAGGGCGACGTCTGGAAGCTCGACACCGTCGCGGGCACCTGGACGAGGATCAGCCCGGTCCCGTCGTCCAGCTCCGACGACTACTTCGGCTACAGCGGCCTGACGATCGACCGCCAGCACCCCGGCACGATCATGGTCGCAACCCAGGTCTCCTGGTACCCGGACGCGATCTTCTTCCGGTCGACGGACTCGGGCGCCACCTGGACCCGGATCTGGGACTGGACCAGCTACCCCAGCCGCAGCCTGCGCTACACGATGGACGCGAGCGCGACCCCCTGGCTGAACTTCGGCATCACGCAGCCGACCGACCCGGCCGTACCGGCGGTCAAGCTGGGCTGGATGAACGAGTCGGTCGAGATCGACCCGTTCGACTCCGACCGGATGCTCTACGGCACCGGGGCCACCCTCTACGGCACGACCAACCTCACCAGCTGGGACACCGGCGGCAAGGTGGTGATCAAGCCCACGGCCACCGGCCTGGAGGAGACCGCCGTCCTCGACCTGGCGAGCCCGCCCAGCGGTGCCCCGCTGATCAGCGCGCTCGGGGACGTCGGCGGCTTCGTGCACACCGACCTCACCAAGGTGCCCTCGACGATGTTCACCGCGCCGGTGTTCACGACGACGACCAGCGTGGACTACGCCGAGAGCAACCCGAAGATCCTGGTGCGGGCGGGCAGCTTCACCGAGTCGGACCGGCCCAACGACAACCACGTCGGCTTCTCCACCGACGGCGGCGCGACGTGGTTCCAGGCCTCGAGCGAGCCCGGCGGCGTGAGCACCGGCGGGACGATCGCGGCAGCCGCCGACGGCAGCCAGTTCGTGTGGGCGCCGGGTGATCCGGGCCTGCCCGTCGTCCACTCGACCGGCTACGGCTACGCCTGGACGAGCGTCACGACCCTGCCGGCGAACGCGACCGTCGAGTCGGACCGGGTGAACGCCAAGAAGTTCTACGGGCTCTCCGGCGGCACCTTCTACACCAGCACGGACGGCGGCACGACCTTCGCCGCCAGGGCGACCGGCCTGCCGTCGGGCGCCCACTTCAAGGCCGTCCCCGGCACCGAGGGCGAGATCTGGCTGGCCGGATCGACCGGCGTGTTCCGGTCGACGGACTCCGGCGCCACGTTCTCCAAGGTCGCCGGCGTCGACTCCGGCGCCAGCATCGGGTTCGGCAAGGCCGCGCCCGGCGCGAACCACGCGGCGCTCTACCTGTACGGCAAGGTGGCCGGCGTGAGCGGCGTCTTCCGCTCCGACGACACCGGCGCCACCTGGGTGCGGATCAACGACGACACCCATCAGTACGGGAACGCCGGCGAGGCCATCACCGGTGATCCGCGGATCTACGGCCGCGTCTACCTCGGCACCAACGGCCGCGGCGTCGTCTACGGGGACGCCACCGGGCCGGCGCCCACCATCACGCCGAGCCCGTCGAGCAGTTCGCCGAGCGTCTCGCCGTCGACATCGCCGAGCGTCTCGCCGTCCACGTCGCCGAGCGTCTCGCCGTCGACCTCCCCGAGCGTCTCGCCGAGCACGTCACCGTCGACGTCGCCCAGCACATCGCCGAGCACGTCGCCGTCGACCGGCACCTGCTCGGTGAAGTACGCGCTCGCGGGCTCGTGGCCGGGCGGCTACCAGGGCTCGGTGACGTACCGGAACAGCGGGACGGCCGCCGTCAACGGCTGGACCCTGAAGTGGACCATGCCGTCCGGCCACACCCTCGGGTCGCTGTGGGGCGGCACCGCCACCACGTCGGGCTCGACGGTGACGGTCACGTCGCTCGACTGGAACAAGCAGGTCCCGGCGGGCGGGTCGATCTCGGTCGGCTTCCTCGGGAACGGGGACGGCGCGACCTCCGCGCCCGCGTCGTTCAGCGTCAACGGCGCCAGCTGCACGGCGGGCTGACCGACCCGAGCGGCGCGCAGCAGAACACCACCCAGGACCGGAGCCGGCCGCCTGACCCCCCGCGGGCGGCCGGCTCCGCCGCGCGGTGGGGCGGTGGGTCAGCCGCCGATGCCCGAGCCGTAGCCGTACCGCTCGGCGGCCCGCCGGGACGCGTCGTCGTCGTCGGCGTCGAGGTCGAGATCGATGTCGACCGGCGGCTGCGCCCCGACGGCGGACGGCACGGTGGCCAGGGGCCGCTCCCCCTCGTGCTCCGGGGGGACCGCCCGCAGGTCGATCTCCGACGCGCGCACCTCGACCAGGCTCGCCTCCCGGTCCTCGACGTGCTCGTGCAGGGCCGTGACGGCGTCCGCGGCCGGGTACTTCCAGAGCGGGTGCACGGGCAGGCCCAGGTCGCGCGCCTCGTCGATGTCGATCACGTGGCGGCGCGTCGGGTAGCCGGCGACCAGGGCGTCGACGTCGGGCCGCTCGGCGGTCTCGTCCACCCGGTCGGGGTCCCGCAGGGAGAGCAGGACGTCGGCGTAGCGGGCGGCGGTGTCCAGCAGGTTCCGGGCGACGACGACGTCCACCGGGTGCAGCTGGCGCGCGAGCGGCAGGTGCAGCTCCGCGGCCAGGCGCACCGCGACGTCCAGGCAGTCCAGCCGGGCGAGGCCGCCGCCGCCGTCCCGCATGCCCTCGGACGCCCGGAGCGCGAAGTCCAGCGCCGTCCGGCTGACCTCGTCCATGGCCCGCAGCACGTCCCGGGCGGACAGCCAGGTCCCGCCGGGATGACCCTCGAGCATCGCGTCGAGCGGCCCCAGCTCCGCCGCGGGTGCCAGGTGGATCTCGTCGGCCGCCACGCCGAGGAGGGTGGCGGCGCCCTTGGCCCGGTCCGGGACGACGACCCGCAGCACCGAGGCGTACGAACGCAGGAGCAGCGCGATCTTGTACGCCGCGTGCGCGTCGCCGGTGGAGCTGTCCAGCCAGAGGTCGATCTCGGTCAGGTTGCGGGTGGTGCGGACGCGCTCGCGCAGCAGGGTCCGCAGCCGCCGGAACAGCGCGCCGTCCAGGGCCGAACCCTCACCCCGACCCGCGAGCAGCACCGCGACGACGTACCGCTGGTGCCCTGGGGCGGACGCGCGGGGCGCCTCCCACCGCGGGCCCGACTCCCGGTCGGCGTGACGGCGGCCGCGCCGGGTGGGGGTCGGCCCGGTCACAGTCATCTCCGACGGCATCACGTGACTAAAAGTAGCCGTCGATGACCTTGAGTCAAGCAGGGTCGATGGCGCGTCGCGGGCCATCACGGTCTGACCGGCGCGTCCGCGCCGCGGGTCCGGCGGCGGCTCCGTCCGGCCCCACCGGAGGCCATCCCCCGTTCGGCTGATCCAGCGACGGACCGTGACCCGATGGTTCAGCCCTTCGGGTGCGTGGCCGATATCACCGGGACAGCGTCCTCCCGCTCACCGTCGCCGACGGCCGCCCGGGTGGACCGCCGTCCGAGAGGAGTACCGGCATGCGCATCAGGCCGCTCGTCGCCGTTGCCCTGACTGCCGCCGCCGTCTCCGCCGTCGGCGCGTCCGCCTACACCGCGACCCTGGGCTCGACCCCCGCGACCGCCGTCGTCGCGTTCGGGCAGACCACGATCACCGGCGCGACGCTCGACAGCGACCCGGTCTTCCACTACAACACCGACCACAGCGTGATCGACCAGATCACGGTCGTCGTGCAGACGGACACGACCGCCAGCACGCTGTCGCTGAGCCGCAACGCCGGCGCCCCGGTCACGTGCAGCGACGCCCACGGCAGCTTCGGCGCCAGCAACACCACGTACGTCTGCACCGGTCTGACGTTCGCCGTGACCGGCATGACCTCGATCGGTTACATCCTCAACTGATCGGGCGGACGGCAGGAGGAGCGATGCGCCGCGCGCTGCTCACGGCCGTCCTCCTGCTCGCCGTCGCGGGGGCGTGCTGGCTGTGGCCGGCGACGCTGGGCGGCCGGACGACCTACCTCGTCACCCAGGGCACCTCCATGGCGCCGCGGTTCCGCTCGGGCGACCTGGCGGTCGTGCGGCCGGCGTCCCACTACGCGGTCGGCGACGTCGTCGCGTACCGCAGCAACCTGCTCCGCGCCGTCGTCCTGCACCGGATCGAGGGGATGCGCGACGGCCGCTACCAGTTGCAGGGCGACCGCAACACCTGGCGCGACCCCGACGGGGCCGCGCCCGACCAGATCATCGGCCGGCTCCTGGGCCGTGTCCCGCAGGGCGGCCGGTGGCTCGTCGCGGCGCGCCGGCCGGGGGTCGTCGTCCTGGGCGTGGCCGTGGCGGCGCTCGCCACGGCCGGGGTGCGTGCCGGGGTCGGGAGCAGTTCCCGGAGCGGCGGTTCCCGGCGTGGCGGTTCCCGGGGCGGCGGTTCCCGGCGTGGCGGTTCCCAGCGTGGGCGCGGGGCGGCACCGCGGCGGGGTCCGGCACACGCGACGCGTGCGGTCCCCGGCGGGCGGGGACGGCGGCCCGGTGCCGCGTGGCGGGTTGCCAGGGAGCGCCCGGCGACCCCGGACGGCACAGCCTCGGCGTCGGCCGTCCTGGCCACGGTCGCCGCCTGCGCGGTCGTGGGGTTCGGATGCCTGGGAACGCTCGCCTGGGTGCTGCCCGCGAGCCGCGCGGGGACGGCGCCGGTCGGCTGGTCGCAGCGCGCGTCGATCACGTACACGGCGTCCGCGCGGCCCGGGACCGCCTACCCGAGCGGGCGGGTCGTGACCGGGGACCCGGTCTTCCTCGCCCTCTCCCCCGCCCTGGACGTGGCGGTCGAGTACCGGGCCGGCGCCGACGGGGCGCACCGGTTCGGGGGCACCCGCGCGCTCAGCGCGACGCTGGGCACCGCCAACGGCTGGAGCAGCGACGTCCCCCTGGTACCGGCGGCGGCCTTCGACGGCGACGGGTTCGTCGTCCGGGCCCGGGTGGACCTGAGCCGGATCCCGGCGACCGTCCGGGACGTCGCGGCCACCACGGGCGTGCCCGTCACCGGCTGGACGCTCACGGTGCGCGCCGACGTCCGGCTGGTCGGCGCCGTGGCGGGCCAACCGGTCGCGCAGCCGCTCGCCGCCGTGCTCGCCTTCGACATGGACGACCACCAGCTGCGCCTCACCAGCGCGCGCGAGGGCGCGCGGACGGCGGGCGACCCGGTCGTCGTCCGGTGGGACGGCTCGGTCCGCCGGCCCACGACGACGCCGACCACGCTGGAGCTGGGGCCGCTGCGGGCGCCGACGGCGTCCCTGCGGCGCTGGCCGCTCGCGGCGGGCGTCGCCCTGCTCCCCGCGTGGGCGCTGCTGGCCGCCCGGATCCGGAGGGCGCGGCGCCGCCCCGGCGGGGCCGACCCCGACCTGCTGCGCACCGCGCCCGTGGACCTGCTGCCCGGCCGCACGGTCCTGGACGTCGAGTCGCTGGCCGAGCTCACCCGGGTCGCCCAGCGGTACGAGCGGTTCGTCCTGCACTCCCGGGACGGCGACCAGGACTGCTACCTCGTGGACGACGGCACCCTGCTCTACCGGTACCTCCCCCGGACGTCGCCCCCCGTCCCCCGACCCCGCCGCCCGCAGGACCCACCACCTGCGCCGGACCGCGTCCAGGCGTTCGTCGATAACCTCCGCCGCCCGACCCCTCCGTGATCATGGACTTCAGCCGGGCGACGGCGGTGGTGCCTGCGCCGTGCCCAGCGCCGCGGCCGCGTCGGCGGCCCAGCGGCGCGACGCCGGCGCCCCCAGCGGGTCGTCGCCCAGCACGGCGGCGAGGTGGTCGCGCAGCAGGAGCCGGCCCAGGTCGCCCAGGACGACGAGCGCGGCCCGGCCGTCCGGGCGCTCGCCGTCGTCCGCGGCGGCCCCCAGCTCGAACCACTGGGCGAAGACCCGCATCCCGGCGGGATCGCCGGACATCAGCAACCGGCGCAGGTAGGCGGGCACCGGCGAGGCGGCCGGCAGCCGGGTGACGAGGAGGTCGGCCACCGACCCGCCGCCCGACGCCGGGCCGCCCGGGACCGCCGCGTCCAGGATGCCCTCGATCACGGCGATGACGTGGTCGTCGACCGCCCTGCGCAGCCCCGCCTTCGTCCCGAAGTGGTGCATGACGAGGGCGGGCGAGACCCCGGCGGCGGCTGCCACGTCGCGGACCGTCACCGAGTCGGCGCCACGCTCGGCGAACAGGCGCAACGCCTCGTCACGGATCACCGCCGGAGCAGCTCGATCCTCGCCTGAACGCACGGTCGGTAACCTAAACGCCCGTTCAGCGTGGCCGTCAAGAGGTCGGCCGTGACGACCTGCGAAGGCCGTCCCGCCAGATCAGGGGGCGCGGAAGCCGATCACCTTGTGGGTGCCGTCGCACAGCGGCGCCAGGCCGGAACCGCCGCACCGGCACAGGGCCACCGTGCGACGCCGGTGCGGCAGCAGTGTGCCGTCCGGGGCCCGCAGCTCGACGTCGCCCCGCACGAGCAGCGGGCCGTCCGGGCAGGCGGTGATGGTCACGCGGTCGGCCGGGGCACGCCCGGTGGAGGTTCGGCTCACCACGGCCTGGTACCCGGGTGGGCGCCGCTCACCCGGCCACCGGATGAGGCGACGGCCACAGCCCCGC
>Ga0302299_10000956_pt1 | contig 16928 bp, 14 predicted proteins | sample III_Fen_N3_4_FD_198795 | JGI IMG/M metagenome (GOLD analysis project Ga0302299, IMG submission 198795) | Peat permafrost microbial communities from Stordalen Mire near Abisko, Sweden - III_Fen_N3_4 | ecosystem: Environmental > Terrestrial > Soil > Wetlands > Permafrost | place: Sweden: Abisko... | reverse complement strand
CGCGCCATCAGCGAGGCGATCGAGGGCGTCGGCGGCTCGTTCAACGCCGCCACCGATCGCGAATCGACCGTCTACTGGGTCCGCGTCCCGCGGCGTGAGGCGGTGCGGGCCATGGATGTCGTCGGGGAGCTGATCGTCCGGCCCGTGCTGGCCGACCAGGACATCGACAACGAGCGGACGATCATCATCGAGGAGATCCGCTCGTACCTCGACGATCCCTCCGAGTACTGCCAGATGCTGTTCCAGGGCGCGATGTTCGGGGACGGTCCGCTCGGCCGCGAGATCTGCGGCGACGAGGCCGGGATCCGCGCCCTTCCAACGGCGACGATCCGCGACTTCTGGGGCGCGCTGTATCGCCCGGCCAACACCGTCATCGCGGTCGCCGGCGACCTGCCCCATGCCGAACTGGTGGGGCTGGCGGCCACGGCGTTCGGCACGGGCAACGGGGCGGTCCCGACCGCGGCGCCCGCCCCGGTCCTGCCCGCCGGCCCCCGGTCGCGGCTCGGCAAGCGGTCGACGAGCCAGGCCCAGCTGAGCGTCGGCGTACCGGCCCTGCGCCGCGATCACCCGGACGCCTGGACGCTGTCGGTCCTCAACGCCGTGCTCGGCGACGGGATGAGCAGCCGGCTCTTCCTGAGCGTGCGCGAGGCGCGCGGCCTGGCCTACGACGTCTCGTCCGGCCTCATCGACTACGCGGACGCCGGCGCCCTGGAGGTCTCGGCCGGCGTGGACCCGGCCGAACTCGGGCCGGCCCTGGACGCGATCCTCGTGGAGCTGGCGCGCCTGCGCGACGAGCCCGTCCCGGCCGGCGAACTCGAGAAGGCCAAGCGCTATCTCGCGGGCGGCATGGAGCTGCGGATGGACGACACGCGTCACGTCGCCTCGTGGATCGGCGGGCAGGAGGCGCTCCACGACCGGGTACTCGACCTCGATGAGGCGCTTGCCGCGGTAGACGCGGTCGACGCGGCCGGGATCCAACGCGTCGCGCAGGATCTGTTCCACGACGAGGGTCTGCGATTGGCGGCCGTGGCGCCGGCACGCTACCTGCGCGGCCTGGAGTCGCACCTGCGGTTGCCCGGATGACGACGGACGCCCCGCCGACCCGGACGACGAGCGCCGCCGAGCGTCGATCGACGGACCTGCAGCTCGCCCGGCTCCACCTGCGCATCGGGTCGCTGTCGCTCGCCCGGGCCGAGTTCGAGACGCTGGCCGGGCGCGGTCCACTCGACGACGACGCGATCGTCGACCTGGCCGAGGTGCGCTGGCGCACGGGCGACACGATCCGGGCCGGCGAGGCCGCGGCGACCGCCCTGGAGCACGGTGTCGAGGCGCCCCTCGCACTCATCATCACGGCCGAGGCAGCGGTCGCGGTCGGGCGGCCCGGCGAGGCCGGTCGGCTCGCCACCAGGGCGATGAGCGCCGCCGGTGGCACGCTCGACGCCCTCTTCGCCGGGATGCCCCGCTCCGCGGTCTGGCCGCCCGACCCGGCCGACCCGGCGCCGTTGGCCACGACCCTGTTCGGCGATGACCGGGAGGCGGTCGGGACGGCGGCCGCGAACGCCCGGCCCGCACCGGATACCCGTCCCCACGACCGACGCGCCACGGACCTGGCTGTCGCAGCAGTGACCGCGTCCACGGCCGACGGCGCGAACGCCCCGACCGATCCACCGGCGGCCGACGGGTCCACGCCGGGCCTGTGGGATGACGACGTGGTCCCGGCCGAGCTTCCCGTCCCGCTGGCGCCGAGTGCCCTCATGGACGCCGGCCTTGCGGCCATCGCGGGCGGTGAGCCGGACCGCGCGGCATCGCTCCTGGGACTGGCCGTGCGCACGGGGCCGCACCTCGCCCCGGCCATCCTCGACGGCACGATCGACGTCACCGAGCCCGGTCTCCTCCTCGTGCGCGGCGACGCCTTCCGGGCCGTCGGCTCCGAGACCGAGGCGTCGCTCGCCTACGCGGCGGCTGCCCAGGCGCTCGGAGACGGGACGCCGGACGAGGCGCCTGCCGGCCCCGGACCCGAGGCCGATGCCGCGCTACAATCCGGGCCCACCACCACATCCTCGCAGTAGGTAGACATGCCCACGACCGAACGGACCCTCGTCCTCATCAAGCCAGACGGCGTGCAGCGCCTGCTCATCGGCCGGATCCTCGCCCGGTACGAGGAGCGCGGCCTCAAGGTCGTCGGACTCAAGCTCGTGCAGACGTCGCGGGACCTGGCCGAACGCCACTACGCCGCCCATCGCGAGCGCCCGTTCTTCGGCAGCCTGGTGGACTTCATCACGTCGTCCCCGCTGGTCGCCCTGGCCCTCGAGGGCCCCAACGCGATCGCCGTCGTCCGGTCGATCAACGGCGCGACCCGACCGCACGAGGCCGCGCCCGGCACGATCCGCGGCGACTTCGCGCTCGAGACCGCCCAGAACATCGTCCACGCGTCGGACGGCCCGGAGGCCGCCGTCACGGAACTCGGCCTGTGGTTCACGCCGGCCGAGCTGTTCGACTACACGCGCTCCGTCGATACCTGGGTGCTGCCGCCGGCCGAGTAGCCGGCGGGGGTCAGTTCGTCGACTCGCCGGGGAGGGTCTGGACCGGCGGCAGGCCGGCCGCCGCCTCGGGACCGCCGAACGCCCCGATCGAGGTCAGCAGCGCGGCGACGGCGAGGACCAGCGACGCCACGGTCATCCCGAGCGACCGGTTCGCCTTGTAGAACCGGTTGACCGAGCCCTTCAGGTCGGTCAGGTCCACCTGCGCCCAGTGGGGTCGCCAGTCGACGACGGGCGCCGAGCGGACATCGAGGCGGCGCGAACCGATGACGAGCAGGCGGCCGTAGTACAGCATCGGCGCCAGCGTGGCGATGAGGACGAGCCCCTGGAGCGGCCCGTCGATGGCGAGGTCCACGAGGTCCGAGCGGGCGTCGAAGGCGGCGAACCCGGGCAGTCCGATCGAGGCCACGACGATGACGACGAGGCTGACCGCCAGGAGCGGTGACCGGATCGCCCAGCCGCGCAGGTCCGACAGGCTGCCGGTCCAGAACGAGTCGCGCACGACCGCGGCCCATGCCGCGAAGGCGCTCCGGGTCACGACGAACGCCAGGATCCAGGTGCGTCCCGGGGTCCAGGCGGCGGGATCGAGGGCCGCGAACGCGAGCATGACCACGCCCGCATCGCCCACCATCGAGTAGCCGACGACGTGCTCCAGGTCATCCTGGATCCAGGCCGCGAAGGTCGCGAGCACGATCGAGGCTATGGCGATGCCGACCACGATCGCCCGCTCCGGTCCGACATCCACCGGCAGCGGCGCGATCGACGCATCGACCCAGGCCAGGCCGACGATGGCGAGCGAAGCCGGGCCCCACGCGATGAGGATCGGCAGGCCGGTCTCGGGCACCGCATCGGTCAGCCGCCCGACCAGGATGTGGAACGGGATCGTCCCGAACCGGATGGCAACGGCCAGGGCGAACGCGAGGTAGGCGAGCCCGAAGACGACGGGTTGGGCGACGAGCGCCTCCAGGTCGCGGCCGATCCAGGCCGTGGCCGCGATCGCCATCGCGCCCGCGACGACGACGGCGCGCAGGTCGCGCAGGCCCACGCCCGCGCCGACGCGACCCCCGGTCGGGACGATCGTCAGCAGCACGCCGAGCATCCCGCCAGCGGTGATCGCGAGGACCGCGACCCGCGGATCGGGTAGGGCGAGGGCGAGGCCCGCCGCGCCCATCGTCCCGAGGGTCACGGCCGGCCCATCGCGCCGGGACCCGGCGGCGCCCGCCATCAGCGACAGGACGAGGCCGGTGAACGTGCCGAGCAGCAGGAACAGGCGCAGGTAGGGCGACGTCGCCAGGATCGCTCCGCCCACGTCGAGGCGGATCTCCGGGTCCATCGCGAGGGCGGCCCCGAACGCGGCCGCCAGCCCCACGAGGCCGACGACGAGGGCCACCCGCTCCCATCGCCGGACGAGCAGGGCGATCGTCGTCCCGATGAACGTGATCGCGAGGAAGATGGCGAACGTCATGGCCGTTCGTCGACCGGGTGGGCCGGCCGCGGCTCGGGCCGGACGTCCGTCGCCCGGCGCCGTCGCGGCGGCAGTTCATCGGCCAGGGCGAAGCCCGCCGTCCCGTCCGCGCGGGCGGTCGCCGCGAGGATCGCGATCGCGCCACCCAGGGCGGCGGTCGCGCCCGCGATCACGAGTTGCTCGAGGGTCGACGGGGTCCCGCCCAGCCCGACGCGGACCAGCAGCGCCCCCTGCAGGAGCAGGCTCAGCCCGATGCCGACCCGGATGACGTCGCGCCCGGTCAGGATCGGGGCGATCGCCAACGCGGCGAGGCCGAAGCCCACGGCCGAGGCGAGATCCGGTCCACCGGCCGGTGCGCCCAGGCCGTGCGAGACGTAGCCCACGACCGCGGCTGCCCCGGCGACCATGGCGTCCGCCGGCCAGCCCAGACGGGACCCGCCGGTCGTGAACGCGCCGTCGCGGACCGGGATCCAGAGCAGGTACGTGGCCAGGACGGCGCCCAGGACCCGCGCGGCGAGCCCGGACGCGGGCACGATCGGATCGGCGAGGAACGGGGTCGTGGCTAGGACGATGGCCAGGGTCAGCACGGCGATCCGCGGGTCGCGGACGAAGACCGCGCCGACGGCCGCGGCCAGGATCGCGATGGCGATGGCCGCGAGCGCTGGGTTCATGGGGCGGCGGTGTCGAGCTCCGGATAGGTGGGTGTCGGCAGGATCCCGAAGCTGTCGAGCGGCCAGTAGCGCAGCCACGCCCGACCGATCACCTGGTCCACCGCCACCGGTCCGAACACCCGCGAGTCGGCCGAATTGGAGCGGTGGTCGCCCATCAGGAAGAGCTGGCCCTGCGGGATCACCCACGTGTCCTGGTCGGCCGGCGGGAACGTCGGCTGGGGCGGTCCGCCGGGCACGTCCGAGTAGACATACGGCTCGTCGATGGCGGTGCCGTTGATGTAGACCTTGCCGTCCGCGATCTTCAGGGTGTCGCCACCTTCACCGATGACGCGCTTGATGAACGGCGTCTCCTTCTCCTGGACCCATGACGTCGGCGGGTTGAACACGACGATGTCGCCGCGCGCATAGGGGCGCACCCGCGGCGTCAGCTTGTCGACCAGGACGTACTGGCCCGGCTCGAAGGTCCGCTCCATCGACTGCTGCTCGACCTTGTACGGCTGAGCGACGAAGTTCTGGATGAGCAGGAAGATGACGAGCGTGAGGACAAGGGTCTCGACGATCTCCAGGAGACAGCCGAAGGCGGGTCGTTTGGTCACAAGGCGGGAGTATAGGTGCTGACCTGCGCGACCGCCCCCGCGACCGACGAGCCATGCATATCCCGGCCGGCGTCTGCGATTGACCCGCTCTTTCGCGCCTTGTTACACTCCCGGCTCAGCTGCAAGGTCCCAGCCCACGGTGGATACCGCGTGGGACCTGCCAACCCAAGCCCCCAGGCCCTTCGCCCATGCGCCGCGTGCGTCGCGCTGGCCGGACCACCGGGCACGAGCATCACACGGAGGACTCCACAGACCAGATGGATGCCAGTTCACTTCAGCTGATCATCCTGCCGGCGGGCATCATCGCCATCCTCTTCGCCATCTACCTCGCGCGCGACGTCCTGTCGCGCGACACGGGGACCCCGGAGATGGAGGCCGTCGCCGGCACGATCTACGAGGGAGCGGTGGCGTTCATCCGTCGCCAGTACACGACGATCGCGGTCCTCGCGGTCGTCGCGTCCGTCCTCGTCGGGATCCTCATCACGCTCATCGAGACCCCGTCGGTCGCCGACGTGCCGACGCTCGCCGGTGCGCCGATCGGGATCATGACGGCCATCGCCTTCATCGTCGGCGCGGCCTGCTCGATGGCCTCCGGGATCATCGGCATGTTCATCAGCGTCAAGGCCAACGTCCGGACCGCCTCGGCGGCCCGACGAAGCCTGGTCGAAGCGGTCCAGGTCGCCATGCGCGGCGGCGCCGTCTCGGGCTTCCTGGTCGTCGCCCTGTCGCTGCTCGGCGTGTGGGGCATCTTCACCGTCTACTCCAACTTCGTCGGCCAGGTGACGGTCGCGCAGGCGCCGTTCCTCATCGTCGGCTTCGGCTTCGGGGCCTCATTCGTCGCCCTGTTCGCCCAGCTGGGCGGCGGCATCTACACCAAGGCCGCGGACGTCGGCTCGGACCTTGTCGGCAAGGTCGAGAAGGGCATCCCGGAGGACGACCCCCGCAACGCCGGTGTCGTCGCGGACCTCGTCGGCGACAACGTCGGCGACTGCGCCGGCCGTGGCGCGGACCTGTTCGAATCCACCGCCGCCGAGAACATCGGCGCGATGATCCTGGGTGTCGGCGTCTACGCCATCGCGGCTGCGGCCGGCTGGCCGAACCCGCAGGCCTGGATCTTCTTCCCGCTCGTCGTCCGGGCCTTCGGCCTCCTCGCCACGATCGTCGCGATCTTCTTCGTGCGCGGCAAGGAAGACGAGGATCCGATGAACATGCTCAACCGCGGCTACTGGGTCACCACCCTGTTGTCCGTGATCGGGCTGGCCATCACGACCAGCGTCATGATGCAGACCAACGGGGGCACCGGGAACGGCGGCTTCCCGACCTGGATCTACTTCTTCGCGGCCGGGATCGTCGGCCTTGCGACGAGCGTCGCCTTCGTCTACATCACCCAGTACTACACGGCCGGCAGCTTCCGCCCCGTCCGGGAGATCGCCGAGGCCTCGAAGACCGGTCCCGCGACGAACATCATCGCCGGCACCGCGATCGGCTTCGAGACGACCGCCGTCACGGCCATCACCATCTGCATCGCGCTCTTCGTCAGCCACTGGCTGGGCGATCAGGCCAACCTGCTCTCGGCCGACGGCCGGAACGTGGGCGGCATCTTCGGGACCGCGGTCGCGACGATGGGCATGCTGATGACCACGGCCTACATCCTCGCGATGGACACCTTCGGGCCCATCACGGACAACGCCGGCGGCATCGCCGAGTTCAGCCGCATCGAGGCGGGCGCCCGTGAGATCACGGACCGCCTGGACGCCGTCGGCAACACGACCAAGGCCCTGACCAAGGGCTACGCGATCGCGTCGGCCTCGCTGGCCGCGTTCCTCCTGTTCAGCGCCTACATCGACAAGATCAACGTGATCAAGGGCCGCCAGATCGAGGCCGGTGTCCCAGGCGTCGAACTCCTGAACTCCGTCAACCTGGCGAACGTCAACGTCTTCATCGCCGCGATGCTGGCCGCGACGCTCGTCTACTTCTTCAGCTCACTGGCGATCCGCGCGGTCGGCACGACGGCCCAGTCGATCATCGTCGAGGTCCGCCGCCAGTTCCGCGAGATGCCCGGCATCATGGACTACACCCAGCGCCCGGACTACGCCCGGGTCGTCGATATCACCACGAAGGCCGCGCTCAAGCAGATGATCCTGCCGGGCATGGTCGCCGTCGCCACGCCGATCGTCATCGGGGTCGTGCTCGGCGCCGAAGCGGTCGCCGGCATGCTGATGGTCGGGACCATCTCGGGCGTCCTGCTCGCGACCGTCCTGAACAACGGCGGCGGCGCGTGGGACAACGCCAAGAAGTACATCGAGTCGGGCCACCTCAAGGACGAGAACGGCAACGTGCTCGGCAAGGGCTCGGATGCCCACGCCGCGGCCGTCGTCGGCGACACGGTCGGCGACCCGTTCAAGGACACGGCCGGCCCGTCGCTGCACGTCCTCGTGAAGCTGCTCGCCACGGTGTCCCTCGTTCTTGCTCCGTTGTTCATCCGCTAGTCATCGCCGCGCCTGACGGCCCAGGCCGGCGTTGCCTCCCTCCGCGCCCCGCTCACGCACCGTCAGGTGCGCTCGCTCGGTCGCTCGGTAGGCGCCTTGGCCTGAGCTCGCCTTCCACGGCGATGCAGAAACGGATCTAAGACCTCATGGACAACACCGTCGTCCAGGCCCTGATCATGGGGATCGTCCAGGGACTCACCGAGTTCCTGCCGATCTCGTCGTCGGGGCACCTCATCCTGGTGCCCTACGTGATGGGCTGGGATGACCCGTTCATCACATCGCTCGCGTTCAGCGTCATGCTCAACGTGGGCACGCTCGCGGCCCTGTTGCTGTACTTCGGCCAGGACTGGCTTCGCCTCGTCCCGGCCGGATTGGCCACGATCCGCGATCGCTCGTTCCGCCACGAACCGGATCGGAAGCTGGCTTGGTTGCTGGTCGCGACGACCATCCCGGCGGCCCTGGTCGGCTACCTGCTCAACGACGTCATCGACGAGCAGTTCCACGGGACCGGACCCGACGCCGCAAGGCTCGTCGCCGCGATGCTCGTCGTCGGTGCGGCCATCATGTGGGCCGCGGATCGGTGGGGCGGTCAGTCGCGCCGCATCGGCGGCATCACATTCCCGCTCGCGTTCGGGCTGGGCATCGCCCAGGCCCTCGCCCTGATCCCCGGCATCAGCCGATCCGGCGTGTCCATCGCCGCCGGTCGGATCGCCGGTCTCGATCGCGAGAGCGCGGCGCGGTTCAGTTTCCTGATGGCCGCCCCGATCATCCTGGGCGCCACGCTGTTCGAGATCCGAAAGTTCGTCGCCGACGACACCGCGGTCGCTGTGAGCCTCGGCCCGTTGATCGTGGGAATGGTGGCGTCGTTCGTCGCGGGGATCCTCGCGATCAGAGTCCTGCTCGGGTATCTCCAGTCGCACTCGCTGACGATCTTCGTCGTCTACCGCCTGGTCCTGGCGACCGCGATCCTCGCGCTCGTGTGGCTCGGCCACTAGGGGATCGCCATGGAGGTCATGAAACAGGCCCGGCAGCGGGCGATCCGCGACCTCGTCGCGCAACGGCCCATCCGGACCCAGCAGGACCTCGCCGCCGCCCTGCGCGAGCGCGGGTTCCGGACGACCCAGGCGACGATCTCCCGCGATGTCGCGGAACTCGGCCTGATCAAGGTGACCCGCGAAGGCCTCGCAGCCTACGCCCTGCCGCCCAGGCTGGTCGAGGCCGAGACGTCCGGCGAGGACCGCCTGCGCAAGCTCCTGTCGGACCTGCCGCTCGAGATCCACGAGGCGGGTCTACTGCTCGTCCTGCGCACCCTGCCGGGGTCCGCGCACGCCATCGCGGCAGCCCTCGATCGGGCCCGCTGGCCCGAGGTCGCGGGCTCCATCGCGGGTGACGACACGCTGTTCGTGGCGCTCCCGGACCGGGGTTCGTTGCAGCGGATCAAGCGCCGTCTGACCCGCCTGTCCGAAGGCGGCTGAGGCACCCTCGGCGGGGGCTCGGGGAGGGTGCCCGCGCTTTGACACCCACCCGCCGCGCGACTACCATTCACCGCTCGGCTGGGACTTCAGGCGCGCGGTTCGGACCGCGGATCGTCTGGAGTCCTTCCCGTATCGAAGACCGCCACCGTCGGTCACCCCACACCCGGACCACCTGCACTGCGGGGGCATCAGACCGTGAACAACAAGCCCACTTACCTCTCCAAGGAGGGCCTCGACAAGCTCCGCTCGGAGCTCGACGAGATGACCTCGGTCAAGCGGCCGGAAGTCGCGAATCGGATCCACGACGCCAAGGAACACGGCGACCTGTCCGAGAACGCCGAGTACGAGGACGCCAAGAACGAGCAGGCGTTCGTCGAGGGCCGCATCCAGACCCTCGAGGCGCTCATCAAGAACGCCACGATCATCGACGAGCACCACTCCACGGACCACGTCCAGATCGGCTCCACCGTCGCGGTCGAGAGCCCGGACGGCAAGGAGACGTTCACGATCGTCGGGTCGACGGAGGCCAAGCCGGCCGAGGGTCGGATCTCGAACGAGAGTCCCGTCGGGCGGGCCCTGCTCGGCAAGAAGAAGGGCGAGAAGATCGTCGTGAAGGTGCCGGCCGGCGACTTCACCTACAAGATCACAGCCATCACCTGATCTCGGAGCTTCCATGGACTGGGCGGACGAACTAGCGGCATCGGTCAGCGGCCCCCAGGTCGTCAACGACTCGAAGACGCCGTCCGGCACGGTCCATGTCGGGAGCCTGCGCGGGCCGGTCATCCTCGACACGATCGTCCGGGCGCTGCGGGCCAAGGGCGTCGAGACGACCCTGCTGTACGGCGTCGACGACCTCGACCCGATGGACGCCCAGGCGCTCCTGACCCCGGACGCCATCGATCGCGAGATGGGCCGTCCGCTGGCCCACGTCCCGGATCCCGCGGGCGACTGCCACGAGAGCTATGCCCGGCACTTCGCGGGCATCTTCATCGAGACATTCGCCGGGCTCGGCATCGTCCCGGATCGCTACTACTGGATGAGCGACATCTACCCGACGGGCCAGCTCGACCCGTTCATCCGGACCGCCCTCGACAAGGCCGCGCTCGTCCGCGACATCTACCGCCGGGTCGCCAACGTCCAGCACCCGGAGACGTGGCATCCGGTCGGGGTCATCTGCCCGAACTGCGGCAAGGTCGGCACCACGATCGTGACGGACTGGAACGGCGAGCGGGTCTACTTCGAGTGCCGCGAGAAGCACGTCGAGTGGGCCACGGGCTGCGGCGCATCCGGCTGGATCAGCCCGTTCGGCGGGGCCGCCAAGCTGCCGTGGAATCTCGAGTGGGCCGCCCAGTGGTCGCTCTTCGGCGTGACCATCGAACCGAACGGCAAGGACCTGTCCACGGCCGGCGGCTCGCGCGACCGGAGCGACGCGATCGCGCGCGAGGTCTTCGAGCGTGAACCACCGCTCAACGTGCCCTATGAGTTCCTGAACATCGGCGGCAAGAAGATGTCGACCTCCAAGGGCCGCGGCGCCGCCGCCCACCAGATCGTCGAGGTCGTCCCGCCAGAACAGCTCCGCTTCCTGTTCCTGCGGCCGCGGCCCAATCACGCCATCGAGTTCGATCCCAACGGCAGCGACGCGATCCCGCGCCTGTTCGACGAGTTCGACCGCTACGCCGCGGCGACGGCCGGCCGGGACGTCAAGGGCGACATCCCGCTCGGCTTCGATGCCACCTTCCGGTACTCGCTGCTCGATCCGCAGGCCGACTGGGAGTCCGAGGCCGCCGCCTACCGGCCCGCCTTCGCCCACCTGGCCCTGCTGCTCCAGATCCCGGGCGTCGACGTCGTCGAGCGCGTCGTCGCGGAGAAGGGGAGTCCGCTGACCGAGCGCGAGTCGGCGCTCGTGGCCGAGCGCATCCATGCGGCCGAAGGCTGGCTCGAGAGCTACGCGCCCGAGCGGTCCCTGCTTGCGGTCCGGCGGGACGCCCTGCCGGCCGAGGCCGGCGCGATCGAACCGGACCAGCGTGCCTACCTGGCCGTGCTGGCCGATGCAGCAGCGAAGGAACCGCCCGCTTCGGGCGATGCCTGGCAGACGGCGATCTTCGGGGCCGCCGCCGGGCTCGACCTGCCGCCCGGTCGGGCGTTCGGCGCCCTGTATCTGTCCTTCCTCGGCCGGACGAACGGCCCGCGCGCTGGCTGGCTCCTGGCGAGCCTGCCGACGGACTTCGTCATCGAGCGGTTGCGCGCGGCGGCCGCGGCATGAGCGTCGGTCTGCAGCGGCTGCGCGAGGACGCGGCCGTCATCCGCGATGGCGCGATCCGCAAGGGCGAGGATCCGGCCCTCGTCGATCGCGCCCTGGCCCTCGACACGGACCGGCGCCGGCTGCTCGGCGAGACCGAGACGCTCAAGGCGGAACGGAATGCCGCCTCGAAGCGGATCGGCGAGGCCATCAAGGGCGGTGCCGCCCCGAACGGTCCGGAGGTCGCCGGCCTGCGTGACGCGAGCACGGCTGCCGGAGAGCGGATCACCGCCCTCGATGCCGAGCTGGCGGAGACCCAGGCGACCCTCGACGACCTCCTGTTGCGTATCCCGAACCCACCCGACCCGGACATCCCGGTGGGCGGCGAGGAAGCCAACGTGACGATCCGGACCTGGGGCGAGGTCCTCGCGCACGACGAGCCGCTCGTCGGCGAGGTCGGGGCGGACGCGCCGGCCGATGGCGCGACCTGGACCCGCCGGCCGCACTGGGAGCTCGGCGAGTCGCTCGACATCCTCGACAACGTCCGTGGCGCCAAGATCGCCGGTTCGGGCTTCCCCGTTTACAAGGGCGCCGGGTCGGCGCTCCAGCGCGGCCTCATCAACTGGTTCCTCGACGTCCATACCCGCGAGCACGGCTTCACCGAGGTCTGGCCGCCCGCCGTCGTCAACGCCGACAGCGCTCGCGGCACGGGCCAGATCCCGGACAAGGAAGACCAGATGTACGTCGTCACGCGCGACGACCTGTACCTGGTGCCCACCGCCGAGGTCCCGGTCACGAACCTCCACCGCGACGAGATCTTCGAGGCGTCCGCGCTGCCCATCCGGTATGCGGCCTACTCGCCGTGCTTCCGGCGCGAGGCCGGCGCCGCCGGCAAGGACACGCGCGGGATCCTGCGGGTCCACCAGTTCGACAAGGTCGAGATGGTCCTCTTCGAGCGACCGGAGGACAGCGCCGCGGCCCTCGAATGGATGACCGAGCGCGCCGAGATCCTGCTGCAGCGCCTCGGTCTCGCCTATCGCGTGCTGCTCATGAGCACCCGCGAGATGGGCTTCACCCAGGCGCGCAAGTACGATCTCGAGGTCTGGTCGCCCGGCGTCGAACGCTGGCTGGAGGTCAGTTCGTGCTCGAACTTCCGCGACTTCCAGGCTCGGCGGATGGCGATCCGCTACCGCCCCGAGCCCGGCGCCAAGCCGGAACTCGTGCACACGCTCAACGGATCCGGGCTCGCGCTGGCGCGGATCGTGGCCGCCATCATCGAGACCTACCAGCGTCCCGACGGCTCCGTGACCGTTCCCGAGGTCTTACGTTCGTACCTTGGGCGCGATACGATCGTGGGGCCTGAAGTGGGGGACAAGAGGGAGAGCGCGTCATGAGTGATCCGCAACAGCCTGTGCCGTGGGTCGCCCCGGAGGCGGCTCCCGGGCCCGGGCCCGGTATCGAGTTCGGTGGTCCGGGGGCCCGATTGGTCGGCTACATCGTCGACGGCCTGATCCTGGCGGCGGCCTATTTCGTCGGGATCATCGTGAGTGGCCTGCTCGCCGCGGTCTTTGCCGCGCTCGGCCTGTTGCTGCTGCTCGTGATCTTCGTCGCGCTGTTCTTCTACTTCCCCTACTTTTGGTGGAAGGGCGGACAGACGCCCGGCATGAAGGTCATGAAGATCAAGGTCGTCCGCGACAAGGACGGTGGTCCGATCACGGGCGGTCAGGCGATCCTGCGGCTGATCGGGTACGCGATCTCGTCGTTCGTGTTCTACCTCGGCTTCATCTGGATCTTCATCGACAAGCGCCAGCGCGGCTGGTTCGACCTGATCGCCGGCACGGTGGTCATCAAGGCCTGACGGCATCCGCCCGATCCGGCCGCTGGTATCCTCAGCGGCCGGAGAGGTGGCCGAGCGGTTGAAGGCGGCGCTCTTGAAAAGCGTTGAGTCGCAAGACTCCGTGGGTTCGAATCCCACCCTCTCCGCCACCCGACTCACCCGACTCGCCTGACCCGCCCGTGACTTTGGTCACGTGGGCGCGCGTCTGACATCCCGGTACGTTCGTGGCCCTTCTGTGGGAGTGGCCACCTCGTCATGTTCGGGTCCCCGAGGCGCACACAGCGCCCCGTCCTCTACGCGGTCGTCTTCGGCGTGTTCATCGCCATCGTCGGCATCACGGCGATGGCCCAGATCCTCCTGGTGTCGGCGCACTTCTCCGCGTCGACGATGAACACCGTCGTCGGCACGGACGCGGCCCTCGTCCGGACGTTCGTGAGCGATGCGGTCCTGCCCGACGACCTGGCGGCCACCGGGCCGACGCCGGCAAGGCTGGCCACCCTCCGGACGCTGCTCGGGTCGCTGGTCGAGGACCAGCAGGTCGTCCAGGTCGAGATCCGCCGGCCTGACGGCCAGGTCGTCGCGGCGAGCCGCCCGGACGCCACCGGGTCGGCGGCCGCACCGAGTGCGGACTTCGCCACAGCCCTGATCGGCCACACCGCGACGGCCTCGCTCGTCGAGCGGGCCGACAGCGAGGCGGCCGGTCCGGCGCTCGCTCCCGCGTACGTACTGCGCGACTACTTCCCCCTCGTCATCGACGGCAACGTCCGCGCGGTCGTGGGGATCTGGCGCGATGCGGACCCGATCCTGCGGACACTCGACGACCTGCGCTGGCGCATCGTCCTTGTCACGCTCACGGCAGCGCTCATCGCGGCCGCGGTCCTGTTCTTCGTGTTCCGTACCGCCCAGGCGAGGATCAGCCGGCAGGCGATCGCTCTCGCCGAGGCCGCGCAGCGCGATCCACTGACCGGGCATCTGGATCACGGCGCCCTGGTCGACGTCGTCGCCCTGGCAGTCGAACGGTCCCGCACGGACACCCGGCCCTTCGGGCTCGCGCTGCTGGACCTCGACAACTTCCGCGCGCTCAACGAGACCTATGGTCACGCCGCGGGCGACGATGCCCTCCTGACCGTCGTGGACGTCCTCGACCGCGCCGTGCCGCCGGATGCGGTCTTCGGCCGGTACGGGCCGGACGAGCTGCTGATCGTCGTTCCCGCGGAACGCATCCACGAGATCGAGGGCCTGCTCGACGGCGTCCGCCATGCACTCGTGGACCGTGCGCTCCAGTTCGGGTCGTCCGAGCGGCTGCCGATCACGATGAGTGCCGGCGTCTGCACCTTCCCGGAGCACGCGGACTCGGTCACGGGCCTGCTGACGGTCGCGGCGCTCACCCTCCAGGAGGCCAAGTCGAGCGGGGGCGATGCGGTCCGCTTCGCCGGCTCGAGCGTGGACGTCCCAGCCGAGACGCGCACGTTCGACGTCTTCCAGGGGCTGATCCTCGCAGTGGACACGAAGGACCGCTACACGAAGCGTCATTCGGAGGATGTCGCCCGGTACGCGACGTTCCTGGCCGCCCGGACCGGTTGCTCCCCGGAGCTGATCGCCACGATCCGGGTCGCCGGCCTGCTCCACGACATCGGCAAGATCGGCATCCCGGACGGGATCCTGCGCAAGCCGGGCGCCCTGACCGAAGCCGAGTACGACATCGTCAAGCAGCACGTCGCCCTCGGCGACCTGATCGTCCGCGACCTGCCCGATGTCGAGCTCATCCGGGCCGGCGTCCGTCACCACCACGAGCGCTGGGACGGCGACGGCTATCTCCACCGCCTCGCGGGCGAGGAGATCCCGCTCATCGCGCGGATCCTGGCCATCGGCGACGCCTTCTCGGCGATGACGACGACCCGGCCGTATCGCAAGGCGCTCGATGTCCGCGAGGCGCTGGTCCGGCTCGGCGACGCCGCCGGTACCCAACTCGATGAGCGACTCGTCGTCGCGTTCGTCACCGGGATCGAGACGGCCGAAGACGCGCCGCTGCCCGGCAACGACGTGCCGCCGGTCGGGCTCTGGACGCCATACCGCCAGGTCGCCTGACGTGCGCGGTCGCCAGGCCGGCGTCACCCTGGTGGCCGTCGCCGTGCTCCTCTCGCTGATCGCCGGCCCCGGGGCGATGCGGGTCACCGCCGCCACGACCTGGCAGATCACCCGGACGCCGGCGGCGGCTCCGCTCGGCGTCAAGACCACGTTCCACGTCACGTTCTGGAACCTCGGCGGTCCGACCGGTTCGGACGACCTCGGTTGCGTGAAGATCACCATCCCGCTGACGTTCACCGTCACCTCGGCCGTCGTGACGGACCAGCCGTCGGGTGAGTCGTGGGCCGCCTCGACGAGCGGCCTGACCATCGTCACGATCAAGCCGTCGAGCGGCGGCGACCGGCTGGCGGCGGGCTCCAGCGCCACGATCTCGACCGACATCGTGGTCAGCGGCCTCAGCCTAGGCTCGCTCGCCTGGACCGCCAACGCCTACAGCAACCAGAGTTGCGCGGCCAACAAGTCATTCAACGACCCGGTGATCCTGTCCATCCTGAGCACCCCGGTCGCGACGCCTTCACCGACACCGACACCGACACCGGCGCCCACGCCGACACCGACCCCGAAGCCCACCGCTGCGCCGACCCCGAACCCGACGCCCGCGCCGACCGCGACGCCGATCTCCACCCCGAGGCCGACCGGGGCACCCGGATCGACCCCGATGCCGACGCCGACAGCGCGGCCAGGGACGACCGCGGGACCCACGCCCACCGCCGTCCCGACGACGACCCCGCCGGGATCGTCAACGGACCCGGGGCAGGGACCATCGGGGTCGCCCGGGTCCACGCCCGCGCCGTCCGCCTCGGCCGTCGTCTCGCCCTCGGATCCGGGGTCCTCGCCGGCGGCCTCCCTCCCGATCGGGGCCGGTGGCGGGACCACGTCGGGTGGCACGACCGGCGGCGGCTCGGGCTCCGGACAGGCCGGACCGGGCGCGGGGATCGCGATGCCCGGCGTCGACGGCACGGACCCGCAGCAGGGGGCGATCGGGCTGCGCGGGCTAGCCGCCTTCACGTTCGGTGGTGTCGATTGGCTCATTCCCGGGGTCGTCCTGACCGGCCCTGGACTGCTCCTCGTCCTGGTGGTGCTGATGCAGGTATCCGGCGCCCTGGCCTGGGTCCCGGTCGCGCGACGGCGGGTCGGTCGCGAAGACGGGCCCGTCCGTCGCGTGGCGCCCCGAGGGTCGGCCCGACCCTAGCGTCCGACCCTGGCAAGGGTCAGATCCAGACGAGCGCGACGGTCGCGGCGAGCAGCGCGCCCATGACGACCCCGACGACCCGCTCCGCGCCGTGCCCGACGATCAGCCGGCCCATCGCCTCGCCTCCGGCGGCCCACAGCGCGGCACTCGGCAGGACGACGGCCATCATGACCAGGGCCACGACGACCGCGCCGAGCGGTCCCGAGAGGTCGGCGGGGCGGAACGTGGTGACCGCGCCGAGGGCGAAGATCCACGCCTTCGGGTTGATCACCTGGAACGCCGAGGCCTGGAGGAGGCCGAGCGGCCGGCTGACCTCGCCGCGCTGGAGGGCGTGCG
>Ga0302299_10000954_pt1 | contig 16930 bp, 15 predicted proteins | sample III_Fen_N3_4_FD_198795 | JGI IMG/M metagenome (GOLD analysis project Ga0302299, IMG submission 198795) | Peat permafrost microbial communities from Stordalen Mire near Abisko, Sweden - III_Fen_N3_4 | ecosystem: Environmental > Terrestrial > Soil > Wetlands > Permafrost | place: Sweden: Abisko... | reverse complement strand
TCGACGTGGGAGTGCGTGTAGATCACGGCGGTCACGGGCCGGTTGCCGCGGTGAGCGCGGTACAGGGCCAGTGCCGCGGCGGCGGTCTCGGCACTGATCAGCGGGTCGATGACGATGACGCCGTCGGTGCCCTCGACGAGCGTCATGTTGGACAGGTCTAGACCACGCACCTGGTAGATCCCGTCGGTCACCTGGTACAGGCCCTGCCGCGTGCAGAGTTGTCCCTGACGCCACAGGCTGGGGTTCGCCGTCTCGGGGCAGTCGTCGGCCAGGAACGCGTACGCGTCGTTGTCCCAGACCACACGGCCGTCGGCCGCGTGAACCACGCCAGGGTCGAGCCGGCCGATGAACCCGCGGTCTGCGTCGTCGAAGTCGCGTCGGTCGTCGAACTGCGGCTCGGTCATGCCTGCCTCCTGGTTGCGGACGTCGATTCGAGGCTAGCCCGCCGCCGCAGTCCCTGTTGATCAAGGAGAAGATGTCGACTCCGGGTGATCAACTTGCCCATGAAGTCCAAGATCAACATGGAGGGGGGCGGGGTTGTCCGGCGGGATGCGGGTGGGTGTGGTCGGGTAGTTTCGCGGGCGTGCGGCTGACCGAGTTCTGGCGACGGATGCGCGAGCACCTCGGTGACACGTACGCCGACTCCTATGCCCGCGACGTCGTGATCACCCAGCTCGGTGGCCGGACCGTGGTTCAGGCGCTCGACCAGGGCGAGGATGCCAAGACGGTCTGGCGCGCGGTGGTCGCCGCCCTCGAGCTCCCCGCGTCGGAGCGCTGATGGTGTTCGCCGGCACCGGCCGGACCGCGACGCAACGACGCACGTTGGCCGTGCTCGGTAGCGCTCAGGTGCTCGACGGGGTGGGGATCGCCGCCGGGGTCGCGGCCGGGAGCCTGCTGGTCGTCCAGATCACGAACAGCGAGGCGTGGGCCGGTCTGGCCCAGACCTTCGGCGTGCTGGGCGCGGCTGCGGCCGCGGTGCCGTTGGCGCGGGTCTCCAACCGGCACGGCCGACGGCCGGGCCTGGCCCTGGGGCTCGCGACGGGCGCCGTGGGCGCGGCGGTGGTCGTCGGGGCCGGGGTGGCGGGGTGGCTGCCGCTGCTCCTGCTCGGCACGTTCCTGGTCGGCGCGGCCTCGGCGGCGAGCTATCAGGCGCGCTACGCGGCCACCGACCTGGCTGCCCCCGAACACGTGGGGTTCTCGCTGTCGCTCGTGGTGTGGGCCAGCACGGTCGGTGCCGTCCTCGGGCCCAACCTCATGGCGCCCGCCGCCGACGTCGCCGACGCGATCGGCCTGCCTCGGCTGACCGGCCCGTACCTCGTGACCGGTCTGGGCCTGCTCGCCGGCGCGACCGTCGTCGCCATGCTGCTGCGACCCGACCCGCTCGTGACCGCTCGACGGCTGCGCGGCGAGCACGAGGTGCCCCCGCACGTGTCGTTCCGCGCGGGGCTCCGCGTGGCCAGTGAGTACCCGTTGGCCGTCGTCGGTCTGGTGGCGATCGCCATCGGGCACGCCGTCATGGTCATGGTCATGGTGATGACGCCGGTGCACATGGGCCACATGGACATGGCGCTGCGGGTGATCGGCTTGGTGGTCAGCGTGCACGTGCTCGGCATGTACGCCTTCAGTCCGGTGGTCGGCTGGCTGGTCGACCGTTGGACGCCCCGTGCGGTCCTGCTGGTGGGCGTCGGCATCTTCGTGCTGGCGACGACACTCGCCGGCACCGCTCCCGACCTGGCCGTGTTCCAGCTCGGGGTCGGGTTGTTCCTGCTGGGACTGGGGTGGTCGTGCACGTTGGTCGCCGGCTCGGCGCTGATCACCGAGGCGGTGCCCGACGAGCAGCGCCCGGGCGTCCAGGGCGCAGGGGACACCTTGATGAACCTTGCCGGGGCGCTCGGCGGAGTGGTCGCCGGCCTCGTCGTCTGGCTGGCGTCGTACCACTGGCTCAACCTGGTCGCAGCCCTCCTGCTCGTCCCCCTGACGGTTCTCACCCTGCGCCCGCCGCGCTCCGGAAGAACTCGCGTTGATCTTGGACTTGATGGGCAAGTTGATCATCCGGAGTCGACATCTTCTCCTTGATCAACACCGGCGGGCGCAGGGTCGGCGTGTCGCGAACCGGATCGAACAGGTGTTCGGTTACCGTCATCCCCACGACGCACGGGACCACATCGGCAACCGCCCCACGCGGACCTGTCGGACCCGGCCCCTAGCGTCACCGCAGGACTTGACCATCCGGGCCGACAGGGCCCTCGAACCACGAGGCGGGACCATGGCATCGGCAGACCGCGACAAGGCGCTCGACACCGCGCTGGCCCAGATCGAGCGGCAGTTCGGCAAGGGCTCGGTCATGCGGCTCGGCGACGACGGGCGCGCCCCGGTCGAGGTGATCCCCACCGGGTCGATCGCGCTCGACCTCGCGCTCGGCATCGGCGGGTTGCCACGCGGTCGCGTCGTCGAGATCTACGGCCCGGAGTCGTCCGGCAAGACCACGGTCGCGCTGCACTCCGTCGCCAACGCCCAGCGCGCGGGAGGGATCGCTGCGTTCATCGACGCCGAGCACGCCCTCGACCCCGAGTACGCCAAGAACCTCGGCGTCGACACCGACGCCCTGCTGGTCTCCCAGCCGGACACCGGCGAGCAGGCGCTGGAGATCGCCGACATGCTCGTGCGGTCCGGTGCGCTCGACATCATCGTCGTCGACTCCGTCGCCGCACTCGTGCCCCGCGCGGAGATCGAGGGCGAGATGGGCGACAGCCACGTCGGCCTGCAGGCCCGTCTCATGTCCCAGGCGCTGCGCAAGATGACGTCAGGCCTGAGCCAGTCCAACACGACCTGCATCTTCATCAACCAGCTGCGGGAGAAGATCGGCGTCATGTTCGGCTCGCCCGAGACCACGACGGGCGGCAAGGCGCTGAAGTTCTACGCGTCGATCCGACTCGACGTCCGCCGCATCGAGACGCTGAAGGACGGCACCGACGCGGTCGGCAACCGAACCCGCGTCAAGGTGGTCAAGAACAAGATGGCCCCGCCGTTCAAGCAGGCGGAGTTCGACATCCTCTACGGCCACGGCATCTCGCGTGAGGGCAGCCTGCTGGACATGGGCGTCGAGCAGGGGTTCGTCCGCAAGTCCGGTGCCTGGTACACCTACGAGGGCGACCAGCTCGGGCAGGGCAAGGAGAACGCTCGCACGTTCTTGTGCGACAACCCCGACCTGGCCGACGAGCTGGAGAAGAAGCTCAAGGAGAAGCTCAGCATCGGAGCCCAGGTCGACGTCGACATCGATCTGAGCGAGACCTCGGCCCCGGCCCCGGCCCCGGCCCCGGTCACGGCCGACCGCTGAGCGGCTGAGCTGCGCCGCACGTGGCCCGAGGACGCGCCGCCGGCACCGACGGCCCGACTCCTGGCTCCTCGGCGGCTGAGTCGCCGGACGCGGACCCGGTCGAGGTCGCCAAGTCGATCGTCCTCGCCCAGTTGTCCGTCGGGCCCCGCACCCGTTCCCAGCTCGAGCGGGTGCTGGCCCGTCGTCAGGTCCCCGCGCCTGCGGCCCACGAAGCCCTCGACCGGTTCGCCGAGCTGGGCTACGTCGACGACCAGGTCTTCGCGCAGGCGTGGGTCGAGTCCCGGCACCGCAGCAAAGGGCTGGCGCGGCGCGCTCTTCGCTACGAGCTGCGTAACCGGGGAGTCGACGACGCCACGATCGACGACGCGGTGGCCAGCCTCGACGCCGACTCCGAACGGGCCACTGCGCAGGCACTGGTGGCGCGGCGGCTGCCGTCCACACGCGGCCTCCCCACGCCGAACCGGATCAACCGCCTCGCCGGGGCGCTCGCCCGCAAGGGGTATCCCGCGGGGCTCGCCTTGTCCGTGGTCCGCGAGGCCCTCGCCGCGGAAGGTGACGCGGCGGCGGACGACGTCGAGCCCGACGACACCTAGCCTTCGGGGGTGACCGACCTCGACCTGCGGGCGCGATCGCGCGTGGGGCAGTGGCCGAGGATGCCTTGGCGGCTCATGGTCGTGACGTCAGCGGCCATGCTCCTCGGGGTGTGGATGTGGCTCGCCTCCGGGCAGTTCGCCGCCCTCGCGATCGATCAGCACGTCAATGCCGGGTTCGGTCGTCTGGCGGCCGGCTCAGCCGGGTTGGTCGGCGTCGCCCGGGGGTTGTCGTACCTCGGCGTTGCCGGGGTCGTCGTCGGGGGAACCGCGGTGACGGCTCTGGTGCTGGTGCGGCGAGGGGCGCGGTGGCTCGCGGTGTGGATGGTCGCCGTCGTCACCACCGGCTGGCTGGCCACCGAGATCGGCAAGCTCGTCGTCGGTCGGACGCGGCCGCCGACGAACGGGGAGTACTGGACGGCCCGGGGGTTCAGCTTCCCGTCGGGCCATGCCAGCGTCGGGGTGTACGCCTTCGGCGCCTTGGCCGTGGTCCTGGCGATCGCCGTGCCCGGGCGCCAGCGATGGTGGTGGTCGGTTGGTGTCGCCGTGGTCGGACTGGCGATCGGGGTGTCCCGGCTGGTGCTGGGCGTGCACTGGATCAGTGACGTGGTCGCGGGGTGGGCTCTGGGGCTGCTCGTGCTGTCGGTGGGGGTGATCCTGCTGCAGCGGTCCGTCAGCCCACCACGATGACCAGCCCGCCGGCGAACCCCAGGTAGAACAACGCGGTTGCGGCCAGGCGACCCGCGGTGAGCAGGTTGCTGCGCATCAGAAGGAGCAGGTAGCAGACCGCGGCCAACGTGGTGACGCCGGCGAGAACGAGAGCCGGGTCGAACTCCCACGGCGTGAACAGCAGACCCAGGCCGGCCGGAACGGTCGCCTGGATCATCATCGAGCCCGAGACGTTGGCCAGTGCCAACGGGGTCTTGCCCTGACGCACCCAGATCACGGCGTTCATCACCTCCGGCAGCTCGGTCGCGATCGGGGAGAGCAGCAGCGCGACCACCGCGGCCGACAGACCAAGTGCCTTCCCGGTCCACTCCAGCTGGTGCACGAACAGCTGCGACGCAATGAAGATCACCGTGAGCGTGCCGACCATCTGGACGAGGATCGGGACGCGGCCGGGCTCGGCGGTGTGCCGCTGCAGCTTCAACGGCTCGAGTCCTTCCTCGCTGGCGGTCTCGTCCTCGGTGTGGATCTCGCGCCAAAGGAAGACTCCGTAGACCACGAACAGGAGCAGGCCGAACAGAGGTTTGTGGGTGAAGGTGACCAGGCCGAGCCCCACCGTCATGACGAAGATGACCACGAACCAGCTCTGGTCGCGCACGAGCCGCAACCGATCGACCCCGGCCAGGGGGTCGGCAGCCGGCCGGTCCCGGCCGCGCTGGCGCAGCAGCATGATCCCGACGACGCCGTAGGCGATCGTGGACAGCGCCAGCGGCCCGCCCATCGCGGCGCCAACGCCGACTTCCTTCATCGACGTGCTGGAGTGCCCGACGACGGCGACCAAGGTGACGACGCTCTCCGGCAGGGCTGTCCCGACTGCTGCGAGCACCGTGCCGACGGCTGTCTCGCCGATCCCCAGTTCGACGCCGAGCCACTCGACGGCGTTGACGAACCACTCGCACGCGAGGTAGATCGCCAGGGCCGAACCGATGAGTACGGGGATGTGGACCCACGCCACGGTTGTGCCTCCCGGGTCGCGGGCCTCAACTGGTCGTCGCCACCGACGCTAACAGGCGGCTCAGCCGGTGTTGAGCAGCACGGCAACGGTGCAGAAGCGGTAGCCAGCCGCGCGCAGCCCGTTGATCACCGCGGGGAGGGCGTCTGCGTCCAAGGTTGACTGGTCGTCGGGATTTGAGCCCACATGCATCATCACGATCGCTCCGCGCCGGGCCCCAACCAAGGCTCGGTCGACCACCGACTCCACCGACTGCCCGCCGCTGGTGCCCTTCCATCCCAGGGTGTCGATGGTCCAACCGATCGCGACCCAGCCGCGGCCGTTGACCAGACCGAGCGTACGGGCGTCGTAGGCGCCGTAGGGGAACCGGAACCAGGGGACCGGCGACGCGCCTGTGGTCTGCTCGATGGTGAGCCGCCCGCGTCGGACCTGCCCCAGGACCTGCCGGTCGGACAGGTCGGGCAGGTTGGGGTGGGTGTCGGTGTGGTTGCCGATGAGGAACCCGCCAGCGGCGATGCTTCGGGCGCCGTCGGGGAACGCGCGGGTCCATGCCCCGGTGAGGAAGAACGTGGCATGCGCGACTCTGGCGTCGGTCAACGCCTGCTCGATCGCGGCCAGCCCAGCGTCGTTGCCCCCGGCATCGAAGGTGAGCGCCACGCGCTTGGCCTTCACCGGCAGCCGGTCCCACACCGTGCCGAGCAGCGCCGGCGGCACCGCCGTCGCGGAACTGGGTGGGGGCGTCCCGGCACCGACCGCCACCGAACCGCAGGCGGTCAGGAGCAGGGCGGTCAACCCCAACCCGACAAGTCCGTACCGACTACAACGCCTTCGGATCACACCCTCAGGATCTGCGCCGAAAGCACGGGTCCGGTAGGGCCATGAGTCGTTCGTTCAGTCCAGCGTGAGCGGCGGCACGTCCGGCGGGGTGAAGCCGAACACCTCGCCGAAGAAGGCGAGCTCGGACTCATAGGCGGTGGCGATGTTCTCGGCCTTGCGGAACCCGTGCTGCTCGCCGGCGAACAGCAGGTACTTGTGTGGCACGCCCTTGCGTTTCAGCTCGGCGGCGACGGCTGCCGGCTGCGACGGAGGCACCACCTTGTCGTCGTCGCCCTGCAGGAGCAGGACGGGCACGTCCAGGTCTTCCAGGTGCGACATCGGCGAGCGCTCGACGTATCGGTCACGCGTCTGCGGCAAGGGTCCGACCAAGCCGTCCAGGTAGCGCGACTCGAAGTCGTGGGTGTCCTCGGCGAACGGCAGCAGGTCGGTGACGGGGAAGTACGCGGCGCCGGCGGCAAAGGTGTCGGCGAACACGAGCGCCGCCAACGTCGTCCAACCCCCGGCGGAACCGCCGCGGATCCCGAGCCGCCGACCGTCGGCCTCGCCTCGCCCGACCAGGCCGTCGACGGCAGCCACGGTGTCGACCACGTCGACCACGCCCCACTGCTCGCGCAGCCGTTCGCGGTAGTCGCGGCCATACCCGGACGAGCCGCCGTAGTTGACGTCGATCACGCCGATTCCGCGGCTGGTGAAGTACGCCTTGTCGGCGGACATGACCGGAAGGACGGCCGACGTCGGTCCGCCGTGGACGAACGCGAGGTACGGGGGCAGCTCTCCGTCCGGCGCCACCGCCTGCGGGTTTCGCGGCGGGAACACCCAGGAGTGGATCGGTCCGTCGGGGCCGTCCACCGTCAGTGGGTAGGCCAGCGGCAGGTACTCCGGGTCGATCTCGTAGTCCGACGACTGCCGCACGACCTCGACGTCACCGGAGTCCACGTCGACGACGGTGACCGCAGGTCGAAGCTCCAGGCTGCCAGCGTCGCTGACGATCCGGGTGCCCGACACCTGGATCTCCTCGCTGAACTGCAGGTCGGTGCCGACGTCGGTGAGGCTGCCGGTGGCGGGGTCGAGTACCGACAGCTGCTGCTCACCGACCCCGTGGATCACGGCCAGCCGGCCGTCGCCGAGCACGCCGTAGGTGGTGAAGCCGAGCAGCCACAACGGCTGCGCGAACTCTTCCGGACGGGGCGCGAGGGCGTCGACCGAGTCGTCCCAGACGCCGAAGCGGTAGAGGTTCCACCATCCACTGCGGTCGCTGATGGCGTAGACGTGGTCGGCGTCGGCCCACTCCGGCTGCATCACCGACTCGGTCGTGCTACCGGCCAGCACCCGCTGGTGGGCGCTCCCACCGTCGACGAGGTCGGCGACATAGAGCAGCGTCCCGTCCCACGGCATCTGGGGGTGGTCCCACGCGATGTACGCGATCCGACGCCCATCGGGCGAAGGGCGTGGGAAGCCGAAGAATCGGTGACCGGCGGCGAGGACGGTCACCGCGTCGTCGTCGTCGCTGGCCGAACCGTCGAGCGGGACGCTGACGATGGTGCGCTCGATGTCCTTGCCCCGGTGGGTCTCGCGGACCGCCCACACGCTGGCGCCGTCCGGACCGACGACGGGCTCTCCGTACATGTGCGTGACGTCGGCGGTGGTCGCGCTGGTCAGCGGGCGGGGTTCGCCGTGCGGCGGGCACAGGTACAGCCGCTGGTCGTCCCAGAACGTGAACACGGTCCCTTGACCGCGCACGTAGGTCCACGGCCGGGCGCCGTACTCGATGATCCGGCTGCGCGGGCTCCACGCCGGCGCCAGCACGTCGTAGGTGCTGCCGTCGGCGGCTTGAGCCACCAGCGCATGCCGACCCTCCGCCTGTGGGCGGCCCTCGACCCACCAGACCTGTTCCCCGTCATCCGTCGCGGCGAAGCCGGGGAACTCCAGGTGGGTGCCACCTTGGGCGACGTCTTGGGCCGAGATGGGCGAGGGCCAGGTGCCGAATGGGAGAACGCGCGCGTCGGTCATGCCCGTCAACCTAGTGACGCGAGCCGGGTCGTGGGGGCAGGGATCGCGATACTGGCGCGATGACCGTTGCCGACGTCCATCGCGACGCAGGGCCGGGTCCCACCCTGCTGGCGCTGGCCGTCACCGATGCCGCGGCGTACTCGCTGATCGGCCCGGTGCTGCCGACGCTGGCCGACGAGACCGGGGCCTCGGTCACCACGATGACGATGCTGGCGGCCACCTTCCCGCTGACCATGCTCATCGGGTTCGTCCCCGTTGGGCGCCTCGTGCATCGGGGCCACACCAAGGTGGCGCTCCTGCTGGGCCTCGCCCTGCTGGCGGTGGGCTCGCTGGCCTTCGTGGTCACGTCCGCGCTGTGGGTGCTGTTCATCGCCCGCGCGGTGATGGGTCTGGGGTCGGCCGGGCTCTGGATGGGGGTCACGTTTCGCACCCTGGAGTACTGGCCCGGGCAGGAGTACCGACGGATGAGCCGGGTGTACGCCGCCTACTCGATCGGCGCGCTGGTCGGACCGCTGCTCGCGGCGCTGAACGGAACGCACCTTCCGTTCCTGGCCTACCTCGTGCTGCTCGCCGCCGTGACGCCGTTTCTGATGCTCCTGCCGTCGCCGACGCAGGTCCCCAGGTATGAGCGGGACCACTCGTGGCGGCGCTCACCGGGGTTCTGGTACGCCGCACTCGCGATCATGTTTGCGATGCTCGGCACCGGTCTGATCGACGGAGTTCTGCCGCTGCACTTTGCCACCCACCTGACCCAGAGCCAGATCGGGATCGCCTACGCGGGGACCGCGGTGGTGCTTGCCCTGGCCTCGATGGTGGCCGGACACCATCGGCACGCGACCGCTCTCTTGGTTGGCGGCTTGGGGCTGGTGGTGGGAATCACGGTGGCCGGTGTCAGCGGGGCCGTTCCTGTCTGGGCCGTGATGCTCGCCGTCACGGGCCTCGGGATCGGCGCGGCGCAGACCGGTGCGACCGGGGTGCTGCTCGACGTCGTGCCGACGGCGCGGATCGTCGTGGCGATGACCGTGTGGTCGCAGATGGGCATCGGGGGATACCTGATCGGACCCGCTGTCGGCGGCCCGGTCGTGGAGCACCTCGGCTTCGCCTGGCTGGGGATCGTGCCGGCCGCAGTCGGGCTGGCCGTGGTGATCGCAGCACTGATCGCGCGTCGATCGGAGCCGGCGCCCGCGGCGTAGGTACATGGGGCCGGTCTGGCGACGGCCACCTACGCTGGGTCCGTGACCGCGCGCAGCTACGAGATCCGCACCTACGGGTGCCAGATGAACGCGCACGACTCCGAGCGCCTCGCCGGCACCCTCGAGGCGGCTGGTTACCGTCAGGCCGAACACGGCGAGGACGCCGACGTGGTGGTCTTCAACACGTGCGCGGTCCGGGAGAACGCCGACAATCGCCTGTACGGCAACCTCGGACACCTCGCGCCGGCCAAGGCCGAGCGGCCGGGACTGCAGATCGCAGTCGGTGGCTGCTTGGCCCAGAAGGACCGTAGCGAGATCACCCGTCGGGCACCCTGGGTCGACGTCGTCTTCGGCACTCACAACCTGGCGTCGCTGCCGGTGCTGCTCGAGCGGGCGCGGGTGCAGAACGAGGCGCAGGTCGAGATCCTCGAGTCGCTCGAACGGTTCCCGTCCACGTTGCCGACCCGCCGCGAGTCGGCGTACGCCGCCTGGGTGTCGATCAGCGTGGGCTGCAACAACACGTGCACGTTCTGCATCGTGCCGTCGTTGCGCGGCACGGAGCAGGACCGGCGACCCGGTGACGTGCTCGCCGAGATCGAGGCACTCGTGGCCGGGGGGGTCATCGAGGTGACGCTCCTCGGTCAGAACGTCAACTCCTACGGTGTCGAGTTCGGCGACCGGCTCGCGTTCGGCAAGTTGCTGCGGGCCTGTGGCGAGGTCGACGGGCTCGAGCGGGTTCGGTTCACCAGCCCGCACCCCCATGACTTCACCGACGACGTCATCGAGGCCATGGCGCAGACTGCCAACGTCATGCCCCAGCTGCACATGCCGTTGCAGTCCGGGTCGAACGCGGTGCTGAAGGCGATGCGTCGTTCGTACCGGCGCGACAAGTACCTCGGCATCATCGAACGCGTTCGGTCGGCGATGCCGGAAGCAGCGATCACCACTGACATCATCGTGGGCTTCCCGGGCGAGACGGACGAGGACTTCGACCAGACCCTCGAGGTGGTACGGCACGCGCGGTTCGCCGGCGCCTACACGTTCCAGTACTCCAAGCGGCCGGGAACGCCGGCGGCGGCGCTGGCCGAACAGGTACCGAAGACCGTGGTCCAGGAACGCTACGAGCGGCTCGTGACGTTGGTCGACGACATTGCCTTGGCGCACAACCGCGCGCAGGTGGGTCGGATCGTGGACCTGCTCGTCGCTCAGGGCGAGGGACGTAAGGACGACGCCACGCATCGACTGTCTGGTCGGGCGCCCGACAACCGACTCGTCCACTTCACCTCGCCCGGCGATGCCGGCGACGGTCTCGGTCCGGTGCGGCCCGGCGATGTCGCCACGGTGGCGATCACGTACGGCGCGCCGCACCACCTCGTGGCCGACGGTCCGGTGCTCGGCGTGCGCCGGACCCGGGCCGGTGACGCCTGGCAAGCCCGCACCCGCGACCGGCAACCCGTCGGAGTGGCCCTCGGGATGCCCACCATCGGCACCGTCGCCTGACGTCGTGCCGGTCGTTGCCGCGGCGTTCTGCCCACATCCACCGGTGATCCTTCCCGACGTTGCCGTCGGCGCCGCGGCAGAGCTGGACACCTTGCGCTCGGCCTGCGACGCGGCCGTCCGCGCCCTCGTCGGACAGCACCCTGACCGGATCGTGGTGGTCGGTCGGTCCGACGTGGGTGTGCCGCAACCGCAACCGTCTGCCGACGCAGCACTGACGGCGCACGCGTCCGGTGCGGTCGGGAGCCTGGCCGGGTACGGCATCGATCTGCGGGTCGTGCTCGGCGGCGACGACGGGACCACATACGCCGCGCTGCCGCTGTCACTGACGATCGGTGCCTGGTTGCTGCAGCGCACGAGTCAGGACGCGGACGTGGCCGGGATCGAGCTGCCGGCCGACCTCACACCCGACGCGGCACGCGACGTCGGCGGCACCTTGGCCGAGATCCCGGCGCGGGTCGGTCTGCTGGTGATGGGGGACGGCAGTGCACGGCTGTCCACCGAGGCGCCCGGGCACACCGGCGGCCGCGCCCGCGACTGGCAGGACGGGGTGAGTCGGGCCCTGACCACCGGTGATCCGGACTTCCTGCGGGCGCTGGATCCGGCCGCGGCCGATGAGCAGCTGGCGTCCGGCCGGCCGGCTTGGCAGGTGGCGGCTGCTGCGGTGCCATGGGTCATCGACGTGCCGGTGCAGCTCGTCGAGGAGTGTTATGGCGTCGGCTACATCGTTGCTGCATGGGTTCCGCGATGACGAGCCGTGGGCAGCGCATCGCGATCGTCGGCCCGACGGCTGCGGGCAAGTCTGACCTGGCCGTCGAGCTCGGACTCCGGCTGGGCGGCGAGGTCGTCAATGCCGACTCGATGCAGCTGTACCGGGGGATGGACATCGGTACCGCGAAGCTGCCCCAGTCGCAGCGGCGAGGCGTGCCGCACCACCTGCTCGACGTGTGGGACGTGACGCGCGGGGCGACGGTGGCCGAGTTCCAGGAGCTCGCGGTCGCGGCGGTCGTCGACGTCGTGACGCGTGCCGCGCCTGCGCTCCTCGTTGGCGGATCGGGGCTGTACGTCAACGCGGTCGTGGACCAGTGGGAGTTTCCCGGTACCGACCCTTTGGTGCGGGCCAGGCTCGAGGCCGAGCTGGCCGAGCTGGGACCGCAGGCGCTTCATGCGCGGCTGGCCGGGCTCGACCCGGCGGCGGCAGTGCTGATCCTGCCCACCAACGGACGGCGCGTCGTCCGAGCGCTCGAGGTGGTCCAGCTCCGTGGGTCGTTCACGGCCAGCCTGCCTCGTCCCTCCGCGCACGACGCTGCCCCCGACGGTTGGGTCCTGATCGGTCTTGACGTGCCTCGCGTGACGCTGGACGAGCGGATCGGTGCGCGCGTCGACCAGATGTGGGCAGCCGGTCTGGTCGGCGAGGTCCGTGCACTGGAACGCCGCGGTTTGCGCGACGGACCAACGGCGAGTCGGGCCCTCGGCTACGCCCAGGTGCTCCGGCTCCTCGCCGGCGAGATCGACGAGGCGGAGGCGCACGCCCAGACGGTCCGGGCGACCCGCAAGTTCGCTCGACGTCAGGACCAGTGGTTCCACCGTGATCCCCGAATCGTCTGGCTGCCCTTCGACGCCGCCGATCTCGTCGCCCGGGCGGCGGCCGTGGTCGAGGGTCGTCGTCCGCCTGGCCCCTAGGCTGACGACGTGGTCGACCTCCCGTTCGTCAAGGGTCATGGCACCCAGAACGACTTCGTCGTGCTGCCCGACCCGGACGCTTCGCTCCACCTCAGCGCCTCCCGCGTCCGGGCGCTCTGCGACCGGGCCACCGGACTGGGCGCCGACGGCGTGTTGCGGGTCGTTCCCACCGCGTCGGTTCCCGAGGTGGTCGACCAAGCCGATACGACCGTGTGGTTCATGGACCACCGCAACGCCGACGGCTCGTTGCCGCAGATGTGCGGCAACGGCATCCGCCTGTTCGTGCGGTACCTGGTCGAGGCCGGCCTGGCCACGGGGCCGGTGGTGACCGTGGCGACGCGGGGTGGCCCGCGGGAGGTGCGCGTCGACGGATCGAGCTTCGCCGTCGACATGGGCCAGGCGCGTCCGCTCGACGTCGTTGACGTCCCGCTTGTCACCGTGGGTACTCGTACCTGGCCGGCCGTCGGCGCACATGTTCCCAACCCGCACGCCGTGGTGTTCGTCGACGACCTCGGCGACGCAGGTCGTCTACTGGAGGCTCCTGAGGTGACCCCACGGACGGTCTACCCCGACGGCGTCAACGTCGAGTTCGTCGTGCCTCTCGCAGCTGATCGCGTCAGCATGCGGGTGTTCGAACGCGGGGTCGGCGAGACCCGTTCCTGTGGCACCGGCGCGTGTGCGGTTGCCTGGGCCTGGCGCAGGCAGCAACCCGACCTCGAGACGGCGCCGACCACCGTCGAAGTCGATGTGCCCGGGGGCAGCGTGCGGGTCACCGAGCGTGCTGACGGGCATCTGGTTCTGTCCGGGCCGGCGGTGATCGTGGCTCGCGGCGCGATCGACCCGGCCTGGTGGGCCAGCCACTGACGCTCAGCTCAGACCATCGCTGTCGAGGTGACCTCGGGGTGGGCCTGTCGGTAGGCGATGAGTCGGCCGACGTAGTCGGCGAACCGCGGGCAGGTGACTCCTGCCCCGTCCAGGTCGGTCTGCGTGTGGCCGCTCGAGTACGTCGTCGTGCTCGTCAGGTAGTCGAACGCCGGCGCCGGAATCTGGATCAGGCCACGGACGCCCGGCAGGCGGTCGAGAGCCTTGACCGGCTGCAGCGGGAGTGGCACCCAGACGGCGCGGCGTCCCGTGGCGTCCGCGATCGCCCGCACGATGTCGGCGATCGACGTCTGCGCGGGGTCGGCCACCTGGTAGGTGCGGCCCACGTTGTCGTCACGCATGGACAGGGCGGCCAGCGCGTCGACGAGGAAGTCGATCGGGACGATGTTGAAGTACGCCTTCGACGGGTCGGTGAACCGCGGCACGATCGCGAGTCCGCGTGGCTGGCGCAGCACGAACTGGATCACGAAGTACGGGCCGTCGAACTTCTGCGTCCACCCGGTGCGGCTGTCGCCGACGACCGCGGCGGGACGGTAGACGGTCGCCGGCAGTCCGTCCGCGATCGCCTGGCGCACGTGCACCTCGGCTGCGAACTTCGTCTCGTCATACACGCTGTGGAAACCCTGTCCGACGTCCAGGTCGTCCTCACCGAACTCGCCGGGGAAGTCGCCGCTCACGTAGCACGTGCTGACGTGGTTGAACCTGCGCAGCCCCGGCAGTTCCGCTGCGACGGCCAGCAGATGGCGGGTTCCGTCCACGTTCACGCGCTCCGCGAGCTCGCGCGGGGCGACCGTGTCGTAGACGCCGGCCAGGTGCCAGACGTCCGTCACCTGTGGCATCAGCGTGGTGTCCGCGAGGGCCAGTCCGGCTCGGGTGATGTCCGCCTCGACCAGGTGGACCCGACGGGTCAGCCCGAGTCCGGGAGCGTCGAGCTGCTTCAGGATCCGCCGGGCGAGGTCGGCGTGAGTGCGCTGGATCAGGCAGACAGCCACGAGTTCCGGTTCCTGCGCCAGCAGGCGAGGCAGGAGCTGTGAGCCGATGAACCCGGGGAATCCGGTCAGGAGCAGCACGGGTCACTCCTCTCACGGTCAGGCTAGGTCGCCTTGCGGTGGCCCGACAGAGACCGAGGGCCCGGAACCGCCGAGCAGGAACGGGTGCCATGCTGACCCGCATGACCGATCAGCTCGATGTCACGACCACCGCTCACCGCGCCAAGGCACCGATCGGAAGTCTTGGCGGGCAGTGGATGACTCAGGACGCCGAGGAGGAGCTCACCTCGGCGCTGGGTCTCGAGGGCTGGCAGCTGTACTTTCTTGCGCGGCACGCGCCGCTGGGCGATGTGGACCCCGACGTCGTCACCGCCGCCGCCTACTTCTTCCCGCCGCTGTACCTGCGCGAGCAGTGGACGATCGCGCGGCAGAGGTACACACCGGGTCAGGCGTTGGCTCACTATCTTTCGCTGTGCCACGAGTGGGGACGAAGCGAGCTCGACGACTTCTCGGGTGCCGACCGTCTGTCCGCCCTTGCCGAACGGGTCATCGAGGGTGCGGACGTGGCCGGCCTGCCGCTGTTCGCCGGTTGGCGGGCCCTCGACGTGCCCACGGACCGCGGTGGCCGTCTCGCGCATGCGATGCAGGTCATGCGGGAGTACCACGGGGCGGTCCACGGCGTCGCCGTCGTCGGGTCGGGCATGCGCCCGCTCATGGCGGTGCTGGCCAACCAGGGCGGCGAGAGCAATGCCGAGGCCTACGGGTGGTCACCGCCGTTCCCGACGGTCACCGATGACGACCGTCGGGAACGTGCCGAGGTCGAGGACCGCACCGACGACTTGGCCGCTCACGCCTATGCGTCCTTGCCTGCCGACGAAAGGGTCGAGCTGCTCGACCTGCTCGCGGCGGCCCACACCCACGTGTTCGGGGACTAGTCCGGATCGAGCGGGTGGGTCGGGCTCACGGTGTAGCTGCGCCCGGCTGGGCTGGACCAAGTCGTCGAGCCGTCCGGCGCGCGTTGCAAGGCCCAGCCGGTGTGGGTCTTGAGTCGGTGATGGTGCCGGCACAGGGCACCAAGGTGAGCGGCGGAAGTGGACCCTCCGGAGCCGTCAGGTTCCCAGGGCGGGTCGTGGTCGAGATCAGCCTGGGTGGCCGGGATCCGGCAGCCGGGGAACGTGCAGGTCTGGTCGCGGGCCACGACGTAGTCCCGCAGCCGGGCTGGCGCGGTTCGGATTCTGGGTCCGTAGTCGAGCAGGTGACCGGTGACCGGGTCGGTGACCAGGCGGCGGATGGTCTCGGCCGTGCCCGCCCACTCGCGGGCGAGGTCGGCGGGGACGGGTCCGTAGCCGGCGAGGACACCGGGGTGGTCAGCCAGACCGAGCAGGGTGGGCAGGTCGACGACGATCTGTGCCTCGACCGGGGGGCGACGCGGCCGACCGCCCGGGTCCCGTTCGGTCGCACCGGTCGCGGCGCGACACAGGTCGACCAGAGCGTCGACCCGTCGGTTGTCCAGGGTGCGTGGGTCGCCGGCGCGAGTCGGTCCGGCCAGACGGGTGAGGGTGTTCCAGATCGTGGTGACGTCCAGGGCAGTGGCCCGGACCTGGAGGCAGGCCATGCCGTCGGTCTCCGCCCAGCGGGTGGGGCCCCGGTTGGCCCTGGCGGCCTGGTGTCGCTTCAGCACAGCGTCGGGGGCGATCGCGTCCCGCGCGACCCGGCAGGCCCGGCGCAGGACGGCCAGCGGCCGACCGACTCCCTTCGCCAGGGCAGAAGCCTCGACAGCCACGGCTTGGTCGTCGTCGAGGCCGGTCGTCGCGTCGCAGATCGTCAGTGCGTGCAGGAAGGAGATCTTCCCGGCCCGGAGCGCGGCCCCGGTCGCGGAAAGTCGCCCGGTGGTCTCTCTGGCGACCCTGATCCGTGCTCGGGTGACGGGCTCGGACAGGCACAGCTCCGCCTGGACCTCCTCGCGGGCCGCCGACTGCTGGAGGGCGGCGACGTCGGTGTGTGTGGACGTCGACTCGTCCACCAGCTCGACGCGGCCGACGTGGGCCACCAGCACCAGTCCCGCTAGGGACGACGACCAGGCCGTGAGCTGCTCGCAGGCCTTCAGTAACGACAGGCGGCCGGATGCACCGAGCTGGTCCGGGTCGATCGAGGTCAGGATCTCCGCGGCTTGCCACCCCGGCCCGAGCGCCACCGCCAACCTCGACTGGTCGTCGGCATCGTGGGCCGCCGAC
>Ga0302299_10000953_pt1 | contig 16940 bp, 16 predicted proteins | sample III_Fen_N3_4_FD_198795 | JGI IMG/M metagenome (GOLD analysis project Ga0302299, IMG submission 198795) | Peat permafrost microbial communities from Stordalen Mire near Abisko, Sweden - III_Fen_N3_4 | ecosystem: Environmental > Terrestrial > Soil > Wetlands > Permafrost | place: Sweden: Abisko... | reverse complement strand
AGCGGCCGGACTCCCGTTCGATCGCCGCCCAGAACCCCCAGCGGTCGCCGCGCTCGTAGTACGCGAGCCACCAAGGGAGGTACTCGTCGCGCATCTCGTCGCGGGTCGTCGGCCGGCCGCCGTTGATGTAGCGCATCACGGCCGGGTCCGCGTCGAGGGCGACGAGGTCGTCGAGGTCATCGGGCGTGAAGCGGCGCAAGAGCAGGCGGGGCGTCTCCAGGTAGACGGGCATCGGCGGATCGTACGCCGATCGTCAACGCCCAACTGGCGCGGCATGGGCACCGGGGACGTACGATCGCGACGTGCGCTACCTCATCCCGGTCCTGTTGGTGCTGTCCCTGCCAGCCGGGGTCGTCGGCTATTTCATTGGCGGCTGGCTGGTCTCGGCCATTCCACTGCCGAGCGGCCTCGTGGGGATCGCCCAGCTGTTCATCCCGCTGTTCATCGCAGGGCTGTGCATGGTGCCGTTCGTTGCGCCTGCGTTCGACCGGATGGCGAAGCGCGACCTCGCTGCCATCCACGCGGAGCGCGGGACCGCTCCTCCAGCAAAGTCCGAGACCGGCCAGCGGGATCGGCCGCGGCGCTGAGGCGACCTCCCGGCGATCGTCCGAGCCGGAGCCGCGCAACAATCAGGCGCCGAGGCCCATGCGCGCCAGTCCCGCCTCCGCGGGCTGGCAGCTGGTGGGCGCCGCCTCGATCGCGTCTCGGTAGACGGCCGCAGCCGAGACGCGATCGCCGCGCTGCTCGCTCGCCTCGCCGATCGCCACCAGGAGATCTACGTAGCGCGACCGCAGCGCCGCGCGCCTCGACTCGACAAAGGCGCTGTCGCCGTAGAACGGGCAGTCGTCGAGGTAATCGCCGCGGTACAGCGTCCGGGCGTCCTGCAGAATCGCGAGCGCGGCCCCCGGATCGCTGGTCCGGCCCGCCTCGTCGAGCCGCGCGCTGAACGCAGCCACGTCCGACCAGTCGATGATCGAGCCGTCGAGGCGATACCGGTCGTTCTGGTGCCGGACGATCTCCCGGCCGCCGCCATTCGGGTCGAGGGTGTGACGCAGGCCGCCGAGCGTCCGGTGGAAGGCGAGATCGCCCCGCGCGAGGTCCACGTCCGGCCAGATGAGCTCGAGCGCCTCGTCCTTGGCGACCCCGCGCTCGCCGCGGTCGAAGAGGAACGCGAACAGGGCTTGCGCCTGGCGTGTCCCGGCCTTCTCCCCGCCCCAGCGCAGGATCTGGCCGTCCTCGCGGTCCACGCGCAGCGGCCCGAGCGCCCTGACCTCGAGACCCGGCGCGGCCGAGCTCCGCCTCACCAGCGCGGCGTGCAGGATCGATGCCGTCGAGTCGAGGTTGGCGCGATCCTCGGCCAGGCTCCGGAGCGCCTCGACCTGCTCGTCCTCGATGCGCCCGGCCCGCAGCGCGGAGGCGACGTAGCGAGCCGACAGCCGGAGCAGCTCGGCATCTCGCAGTGGCAGCGGGCGGCCCGAGCGCGTCCCCGCGATCCGCAGCTCGCCCACCAGCTCGTCCTCGGCCATGAGCTGGATCGCAGGGGTCGCCCCCGGCGCTGGCTGTTCCGCAGCGCCGCGGCCCTCCGCGGCCAGCACCCGGCCGTCGGCGGCCACCACCGACGCCCCCGTCAGGTTGAGGGCCTGGGTGAGCCGGGCGAGGGCTGGTCGAACGCCGGCATCGGCCGACTGCGCCGTCAGCTGCGGCTGGCCCACGGCCTGGAGCAGGTCGCGCCGGGTGCTGCCGTGGTGCGATCGGTCGGCGAGACGCCCCCGAGCCCACCGCGTGACGGGCTCATAGAGCGCGATCACGATGACGAGTGACAGGGCCGTCAGGAGCGGCGCGTCGACCCCCAGCACCGCCCGCGAGCCCTCGTCGACGGCGACGACGACGGCGACCAGAGCGAACGCCGCGAGCCCCAGGACCACCGTCTCGCGAAACGCCCGCCCGACGACGTCGGACGCGAAGAACACGCCGGCTGAGAACACGACGTACGCGGCGAAGATCATCGCCAGCGTGAAGAACGAGACCCCGATCCACGGGTCGCTCTGGCCGATCACCGGCAGGATGCGCATGCCGCCGCCGATGGCCGACGCGGCGACCATCGCGAGGAGCGCGCGGAGAGCCCGGCGCCGCTCCAAATCCAGGCCGGGGCGACGAAGCGCTTGGAGCACCCATGCGAGCGCGGCGAGGAACGTCCCGAACCGCACGACGGCCCAGGCGGCATAGAAGACGAGCCCCGGGACCGGCCCGAGGCTGAAGCTCGGGGCGACCAGTCGGATGGGATGACCGGGATCAAGGATGGCGGGGAGGGAGAGCACGACATTGAGCACGTACAGCGAGGCGATCAGCTTGCGCTGCCGTGGCGACGGCTGCCCCTCCGTCGAGATGGCGAGCGCGAGGTGCGCGAGAAGGGCGGTGGCGAGCCCACCGGCCAGCTCCTCGGCGGCATTGCCGATGCGGACGACGGATGCCGTGTCCGACAGGCGCTCGATCACGATCGCGCTGCTCCACGAAGCGGTCGCCAGGGTCAGCGCGGCGAACAGCACCCCGTTTGGGGTACGGGATCGGGTCAGGACCGTGAGTCCGAGCCACACGCCGAGCACGGCCGTCAGCGAGTGCGCGACGACCTCGAGCTGTGCCGGCGAGGGCAACGTCTCCCCTCCCACGTGTCTGTCCTGCTGGGGCCCGCAGCGTAGCGCGTCCGCCGCGGGCGGGTTCTGCGGCTCCGCAGTCCTACCGCAGTATCGCCGCAGCGGCCCCGTAGCGTCCGGGGTGCAGGGTGTGGTGGTGCACGGACGGGGCGACGCCCGCAGGCGGGGGTGCGGGATGTGCGGTCACCCAGTTCGTTCCCCGGGGGGGGAACCGTCAACCGGGCGCTGCAGACCGGGGGGTGCAGCGCCCGGAGCGCGGCCGGATCCCAAAGAGCGCGAGGCAGGCAAGAGAATGCCGCCCGTGCATGGGGGGATACGCACGGGCGGCCCCATCACGATACTGCACCGCCGCCTGTCGCTCAGGCCGTCTGCGTCACGATGGATCCCGCCGTCGAGCGGCCGGTTCGCGGCCGGGACGGGCGTTCGCGACGAGATCCTCGGGACGCGTGTCGTCTTTCTGATGACCGCCCGAACGGACCCTACGCAGCGGCGGCGGACGACCCGGGCGACGTGAGCCGCAGGTAGAGGTCGCGGTCGGTGTCGCCGGGGCGGCGGCGCGGAACCGGGGCTGCCGCCAGCGGCGGTGCGGCCAGAACTGGCGTGGTGGCCCCCGTGTGCATCGAGGGCTGCGCTGCGGCTGAGCGGGCGAAGTCGTGGGCCTGCGTCTCGATGGCGATCTGGGCGGCCAGGAGCGTCGGGCGCTCCCCCACGCACATGATCCCGCCGGACGGGCGGACGAGCTCCCCGCAGAACATGCCGCGGGTCCGAGTGATCCAGAGGCGGTGACCGGCGATGGTGGCGGTCCAGGTGCTGGCGTCCTCGCCCTTGCCCTGTCGCCAGCCGGGACGACCCGTGAAGATGGGGCCGTCGAGCGTGTTGCGATTGCCTGAGATGGTGCGTTCCTGCTTTCTGCCTGCCGCCGGCGGGTGGAGCCGGTCTCGGCAAGTGGCGGTGCCGGGCGTGATGGACCCGGGCGTTCCGCCTGACGTCCCGCGAACTGAGCGGGCTGTCGTCTCCCCCATCATCGGGCCGCGGGCGCTTCCGGTCAAACGACCACGCGTGCTGTACCGCGCGATCCGTCGTTCCGGGCGGCCGCGCGCACCCGCGGGACCCGATTCCCCCAGCTGAGTCCGGCTGCCGGAAGCGCCCACTCGCCGCCCGCTCCCCTCCCCCGGGGTGCGACCATCATCGGGTGCGCCGCCTTCTCGTCGTCGACTTCGCCAACATCGCCCACCGCGCGTATTTCGCGGGTCGCGGCCGCCCGTCCACGGCGCCGGATGGTCGGCCGACGTTCCTCGTGGGCACGTTCCTGCGGTTCGTCCTGGCCAGGGTTCGCGAGGAGCAGGCCACACATGTCGCCCTCGCCTTCGAGAGCACGACCGGGTCACGTCGGCGCGACATCGACCCCGCGTACAAACCGCGCAAGGCCGACGAGCCCGACGACCTGGTCCCGCAGCTCCGTGACGCGAACATCGGGTCCGGGCGGATGGGCTGGGCGCGCTACCGCGCCGAGGGCTGGGAGGCGGACGACGCCATGGCCGGGATCGCGGACGCCGCCGTCGCTGCGGGCTTTGACGAGGTCCTGCTGTTCACGGCGGACCAGGACCTCCTCGGGATGGCCAGCGAGCAGGTAACGGTCCTTCGGCCCCGCGCCGGCGGCGGGGTCGACCGGTTCGGGCGCGTGGAGGTCGAGGAGCGCAGCCCGTACCGCGTGCGCCCGGACCAGGTGGCGGACGTCAAGGCGCTGATCGGCGACTCGACGGACAGCTATGGCGGTGTCCGCGGCATCGGCCCGAGCGTGGCACCCGGGCTCATCGGGCGATTCGGCTCGCTGGCAGCGCTGTACGAGCGGCTTGAGGAGGTCGAGGCCGTGGGCGTCCGAAGCCGGCTGCTCGCAGGGCGCGAGGACGCGTTCCGCTGTCTCGACCTCGCGACGCTGCGGCGTGCGGCGCCCCTCTCCCCCGCGTTCGACCCCGAGGCGGGCCGCGTCGGCTCGCACGATCCCGAGCGGCTGGCGGGGTGGCTCGGCGCGATGGGCCTCGCCGACGTCATGCGGGCCGTGGACGCCCTGCCCGCGACCGGCTGAGACGCCGACCTGGTCGAGGGTCGGGAGATCTCGTCGCGGGCCCGTCTGCTACGCGGCGGGTCTCGGACCCCGGTCGGTGCCGTCGTCCTGCGGGCGCGGCAGGACCTCGACGCCGATCTGGAAGGTGTCGGTTCGCGGCAGGCTGCCCAAGCGGATCATCTCGTCACGCCGCCTCCCGATCCGGGTCGGCAGGCCCATCCCGGAGCGGAGCACGAGCGAGGGCGCGTGCGGGCGGCGCTGGAGCATCCGAGTGGTCCTCGTGGTGTGGCGGACGACACCCTGAGAATCCAGCCGCACCAGCGGGCGCGCCATGACCCGAAGGGACCGGTCGGGGGTGACCGGATGGGGATGGTCGTCGTGGTGGGCCGAGCGAGAACCGCCGCTCCGCGCCCTCGGCGGAGTCTGGCAGCCGGCGCCTGCTATCGTCTCCGCGCTGTCCCCCGACGAACCACTCGTCGTGGTCCATCCACGATCAGAGGTTCCCCGATGACGTCCCCTCATCGAACGATCCCCGGAGCACGGATCCGGCCCGCAGCTGCGCTGCTCCTCCTCGCGGTCCTGACCTTCGCGGGCTGCGGCGGCTCCGCCGCGACGGCGTCCCCGGCGGCCGCCACCACGCTCCCCGCCTCCGTGTCCCCGGCGGCTTCGAGCGCCGCGGCACCCAGTTCCGGGGCGGGCAACGGCGCAGGGTCCTGCGGCGAGGCGACAGCCGCCCTGGTGATGAAGCAGCTCGGCCGTGCGGACGTGGTCTCGGTCACGACCGACGGCGGCTGCCACGACGCCACGATCGTCACGACGCTCGGCCCGACGGACGCGACGACGGCGCTCGCCATCTGCGACGCGGCGTCCGTGGTGGCCTACGCGGGCGACCTGAGCTCGGTGACCGTTCTTGCGGCGAACAACAAGGAGCTCTCGATCGGGATCAAGGGCTCGCCCTGCATCGGCGAGCCGTGATCTGACCCGGCGACCAAAACGGGCGAGCTGCCCTGGTGACCGCTCGCCCGCGCTCCCCTAGCATGGCGCCATGAGCGATCACGCCGACGACCCCGCGCCCCTCTCACCGGCCGCTGGGCGCCTGCCCGCGAACGCGCGCGGCTTCGCGACCCGCGCCATCCGCGCGGCGACCACCGCTCCGCGAGTGGACCAGCACCCAAACGCCGTCCCGATCTACCAGACGGCCACGTTCTCGGCCGACACCGCCCGCGAGTTCGCCGACGCCGTCAACGGCGGGGGGCACGCGTACAGCCGCATCTCCAACCCCACAACGGACGCTCTGGCCGATGCGGTCGCGGTCCTCGAGGGGGCCGAGGGGGGCGTGGTCACGGCCTCCGGCATGGGCGCCATCCACGCCGCGCTGCTGTCGCTCGTCTCGGCCGGTGACCGGATCGTGGCGACGAGGGCGATCTACGGCTCGACCCGCTCGCTGCTCGACCGCGTCTTCGGCAGACTGGGCGTGACGACGGACTACGTGGACATCACCGACCACGGGGCGGTCGAGGCGGCCCTGGCCACGACTCCCACGCGCGTCCTGTACGTCGAGACCATCTCGAACCCGACGATCGTCGTGGCCGACCTCGCCGCGCTCGCCTCGGCCGCGCACCGCCACGGGGCGCTGCTCGTCGTGGACTCGACGTTCGCCTCGCCGTACCTGGTGCAGCCGCTCGCCCTGGGCGCCGACCTGGTGATCCACTCCGCGACCAAGTTCATCGCGGGCCACAGCGACGTGCTCGCGGGCGCGGTCGTGGGTTCCGAGGCGCTCGTCCGGCCCGTCCGCAGCGTCACCGTGGACACCGGCGGCACGCTCGCGCCCCTCGCGGCATTCCTTGTCCTGCGGGGCATCCCCACGCTCGCCATCCGCATGGAGCGCCACGCGGCGACGGCGCTCGGTCTGGCGCGGCACCTTGAGGGGCGCCCCGGCGTCGCCCGGGTCTACTACCCGGCCCTCGCCAGCCATCCGCAGGCTGCCGTGGCGGCGCGCCAGCTCCGCTCCGGCGGCGGCATCCTCGCCGTGGAGCTCGAGGGCGGGCGTGCGGCCGGCGAGGCGTTCATCGACGGGCTCACCATTCCCGAGAAGACGGCGTCGCTCGGCAGCATCCACACCATCGTCGCGCACCCGCCGTCCTCGACCCACCGCCAGTTCGACGAGGCCGCCCTGGAGGCGGCCGGCATCGCGCCCGGGCTGCTTCGCGTGTCGGTCGGCCTGGAGGATCTCGACGACCTCATCGCCGACGTGGACGCGGCGCTGTCCGCGGCCCGGGGGGCGACGGCGCACGGCGGCTGAGCGACCGGTGCCCTCGCGCAACGAGCCCACCGCGAGACCCGCCGTCCGTGGCTACAATCCGGGCGTGAGCCGCGTCCACGTCCCCAAGAACCACCTCATGCTCATCGCGGGCATTGTGTGGTGCGTCGCCGGGGTCATGGTCTGCCTGGTCGGCCTCCCGCTGCTGTTCAAGCTCGAGCCGGTCGACCCCCTCCTGCTGCCCCTCGCGATGGTGATCTTCGCGGTGTTCTACGTCTTCGTGTTCTCGCGGCTGGTCCACAAGCACACGGGCCGCATCCAGGCGCGCGAGGAGGAGCGGCTCCCGTTCTGGCACTTCTTCAACGCGTCGTCGTGGATCGTGATGCTGGTGATGATGGGCGGCGGCATGGCGCTGCGGTTCACGCACGCGGTGCCGGACTGGTTCATCGCTTTCTTCTACAGCGGCCTCGGGATCGCGCTGTTCATCTGCGGCCTGCGCTTCATGGGTGTCTTCCGCCGCAAGGCCGTGCTGGAGCCCATGCCGGTTCTCGCCGAGAAATAGCCGCCCGGTCGCTCCTCTGCTGCGGCGCGACGAGCCCGCTCGTGTCCGCGGAGACGTGACCAGCCAGCCCCCTTCCGGTCGCGCTTGGCCCACTCCCGACACCCTGCTTCGCCCTAGACGATGGTCCTGTTGTTGTAGGCAATCGTCCGCGTTGTGAAACCTAACGCCCCTTAAGCAGACTCAGAGGGGCGGAACACCGACCCAGCGGTGCCCCGCAAGACCTCGCAAACCGGAGTCGACATGCCCCATTGGCGTCCCCTGGCGACAGCTACGACCGCGACCCTGTCCGCGGCCGTGCTTGCCGTCAGCCTCACCGGCGGCCACTCCCCGTTCGCCGTATCCAGCGCCCCCGCGGCGCAACCCGTCGCCAACGATGTCGCGGCCGAGACCGCCACCCCCAATAGCGAGGCCGCGATTGCCTCCACCGACCCGGGCGCCACCGCCACGGCCAACCCGACTGCTCGGGCAACGGCGCGACCGAAGTCAGGCGGCTCGTCAGGCGGTTCGTCAGGCGGCTACGGCGGGTCCAGCACGACCTCCGTCTCCCGCTCGACCGGGGGCGGCGACCCGGCCTCGGCCCCCACCGCCAAGCCGACGCCGAGGCCCACCCCGAGGCCGACCCCCAGGCCTACCCAGAGGCCTGACCCGACGCAGGCGCCCGTGGCCCAGTCCGGCACGCTCCGCGTGAGCAGCGCTGACGCCGGACCAGCGCTGTCATGGACGCAGTGCAGTGCCTCGAACTTCGCGGCGTACGCCGTGGTGCGTTCGCTCGACAGCGAGATCCACTACCCCGCTGAGGACAAGGACACGGTGGTCGCCATCATCAAGTCGAGCGGCACGACGTCGCTCGTCGACACCGGCGCCCCGAACTCGCGGGTGTACTACGCGGTCTGGTGCCTGAGCAGCAACGACGGCGAGTACAAGACCATCTGGAAGACCCCCTCGGTGCGGTACGCGCCGTGAGCACGAACCGACCCGACGAGCGCCAGCTCGAGGACCTGACCCCCGACGAGATCACCGCCATCCAGGCTGCCCTCACCGCAATGGCCGCCGGGGCCGCCGCTCGGCCGAGCATCCCCGGCCCGACGATCACCGGCACTGGCGCGGGCAGCGCCCCAGCGTGGCTCTCGCAGGCGCAGACCACCGCGCCGATTCCCGCTCCGAGCGCGGCACCGCCTCTCGCGCTGCCGGCCGGGATCCCGCCGGCCCCCACGAGCTGGTTCGAGTCGACCGGGCACCTGGCAGCGTCCAACCACCCGGCGCTGCGGAACGAGGCTGCGCTAACCCCGGGCGGAGCCGTTGCGCCGCTCGCCGCCGGACCCTTCACCCTGCCGAGCGCCAGCCTCTCGCCCGTGCCGTCCCCGCGCGTTGTCCCCGTCACGGGGACGCTGGCCGCGTCACGTGATGCCGCCATGCGCGGTCGGCCCCCGTCCCTGGGCCGCCGCCGCAGCGATGCCCTCCCGACCCGAGCCCTCGCGGCGGCCGCGGGCGTCGCCGCCACCCTCGGCCTCATCGTCGTCCTCGTGCCGCCGGACACGCTCGTCGCCAACGGCGGCGGCGCCTCGGGGAACACGGGCAACACGGATCCGGGCCAGGCAGCAGATGCATCCGGTGTCGTCGGCGACGCCGTGAGCCCGTCCGATGTGCTCGAGACGCCGGCACCGTCGCCGTCGCCCCTCGCCACCAAGGGCTCCAAGACCAAGACCAAGGCCACCCCCAAGGCGACCAAGGGCCCGTCCGCGACCGCTAGGCCGGCGGCCGGCGGGAACACCGGCAGCAGCGGGGGCTCGAGTGGCGGGGGCGCCGCCACGCCCAAGCCGACGGCCAAGGCTGGGCCGACCGCCAAGCCGACCCCGAAGCCGACGCCCAGGCCCACGCCCCAGCCGACGCCCAGACCCACACCCAAGCCGACCCCAGTCCCGACCGCCGCGAGCGGCAAGCCGTGATCCAGGGGTATGCACGACGTCGCGCCATGGGCGGCTGGATCTCAGCCGTCCTGGGCGGCGCCGGCGACGCTGCAGCCACCGCGCTGCTCGATCGAGTGGCCGCGTGGAGCCTCCGCCTGTCGCACTACGAACTCGATTCAGACCTGACTCGACTGAACACGAACCCGGCCCGCGCCGTCCGCGTGCGTCCAACGCTGGCCGCAGCGCTGCACGCAGCCGCCTCCAGCCGCCGCCTCTCCGACGGTCTGGTGGACGTGGGCGTCCTCGAGGCGCGCCGGCGTGTCGAGGCCGGCGAGCCCGCGGTTCCGGCGGGACGCTGGTCCATCACCGGCGACGTCGCCACTCGCCCGGAGGGCACGGGCCTCGACCTCTCGGGCACGGCAAAGGGCTGGCTCGCCGAGCGCGCGCTCGGACTGCCGGGCGTCGCCTACCTCCCCGTCGGCCTCGTGGAGTGCGACGGCGACATCGCGGTCCACTCCGACGGGTCCATCCCGTTCGCCATCGAGATCGAGGACCCGCGCGCCGACGACCCGAGCACCCTCGCGCCGATCACCACGCTCTCGCTGCCGTACGGGCAGGCCGTCCGCATCGGCATCGCCACCTCGGGCACGTATCGGCACCGCTGGGGTGGCCGCGGGCACATCGTGGACCCGGCGACCGGCGAGCCCGCGAGCTCGGGCGTCGTGTCGGCCACCGTGATCGCCCCCGACGCGATCGCCGCCGAGGCCCTTGCCAAGGTGGTCGTCCTGCGCGGCCGCGACGCCGCCCCGATGCTCGCCGCGGCCGGCGCGACGGCGATCGCGCTGACCGATCGGGATACCCAGCTCCGCTTTCCGGGGATCGAGCGATGGATCGCGTGACGACGACACCCCCAGCGGCGACAACCCCGTCGCGGCGCCGGGAGATCGGCTTCGGTATTGGCCTGCTCATCCTGGGCCTCGCCATCGGCATTGCCGCCGGCCCGGCCCAGAACTCGTTGAGCCACATCGCGGGCGAGAAGGCGTTCTGGACGGCCTCGCGCCTCACGGCCTTCCTCGCCTACCTCGCGTTCGCGGGGTCGACCGCCTACGGCCTCGGCATGTCGTCGGGGTTGATCGACGCGGTCGCCGGCAAGCCCGTCTCCTTCGCGCTCCACCGGGACCTTGCGTGGGTGGGCCTCGCGCTCGCCGCCGCGCACATCTTCCTGCTGCTCGGCGACAGCTACATCGGCTTCACGGTGCCGACGCTGCTCATCCCGGGCACCTCGCCGTACCTCCCGGTGCCTGTCCTGATCGGCCAGGTCGCGGCATGGGCCGCCCTGTTCACCACGCTCTCGTTCTACCTGCGCGCCCGCATGGGCCTGCGCCTGTGGCGCGGGCTGCACAGCCTGTCGGCCATCGTCTTCGTGCTCGCGACCTTGCACGGCCTGTGGGCGGGCAGCGACTCCAAGCAGGACGCCATCTGGTGGGTGTACGTGGTCGTCGCCCTGATGGTGCTGTTCCTGTTCGTCTACCGGATGGCGAGCATCGGGAGCGGGGACTCCCGCCCGACCCGCGCCGGTCTCTAGCGGCGCCGGCACCCGTCAGCAGCGCCCGGGGTCACCGCGGGCGCTCTGGTCGGGCCCGTGCGTCAGGCGCCGGTCAGCTCATCTCCGAAGCGAACCACCGCGTCGACGAGCTCCGCCACCTCGCGCTCGGTCGTGCGCGGGTTGATGAAGCACGGCCGGATGGCGAACGTCCCGTCAATCCGCGTGCTCGACGGCGCCACCGTGGTCTCGGCCCGCAGCCGGTCGAGGATCACGCGGTTGAGCTCGTCAGCGTCCACGCCCGGACACGGCCGGTACCGGTAGCAGACGACCGAGAGCTGCGGCTCCATCAGGAGCTCGAGGCGCGGGTGCGCGGTGGCTCGATCGGCAATCTCGCGCGCGAACGCGACATGACGCTCCACGCGGGCGATCACGCCGGCCCGGCCGATCTCGCGCAGCACCGCCCACACCACCACGCCGCGCGGCGGCGCGGACAGCTCGAGCGACTGGTCGCCCCAGGGACCGCCCATGGCGTCGAACTGCGAGTGGGCCTCGTCGAGGTCGAACCGGAAGGAACCCTCGAGGTACGCGGCGTCGCCCTCCGCCAAGGCGCGCGTGAGCAGTCCCGCATCGCGAACGTAGGTGGCGCCCACGCCCACCCCCGTGGCGAGCCACTTGTGCGGGTCCACGATCCACGAGTCCGCGTCCTCCAGACCAGCGAACAGCGGCTTCAGCCGGGGCGAGGCGTTGGCGATCAGCCCGTACGCCCCGTCCACGTGCAGCCAGGCGCCGTGTCGCCGCGCGATGCCCCCGATCCGGTCGATGCGGTCCACGCTGCCGGTGTCGGTCGCTCCCGCGCAGGCCACCACGGCGATCGGCACGATGCCGGCGCGCGCATCGGCGACGAGCGCTGCCTCGAGCTCGTCCTCGCGGGCCCGGCCGTCGGCGTCCACCGGGATGGGCACCACCGCCTGGCGGCCCAGACCGAGCACGGCCGCCGAGCGGTGCACAGTCCGATGCGCGAGCGCCGACGCGTAGATGCGGCCGGGCAGCCCGTCCGGCGCGCCGTCCTCGGCCACGTTGTGCCCGCGGCGCTCATACGCGGCCTGGCGCGCCGTCCCGAGCGCGATGAGGTTGGCCGAGGAGCCGCCGCTCGAATAGACGCCAGTCAGGCCCCCGGGCAGGCCGCAGAGGTCGGCGAGCCACGCGAGACTCGTGTGCTCGACGGCGTTGAACGCGTGGAGCGTGTAGCGCTGCCCGCCCGCGAACGCCGTGGCGGTGAGCGCCGCGGCCGCTGATGTCGACGCGCCGGTCGTGATGAACCCGACGAACCCTGGGGCGCTGATCCGGCTCCCCTGGCGCACGATGGCGCCCAGTTCGTCAACGGTGGCGTCGAGCCCGATCCCGGCCTCGGGCAGCATCCCTTGGCCGGGGTCGCCGGCCGCAGGCCGGTACGGCGGGAAAGGCCCGGTCGCGTGGTCGGCGGCGAACGCGTCGAGGGCGGGCGCCAAGCGCGCGAGCGCCTCGCCGAACCGGGCGGTCTCGGCGGGCTCGTGTGCCGCGGCGGCGGGCGCGGCGGCGGCGTCAGATCTCGGGCTCATCAGGGTGCGCTCCGTGGGACGACGGCTGACCCTCCAAGTGTGCCCGCTGCCCGGCACCGGCGCCACTCGTTGGGCCGCGGTGTGGGTGTCAATCTGGCCGCCGAGCGCGGAGTGCGCCGACGAATCGGGCGCCCGCGGGCCGGCGCGCACCTTGGGGATGGACATGACGGGAGCGGGCAATGTCGGGCCACTTGGGCCGCACAACCCTGCCACCTCGCGGCGGCGCGGCGGCGCCGGACATGCAACCATCGTTGGCGGACGGGACGCACTGTGAAGAGGCGAGGCGGACGACATGACGACCAGGGCGGTGGACCTCGACGAGACGGCTGAGCCTGGAGCCGCGGCGATCGCCCAGGTCGAGGCGCACACGGCCCACAACTACCACCCGCTCCCCGTGGTTCTCGCCAGGGGCGAGGGGGCGTTCGTCTGGGATGCCAATGGCGGCCGCTACCTCGACATGCTGGCCGGGTACAGCGCCCTCAACTTCGGGCACCGCCACCCGCGCCTCGTTGCCGCCGCAGAGGCCCAGCTCGGCCGCCTGACCCTCACGAGCCGGGCCTTCCACAACGACCTGCTCGGCGTGTTCGCCGAAGGGCTCACGTCGCTCTGCGGCATGGACACGATGCTGCCCATGAACACGGGTGCCGAGGCCGTGGAGACCGCGCTCAAGATGGCCCGCAAGTGGGGCTACGAGCGCAAGGGCGTGCCCGAGGGCCGCGCCAAGATCATCGTCATGGGCGGCAACTTCCACGGCCGCACCACCACCATCGTCGGGTTCTCGGACGACCCGTCCGCGCGCGACGGCTTCGGCCCGTTCACGCCGGGCTTCGTGCGCGTGCCGTTCGGCGACGCAGATGCGCTCGCGGCCGCCATCGACGAGGACACCGTGGCCGTGCTCCTCGAGCCCATCCAGGGCGAGGCCGGCGTGATCATCCCGCCCGACGGGTACCTCCGCGCGGTGCGCCAGCTCTGCACCGACCACAACGTGCTGATGCTCGCCGACGAGATCCAGTCGGGTCTGGGCCGCACCGGTACGACGTTCGCCTGCGAGCACGAGTCGGTCGTCCCGGACGCCTACATCCTGGGCAAGGCGCTCGGCGGCGGGATCCTGCCCGTATCGGCCGTGGTCGCCCGCCGCGAAGTCATGGACGTCTTCGAGCCGGGCCAGCACGGCAGCACCTTCGGCGGGAACCCGCTGGCGTGCGCCGTGGGGATCGAGGTCGTGCGGATGCTCCAGACCGGCGAGTACCAGACGCGCGCCCGCGAGCTGGGCGAGGTCCTGGCGGCCGGGCTGGCCTCACTGCCCACGACCCGCGTGTCGGCGTTCCGCGTCCGCGGCCTGTGGGCCGGCATCGACATCGTGGATCGCACGGGCCGCGACGTCTGCGAGGGGCTGATGCGCCGTGGCGTCCTGGCCAAGGACACCCACGGCAGCACCATCCGGCTCGCGCCCCCGCTCGTGATCGAGCGCGCGGACCTCGAGTGGGCGATCGGCCAGCTCGCAGCCGAGCTCGGCGCCTAACAGTCGCCTTCCGGGGCGGGATGGGGCATCATTCGCGGCGTTCGCGCACCCGAGCCCGCGTCACGGCTCAACCGCCCCGGACCGACTTGACCGACACGCCCAGCGCCACGGACCCGACGGAGCCCACTCAGGCAGGGCCGTCCGAGGCTGCCGCCGTTCCGGTCGAAGCCGCCGTTGAGCCCACCGGCGAGCAGGTCGACGACGGGCCTGAGCCGATCGCCGGGGGGATTGCCGACGGTGAGGCCCGTGCGCCGGACGTCGTCGATCCCGCCGGGGACGCCGTCGAGCCGCTTGGGGGCGCCGCTGCCGTCGAGACGGTCGAGGAAGCCGAGCCTGTCCCCGTCCAGTCCGTTGTGCCCTCCCCCACCCCGCACCGGCGCCGGCGCCGCATCGGCCTCTTCGCCCTCTCCTTCGTCCTGGGTCTCGCGGTCGTCGTCGGCGTGTCGGGCGCGGGCCTCGCCGCGTGGGACGCGGGCTACGAGTCGCGGGTCCTCCCTGGCGTCCACGTCGGGAGCGTCGATCTCTCGGGCCTCGATCGCGCCGGTGCCGGAGCCGCTCTGCAGGCCGCCTACACGTACGGCCAGGGCGCGATCGTGCTGCGGACGCCCGCCGGCGACGTCTCCATCCCGTACACCGCATTCGACCGTCGCGCTGACGTCGATGCGCTCGTGGACGCCGCCATGACCTCGGGCCGCGACCGGGACCTGAGCGCGCGCGTCGTCCACCAGCTGGGCCAGGCTGTGCACGGTGTGTCGCTCACCCCGCACGTCCTCCTCGACCAGCAGGCGCTGGCCGCCGCGGTGACCGCTGCGCTCGGCCCGCTCGCGACGAGCCCGGTGGACGCGACCATCGCGATGACCGGCAGCGGCGTCGTGACCACGCCCGCCCGCGACGGCACTGCGGTGGACCCGGCGCCGGTGATCGCCGCTGCGCTCGCCGCCGTCCGGCCCGCCGATGCGCCGGCCCAGATCGTGATCCCGGTGACGACCACCGCCGTCGCCGCCGCCGTGACCGATGCCGCCGTCAACGCGGCTGCCCTCAACGCGAGCGTGGTGACCCGCGGCGGCATCACCGTCGCGTTCGGCAAGAAGACGTGGACCATCAAGGAGTCGGCCGTCCGGACGTGGCTTGGCTTCGGCGTCTCGGTGGACGGGTCCGTCCAGCCCACGATTGACGTCACCAGGATCCCGAAGTCGCTCAAGAGCGTCGCCAAGACGGTGCTGACGCCCGCCAAGTCGGCGGTCTTCCTCCATGCCAAGAGCGGCAAGATCGTCGGCGTCGCCGCGTCCGCCGACGGCAGGCAGCTCGACCTCGCCGCCACCTCGCAGCGCATCGCCGACACGCTCCTCGCGCGGACGGCAACCGGATCGACGGCGTCGGTCAAGGTCGCTATCGCGCCCGTGCCGCCCAAGCTCACCACCGAGCAGGCCAAGCAGAAGGCCCCCGTGCTGACCCTGCTGGGAACCTGGACCACGTGGTTCCCCATCAGCGACCACAACTTCTTCGGGGCGAACATCTGGATTCCCGCGCGGATCATCAACGGCACCGTCCTCGGCGCGGGCCAGACCTTCGACTGGTGGAACACCGTGGGCGACGTGACGCCGGCCCGCGGGTTCGGCCCCGGCGGCGTGATCAAGGGCAACCACACCGACCCGACCGGCGCGCTCGGCGGCGGGATGTGCTCGAGCTCGACCACCCTGTTCAACGCGGCGCTGCGCGCCGGGCTGACCATGGGCGCCCGCGGCAATCACCGCTACTACATCAACCGCTACCCACTGGGCCTCGACGCCACCGTCTGGAAGATGGGCGGCGCCGTCCAGGACATGTCGTTCACCAACGACACCGGTCATCCCATCCTGATCCTCGGGATCAGGACCGTGGGCGGCGGCGGGCGCGGATACGTGACCTACCAGCTGTGGGGCACGCCCGACGGCCGCACGGTGTCGCTCTCGGCCCCCGCGGTGTCCACGCTCGCGCAGGCCACGACGATCACGCAGACCGTGAGCACGCTCCCCCATGGCGTCCGCCAGCAGACGGAGTTCCCGTCCAACGAGATGGACGTGGCGGTGACGCGGGTCGTGCGCGACAAGAACGGCCGCGTGCTCCATGCTGAGGAATGGCGCTCGCACTACGTGCTCTGGAACGGGATCATCCAGATCGGTCGGTAGCGGTGGACCTCTCGACGACCCTCCCCATCGCATCCGAGGCGGCGTGGGAGGCTTGGCTCGGGGAGCACGGCGGCAGGGAGCGCGAGGTGATCATCGCCATCCACAAGCGCAGCTCGCCCGCGTACTCGGTCGGGCTGCCCGGGCTCCAGGAGGTGGCGCTCTGCCACGGCTGGGTCGACGTCCGCACGCAGCGTATCGACGACGAGCGCTACGCCATCCGGTTCACGCCGAGGCGGCCCAAGTCCAGCTGGACCGAGGGCAACCGCGAGCTCGCGCGACGACTCCTTGCCGAGGGGCGACTCACGCCCGCCGGTCTCGCCACGCTGCCGCCGGACCTCTAGGGTGGCGCACGCTGCGAGGTCAAACCTGTCGGCGAACGCTGTCCGGTCGAGTTCGGGTACCAACGCCGGGTCGCCGGGGCCCCAAAGTCAGGTGCGCGGCAGCGCCGCGATGGCCGACGCTTCGGGTAGCGGGCAGGATGGCACCGCCCAGGGTGCTGCGATGCCGCGACGGAGAGTGCGGCGCCGGATGAGGCTTGGACTAACGACGGGACTGCTGCGCCGCGCGATCCTCGCGGGCGGCCTCGCCGTCGGCGCCATGGCTGCTCCGCTGCCCCTCCTCCACGCCGTGGCGTGGGGCGCCAGCCCGAGCCCGTCGCCTA
>Ga0302299_10000952_pt1 | contig 16941 bp, 23 predicted proteins | sample III_Fen_N3_4_FD_198795 | JGI IMG/M metagenome (GOLD analysis project Ga0302299, IMG submission 198795) | Peat permafrost microbial communities from Stordalen Mire near Abisko, Sweden - III_Fen_N3_4 | ecosystem: Environmental > Terrestrial > Soil > Wetlands > Permafrost | place: Sweden: Abisko... | reverse complement strand
GGTATAAGCCCACCACCGGCAATGAAATCCTGTACCAAGATCATCCAGTCCCAGAAGTAGTTATCTGGTCCAGTTGTTGTGAGGATCTTTTTGATTTTAATATTGCCTACTTTTTTCCTTCCACCTGTTTTGATGGAATGGTTAGAATCACCATGTTCCACTTGGTCCACTTCCACTTCCGGGATGTCTACTTCCTGAGCTAAGAATGGATTGATTGGGAATAATGGGAAGTCTATCGAGAAATTAAATCCCTTACGGGGGTTATCGACATGTGCCATGATATAGTGTTTTAAGGATTATTGAATTTCAACTGATACTCCTGTACCGGTATAAACGATATCGAAGCTAACCGTTTTTAACGGTGCAATGGTTACTCCCTCAACTCTAGCTTTGTAATTACCCATTGCGAAGGCAGCAGCTGTGTTTACTTTGAGGTCTGCAGGGGAAGAAGCATCTTGGTCTCCTACGTATGTAAGGGTAGAGAAAGCTCTTCTTTTAATAAGGCTTTCAATGAATGGTTTGTTGGTATGATACATCTGTCTTACCAATTGAAGGTCAAGAGGTTCCCCTAAGAATTTCATGAAAGAATCATTGAATACTTTGGCCATGTAGATACCCAAGATGTTTGTACAGATGAACTGTTGTGGAGAATTACCGAATTTACCGGAGTAATCATCCCATAGCATTACTTTACCATTCATTTGAACGATACAGTTGATACCTACCTGAGCAAGTAATTCCCTGTCAGCAAGCATTGCTGTGGTACCAAAGTTATTAACTACACCAACTGCATAATCAATTGTACCGTTATTAAGGTTTGTAAAGGCTCTCCATTCACCATATGTTTTGTGAACTTTAACCATATCAATAATAACTCCCGGAAGTGCAGAACCTTGAAGTAATGATCCAGATACTGGGTCAATGAATTTTAATCCTCCTGTGAAGAAGTTTACAAAGATATCATCACTTGAAGCTGCATTACGTGCGGCAATAAGGTTGGTAGCAGTTGTAAGGTTAGAGGGCATTTCAATAAATGATAAGAGATTTTTTCTGGGTTTTAAAGCCGTGTTTAATCCCATTACCATTGCATTGAAGTCAGCTTCGGGGTATTCCGGTGTGATCAAGGCATATGAATCTTCGTATTCAGAGAAGGCATAGATTCCTGTTTTTGCAGAAGCATCCCCAGTCCAAGAACCAATAGCGGGTGCAATACCTTCTGTACCACCTTTAAAGGTTAAGGTAAGAGCTGTTGGTACAGGTTTAACTGTAAGGGTAGTTGATGAAGTGAATAATGTACTTGGTACGAATTTAAAGAATGTGGATAACTCTGTTAAGTGATTCCAGAATTTGATATCAATTAATGTTACAGGAAACCCATTTGCATTTAATACATAGGGCATTGTCAGATTGAGGAATTCCTCAATTACAACACCATCTGCATCTTTGATCTGCATCGTTACCTTGTCCGATAAGATACCAGTTCCCAAGGAAGGATCGAAGATTTTTAAAGAGAAACCATTAAGACCAGAACCCGGCTGTTTGTGTTCCAAAGAGAATAACTTTAACCCATCGTAAGAATATACGGGGATAGAAGTGGTTAAGGGAGTTAATACGTTAACCCCTACACCTGGAGTAATTCCCCCATTTGAGAAAGCCAATGCTACTCCAGGTTTTGGTATTACGCATAATGTATAGGTACCGGCAGTACCCATCAGTAATGTGTTTTCACTGTAGATAACATCCTTTACTTCGGTGATAGCCTTCAGAGCAGGTACTACTACGGTTTTGATATAGTTGTTCATATTAGCATGGGTTGCCACACTGTATGCTATACCCAAGTCGACTAAAGCACCCCCATTAACCTTTACCTGAATCTTACTGGCTGCAGGTATGGGAGCATCTACTACTATGAGAGATTCAACAGTAGAGTTTGCATAGGTGGCTGTAATAGAAGTACGATCTGTTGGGTCGGATAAGTTAACTACCTTGTTCACTCTTAATGCTACCCCATTGTCCAACATCGTTTTACAATATAAAGGGAAGAGTTTTGTAGGATGGTAACTCCCATAGAGGGTTTTAAATTGATCCCAGGTAGTGATTATTTGGTTGGGGTTAAAGGGTTCACCCCTAACTGTTTCCCCCTGTGCAAACGCTATACCTGATGTCGGTAAACTTAGCTGGGTAGCCTGGTTTAAAATGTTTACTGTTACATTAGCTGTTTTCATGATATATTAAATTTATGATTAAAGTAATTAAGCTTGATTCTCTATGTTCAATGTGTCAAAGAAGTCAGAATCAAGTTGCACGGAATTTAGTGGTGAGATAATGGCATTGTTAGGATCATCTTCAACCTCTACTTCAAAGAGGTCTGGAACGATATATGTGTAGGCCTTTTCTAAAATGCTGTTTTCCCTATCAGTCATTGTAAATGGTGAACCCGAGTTGTATATGAAAAAGTTCTTACTCGGGTCATTATAGAATGGTATGTAGTGTCTACGTGGTACTGCCAAAGCAAGTATAGAGTTTAAAATTCTTTGTTGCTCTACGTTTTTGCATACCATAAAGATCTTGAGGGTTAAATTCATAACCTGCGGGGGTAATCTGAACCTTTTGTATTCTAGATTCTGTCTGATATAATTATAACCAGTCCCACAACCTAAATCCCCCACCATCATATCCTCACTAATGAGTACGAAGCGGGGTAAGGATTTTTCCCCACTATCCCGTGGAGCTGGGTTACTATATACGTTGATTGCAAAACCCTTGGCGGTTACTACGGCAGCTACTGCATTCTCTAAGGCAGCCTGTCCTGCAGATGTCTTGGGATAAGCAATAAGGTCAAAGACATTGGGATAATACCCTTTATCAATGACCTCAGTCATTACCCTTTTCCATAGGGTTCTTTCAACTACTTCTTGGACTGTTGATAATGGTATGTTAGACATGTTATTAGAGTTTAGATATTTTTAATATTTCCTTTGCCACTGCCGTTTTGGCCATAAAGTTTAGCCCCCCCGTTACCCTATTCAATTCTGTGTAGGCCGGGGAAAATAGTTTTCTTGGTTGTATGTTGCGAGAATCAGAGCCAAACTCTAATACCTTTGCATATTCCCCTACATCCAGTGTCCCCTGTCTATTTGTTTGAGAACTGTTAGCAGGGATACCCACTTGTACATTAGGCTTTCCAGGTGTAGCCTTCTGTACTATCTTTATTGAGTCTCTAAAGGTTCCTTTAAGTAAGAAGAAGGAGCTGGGTCCCAATCCCCCATGTGATTTCTTAAAGGCCGTGTAGCCATCAGAAAATTTATACCAGTTATACCGGTTAGTACCTATTGCTGAGTGTATGATATTAAGATACTTGGTGGCATACTTATTATTGGCTTTAGCTATACCCACCCTAACAGCAAGAGGGAGAGCTGAGAAGAGTAGTTTACCCTTTTCCCAGTCCCCGAACTTGGTTATGTCCAGTTGATGTGATAAGTTCCTGGGCCACAGTGGTTGATTTTCTTCGCCTACTAAGTTAGCCATTGGTATCGTATTTTTTCTCACCAGTTGCAGGTGATTCTCTTTTTAATATGAGTTGTATAAGCAGGGGACCTACTGAAGCTTGGGCAGAGCTGGTATTACCTGAGTCTACGTAAACTACTCCCTCAATAATGAATTTATCCTTGGAAGGCCTGAATTTGAAATTGCCTTGTGGGTTAATATGTCCGGCTGTTGCCAATGCTGACTTGCTGAAGTATAGTACCAATGATTCCTGGTCAATACTTCCTGTATCAGTTGCCCGGTCTACTGGCCAGGTTCTAAATACATTATATCCGGGAAGCGCATGTAAAGTGATATCAGTATACTTAGGTTTGGTAGTTTCACCAAACTCGCTCTCATCAAATAAAAAATGACGCCAAGTGACAGTTTCTGTAGAAAATGTGTGCATAGCGTCATTTATAGCGTTTTCGAATTGGGTCCAATCCGCAGGGGTCAATAAGTCTGGCATTATGTTGGAGTTTTAACTTTTAAGTGCTGAGCTTGGATTATGAGTTCATCTACATCGCATATACCTAATCTCATACTGAGTAAACTGGCATAGTTGCATACTCTTCTTGTAACCAGATCCATTAATCCTCCTTTTGTAGTCAGGGCTTTGATAGAGTCGGCATTGTTTTGCCATTCAGCTTCTGTTGGGCCGGTAACTACTTTCTTTAGGATTTTGCCTGCATCACCCCCACCTGTAGTAGAAGAAATTGCAAACGCATTAATTTGGTTAGTTAAGTAATCTAATGCAACTAGATAACAAATTAGGCTAGCGGGTAGAGTATTATAATTAACTTCATGAAACATATAGGCTGGTGCAACTTTATATGGGATAGATAAACTCTTATTTATAATGTTTTGCCATTTCCTAATTTCAGGATGTATAAGGGGGATAGTTACTCCAGGAAGTATACCTGCAATGAAAGTTTCCCAGGGTACTGATAAGGGTTCAAGTTCAACCGGTGATACCGGGACCATTTCAGAGTAAACGTTTGCACCTACGGTCATGGTTGCTGTTATGTAACTTCCATAGTGCAGGGTACTGTATGTATGTTCTACCTCTTCAAATGTATCTAAGGTACCCATATGTACCGGTGTATTGTCCCCAAAATCAAGGATAAATCCCCCAGATGTTCTTGGTAAGGAGTTTTGGAAAACTACCTTTAGAGCATCTGAGGGATTCTTGTAATAAGAGAAGGATGGGATCATTATTTGTAGTTAGCTAATAATTCCACTACCTTTGCAACGTAATCAGCTTTTGATTTGATACCTTTCAATTCAGCTAAATCGTCATCATCAAAGAATGATTCAGCAGCCAATTGGATTACAGGCATTTTTTGTTGGGTAATAGTTTCTTCATCCATGTCCGCATCCAATTCGAAAGGAGCAGGAGCTTCTTCTTCGGCAACTTTAGTGCCAGTGCTGAAAGAATTGAATTCTTTTTCATCAGCCCATTGTAAATGGCCGGAAGCGATGGCATTTTTGAATCTTTTAGAGGTCATCCATTTTTCCTGGAATTCCAGTACTTCAGGTTTGCTGGTTTGCAATCCTATGAAAGCGTCATAGAAAGATTCAGCTGTTTCACCTAATTTAATATATTTTTTCATGTTATATAAGATTAATAATGATTTTAAGATAATAGTCAACCCAAAAAGGGGGTACTTCTAGAGACGGTTCCTACAAGAGGTGTGTCAGGAGAAGTACCCGGAGGGAGAAAAGGTTTATTTTAATAATGCGATGTCAGCTGCATCAGCATTCATCCAGGTTGGGAAGTCATAAGTACTACCCGATACGATTTGTTTTGAAGAGTCAAGGATCATTGCTGATTCTCTCATCAATTTTGCAAACCCAATAGTAGTAGTTACGTAGGTAGCTTCTGTTTGGTTAGAAACAATTCTTTCTGATTCCATTGTTAATGGGATGGCAGTCATCTTGATGATAGAACGAGTTTTATCAAGTAAGATTTCCTGGTTTGTAGGGATATATCCGTGGATATAATAATCAGAAGATTGTGGTAAAGGAGTCTTCATGTTTAAGTTGGCCATCGGTGTACCAATGGTTCTTAAACGGAACTCATCCAGCATGAGGGTTTTGGTTGCGGCAGCTTCACCACCTAAGATGATACTTGGGTTGAAACCCAAACGGGCTAATCTTAACCAAGCATACAGGAAGTCGGAATACTTTTTACCAGTTGTGGTATTGGCAATACCCAGTAAGGGTGCAGATTCAGAACCATTAGCTTGTTCACCGTTTAACAGGCAATCAATTGCTAATACGTCCATTTGCTGTCCAAGTCTTACTCCGAAATCTTCGAAGAAGATTGATAACACTTTCAGTGAGCAATACTGTTTTACTTCGTCAGTAAGTTTCATACCTTTACCAATTTTGTAGACAGAGAATTTCTTGTCTTGGTATGAGATACTTCCCAATGGGATAGTTTCACCTTCAGCAACTTTTCTTGCAGAAGCTTCCGACATGTTTATACTTGGTAAGATGTGATTCAAACCTTTTACGCTTTCTTCAGAGGCAATGATGTTTGGCCAGATTGGTGCTTTACGCAATCCAAGTTTAATGCTTTCGCGAATAAACTCGGGGATAATCCAGCGAGCATCTGTATCTGGCAGGGTCATTAATTGAGCAATGGTATCTCTTTCTGGATCGATACCCGCATCGAAAAAGAATTTGCCCATATCTACACCAAATTTCTCTTTGATGAAGGATGAGTAGGATATATCATCCATGTCTGCACCGCTTCTACGGGCATTCACTTCTGTATGAAGTGCTTTAAATTGTCCCTTATATGGGCTACTTTCGAATTTACCTAAATCCATGTCTTTATAAATTAAAAATTAATGATTTTGTTTACTGTGAAGATAACTTAGAAAAGTAATACTTCGATTTCACCTTTTATGGAGGTTTGTTTTGTTAAAGACCAACCATTTGCTTCGGCAGCTAAAACGGTGACCTGGGTGAATGAATGCAAACCCGTTGCAGCATCATAGGCATCGTATTTAACAGGGCCGGCAACTAAGGATTCCTTAGCCTGAGCTGTTATTACTTGAAAGCCTTTGGTGGTAACTGTAACGTCTACACCTATTGCCGCATCTTTAATGGCATAGCCAATACAAAGGTGGGCAGAATCGGCAGCAACGAATGGGATGATATCACCATCGCCGTTTAATTTTACGGGTTGTGCGGCTTTAATCGCGGCAGCAGCTTTAAAAGCTACTCCCAATTTGTGAGACTCGGTTACTATGAAGAGAGTCTTCGTGGTGTTTCCAATGATATTTGGCATGATAATGGGTTTTAAAGATTATATATTGTTTAGATTAATAATGAATTAAGTATTGTGTGATGAGGAATTAATCCTGAGTATCAAAACGTTTGAAGAAATTCTTTGTCCTGTTTTCTTTACGGGTTTCGGGTTTAGGAGTTTTGTCATCAGCTTCTTCAGCAGTCTTACGGGAAAGTTCTGTACTTCCACATTTGGTACATACCAATGGGAGTTTAGCTTCCAATTCAACTTTGTATGCTTTACCGAAAGCTTGGATTGATTTAAGGGAAGCATGTTCCAGTGTTTCAACTACTGCAAGGTCGGCTTTGATACCGTTCAATGCTTTGTAGCTGTTTACTGCTTCTTCTCTTAATGAGGTTAAGATGAGTTTAGCTTCTGGGATCATTGCTTTCTCATCATCAGTTAATGTTAAGGCTGCAAGGTCGGCAGTTAATTGGGTGTTCGCTTCTGTGAGCTCAGTTACCTTTAAAGTAGCTGTTTCCAATTCGGCAGTAGCTGTTCCCAGCTTACCATCATTATCGGTTTGGGCTGTTTTAAGGGAAGCAATGTGGCCAATTATTAATTGTGCCATAGCTGCATCATCTGCACCCTCTGCAGGAGTTATACCTGCGGCTTTTAAAATTTCTAAGATTGTCATTGTGTCTGAGGTTTGATTATTATTCTGTTTACTAAATTGAGTTTGTGCTTCCATATTATAAGTGGGATAACTTATCCTACCTAAAGTCCCCAAACCCGGATTGTTTTCTAATAGTTCAGTTGGTCTCGAGAAAGAGTAAATGGGTTTTCTTGGGTCATTAACTTTGCCATTCTTAAGTACCTTAGCAAAGGGATCGGCACCCTGACTTACCAAAGAGGTTTCTAAAGCCTCAACGATATTGGTCACTACCCTACGTACTAAGTGCCCATCAACTATTGTACCGGTTTTTTGGTCGAAGGTATCCCTGGACATATTAGCGTGGGACATTTCCCAGCCATATCTTACGGTAACAGAGTTTGAATGGATAGAAGGAGGATCCATAGTTAACCCCCTTGCAATACGTGGGTTTGATTTACCATCTATCTTAAGGATAGCATTGATACCAGCTGGTATAGTTGGTGAAGCTTCCTGCCAATAAGTACTCTGTACAGCACCCAGTGCATTACCAATACTGGCATCATGCTCTGGATAAACAGATTTACCTATAAACATTTTTGTAGCAGCAGCCAATACTCCGGGTTTACTGAAATCAATTGGTACGAAAGATTCTACTACTGCCATTGACAGTAACCTGATTTCGGGGTATACAAAGTCCCCATCAACTGGTTTTAAATCCTCAGCAGTTAGCCCTGGATAGTAGGTTGTATAATTAGGGGTAGAACTATCGAATAACCCAAATGAATCCTGATCTCTCATTGTGGGTTTAGATACTTTAGCCCAATCATCCATAAGTGAACCCTCTTTGAGAGTACTTATTGGGTTGTTGCCATATATAAGGTTATGGTCAGCAACTAATTGTAATGTGTCTATGAATTCCATATTATGCTATTTAGCGTTTTTTCGTGTCTTGGTCTTTTCTTTTTGGTTGGGGTTTGGCTTTATCCCTTGCCCGTCTTTCTGTAACGTTAGTTCCAGCTTTATCCTTTTCTTTTTGAGCTCCACCGGGTTCTGTTTTAACCTGTTCTAAGGATACCCTTGGTTTAGGTTCATCGGGTTTATCAAACCCAAAGTCAGCAGCATACTGGGACATACCAATAATACCATCCCTATATAATAAAGCATCTACTCTTTGTTTTATTTCCCTGCCCTGTTGAATTTTGAGTTCATCCGTAATGGTTGAGTTATCAAATACTATTGAGAAGGTCTTGAATGTGAAACCTGCTAACCTTAAATCGAGAGAGATACCATATTCTAGTATCCCTTTGATTATGTTTTGCACATTATTTAGTTGAGAGAGCATCTTCGTGAAAACTACAGATAGTAAGGATTCACTACTCCCCCCAGATACACCCATAAAAGTACCAGGTAATTTAATACCGTTGGCTACCATCTGTTGGTTAAGAGAAAATAATTCTGATACACCAGCAACTGACTTGGTTACAGATTGGAAATCAAATTTAATATCCCCATCGTAAGCAACCAATGTTCCTTCCTTCATCCCCTTATTAATGCTTACCTTAGTTTCATCTAGGAAACTTGTTAACCTAGCCTTATAGGCATCATTACTTTCACCGGCTGTTTGGTTGGGTTTTTCCATTAAGACAGACATAAACCCCAGGATCCCCAGAGTTTCTATAATATAAGATATGTTTGCCATCATAGATTTTTGTATACCCAAGTCCTCTAAAGCAGCAAGTAATAGGGGTATACCCGTGGGTACATCGCTATCTGAAATTAAGGGGGCATACCTAAAGGTTAGGGGGTTAAGTTTCTTAAACCCAAGATGAGTTGTATCATGGGCCTGCATAGTCGCATTACCCATTAACCGTTGATATGGTACATAGGTATTACCTTTGGGTTTGAATTGTATTGTCTCGGGTTTAAGGAAGTATACTGCTTCTATACCTGAGAGATCATTGTAAGGGATGAACTCCATAGCTCCGGCGCCAACCTGATATAGTTGAATAGCCAGAGTATTAATAACCCCACTCATACCCCCCCGATACATACCCCAGCGTTCTCCTAAAGCTTTAATATAATCCCCCATAATGAGTGTTTGTTTCTCATCAACAGAACCATCGAATTTGATTCTGTACCCCGGATTGGTTAATTGTACCAGGTCGGTTAGGGCAAGAGAGACATTTTGATTATAACGGAATAGATTACGTATTACTGGTATTAATGCAGGATTGTAATCTAACGGTAAAACGGCATCATTGTATAAAGATGATACCATTTGAATCCCATTCTGTGTTTCGGGTAAAGAGCTACGTCCAGATGGAGGCATGATTACCTTTTGTTTTTTAACTCCCGGTAATCTGTTATTAACTGGTTGGGTCTTCCCCATTATTCTGTCCCAGGTATTGGTTAAGCTAAGGTTCATATTTTTTTATTTAGGTGCAATGACTACGGTATTAATCCTACCTTTACGCATAAAATTACATATAGCTTTACCCATTATAGCGTCGTCAGTGAAGGTAGTGCCTTCATCTAAGGAATCTTCTGAATCACTTTTATTTGAGTCTTTCCCTAAAGCAACCGGCCTGTTAGTACCATCATATATAAAGGTATAGGCTTCTTGTACAAAGAAAGGATCTCTACAGTCGATATTCATTTTCCTAATGTCAGACTCTAAATCAGTAATAATAATGCTTCTATTGTTACCAGTGGTTAAGAAGCCAGGGAGTTTTTCTTCTTTAGGTCTAGCTTCGTGTTTCTCTTTCCTTAGCATAGTCCGATAATATAGGTTGGGATAACCAGATGACTGAACCTTGTTTACAACTGCTTCTCCAACCCCAATACAGTCAATACCTATCTGAGCAAAGTTGAAGTACTTGCCCCTTTCCATAAGTAAGTCTGCAAATTTATCGGTTGGTATCTTACCCTTGAATACTTCATATTCAACACCATCCCGGTCCATGATAGTATATGCAGAATAATCTCGTGCCCTACCCGTTGCAACGTCAGCCCCTAAGAACATTGGAACTCCAGGTTGGGGTTCCCTTATAGTTAGTAATGAACCATTTAACCTTCTATCTATAAAGCCACTTTCTGTAATCTCTTCCTCGATATCTTTAATATCTACCAAGTCAAATACTGTATGCCCTGAAGATAGAAAGTCACCGTCAATTTCTTGAGCTGTTCTTCTTGGCCCTAACACTTCCCTCATGTTATAGTACCAAGCATCATCTCTTTCGGGGTGCATTTGCCATCTTAGCCTGAGGGGATTGAACTGGTTCCCCCCAGCCATAGAATCGGACCATACACTATGAAATAGATTACCTATACCATAAGGTGTAGATGCCAAGATAGCAGAGCCTCCTGTAGATAATGTTGGAAAAGCAGCAGCCCAGATTTGAGATGCCCATCTAACGATAGCAGCCTCGTCAATTACAAGTAATGATAAAGCTTCAGATCTACCAGCATCTTCTGTTGTTGGTAGTGAGGTTATAACAGACCCATTACTGAATTCAATTTCTTGAGCAGTGCCATAATCACTATAGCTTTTGCCATTAACAATAGGAGTTTGCAAATGTTTGGGTAAGTTTTTATACATATACTTAATCTTCCTAAGTAATCGCTTAGCTACCCTATCCTTAATAGATATGATTTGGATTACCTTGTTTGGATGGTAAGATGCAAGCCATAGGCAATATAGAGATATAAGCTCCGTTACCCCTGCTTGGCGGAATTTAAGTATTATGTTAAATCGGTTATTAAGAAATTCCCATAATACAGATTTCTGATATGGGTATAGGTTAAATGGTACTTTACCTCTAAGAGGATGTATTACACAGATGAAAAGGGAGAAAAAGAAAGGGTCAACGATTACCTTTGCTAATTCTTCCAATTCCTTCCTAGTCAGTGAGACTGCATCTAATTTTAACGGCATATGTTGTATCCTATCTTCCCTACTAAACCAAAGCGGTTACTGTAGTAAGGCTCTATTTCTATTTTGAATCTGTTAAAATCTTTCATAACCTGTGTTGAAAAGTATGGGGTTTTACTCCCTAAATCATATCCTGCGTTAGCATACCATTTGATTGGATTCTTAATTGCAACTAAAGTCCTTGGTGAACTTAGTACCTTAGAAGTCATCTCGTTACCATCAAAGTAGTAATCCCTACCCACTAAATACAGGGGGTATTTTTTTATATTAATAGTACCCAGCTTGTCATAAGTGGTTATACTGGTTGAGTCCAGCTGTAGAGTCATTGAAAGTATCTTGGGTTTATCAGGATAATACTTATTGAAGTTAAAGTGCATCTCAACTGAATCATGTATTATTACTGTATCTGTTTTAGAGGTATCAATATACTGAATATAATCCCTTGGATTGATACTAACAAACCCATTAGGTACCTTTACGATATAAGGTTTATCTGATACAATCCTTAAAGTATCTGTTTTGTATTCATGAAACCTATTAGCTATCTCTATTATCTCTTTCTCTGATAAAGGTTTATTCTTATCAAACAATCCTTTAACTAAGATTATTAAAATTACTATCACTACAATTGGTATAACCCAATTCTGTAGGAAACTTACTACTGTTTTCATTCTCTGTTCTTCTTTAATGTTAATACTAATGTTAGTAATATGGATATATAATATAATAAAAATATATATATAACTAGTTATATATATTTTTATAATAAATACGCGTACGCGAGGGGCCTAGACATTTTTGAGTATTTCATATGCCCATTGTCCTATCTCATAAGGGGGACATTTTGTTGCAGTTGCACGAGCTTTATTTATCCAAAACTGTTTTCTCTTATCATCATATGTAAGGATAAAGTCTCTGGGTATACCTTGTACATCAGCCAATTCCCTTGGGGACATCGTTAATCCTTTTGGGTTGAATTGCCTATTGGCTTTCCTTGCAGTGACAGGGTATCTGTGGGGAGTGTTCATGTAAACACCGGGCGCAGTTGTAAACCTTCTATCAGTTACTATCCATCTACCCAATGGCATTTCCTTCCATTTATCCCTTATTGCCTTTAAAGATAGCTTCTTACCTGCATAAATGGTGATCATGTCCTTAATGTTTTCCCGTACATTGCATATATTCATGTCCTCTGTTTCCCATAAATCTGGGGATATCGATTTAACCCGGCGCAATACATTTACCCTATGGGGTACAAATTTAGCCTTGGAAATCTTCCCACCTTTTAGGACACCAATTATTAATAGCCTCTTCCTAGTAATCTGACTGTTACCATATTCAGATACAGACCCAACGTTTAGCCTGATATCATAGGATGGGAAAAGATTAAGCAGGTCTTCACGGCTAAATACCTTTAGTAGGGCAGGTAGGTTTTCCATAATAAATACACTGGGTTGTAAGAACTGTACCGACTCTATAAAGGTTGTCATAGACTTGTTGGTTTTAGAGTTCCCCGCCTTTTTAGCCCTTGACATCCTTAGTACTGAGTTATCCCCACAATCAGGAGCCCCAATTATAAGGAAAGGCTTAACGCCTCTAAACCTGTCATCAGCATACCCCATATCCTCTTTAATTAAAGGTATACTCTTAAAATTCATTTTCCATTGGGCATTGTCGGGTGTTGCAAATATAGCCCTTGGCTCAATATTACCGATAACCCTAAAATGCGGGTCATTTAAAAAGGGGTGGAGTATTACCCCATTTCCCCCGCATACTCCAAGAATATCTTTCATAAGTGTTTTATTATAGTTATAACAATCTTGCTTAGTTAGGAAGTCGCAAATTCTTTGAGGTACTATTAGTTATAAATTAACACATTAGAAATTATGAAACACAACTTTTTGCACAACCATCCGATGGAAGAACAACTCGCTAAAATAGGCCCAGACCATGTAATAGTGGATCGGGCAGATTGGGAAGAAGCCAAGAAATTATTTGTATCAATGGAAGAAGCCACCAAGAAGATTCAAAAGATCATACCTAATGGAGGCAGACATCTTAACATAAGTGATAACGAAGATATAGCACAATTATAATATGGAAACATTTCAGTATTTAACCCTGGCCATAGGATTTTTAATATTCCTATTCCTAACAGTACGCCTTATATATGGTTTCTTTTGGTACCGTAACTACCTATATAAACTCAAACTCTCCCTGAAAGGTAACCCCGATGACAAGGATTTTATCCTAAACCATAAAGTAATTCCCCCCCGCCCATTGATCTTAAGGGGACATTGGCTGCATATCTTCACCTACTATTGGGCTGTTGTCTCAACCGTGATCAGCACAGTTTACCTATTCAAATTCATCGCTTTTCTCTTTTCTAGCTTTTTTCATAAAGCATTTCTTATTATACTCACCTATTTAGTATTATAGTATACTAGAGGTAGTCAGGAAACTATTATTTAATATAAACAAATATATACTTATTGAATATGCAGACAATATATGATGCGGCAATGGAAGCTGCAATGCTGGAACGGCTCAAAAATGGGGAAGAGATGGTAGGAGATGGGCCCATCCAAATTTTACTTTTACAGGAAGATGACATTAAAAATATTAAGCCCTTCACAGAGGGTGATCCTTCTTGGAAACCCAAACTACAGGCTGACTTAACCTGTACCCCCGGCACAGACCCACCCTGGGAGTTTCGGGGAGATCAACCCCATATTGGTGGCGATTGCCTTAAAAAAGAAATGCCATGATACACTACAATAAACGTTGTTTTATCCAGGAACTAGTTGCCTATGGCAATATCCCAATGAAGCATTTAAAGACTCAGATGGCATATGACATAATCAAAACCCTAAGTGAGGGAGAGTTAGATAAGCTCTTGAGCATCAGGGTAACCGATCCAACCGACCCTAAGATAAAGGAGGAGATGGGTAATTATAATACAGAGCCAGAGAGGACAGCCCAGATAGAAAGCCTTTACTTGGGGCACCAATTCTTAATAGAAATGCACCTTAATACACCAGAATAATGACAGAACTAGTAAAATTAATCGACATCATCCGGTATGAGGTAAGCTCCCATTGGTTAGCGAGCTACGTAAGTAATAAGTACCTACAAGGGCTAATGGCCAACTACATTGTATGGAGAGTAACCCGTAAGTATGGGAAGTATAAACGCCATATCCAACTTAAGAACAACCTAGAACAGAAAGGTAGGAACATATGAGATACAATAACGAATGGGATTGGAAGTTCATGTTTTTCCTTTTCTTAATATGGTTTATCCTATTATTAATCATAGCCTTTTACCTGGCTTATAAAGTCCAACAGTAATGAGAAAAGAAGTTAAAGCAGAGATCCTTATGTTATGGGAATCCCATAAACTTAAGATAAAAACCACCATCTACCAGTTCAAGCCGGGTGATTATTTTTATGATAATGGCAGCTGTGTAATGATTAATTCCGGGGACGGTAGGGTTTTACGTAGAGCCAGGCATGACACTTACACGTACATACAACTTACCAACCAATTAGTAAAGGCATTACCCATCGAGAGTTACCGGTTAATTGAAGTAGATGCGGGTGGTTTTATACATAAGAAACACATAATATCATGAATGATACCACTAATGACCTCATCAACTTCAGGATAGCAACAGATGAGAATAGGTGCTCATTATGTTTTTATTATGGTAAGAGCTCATCCTGTTCTAACCCAAGAGTTATCAAGTTCAGAGTACATCCTGTATATACCTGCGATTTATGGGAAACTGCAGTGGGTAGGGCAACTAAGGTAGAGTCACACTCCATCCTTAAACCCAAGAGTACCTGCAATTATTGCCGTAAACCCGGTTGTGTCTTTAGGGGTGATCCCGAAAACACAGGGGGTAAATGTATGAACCCAGAAGAAAACTTATGACCATGAAAATAAGAGTGATAAACCCTTTATGGGTATTAATTAAAGTGATAAACTACCTATTTTACCCCAAAGGTACTTGGCTTGGATCAAGATGTTCAGGCTATGGGGTTTACCCAGACGGCAGATTTTGCTATGGGTGTTCCGATTGCAAAGAGAAGCGGGAAGAGGGCCTTAAGAAGGCTAAGTATAAACCCGTAAGGCACCTCTTTAAAAATAAGGATAATTTTGATTAGGAAAACCATGTTAGCATTTAGGTCTTTAAAGAAAACACCAAGGTTCAGGAAGAACCAAAGAGTATGGGTGGTTATTCAAAATGACGCTTATCTAGTGGTTTATTGGCTTTACAAAGGTGAATACACCAGAACAATACTCTCAGCAGATGCTCCACTTATAGGCATTATAAGGGAAGTTGAGATAACCGAGAGTTTAAGGGAATCAATATTTAAAACACTATAGGATAATGAACACAAAAGAAATTAGAGAAAAGCATATGACCGAAGGTTATGATACTAACCAGAGTGGGGTAAGGATACCCCTATCTTTTCATGGATGGAAAGTATATGCCGAGAAATTAGAGGATGTAGTAAGGGAACAAGAGTACCATATAGGTTTGGATATTGCAAATGGAAAGGATCATGCAGCAGTATCAAAGGTATGGCTTGAACAGAATCCCAATGGTATACAGAGTCCCATAGTAGATCCTAGTAGGGCAGTAGATACCCAGGTTTCAGATAGGTATACCGAAGAGGACTTTATAAGGGATGCGGAAACTATGGCAGAACACTATAGGAAGGCTAACCCCTTTGTTTTAAGAGAAGACATGGCCTTGGGCGGGCATAGTAAAACCCAAAACGATAACACTATGGAAAATAAAGAAACATCAAAAGAAGAGGCAGCTCGCATAAGGGAGGCCCAATTGGAAAGGGAAAACCAATTCGTAATTGATACCGTGAAGAGTATCATCGGGACAGTACCCCAGATGAGGTACCCCATTATCCTTGATGGTATACGCACTGGTATTCAACTCGACATCATAGAGAAATGGGAAGAGGCAAAGAATAAGGCAGGTACCTTGGAGAACATAGTACAATCCTTAAAACAGTGTTAGTGATCTTTATCCTAATCCTCATAGCATCCATTGCAAAGGCAGTAATGGATAGGATTAAGGATGGTATTGGTGGCTCCATCTTTTTCGATATGCCCCATAACAAGTTTAGGTCCTGGATGGATGACTATACCTCTTGGCAATATAAATGGAAAAACGGTAATATCAAGGAAGGAGAAAGGTTCTTTGGTTCTTCAACATTTTTGGTTTGGATTACCGATGGATGGCATTTCTTCCAAAAGTTGTTCTTAACCGCGATGTTCCTGTTAGTGATATTATATAGGCCTATGATATGTGGATTCTGGGATTTTATGATAATGTATTTTGTATTCACTACGTTATTTGAAATATGGTATAGGTTATTGGGAAGGAAGGCTTAGTTTAGGCTGTTATTTTTTCCTGGAAATTTTTTCTGGGCTTCGGGGATAGGATGTGGATAATACCATGTCCTTTTTCGTGTGTAGGTATCACCATATCCTTAATGGGTCTCAGCTTGTAGCTCAGGGATGATCCCATCTGGCTCAGGGTCCTGGCAGTGGGATAGGCAG
>Ga0302299_10000951_pt1 | contig 16942 bp, 14 predicted proteins | sample III_Fen_N3_4_FD_198795 | JGI IMG/M metagenome (GOLD analysis project Ga0302299, IMG submission 198795) | Peat permafrost microbial communities from Stordalen Mire near Abisko, Sweden - III_Fen_N3_4 | ecosystem: Environmental > Terrestrial > Soil > Wetlands > Permafrost | place: Sweden: Abisko... | reverse complement strand
GAGTCGTCAGTCGCGCCCACCGCGGACGGCGAGGCGCTGAAGCTGCCCGGCGTGCACGTCGCTCACCCACTCCCAACCGGGCTTCGCCGAGGCGCCCACCCGCGGGTCGTCGACATCCCGGGCTTGGCGCACGGCGTTCACGTACGCCCGGTCCTGGTCGATCCGTGCTCGCACCTGATCGGCTGCGGCGACCGAACCGTGTCCGGGGACGACGACATCGACGTCGTCGGCGACGTCCTCGAGAAGCCGTAGCGCCGCGAGGTAGGCGTCGATCGGGTCCGCCGTGCCCTGCACGTCGAGCATCGGGATCAGGACGTCGGAGAGCATGTCGCCGGCCACGAGCACCCGGTGCTCCTCGATAAGGACGGCCGCGTGACCCGGGGCGTGCGCGTTGTGCTCGATGATCCGGACGTCTGTGCCGTCCCACGGGATCCGCACCGATCCGGCGGGGAGGCCGGTGATGTGGCCGAGCAGGTCCAGCGGCACCTGCTCGGGGATGCCGTGCCGTTGCGCATCGATCCCGTCCGACAGTCGATCGCGCACGGTGGCCGCGCACAGCGCCGTTCCGAGACGGGGCGGCGTCCCGAACCTGGGGTGCCAGAGCAGGTGATCCCAGTGCGGATGCGTCGAGAAGCCGGCCACGACGGTCTGGCCCGCATCGGACAGGTCGTTCGCGATGCAGTCCATCTCGTCGGCGTGCACGCCAGGGTCGATGAGCAGCACGCCGGCCCGGCCCTGCACGACCACGGCGTTGCTCTGGCAGAACTCGCTCTCGTGGATCAGCACATCGTCCGCGACCTGCGTCAGCACGCCTGGCTCCCTCCGCTCCGGTGAGCCACCGCCCGCTGCGACCGTAGCGCCACCGGTCGGACGACTCGACGACATTCCTCGCGGCTCGGGAGGCACGACTGACCCCACGCCCATGGCCACGCGCGGCGTCACGGTCCACGCCCGAGGCTGTGCCGTCACCGTAGGCTGTCGCGGGTGAACGACGTGCTGGACGAGGGTCCGTTCTTCCACGGTACGAAGGCCGACCTGCAGGTCGGTGAGCTCCTCACGGCGGGCAACCGGTCGAACTACCGGCCCGAGGTCGTGATGAACCACATCTACTTCACCGCGATGCGCGACGGTGCCGGGCTCGCCGCGGAGCTCGCGGCCGGCGACGCCGCTCCGCGCGTCTATGCCGTCGAGCCGACCGGGGAGTTCGAGAACGACCCGAACGTCACCGACAAGAAGTTCCCCGGCAACCCGACCCGCTCCTACCGCAGCAGGGAGCCGCTGCGGATCGTCGAAGAGGTGACCGACTGGACGCGGCTGACCCCCGAAGCGCTGCAGACCTGGCGCGACCGGCTGGCAGTACTGCTCGCGGACGAACGCGGCGAGATCATCAACTGACCTGCGACCACGACGGCTGAAGGCGTCGCAGCAAGGAGTTGGTAGCGAGAACGCGAGGCAGAGCGCGGGATTCCTCGCTACCGACTCGAGCGCGAGGTGGCTGCCGGCGCTACGACCGTGAGCTGCCGTCGAGGGCCGGCCGGTGCAGCACCGCCCAGGTGGGGGTGACCGCGATCCGGTCGCCGTCGACGCGGGCCTCGCCGTCGACGATGAGGCTCATGTCGTCGCCGCTGGCTCCGGGGAAGATCATCGTCACGCCCGGTCGGGCGACGGCGTTCGCGGCGGTCCCCCGCCCGACGGCGGCGACCAGCGAGCCGTCGACCAGCTGCGTGGGGACGGCGAGGCTCTGCGCGCGCCCGTCGTCCCGCACCGTCACCAGGTAGCCCCAGGGATGCCGGGCCAGATGGACGGCGAGCTCGTCCAGCGGAACCGCGATGCTCATGCCGGGAGCCTACGACGCGCCTCAGCGGGGTTTCGCAGGCTCGCTCCACCGTCACCGTCACCGGCAGCGGCGCTGCCCTCCGGTGATTCGGGTGGTGCAGGCGCGGCCGACGCGCACGACCGGTCCCGGGCGGTAGTTTGAGCGCTCCGATCTCCCAGGGGGCATGGTGCCGCGGATCCTCGACTACAACGGCCGCGAGGCCTTCCGTTCCATGACGGTCGCCGACATCGTGGCGCTCAAGGCCCACCGGCGGCAGGTGGCGCAGGTGACTGCGTCGACCGGGGCGGATGCAGCGGCCGCGGAGGCGGCCGGCATCGAGATGGTCGTCTGCATGTCCGACTCCGTGGCGGCCGTGCGTGCCGGTTCGGGTCGACTGTTCGTGACCGCCGCGATCGACTTCACGGGTGCCGTCACGAGCGACGACCTGCTGAGGGTCGCGTTCACGGCGCTCGCGGACGGTGCCGACGCGGTGATCACCGCCCGAGGGCTCGACGGCGTCCGACGTCTGGCGGCCGAGGACATCCCCGTCATGGGCCACCTCGGCTTCGTGCCCAAGAAGTCCACGCTCTACGGAGGGGTGCGAGCCGTGGGCCGGACGGCGCCGGAGGCGCTCGAGCTATGGCGCAAGTTCCAGCGCCTCGAGGAGGCCGGCGCCTTCGCGGTGGAGTGCGAGCTCATTCCCGCCGAGGTGATGCGTGAGATCCACCAGCGCACCGGCCTCGCCACGATCTCGCTGGGGTCGGGACCGCACGCTGACGTGATGTTCCTGTTCACCAACGACATCTGCGGCGAGAGCGAGCGGCTCCCGCGCCACGCCCGCGCCTACGCCGATCTCGCGAGCCTGCACCGTCAGGTCGAGGCCGAGCGCGTTCGCGCCCTGACCGCGTTCCGCGCGGACGTCGAAGCTGGACGCTTCCCGTCCGGCGGTGAGATCTCGGGCGTGGACGACGCAGAGCTCGCGGGCTTCGTCTCGGCGCTCGAGGGCGAAGGGCCTGAGCCCGTCGGCCCGTGACTCGTCGCACCCACGCCGTAGCACGGTGCATGACGATGGGATCCAGACCCCGCCGCGAAGCTGGGGTATCTGCCTCCGCTCGAACCCGGTCGGCTGGCTCGTGCCGGTGACGGTGACGATGCAGAGGATGGGGACGCGTCAGGGCCGGGTCACACCCGCGGCACGGGGTCGGTGAGGCGTCGTGAGCCGAGAATCGTCGCAGGCCACAGGCCCACGAGACGTGGAGCCGCCTATCGGAATCGAACCGATGACCTACGCATTACGAGTGCGTCGCTCTGACCGACTGAGCTAAGGCGGCGCGACCGCCGCGAGCGGCGGGCACGAGCAGGAAGAATACCCGACCTCGGGGGGTGCCCTCGAACGGGTGCCGGAGCCGGACCCTCCTGCTCAGGACTGCTTCGCGAGCACCTGGAAGCTGTCGCGCTTGTACCGGTTGAGGAACCGGTCGCAGCCCTCCGCGATGTTGGGGTCGAGCTTGTGGCAGATCGGGGCGCCCGCGCTGTTGTGCCCGAAGTAGAAGCCCGCGACCCACCAGTTGTTCATGTCGAGCACCATCGCCCGCACCGCGCCGGCCTGCACCAGCGTGTCGGCCATGGTCGCGGCCGACAGGCCGGGCGAGCCGATGTAGAGCAGCGACCCGTCGGCGCGCTGGCCGATGGCCGAGCGCCAGGCGTACGTCTCGCCCTTGGTCGTCGCGCCCCACGTGAAGCTGCCCGGGTCCTGCACGCGCGACTTGCCCTTGTCGACGATGAGGTCGAGGTTCTGCCGCACGACGGCGACGCTCGACGACATCGACACGTCGCGTCCCCACTTGCCGACCACCACGTGGCCGTCCTTGTAGACGACGGCGGTGGCGCGGCCCTGCACGAGCGGGGCCACCGAGGTGCCGTTGTAGTAGTAGCCGCCGCGCGAGTCCTCGATGCGGAAGCCGCCGTTGAAGTTGGCGAGCACCTGCGACCAGTACTGCTGCGGCAGCGCGCCCTGCGACGGCGACGGTCCGCCGGGCTCGAGGTAGCCGGGGACGTACATCATCTTCGTCAGCTTGGTGTCGATCCACATGACCGACGCGAGCACGGAGGTGTGCACGGAGTCGGGCCGCACGCGAGTGACGTAGATGGCGGGGACGCCGCTGACCTCGGTGCCGACCGGCTGCCACACGCCTTCCTTGGGCAGCGGGTTCGAGGCGGGGCTCACCAGGCGCGCGGGCGGGGTCAGGTGCGCGACGACGCGAGTCGCGCTCGGCGTCGACCCCGGCTTCGTCGTGCCCGACGGCTTGGTCGACGGCGTCGACGCGGTGGTCGGGTCCTCACCGGCGAACGTCGCGGCCTCGGTGGGCGTGCCGCCGACCGCGACGGTGCTCACGTGCGCGTAGTAGAAGTCCTCGGCCTTGGCCACGAGCGGGCCGAGGCCGTGGTCGCGGCCCCAGGTGGCCACGAGCACCTCGGTGGGCTCGCCCTGCGAGTCGCGCACGTACGGGATGAACGTGACGGCGAAGAAGGCCACGAACGCCACGGCGACGACCAGCACGCCCACGAGGACACGGCGCAGGACGTACCGGCGCTTGGAGTGACGGCGAGGCGAAGGGCGCGGCGAATCGCCTGCGTCCCCCGTGACGGTCGCGGTGTCCTGGTCTGTGGCCATGTCTCCTGCTCGCGGTTCCGGCCCCCAGGCTAAGGGTGACCCGGCCTCGGGATCGAACTCATCCCTCAAGGGAGGGTAAGAGGGTCGTCATGAGCGTCATCGGCACACGGTTCCGGCGGGCGGCGTCGCGCCGGTGACGAGGTAGCTGTCGACGGCCTGGTCGGTGCAGGCCGAGCCCTTGCCGTAGCCGGTGTGACCGTCACCCACCCGGGTGAGCAGCACGCCCTTCGACAGCTGCTTGGCCAGCGCCTGCGCCCACGGGTACGGCGTCGCCGGGTCGTAGGTCGTTCCCACCACGAGGATCGGCGGCGAGCCCGGCGCGTGGATCTCGTGCGGGTGGCCGGTGGCCGGCACGGGCCAGTAGCTGTAGAGCAGCGTCGACCAGGCCAACGAGGCACCGGCGATCGGCGCCTCCTTGCTCCACTGGTCGGCGAGCACCTTGATCTGCGCCTCGTCGGGGCGGTCGGGGTAATCGAGCCCCGAGATCGCGTAGTACGCCGAGTACAGGTTCGTCGTGTAGTGCCCCGCGTCGTTGCGTTGGTTGCGCTCGTCGAACATCTGCAGCAGCGTCGAACCGTCGCCGTCGAACGCGTCCTGCAGACCTGCGCGCAGGGCGTCCCAGTCGCCGTACGCTGGGAAGTAGAGGTAGCTGAAGATCGCGCCGAGCCCGAGCGCCTGGGTGAGCGGGCGCTCGGGATCTCCAGTGGTGAGCGGCTTCGCATCGAGCCCGTCGAGCCACGACTGCAGCTTGGTCAGGCCGGTCTGGACGCCGTCGGGCAGCGGGCAGTCGCTCTGCTTGTCGCAGTCCTCGACGAAGCGGGTGAGCGCGAGCTCCATGCCCTTGGCCTGGCCGTGCGTGAGCCCGACGTTGCCGATCGAGGGGTCCATCGCACCATCGAGCACCATGCGTGCGATGTGCGTGGGGAACAGGTCGGCGTACACCGCTCCGAGCATGGTGCCGTAGGAGAAGCCGAAGTACGTGAGCTTCTTGTCGCCGAGCGCCACGCGCAGGATGTCGAGGTCCTTCGCCGTCTCGACGGTGCTCGCGTGCTTGAGCACCTCGAGGTTGCTCCTCGACACGCAGCCCTGCGCGAACGTCTTGTCCCACGCGACGTACTGGCTCTCCTCCGCCGCGGTGTCGGGCGTGCCGTCGGCAGCGAGGTAGCCGTCCCACTGCTTGTCGGACAGGCAGGTGATCGGTGAAGAACGCTGGACGCCGCGAGGGTCGAAGCCGACCACGTCGTAGTGCGACCGGAGGGTGTCGGAGAACAGGGCGCGCGCCTGGCGGGCGAAGTCGACGCCCGACGAGCCCGGGCCGCCGGGGTCGGTGATCATCGAGCCGAGGCGGTCGCCGGAGGCGGGCAGCCTGAGCACGGCGAGCTTCATCGTGTCGCCCGCGGGCTTCGCGTAGTCGATCGGCACGGTGAGGTAGGCGCACCGGAACGACCCGCCGCACGCCGACCAGGCGAGGTGCTGACCGTAGTAGACCGCCAGGGCCGGGTCGGTGCCGCTGGTCGCACCGGGCGTCGCTCCCGGCGACGCGGGCACGCTTGCCGACGGCGTCGGCGTGGTGGCCGGCGTCGACTCGGTCACCGTGCCGAGGGTCTGGGACGAGCAGGCCGCCAGGACCGCCGCGACGGAGAGGGCCGCGGCGACCGCCAGGGGGCGGCGTGCGCGCAGGCGAGGGATCAACGAGGTCTCCGGTCGTGGCACGAACAGGCGTAGGGCGGCAGCACGAAGCCTGCCATCCAGGGGTGTGACGCCCCGAAGCCCGCCCGAGTTCCGGTCGTCCCGACCCCTGGCGCTCCGAGCAGCTGCCCTCGTGGTTGCTCAGGAGGGTCCCGGCGCAGCCACGAGGGCAGTCACTCGGCGACGGGACGGACGGTGTGTGGCGGGGGTCACGTGCGGGGGCGGGTGTCGTACGCCGCCCGCGCGGAGCAGACGTCGGCGCGGTCGCACACGCTGCGGCCGCCTCCGGCGTCGAGACGCACGACCACGGCGTCGCGCGGGATGTCGTGGGCCACGACGCGGCCGTCGCCGTCGGGCGTCTCGACCCGCTCGCCCACGGCCGGCGCCGTGGCGAGGAACTCGTCGTAGAGCGGGTGCTCGTACTTGAGGCAGCACATGAGCCGGCCGCAGGCGCCCGAGATCTTCATCGGGTTGGCGGGGAGGTCCTGGTCGCGCGCCATCCGCACCGTGACGGGCTCGAAGTCGACGAGGAACGTCGAGCAGCACGTGTCGCGCCCGCACGAGCCGATGCCGCCCTGTACGCGGGCGTCGTCGCGGGCACCGAGCTGGGTGAGAACCACCTTGCAGTCGAGCGCGTTGGCGACGGCGCGCACGAGGTCGCGGAAGTCGACGCGCCCGGGTGCGGTGAAGTAGATGGTGGCCGTGGGCCGGCCGCTCTCGTGGCCGACGTCGTGCCAGTCGACGCCGCTCACCTTCATGGGCAGCCGCTGCTCGCGGATGAGCCGCTGCGCCGTCACCTGGATGCGCGCGCGCTGCGTGCGGTTGGCGGCGTCCCTCGCGCGGTCGGCGTCGGTCGCGAGCCCCGCGCACCGGGCCAGCCCGCCGATCTCGTCGTCGACCTGCTCGGGGCCCCACACGACCTCGCACACCTCGGGCGAGGTCGACGTCGGGTAGAGCACGGAGTCGCCGACGCGCACGTCGAGGTCGCCGGCGTCGAGGTAGTAGAGCCGTCCCGAGCGGGTGAACGACACCGCGATCATGCGGGGCACGGCGTCACCGATCGGGGGTGGCGCGAGCCAGGATCGCGTCGACGAGGGCGTCGGGGTCCTGGTCGGGGATCCAGTGCCCGCGGCCGGGAAGGATCCGGAACTCGAACGGGCCCTGGCACCACTGCGAACAGGCGCGAGCGGCCGTGACGCCGATCGCGACGTCGTCGTCGCCCCACACGAACGTGGTGGGCACCTCGACGACGTCGATGTCCTTGAAGTGGTCGCCGTCCATCGCGGCGTACCAGCGCAGCGACGCCTCCATCGCGTCGTCGTCGGAGAAGAACTCGACGTAGGAGTCGACCTCGTGGTGCGGGACGGCGTCGCCGTAGACACCGCGCAGCGCCTTGGCGTCGTCGCGCAGCAGCACCTGCGCGGCCTTCCCGGGCGCCGAGCGGAACAGCACCATGTAGGCCGACTTCTTCATCTGCACGGGGTCGCTCTTGAGCGCGTTGTTGAACGCGCGCGGGTGCGGCACGCTCACGGCCGTGAGGCTGCGCACCAGCTGCGGGCGCTGCGCGGCGAGAGCCCAGCCGACCACCGCGCCCCAGTCGTGCCCCACCACGTGCGCGCTCTCCCAGCCGAGGGCGCCGATGACCGACGCGGCGTCCTCCACGAGGTGGGGCAGCTCGTACGCCGACACCTCGCGCGGGCGCGCCTTCGGCGAGTAGCCGCGCTGGTCGGGGGCCACGGCGTGGAACCCGGACGACGCGAGCGGCGCCATCACGCTGGCCCACGACTGCGAGGTCTGCGGCCAGCCGTGCAGGAGGAGCACCGGCTCGCCGTCGTCGGCCCCGGCCACGAGCGCGTCGAGCTCGAGGTCGCCCAGCGCGGGGTCGGTGACGTAGAGCTGCGCGTGCTCGAGCGGCATGCCCGCAGCCTAGGCGCACCCCGCAACCCCCGCCGACCACCCCGCTGGGTCCGCGTGCACCAGGCGTTGTCGGCGTCGTCGGAGCCGATCGACCCCGACAACGCCCGTTACATGCGTTGGCCGGGGCGGTTACCGTGGACGCGTGGGGTCTGGGAGCGACATGACGAGGCTCGCCGAGCGGGTGGCTGCGCTCGTCGAGCAGGGGCTCGACGTCGCCGAGGCCTACTCCACCGCCAAGGGCGCGGGTGCCAAGGCCAGCCGCGAGTATGCGAAGGCGATGGAGCGCCACGCCAGGGCGGTGCGCAAGCACCAGTCGCGAGTGCTCTCCCGGCGCCGCTCCGCCGTCACCCTCAGCGCCGTGTCGGGCGCCACCGCCGTGCTCGGCGTCCTCGACGTCGCCAGCGCCGACGCCGCTGTGCCGGGATCCCCGTGGATGTGGCTGTTCGGGTCGGCGCTCACGGCGGTGCTCGCCGTGCGCAACCGCTACGACGCCCAGCACGCCACGGCGCCCGAGCCGCCCGCCCTCGACGCTCGGGTGTCGGCGCAGGGCCTGCCCCGCGGCGCGATCGGCTGGTCGGAGGCCCAGGGCCTCGCCACCGTGCGCCGGCAGCTGGTGGGCATGGTGCCCGCGGTCACCGCGCTGCACCCCGACGCCGGCCGCGAGCTGAAGTCGGCCGACGACGAGGCCGCTCCCGCGCTCGCCGCCCAGGTGGCGCGCCTCGCGGTGCTCGACCAGGTGCGCCGCGAGCTGCCCGGCTCGGAGGCCTCGACCGCGGCCGCCGACGCCGCCGAGCTGGTGCGCGCACGCCTCGCCGAGGGGGTCGCCGTCTACGACCGGCTGCTGGCCGCGTCGTCGACCATGCTCGCCTCGCCCGACCTCGGCCGCTCGAGCGCCGACGTGCTCGGCCCGGCCGCCGACGCGCTCACGGCGTACGCCGCCGGGCTGCGCGCGGCCTCCGGCGACGTCGGCGGGCCGGCGTGACGCGGCGCTTCGACGGCGACGACCTGCCGGGCGCCGTGTTCGACAAGACCGACCTCAGCGGTGCGCGGTTCGTCGAGGCGGATCTCAGCGGCGCCCACATGCGCGGCGTCGTCCTCGACGGCGCGGTCATCGACGGCTCGATCGAGGGCCTCGTCGTCAACGGTGTCGACGTCGAGACGCTGATCGAGACCGAGCTCGACCGGCGCCACCCCGAGCGGCTGCTGCTGCGGTCGGCCGACCCCGACGAGCTGCGCGAGGCCTGGCGCCAGGTGGAGGCCACCTGGGCGGCCACCACCGACGAGGCGCTCGCCCGGCCCGAGGCCGACCTCCGGCTCCAGGTCGACGGCGAGTGGTCGTTCCTCGAGACGTTGCGCCATCTCGCGTTCGCGTCCGACTCGTGGATCGGCGCGGGCGTGCTGGGCAGGCTGTCGTTCGACCCGATCGAGATGGCGGGCTGGTGGCTCGACTCCGCTGGCGCCGGGCTCGACGTCGACGCCGACCCCGGTGTCGACGACGTGCTCCAGGTGCGCGCGTCGCGTCAGGCCATGGTGCGCGACTGGCTGGCCGGGGTGACCGTCGCCGAGCTCGAGCAGACGACCCAGCCCGACCCGTCGATGCTGTGGCCGCCGCAGCAGCCGCGCACCGCGCTGTCGCGCCTGCACGTCGTGCTCAACGAGGAGTGGTGGCACCACCGCTTCGTGCGCCGCGACATGGCGCAGTGGCCGTCGTCGGCCTGACCCGACGACGTCAGCGCCGCGAGCGGTGCACGAGGTAGGCCTCGCCCGGGTACACCGCGATGACATCGCCGTCCCGCACGACGTCGACGCGCGCCGGCCCGACGTTGGTGGCGAGGCCGTCGACGACCACGACGCCCGCGTCGTCGGGGATGGCCAGCACGTCGCAGTCGAGGCGCGTCGCCCAGCCCCACGCCTCGATCCGGCTGTCGGCGTCGTCGGTCCAGTGCGGCCGCACGATCGCGCGCCCGAGGAGGCACAGGCCGGTGGTGTCGGTGAGGCCGACGTCGTTGGGGTCGGCGAAGCGCGCCACGTCGATGTCGGCCCCGGCGAGCACGGCGCCCGCGCTGCCGCCGTAGTAGGCACCGCCGCGGAGCACGTGCGCGCGGACGAGGTCGACCCAGCCGGTGCTCCGCACGTGGTCGAGCAGCGCGTAGGTGTTGCCGCCACCGACCCACAGCAGGTCGACGCCGTCGAGGTCGTGCTCGCTGCGCTGGCCGAGGTCGCGCCACAGCGCGACCTCGACCTGCGCGAACCTTGCGGTCTCGCGCTGCAGCCAGCGGTGGGCAGCGTCGTACGACGACGGCTCGAGCGCGAACGGCCAGTAGGCGATGCGCATGCCGTCGTGGAGCATGCACTGCCAGAGGGCGGACTCGTCGTCGGCCGACCCGCCACCACCGAGGTGGATCCGCGCGACCGCGCCCGGCACGAACTCGTCGGGCTCCGGCTCCGCCTGCTCCCCGGGCCCGTCGTGCACGAGCCGCAGCGGCCGGCGCAGCGTCATGACGGACGCACGGTCATGACAGCGACGGTCCCCTACTGGCGACTGCGTCACCAGCGGGGGCCCAACCGCAGGAACGAGAGACACACACGGTCATGACAGCGACGGGTCCTTCAGGGCGATGGTGAGGGACTCCATCGCGAGCAGCGGGGAGACGTTGGCCTCGAGCAGGTGCCGCGTGCGCTCGAGCGCATCGATGCGCCGCAGCGTGGCCTCGGGCGTCGCCTCGGCGGCACAGCGCTCGAGCTGCGGGTGCATCTCGTCGTTGATCAGCGCGGACGCCGCGCCGAGCTGCAGCACGAGCACGTCGCGGTAGAACGCGATGAGGTCGACGATCGCGCGGTCGAGCTGGTCGCGCACCACGCGGCGCCGGCGCTTCTTCTGCCGCTCTTCCAGCGCCTTGAACGCACCCTTCGCGCGGCGCTCGACCGTGCCGATGCCGCGCCCCTCGGCGCCCTCGCCGTACGCCGCTCGCAAGGCGGCCATCTCGCGCTCGTCGAGCGGGTCGCAGATGGCGCTGGTGTCGTCGGTGACGGTGGCGACGAGGTCGGACGCGAGTGCGAGGCAGGAGCCGAGATCGCCGACCTGCGTGGGGATGCGCAGCACCTCCTGCCGGCGCATGCGCGCCGACTCGTCGGTGGCCAGCGCGCGGGCGCGGCCGATGTGCCCCTGGGCCGCGCGTGCGGCGAACGATGCCATCGGCGGATCGACGCCGAAGACGCGCACGAGCGCCTCGGCCACCTCGGCGGTGGACGGTGTGGCGAGCTGGAGGTGGCGGCAGCGCGAGCGGATGGTGGGCAGCACGTCCTCGGTGCTCGGCGCGCACAGGATCCACACCGTGCCCGGCGTGGGCTCCTCGATGCTCTTGAGCAGGGTGTTGGCGCTCTCGGCGTTGAGTCGGTCGGCGTCCTCGAGCACGAAGACGTGCCAGGGCGCGCGCGACGGCGACATCGCCGACCGGTGCACGAGCTCGCGGGTCTCGGCCACCGAGTAGGTGACCGACTCGGGCACCACGTGCTCGACGTCGACGTGCGCGGAGTGCTTCACCGCGGTGCACTCGGGGCAGTGCCCGCACCCCGCCTCGGGGCACACCAGCGCCGCGGCCAGCGCCAGCGCCGCAGTGCTGCGGCCCGACCCCGGCGGGCCGGTGATGAGCCACGCGTGCGTCATCGCCGACGACGGGAGCCCGGCGCGCGCGGCCGGGCCGTCGGCCGCCGCAGCGCGCAGCTGCGCGACGGCGTGGTCCTGCCCGATGAGGTCGGCGAAGACGTCGGTCACGCCGCACCCACTCGCCGGCTCATGCGGGGCCTCGCTGGGCGAGCAGCGCGTCGACGCGCGCGAGCACGGCGGCCGCGATGGCCTCCCGGTCGTCGTGCGCAGGCAGCACGAGGTAGCGGTCGGCGTCGCCCGCGGCGAGCGCGCGGAACGCCTGCACGACGGCGTGGTGGAACTCCTCGGGCTCCGCCTCGAGGCGGTCGGGCGCGGAGTCGATGCGCGCGAGGCCTGCGCCGGCGTCGACGTCGAGCAGCACGGTGAGGTCGGGCAGCAGGCCGCGCGTTGCCCAGAGGTTGATCTCGCCCACGACGTCCGGGCCGAGCGCACGGCCGACGCCCTGGTAGGCGATCGAGGAGTCGATGTAGCGGTCGGTGACGACGACGGCGCCGCGGTCGAGCGCGGGGCGGATCAGCCGGGCCACGTGCTCAGCGCGCGAAGCGGCGTAGAGCAGCGCCTCGGCCCGGTCGTCGAGACCGGCGAAGTCCGGCGTGAGGACGACGTGCCGGATGGCCTCCGCCGCCGGGGTGCCGCCGGGCTCGCGCGTGACGACGACCTCGAGGCCCCGCGCGGTGAGCGAATCGGCCAGCAGCCGCGCCTGCGTGGACTTGCCGGCCCCGTCACCGCCCTCGAACGCGAGGAACAGGCCCGTGGTCACGCCCACACCCTAGGACGCGAGGCCGACGGCCGGCCGCCCCGTCCCCGGTGCATGCGCACGACGGCGCCCTCCCGACGTACTGCACCAGCAGGACGCGCGCGCCCCACGTTCCTCGGTCAGGCCTTGGCTGCGGCCTTCTTGGCGGCGGCCTTCTTGGCGGGCGCCTTCTTCGCAGCCGTCTTCTTGGTGGCGGTCTTCTTCGCCGGGGCGCGCTTGGCGGCGGCCTTCTTCTTCGGCGCCGGGTCCTTCGCGCGGCGCTCGGCGAGCAGGTCGGCCGCGCGCTCGATGGAGATCGTGGCCGGGTCGTCGGCGCGGCGCAGCGACGCGTTGGTCTCGCCGTCGGTCACGTAGGGCCCGAAGCGACCCTCCTTGAGCTGCACCTCGCGGTTGGTCGACGGGTCGACGCCGACCACGATGCCTGGCTTCGGCGCGGCCTGGCCGCGACGCTGCTTGGGCTGCGCGAGCAGGGCCAGCGCCTCGTCGAGGGTCACCGTGAAGATGGCCTCCTCGCTCGGCAGCGAGCGGGAATCCTTGTCCTTGGTGATGTACGGGCCGTAGCGGCCGTTCTGCGCGGTGATCTCGACGCCGTCGGCCGGGTCGGCGCCGACCGAGCGCGGCAGCGACAGCAGACGCAGCGCCGTGTCGAGGTCGACGGTGTCGACGGCCATGTCGGCGAACAGCGACGACGTGCGCGGCTTGGCCGACTTCGGTGCGTCGTCCTCGAGCACCTCGGTGACGTAGGGCCCGTAGCGGCCGGTCTTCGCCACGATCGTGCGCCCGCTGTCGGGGTCGGTGCCGAGCTCGTGGTCGCCCGACGGGAGCGCGAGCAGCTCGGCGGCCTTCTCCGCGGTGAGCTCGTCGGGCGCGAGCTCGACGGGCACGTTGGCCCTCTCGTCGCCGCGCTCGACGTAGGCGCCGTAACGGCCCACGCGGAGGACGGCGTCGCTGTCGGCGATCGGGAACGTGGAGATCTCGCGCGCGTCGATCTCTCCGAGGTCGTTGACCAGCGTGTGCAGGCCCGCGAACTGCTCGGCGGTGTCGCCGCGGTAGAACCGGTCGAGCGCGACCACCCGGTCGAGCTCGCCGGATGCGACGTCGTCGAGCACCTCTTCGAGCTGCGCGGTGAAGTCGTAGTCGACGAGGCGCGTGAAGTGCTCCTCCATGAGTCGCACCACGGCGAACGCGAGGAACGACGGCACCAGCGCCGAGCCGCGCTTCACGACGTAGCCGCGGTCGACGATCGTGCCCATGATCGAGGCGTAGGTCGACGGGCGTCCGATCCCGCGCTCCTCGAGCGCCTTGACCAGGCTCGCCTCGGTGTAGCGCGGCGGCGGGTTGGTGGAGTGGCCCTCGGCCTCGAGACGCAGCGCGGTGAGCGAGTCGCCGACCTTGAGCGGCGGCAGCCGGCGCTCGGCGTCGCCGCCGTCGGTGTCGCGGTCGTCGTCGACCGACTCCTCGTACGCCGCGAGGAACCCGCGGAACGTGATGACGGTGCCGCTCACCGAGAACTCGGCGTCGCGACCGTCGGAGGCCACCGCGCCGAGGCGGATCGTGGCGGTCTGGCCGCGGGCGTCGGCCATCTGCGAGGCGACGGTGCGCTTCCAGATGAGGTCGTAGAGCGCGAAGTCGTCGCCGCGCAGCTCGCCGGCAACCTGAGCCGGCGTACGGAAGACGTCGCCGGCCGGACGCACGGCCTCGTGCGCCTCCTGCGCGTTCTTCACCTTGCGGTCGTAGCGGCGCGGCACCTCGCTCACGTGGTCGGCGCCGTAGAGCTCGGCGGCCTGCGAGCGGGCCGCGTTCATCGCCGACTCCGACAGCGTGGTGGAGTCGGTACGCATGTAGGTGATGAAGCCTCGCTCGTAGAGGCCCTGCGCCACTCGCATCGTGCGCTGAGCGCCCCAGCGCAGCTTGCGGGAGGCCTCCTGCTGGAGCGTGGAGGTCATGAACGGCGCCGCGGGCGAGCGGCGGTAGGGCTTGTCCTCGACCGAGCGGACCGTGAACGCCGCACCCTCGAGCGCGGCGGCCAGCGAGGCGGCCGACTCCTCGGTGAGGTGCGCGGCGTCGGTGCGGGTGAGGACGCCGAGGTCGCTGAAGTCCTTGCCGGTGGCGACGCGGGCGCCGTCGACGGCCACCAGCTTCGCGGTGAACGAGCCCGGGTCGAACAGGCCCTCGATGTCCCAGTAGGACGCCGAGCGGAACGCGATGCGCTCGCGCTCGCGGTCGACCACCAGGCGCGTGGCGACCGACTGCACACGGCCGGCGGACAGGCCCGTCATGATCTTCTTCCACAGGACCGGCGAGACCTCGTAGCCGTAGAGGCGGTCGAGGATGCGGCGGGTCTCCTGCGCGTCGACCAGGCTCTGGTCGAGGTCGCGCGTCTCGTCGACGGCACGGCGGATCGCGTCGCGGGTGATCTCGTGGAACACCATCCGCTTGACCGGGACGGTGGGCTTGAGCACCTCGAGCAGGTGCCACGCGATGGCCTCGCCCTCGCGGTCCTCGTCCGTCGCGAGGAGCAGGGTGTCGGACTCCGCGAGCTTCTTCTTCAGCTCGGCGACCTTGGTGCGCTTGTCGGCGTCGACGACGTAGAGAGCGGCGTAGCCGTGGTCGACGTCGACCCCGAGGCGCGACCAGGGCTCGCCCTTGTACTTCGCGGGGATGTCGGCGGCGCGCTTGGGCATGTCGCGGATGTGGCCCACGGACGCCTCGACGTCGTAGCCGGGCCCGAGGTAGCCCTGGATCGTCTTCGCCTTCGCGGGCGACTCGACGATCACGAGCGTGCGACCGCCCACGGGGGCGGTCGCATCGGTGGCCTTGGCCTTGGCGGGCACGCGTCTCCTTGCGTCGATCGAGCACGGGAGGCAGGGTCCCGTGGGCGCCCGTACCGTGCCGTCACGACACGACCGGACGGCCGGAGTGTCTCCACCTGCGGGTGGGTCCTGTCAAACGCAGCCCCGCCGCCCGGCGTGTCGCCCGACGGCCCGAGCACCTCATCACCGCAGGTCAGAGCCCCACAGTGATGCGAAACCACCCCCATCCCACTCCCTGAGACACCCCGGCACTTTTCGACCGCTGAGGTTGCACGACGCAGCTCAAGTGCACGTTCGTGACCGGAACGCGCGCGCCGAGCTCGGATGGCGCCGTCGGGGCGTCCGCGCAGTTGCGGACGCGACACGCGAGCTGAACTGCGTCTCGTGACCTAAGCGGGGGGATGGGGCAGGTGGAGGAGGTCGTCCTCGAGCATCGAGCGGACGGCCACGAGGGCGCCGGGGAGGACGTCGTCGGGGTCCAGGTCGTACGCCGTGGCCGCTGCGGCGACGGCCTGCTCGAGCGTCGTGGCGCCGTCGAGCACGCGGACGAGGTGGAGGGTCACCGAGTCGACGAGCGCGTCGGGGCGCCAGCCGTCGACGAGCCCGAGGTGCGGCGGGGCGGTCGCGAGCGCTCCGCGCTCGTCGGCCCTCTCCTCCTCGAGCACGCGCAGCCCCGGCGACCGCACCGGGCGCGCGTCGAGCAGCGCGAAGGCGTCGTACGACGCCCACGCCGCACGCGCACGCACGAGATCAGCCACCTCGTCGCCGCGGGGCGGACGCGGCGCGGCCGACACGTCCTCGACGCGGGGACCTTGCGCGCCGTACGTGCCCCCGCGGTGGAGCACGACCCACCCGAAGCCGATGCCCTCGGCGTCCATCGCGCGCAGCGCGTCGAGCCACTCGGCGTAGCGCTGCTCGTGCTCGTTGCGCGCCGCCTCGTCGGCGGCCAGTCCACCGGCGTCGCGCAGCCAGAGGCCGACATACTCCGCGGGGTCCTGCACCTCGCGCTGCGCCACCCACGCGTCGCAGCCGGTCGTGGCGACCCACGACGCGACCCGCTCGCGCCAGTCCTCGCCGCGCACGTGCAGCCAGTTCGCGAGCACGACCGCCGTGCCTCCGTCGGCGAGGTACGCCGGTGCCTGCTGCACGAGCAACCGGCCGAGGTCGTCGGCCGGCAGCCCGGCGTCGCGGTAGGTGTAGCGGTGCCCCGGCGAGATGACGAACGGCGGGTTGCTCACCACGAGGTCGAAGCGCTCGCCCCCGACCGGTTCGAACAGCGACCCCTCGCGCAGGTCCCACCGCTGCCCGGAGAGCGCGGCCGTGACGGCGGCCAGCCGAAGCGCCCGCCGGTTGCGGTCGGTGGCGACCACGCTGCCCGCGTGCCGGCCGAGGTGCAGGGCCTGGACGCCGCACCCTGTGCCGAGGTCGAGCGCACGCTCCACCTCGGTGCGCGGTGTGATGCGCGCGAGGGTGAGCGACGCGCCGCCCACGCCGAGCACGTGGTCGGCCGCGACCTCGTCGACCTCGCGCCCCGCGGAGTCAGGGCCGTGGTCGGACACGACGTACCAGTCGGTGTCGCTCTCGCCGTAGGGCCGCACGTCGACCACGG
>Ga0302299_10000950_pt1 | contig 16945 bp, 17 predicted proteins | sample III_Fen_N3_4_FD_198795 | JGI IMG/M metagenome (GOLD analysis project Ga0302299, IMG submission 198795) | Peat permafrost microbial communities from Stordalen Mire near Abisko, Sweden - III_Fen_N3_4 | ecosystem: Environmental > Terrestrial > Soil > Wetlands > Permafrost | place: Sweden: Abisko... | reverse complement strand
CCAGATCGACTTCCCAAGCTGAGAACGCGAGTTCGATTCTCGTCACCCGCTCCACCACGAGGGCCCAGGTCAGCCGAGGTTTCCGGCGCCTGGGCCCTCGCCGTTTGTCGGGGCTACCAGGCGGTGGCCTCGATGGCGGCGAGGTCGTCGAGGACCGGGGCGAACGTCGACTCGAGCCAGCCTGCGGGGTCGGGGCCGACCGCTCCGGTGACGAGCGTCGACACGCCCGCGGCGGCGAAGGCCTCGGCGTTGCGCACGAGGTCGGCCGAGGTGGTGTCGGGCGGGAAGTCGCGGAACATGGCGGTGACCTCGATCTCGCTCGGGTCGCGGCCCACTGCCTCGCAGTGGCCGCGCAGCACCTCGAGCTTGTGCGTCACCTCGGGAGGATCACCGAAGAAGTTGCAGGCGTCGGCGTACTGCGCCACGAGCCGAAGCGTCTTCCGCTCGCCACCGCCGCCGATCAGGATCCGCGGCCGCGGCGAGCTCACCGGCTGGGGCCGGCAGAGCGTGGCGGCGAGCTGGTAGTGCTTGCCGTCGAAGGGGCCGTCGTCGTCGCTCCACATCTGGACGCAGATCTGCAGCGCCTCCTCGAGCCGCTCGAACCGCTCGGCCGTGGGGGGAAACGGCACCCCCAGCCCGTCGTGCTCGCGCTCGTACCAGGCCGCGCCGATGCCGAGCTCGGCGCGGCCGCCCGACACCACGTCGAGCGTGGTCACCACCTTCGCCAGCAGCCCCGGTGGCCGGTAGGTCACGCCGGTCACGAGCAGCCGCAGCCGCAGCCGCTCGGTGCGACCCGCGACGAAGCCGAGCGCGGTGTACCCCTCGAGCATGGGGTCCTCCGCCGGCGCCATCCAGTCCATCTGGAAGTAGTGGTCCATGAACGACAACGTGCGGACGCCGAGGGCCTCGGCGCGCTGCGCGAGGTCGGTGATGCCCGGGCCGATGCCGGCAGGCGAGCCGGCCCAGTCGAAGCGTGAGACGTGGAGGTCGAGGTGCATGGGTCCGTTCTACCCGCCGCCCTCGCCGATTGCCCGCTGCGGCCCATCGCCGGAGTCGAGATCGTGCCGTCGCGCGCGGAATTCGACCCGGCGCTCAGGCCTTGTCGGGCTCGGCGACCTCGGTGTAGGGCGCCCCCTGGGCGGCGCCGGACCCGGCTCTGCCGCCGCCTTGTCCCCGCAGGACGAACCCGCACACCACCGCCAGCGCCGCGCCGGCGAAGGGCCCGGCGACGTAGACCCAGTAGCTCGTCCAGTCGCGACCGACGAGGTCGGGGCCGAAGGTGCGGACCGGGTTCATCGACGCGCCCGAGATGGGACTGCCCCAGAGGCCGGCGAGCGCGATGTAGCCACCCACCCCGAACGCACCGATGACGCCGATGTTCTGGGCGCCCGACGCAGTGCCGAGGATCACGCTCACCAGGCCCAGTGCGAGGATGAAGTCCATCCAGAAGGCGGACCCGGCCGAGTAGCAGGCCGCCGGGTAGTTCGAGCCGAACGTGGCCGACACGTTGATGACCTCGCGCAGGAAGAGCGCCGCGAGCGTCGCCCCGACGAGCTGCACCACGACGTCGCCCGGCACACGCCGCCACGGGAAGTCACCTCGCGCCGCGAACGCCAGGCTCACCGCGGGGTTGAGGTGGGCGCCCGAGACCTTCCCCATGAACAAGATGATCGCCATCACCATCAGCCCCGGAGCGGTGACCGCCGCGGAACGGGTGATGGTGTTGGGGAACGCCTGGTCCATCATCCCGCCGCCGGCCGGACGAGATCGTGCCTGGTGACGGGCATGATGCGGTGCCCGGCGCCGGCCGCTCCACGATCCCTTGACACGGCTCCGGATCGGCCGCAGCATGCCCGACGGGGACAGACCGGCTCGGGGCGAGGAGGACGCGGTGGCGAAGACGACATCGGACGAGGCTGCACCGCTGGTGCGGATCGAACACCCGAGCGTGGCCGAGCGCGCGGCTGCGGGGAAGGCGGCGCGTGCCCAGGTGCCGCGCACCAGCCACGGCGAGTGGTCCCCACAGCCGAACCGCCCCGAACCGCTGGCGCTGCTCGCCGCGCAGGAGGTCACGCGGGTGCCCGAGCTGGTGCCCATCCGCCACGGCCGCATGGCCGCGTCGCCGTTCGCGTTCTACCGGGGCGCGGCCAACATCCTCGCCGCCGACCTCGCGGCGGCACCGCGCACCCCGTTGCACGTGCAGCTCTGCGGCGACGCGCACCTGGTGAACTTCGGCGGCTTCGCGTCCCCCGAGCGCAACCTCGTGTTCGACGTGAACGACTTCGACGAGACCCTGCCCGGCCCCTTCGAGTGGGACGTGAAGCGCCTCGGGGCGAGCATCGAGATCGCGGCCCGAAGCCGTGGGATCGGCCGCAAGCGGCGCAGCAAGATCGTGCGCCACTCCATCCGCTCCTACCGCGAGGCCATGCGCACCTTCGCCGGCATGCAGAACCTCGATCTCTGGTACTCCCACCTCGACGCGGCCGACCTCTACGCCCGCTGGGGCCAGGACCTCGGCAAGAAGGCCCTCCGCAGCTTCCAGAAGACCGTCACCAAGGCCGAGTCGAAGGACCGGCTGAAGGCCGAGTCCAAGCTGACGGAGCTGGTCGACGGCGAACCGCGGTTCCGCAGCGACCCACCCTTGCTCGTCCCCGTCGAGGAGCTCTTCGGCGACACCGACCGGCACCGGATCGAGGACCAGATCCGGGCGTCCCTGCGCTCCTACCGGCACACCCTGCAACCCGACCGGCGCCACCTGCTCGAGAGCTACCGGTACGTGCAGCTGGCCCGGAAGGTGGTCGGCGTGGGCAGCGTCGGAACCCGCTGCTGGGTGGTGCTGCTGGTCGGCCTCGACAACAACGACCCGCTGTTCCTGCAGGTGAAGGAAGCGGAGGCATCGGTGCTCGAGCCGCACCTGGGCCGCAGCGGCTGGGCCAACCACGGCCAGCGCGTGGTCGAGGGCCAGCGGCTCATGCAGGCGACCAGCGACATCTTCCTCGGCTGGGAGCAGATGACCGGGTCCGACGGGCGGCGCCACGACTACTACATGCGCCAGCTCTGGGACTGGAAGGCGTCGGCCGACGTCGACACCATGGGGCCCGACCTGCTGAAGGTCTACGGCGAGATCTGCGGGTGGACGCTGGCCCGGGGCCACGCCCGCTCCGGCGATCGCGTCGGCATCGCCTCGTACCTGGGCTCGTCCGACAGCTTCGACCGCGCCATCGCCCGCTTCAGCGCGCTGTACGCCGAGCAGAACGACCTCGATCACGCACAGCTGACCCGGGCCATCGGCGACGGCACCATCTCGGCGGCGCCGGGGGTCTGACGCCACGCGACGGTCCCCGCCCGGCGCGTGGCGGACGCCTCATCCTGGGCCCGTGAGGTCGAAGCGCAGCACCAGGCGGTCGCCGACCGGCTGGTAGCCGAGCCGCCGGTAGAGCGCGTTGGAGGTGGCGTTGGTGAGGTCGGTGAAGAGCACGACCGCGCGGGCACCCTCGTCGAGCGCGGCCTGCGTGACGGCCGCGGTGACGGCGGCGCCCCAGCCCCGGCGCCGGTGGGGCGCGGGCGTGAACACCGGGCCCACCCGCACGATGCCTGCCGCGGGGCGGTTCCGGGCCGCCAGGGCCACCGGTCCGCCCGAGGCGTCCTCCCACAGGGTCATCCCGCCGTGGTCGAGGCGGTCCGCGACCACGGCGGGCGGATCGGCGACGACGCCCGCCTCGCGGCCGAAGTCCCCGATCCAGCGGACCAGCAGGTCGGCGTCGGCGGCAGTCGCGACGCGCGCCCGGCCGGACGGCGCGGCGTCGAGGTGCACACCTCCCTCGAGGACGTGGAGGCGCTCGGCATGGCGGAGCAGGACCGCGCCCCCCGTCTCGGCCATCCAGACGGCCGCCACCTGCGCCGCGGTGCTCGTGGGCCCGTTCACGCCGACGGGGTGCGTGGCCAGCTCGCCGAGCTCGTGCACGAGGGGGCGCACCGCCACGTCGGGCACCACGCCCAGCACCAGCTCGTGGGGCGCCGAGTGCGACACCGCGCCCGTGACCTCACCCGACGGGTCGGTCCACCAACCGAACACCTCGACGGCCGTGCCACCACGCCGCGCCCGGGCGTTCTCGATGATGGTGAGCGACAGGGTCTGCTCGGCGGGCGAGGCCGCGAGGAGGGGCCCGACCGCTGCCGCGTAGGCCTCGACGTCGTCGGTGAACCGCCAGCTCATCGACCCACGATGGTGGACGTGGCCGCCGACGTCGAGCGAGTTCTCCGCGGGCCCGGCCCGCTCGGCTCTGCCACACTCACGGTCGTGCGCGACGCGGTCCCCCCGGGTGAGGTCGTGATCCTCAACGGCGCCACGAGCGCCGGCAAGACCACCCTTGCCGTCGCGCTGCAGGCGCAGCTGGCCGCAGACGGCGAGTGCTGGCTCGTCTGGGGCATCGACGACTTCCTCGGGAAGCTGCCCGTGGCGTGGCTCGCGTACGGCGACGAAGGCGTGCACGCCGACGACGGCGTCCGGTTCGACCGGGTCGACGGGGGCATCGCGTTCCGCACCGGGCCGGTCGGCGACCGCCTCCTCGCCTCGTACCGCGGGACGATCGCCGCCATGGCCCGCAACGGCCTGAACCTGATCGTCGACGAGGTGGTGCTCGACGAGGCCGCGTGGCTCGACTGGGTGCAGTGCCTCGAGGCGCTGCCCGTGCTCTGGGTGCGGGTCGACTGCCCCGTCGAGGTCCTCGAGGCCCGCGAGCAGGAGCGCGGCGACCGGCTGCCCGGCCTGGCGCGGTCGCAGGTCGCCACGGTGCACCGGCACCCGGCCTACGACCTCGTGGTCGACACCGCCACCACCGACGCCACCGGATGCGCCGCCCGGGTGGCGGCCGCGGTGCGCGCCCGCCGCTAGGGCTACCGCCGGTCTTCGCGGCCTGCACGCAGGGCCAGCGACGCCACGTTCCCGACGGCTTCACCCTGCCGGGGTGATGGTGGCGGCCGGGACCGGGCTTACCGTCGCGTCGACGACCTCCCACCACCGAAACGGGGCCTCTCATGCTGGCCATGTCCGCCTTCGGCGTCTTCGCCTACGGCTTCCTCGCCCTCATCATCTGGATCGCGATCGCGTTCTGGCCCGCCCGGGTCGCCGGACGCAAGGGCCACAGCTTCATCGGCTACTTCATCCTGAGCCTCTTCTTCTTCCCCCTGGCCCTGATCCTGGCCTACGTGGTGAAGGACAAGCGGGCGCTCGTGTAGGTCGCGGAGTGCTCCCCGGCGATGTCGCTCGACGAACGACTTCGGCCCGGGGCACGTCGAGCCCGTCTCGTGGGGATCTTCCTGAAGCGCTCGCCGACCTGACCGCGGCTCAGGCGGCGCGCGCGACGGCGTCGGCCGCCTCGGCGTCGGCTGCGATCCCGGCGAGCATCCCCGGGAAGATGAAGCGGTGGAACGGCGCCACCGCCAGCCAGTAGAGGCGGCCGAACAGCCCGCGAGGACGGTATTCGGCGGTCTGGGTGATCCGCGTGCCCGTACCGTCGGGCGCCAGCTCCCAGGTGAGCCAGGCCTCGCCCGGCAGGCGCATCTCGGCGTGGAGGCGCACCAGGCGTGAGGGGATGATCGCCTCGACGCGCCAGAAGTCGAGGTGGTCGCCGACGGCGAGCAGGTGCGGGTCGCGCCGACCGCGGCGCAGCCCGGGACCACCGACCAGCTGGTCGATGAGTCCGCGCAGCTCCCACAGGCGCTCGCCCGCATACCAGCCCCGCGTGCCGCCGATCGAGGTCACGGTCGCGAACACCCGGGCGGGGGGCGCAGGCGTCGCGACCGTCCGCACATCGGTGAGATCGGTGCCACCCGACCAGTCCGGGTCGGTCGGCGCGGGCGCGAAGTGGACCAGGTCGGCGTCGACGAACGAGGTGGGCACGGTGCCGTTGCGCGTCGCCGCCAGGGCCCGCTCGATGGCCTCCCGCAGCCCGATGGGGCGATGGGAGAACGCCTCGGCGGCGCGCCCGTCGGTGACGACGACTTCGTTGACCAGGCTCTCCACCAGCTCACGCGCCAGAGGAACCGGCACCGGGGTGACCAGCCCGACCCAGTGCGCCGACAGCCCGGGCGTGAGCAGCGGGACCTTCACGAGGCGCCGCGCCGGGAGCCCCGCCAGCTCGGCGTAGAGCTCCATCATCTCGGCGTAGGAGACCACGTCGGGGCCGCCCACCTCGTAGGTGCCGGCGGCGAGCTGCTCGTCGGTGATGGCGGCCGTGAGCAGCGCGATGACGTCGGAGATGGCGATGGGCTGGCTCCGGGTCGTGACCCACCGGGGGGTCACCATGACGGGGAGCACCTCGACCAGGTAGCGCAGCATCTCGAAGCTGGCCGACCCCGACCCGATCACCACGCTCGCCCGCAGCTCGACCACCTCCACCCCTTCCGAGGCGAGCGCCTCCCCCACGGCGTGGCGGCTGCGGAGGTGGGCGCTCAGCCGGTCGGTGTCGGCGCCCAGCCCGCCCAGGTACACGATCCGTCGCACCCCCGCCTCGGCGGCCCGGCGGGCGAAGTTGCGGGCGTCGCGCAGCTCGGTGGTGGCCCAATCGGGACCCTGGCCGATGGAGTGGACCAGGTAGACCGCCACGTCGATGCCGTCGAGGGCCTCGGCGAGGTCGCCGCCCACCGATCCCCGCACCACGTCGACCGCGTCGCGCCACGGTGCGTCGTCGAGCTTGGCGGGCGTGCGGGCCAGGCAGCGGACCCGGCAGCCCGCGTCGAGCAGCGCCGGCACGAGCCGGCCTCCGACGTAGCCCGAGGCGCCGGTGACCAGGACCGCCGGGGACCCGGGCGCGGACGGGCGCTCGGAGACCGGCGATCCCGGTTCGGTCACTCCGTGCCGCCGTCGGGGATGAGCAGCGCCTGGTCGGACTCGGCGGGCACCAGGAACAGGTGCACCCCTGCGGCGATGGCGCCGCCGATCAGCGGGGCGACGATGAACAGCCACAGCTGGCGGATGGCCGTGCCGCCGACGATGACGGCCGGGCCGAAGCTGCGGGCCGGGTTCACCGAGGTGCCGGTGATCGGGATGCCGATGAGGTGGACGATGGTGAGCGCGAGGCCGATGGCCATGCCCGCCATGTTCGAGTTGCCGATGCGGCTCGTGACGGTGAGCACCACCAGCACGAAGAGGAACGTGAGGATCACCTCGGCGGCGAACGCGCCGCCCACCCGCATGCCGATCATCGACGCCTTGCCCCAGCCGTTGGTGCCCAGCCCCGTGTTGGCCTTGGTGTACTGCGGGGTGTCACGGAACACGGCGTAGAGGGCGCCCGCGCCCAGCAGGGCCCCGACGAACTGCGCGACCCAGAACCCGAGCGCCTCGGTGAAGCTCATGCGCTTGCTCACGAGGAAGCCCATGGTGACGGCCGGGTTGATGTGGCAGCCCGACACCGGGCCGAGCGTGTAGGCGAGCGCCAGCAGCACCAGGCCGAACGCCAGCGCAGTGGCGACGACGCCCGCGGCCACGCTCGTGCCCGCGGATCCGCCGATGAACTTGAGGTTTCCCCAGCTCCCGAAGCTGAGCGTGGCGACACCGACGGCGAAGAACACCAGCACCGCGGTGCCCATGGCTTCCGAGAAGAGCTTGCGCATGTCCACGGGGAGACCTCCTGGAGGGGGGAACTACACGACGACCACCAGCGTCGCACACCCTGACCTGCGCACGGCGGTTCCACACGCGGCACAGTCGCGGCATGACCATCCACTTCCAGAGGGCCCGCACGACGCTCGGCGTCCGCGATGTGGCCGCATCGATCGACTTCTACGGCCGCACCATCGGCTTCGAGGTCCTGGTCACCATGGGCGAACCGCCCGACTTCGCGCTGCTCGGCGCCGACGGCGCCGGCCTCGGCCTGGTCGCGACGGCGCAGCCCGCGGTGGCCGACTTCGCCTGCTGCTACGTCGACGTGGAGGGCGTCGAGGAGCTGCACCGGCGCTGCGTCGAGGCCGGGGCCACCATCACCTCGCCGCTCACCCGCCAGCCGTGGGGCAACCACGACTTCGTCGTCGCCGACCCCGACGGCCACCAGCTGGCGTTCGGCGAGGTGCCCGTGCCCGGACCCGACGCGTCGGGGCTGGCGGACCCGGGCTCGACTCAGTCCTGACGCCACCATGGCGCGGGCGACGGGATGCGCTCGAGCGGCGAGGCGACCGTGCCGAAGCGTCCGTCGTCGGCGTTCCAGCTGCGGGCGGCCTCGGCCAGCTCCACGCGGCTGCGACCCACGAAGTTCCAGAACATCGTCACCGGTTCCGGGAACGGCACCCCACCGATGAGCAGCAGGCGGGCCGGGCCCGACGCGGCCAGCCCCACCTCGTCGGACCCGGGGTCGAGGTGGCCGAGCTGACCCGGCACCAGCTCCTCGCCCTCGACCGTCACCGCGCCCTCGAGGACCACCAACCCGTGCTCGAACCCCGCCTGCAACGGCACGGCGGTGGTGCCAGCGTGCAGCCGGATCTCGGCGCCGACGAGCTCGGAGTCGCGCCGCGCGCTCGACACCACGCCGCCCAGGTCGCCGACCAGCACGTTGGCCGAACCGGTGCCGAGGTCGACGGTGGGAAGCGAGGCGTGGTGCTCGAAGGCCGGCGCGCCGTGGCGCGTCGCCTCCGGCTGGGCCACCCACAGCTGGATGCCGTGGAGGTCGCCGCGGAACGAGCCGGTGGCCTCCTCGGCGTGGGAGATGCCCGCCCCTGCGGTCATGAGGTTGAGCTCACCGGGCCGGATCAGCTGCTCGGACCCGAGGCTGTCGCGGTGCAGCAGCTCGCCCGACACCAACCAGGTGACCGTGTGCAGGCCCAGGTGCGGGTGGGGGCCGACGTTGACGCCCCCGTGCCCGCTGACCGCGGTGGGCCCGAAGTGGTCGGCGAAGCACCAGGCGCCGACGGTGCGTCGCCGGTGCTGGGGCAGGGCCCGTCGGACCTGCTGCCCGCCGACCTCCGCTGCCCGGCTCGACGAGACCTCCATGCGCTGCGGCTACGACCGTTGGCAGTCGTGGCTGGTGGCGCCGGGACGGGCAGCCAGCTCGACGCGACCGGGCTGGTCGACGTGCACCGTGGTCCAGCCCGCAGCGTCGGGGCGGACGCACGCGTAGCCCTCGGTGACGTGCCACACGTCGGTGTACCGCACCCGCACCGTCACCGTGCCGGGCCGGCTGATGGCCAGCACCAGCCGGTCGGGGCCCGGCATCGTGAGGCGAGCGGGCCCGGTGACCAGGCCGGGTGACCCCACGACGCGCCACAGCCGCCAGTGCCGGTTCGACCACACCAGGTGCAGGTAGGGCAGGCCCGAGCGGATGAGGGCGGCCTCCTGGACCGACGAGAAGTCGAGCGGGACGTCGGGGAGCGCCACCCAGGAGATGCCGTTGGCGTCGAGCCACGTCTTGTAGGCCGCGGCCGTGAGCGGCCGGTGCGAGTAGAAGAGCGCGTTGTCGGCCTGGTCGAGCTGCCGCTCCCAGCCCCGCGCCAGGGAGACGTGCGGCGCCACGTAGGCGGCCTCCCAGTGCTGGTTGGTGAACGGGATCTCCACCCGGGTGGGGCCGGGCTGCCGGGCAAGCGTGTTCGTGAGCGGGGTGAAGTAGGCGGCGTTGCGTGACGGGTCGCCCTGCGCCCCCACGAGCGCGCCCACGGCGGGCGCCCACTGCCAGATCACGAGCAACCCGACGGCGACGCCGGCCACCTTGCGCCGGTCGGCTCGCACCGTGGCCAGGGCGAGCGGGGCGGCGACACACGCGGCGAGCCGCGTGAGGTTCCCACCGAGCGGGTTCGGCACGACGAAGGTGGCGAGCGAGCCGGCGGCGTAGAGCACGCAGCCCCAGCGCAGCGCCCGCTCGCGGGCGGGGAAGAGCAGCAGCCCGACGGCGCAGCACGCCAGCACCACCGCGAGCTGCTCGACGGGGAACGGGTCCTGCCCGAACTCACGGAACAGGATCGATGACACCACCATGGGCGCCACGGCCGCGGCGACCGCCGCGCCGCGCCACACGCGGTCGGTGTCGTCGCTCAGCATCCACGCGACCAGGGCCAGCACCAGGAACACGCCCGCCACGGGGCTGAACAGGGAGCAGGCCAGCGCCAGCACCACGGTGAGCAGCGGATGGCGGCGCATGGCGGCGAGCAGCGCGAGCAGTCCCACGGCCTCGCCCAGCAGGAAGGTGACCTGGCCGATGATGATGGGTGCCGCGGTGTTGACCGCGAAGAGCACCGACGCCCACCGCACCGCCGTCGTGCCGCGCACCGAGGCCCGCTCGACGAGCAGCCGGTCGAACGCCCAGGCGGAGATGGTGGCTGCGCCCAGGGCGGCGAGCGGCAGGCCCACCACCGCCGTGAGGGCGGGCGCCAGCACGCTGTAGGTCAGCCAGTAGTGCCCGGCGTACCACCAGCCGTCCCACACGATGAAGCCGAACGACCGGAACATGGTCTGGCGGTAGACCTGCGCCGGGAGGTCGCCACCGTGCCAGCCGTTGAACACCACGAAGGCCGCGATGGCACCACCGAGCAACGCGATGCCCAACGAACTGAGCGTCGTGCTCGGCGAAACTCCGAGGTCCGCGACGGTCGCCCCTCCGCCGCGGTCGGTCGTGTGCATACGGCCGCCCACGACGTCCCACGCTAGCGGGCGGAGCCCGCGGCTCCCCTGTCCATTGCCACCACGCAACGTGGTCGCCCGCTGCGGAGCGCCGGGGATCGGCAAGGGTCGGGTCGGCTCCGGAACCTGCGGGCCCTCGCCGACGACTACCTCACCGTGCAGTGCGAGCCGTTCCAGGAGGCCCTCTCGGCGTTCGCCGACGGTGAGCTGGACCCTGGCGCGACCCGTGCCGTGCGCGACCACCTCGACCGGTGTCCCGACTGCCGCCGGCGCCTGCAGCAGATCGACGCGCTCGGCCGCCGGGTCCGGGTGCGGGCGGCCGAGCCCGTCCCCGACCTCACGTCCGCGGTGCTGGCCGCCGCGGCCGACCACGCGCCCCGCCGTTCCCGGGACCGCCGGGGACAGGGGCAGCGGGTCGGGGGGCGGCTGCGCCTCGCACCCGTGGCGGTGTTCCTGCTCGTCGTGGGCCTCGGGATCGGCGTCGGGCAACTCGAGAGCCGGGTGAGCCACGCGGTGCCCCGTGCCACCGGCCGTGCCCTCGACGCAGCTTCGTGCGCGGGCGTGGTGCCTCACGGGCAGGCCCCGCCCATCGCCTGCCGGCCCGCGGCTGCCGCACCGATGGCCCAGGTCGCGCTGCGGAGGCACGCGCTCTCGCACCCATCGCTGATCGTGCCGGCCGGCACCACCGTCGAGTGGGTCAACGCCGACCCCGACGCGCACCACCTGGTGCGCCGCGTCGCGGGCGGCGAGACCTCCACCCCGCTCGGCCCCGGCGAGCACGACGCCGTCACCTACGACATCCCGGGGACCTACCCCTACTACTGCGCCATCCACCCGCACATGCGGGGCGTCGTCACCGTCATGCGATGACCGGGCCGGTGAGTTGGCGCCGGGCGCCGCGACGGTGGACCATGGACGGCATCCCATGACCGCCGCCGAACCTGCCCCGACCCGGGTCGACCCCGCGCCCGACGCCGCCGCGGCCCCCACCGGCCCGCCGAGCCGCCGTCAGGTGACCGACCGGCAGAAGGTGCTCATCGCGGTCGTGACCCTGGTGAGCGTCATCGTGCTCAGCACCCTGGTGTTCGTGCTCAACTCCTCGTACTTCAAGCCCGAGCCGGGCACCCAGGCCGCGAACGAGGTCGCTGCGGCCAACCACCCCTCCATCGACCAGCCCTACAGCGGCCACACCCCCACCAGCCCGGGCGACCGGGGCGGTTGGGAGCAGCTGGCGACGCTCGGCCTCATCGTCGTGGCCCTCGGCGGGGGCACCACGGCCGTGGTGCTGTCGGGGCGCAAGGCCCGCCGGGAGAACGCCGCGCGCCGAGGCTGAGCGCCGAGGTGGTCGCGGCGTCGCCGCCCGCGCCCCTCAGACGCTGATGCCCGCGTCGCGCAGCACCGACCCGACGGTGCGGCGCACCGACGCGGTTGCCCGGCTCACCGGGTAGTGGTGCTCGAAGCGGAGGAAGTCCCAGGTCTGGAACGAGGTCGCCGCGTCGATGGCGTCGACCACCTCACGGGCCTGGGCCTTGGGGAGCGTCGCGAGCTCCACCTGGAAGAGCGTCTCGACCTGCTGGCGCAAGCCCTGGAGCAGGTTGGCCATGACGGGCACGACCGCGGGGTGGTTGTCGAACCGTCGCACCCACGTGCGACGCACGGGCGCGACCGCCTCGAACAGCTTGCGCCGTTGTGCGACCAGGGCGGTCACGCGGTCGGCCACGCTCCCGGTGGCACGCGGGGGCCGGTAGAGGTGCGCGGTGCGCTCGGCCTGACGCTGGATCCCGGCGAGGAAGAGGCTGTCGAGGTCGTCGAAGTAGCGGAAGACCGACCGGAGCGACACCCCGGCGCGTTCGGCCACCTCGGCTGCGGAGGGTGTGTGGTCGCCTTCGTCGAGGAGCGCGAGGATCGCGTCGACCACCGCGTCGCGGTTGCGCATGCCCCGCACCTTGCGCCCGTCGACGCCTTCGCCGGGCGCGCCGCCGGCGTCGTCCGCGTGGGCGGCCGGCTCCATCGAGATGAGGCCTTCCAGCGGCGGGACGTTCGGTCGGGGCATCGGCGCAAGCTACTGCACGATCCGCACGACGCCGCGGCTCGTTGCGGCCGACGATCCGCAGGTCAGCGGGTGACGAGGGTGGCCAGCGCCCAGAGCCCCACGACCGTGCCGAGCACGATGAAGGCGATGCTGCGGCCGCGGGGTGCGGCGGGCAGCTCGCGGCCGTCGCGGCGTGGGGGCGGGCGCATGAGGGCGGCCACGTTGCCCGCCACCATGGCCCCGCCGAGCGCCAGCACGAGCCAGACGAGCAGGTCGTTTCCGAACAATGCCTCTTGGGCGAGCAACACCGGCCACTCCACGCGATTCGACGGCTGGTCACCGAGGTGACGGCCGGGTCCCGCCAGCATCGCACGGCGGGTCGGGGCGACCCCAGCGGGGGCCGGCACCGCTCGCGGAAAATTAGGTCTCAAGGCCTACGTCCCGACCGCCGATGAGACAATGCCGGTGGTTATCGCCCCCACCGGCAGTCGGGTACGGGGTGGGGATCGAACCTCCCTCCATCAGCATCGCCACCAGACCTCTCGGGGACTGGAAGCCTGCCGGTCCTCACCCCACCCGACACCTCGCCGGCCTGCAGGCCGCGAGCGGCACGGGCCCGGGCCGCCGTGCCCGACTCACACCGGAGTGCGGGCGCGGCCAGACTGGGGCGACCATGCCCGACACCACCGCAGCCCCGCCGACCCCACCCCCGGAGCCCGAACCGGTCCCGTCACCCTCGACGGCACCCGTCGAGCCGGCCTCGAAGGCCGGCCGGGGCCTCATCGCCGCGTCGACCGTCGTCGCCTGGGTGGCGGTGGTCCTGTTCCTGGGCGCGCTGGCCTTCCTCGCCGTCCCCGTGAGCAACCCACCGGTCCAGCACTGCGGCGCCCCGGGGCTGTTCCTGCTCCACGGCACCCAGGACGCGGCGCTCCAGGACCCCCAGGGCAACCCGGTCCACGGGCTCGGCCAGAAGCAGCTGCAGCACGCCTACGACCACCGCTGCAGCGTGCGCGTGGCCGACCGCGCCACGCCCGCTGCGGTGCTCGGCGCGGGCTTCGTGGTGGCCGGGATGCTGGCCCTGGTGCTGGGGCTGGTGGGTCACCGCGCGGCACGCCGGGGCGACCTGCAGGCGTGGACGGATGCCCACGCCACGCCGTAGCCCTGGCTAGGTGGGCCGGACCACGAGCTCCGGGGTGCCCATGTAGAGGCTGCCGTAGCGCACCACATCGCCCGTGTGCGGGGCGTGGATGACGGTGCCGCCGCCCACGTAGAGGGCGACGTGGCCGCCACCCCAGTAGAAGACCATGTCGCCCGGCTGGATCTGCGAGAGCGGCACGACGGTGCCCTGGCCCTCGAGGGCGTAGGTGTCACGACCGATGCTGACGCCGGCCTGGGCGTAGGACCACACCACGAGGCCGGAGCAGTCGAAGGCGCTCGGCCCGGCGGCGCCCCACACGTAGGGGGCGCCGAGCTTGGACTCGGCTGCGGCGATGGCGACGCCGGCCGCCGACGACGGGGCCGAGACGGGACCGGTGGGCTGCGAGGGGTTGCCGGTGCTGCCCGTGGGCGTGGGGGTGGGCTGCGTCGGGGTCGGCGCGGGGGCGGGGACGGCGGCGGGCGTGGCGGGCTGGTTGGCGGCGGCGGCGGCCTGGGCCTGCGCGGCCGCTTGGGCCTGGGCGGCGGCGAACGCCTTCTGCTCGGCCGCCTTCTGGGCGGCGGCCTGCTGCTCGGCCACGAGCTGGGCGAGCTTGCCGTCGAGCTGGCTCTTGATGGCGGTGAGCTGGCTCTCGGCCTGCACCGCGCTGTCCTTCTTGGCCTGCGCGTCGGCGACCACCTGGGCCGCTTCGCTCTGGGCGCTGTGGAGCTTGCCGACCTGCTCGGCCGACACCTGCTGGGCGGCCTGAAGGTTGTCGATCAGCTGCTGGCGGTCGCCTGCGGCGGCGGCGGCGTAGCCCTGGCGCTGGTCGGCGGCGTTGCTGGTGCCGTCGAGGAGCTGCGGCAGGCCGCCTCCGTCGCCACCCGAGACGTAGGCGTCACGGGCGTAGGTGGAGAGCTGGGCGCGCTTGCGGGCCTCGTCGCGCTGGGCGGCGGCGACCTTGGCCTGGGTGTCGCGGATCTGGACGTCGAGCTGGGACTTGCGGGACTGGGCCGCTTCCCAGGCGCTCGTGTCGGCGTTGATCTCGGCCTGCAGCGAGTTCAGCTGCGCGGCGACCTGCTGGGCCCGGGACTGGACGTCGCCGATGGAGTCACCGTGGGCCGTGGCCGTCGTGAGGAGAGGTGCGCCGATGAGGGCCACCAGCAGCGCGGACACTGCGAGGCGACGCCGGACGAGTCCGAGCTGCATGGGCGAGGAGGTTACCGGTTGCGCTCAGTCATTACAAGCACGTGACGATTGTTGCTGGCCGGAGGAGGTGCCGTCCGGCCCGGCCTCGCGGCGCGGTCCGGGCACCGCGGAACGTGACCGTCGCGTCGCCGCCCGCGCCGTCGGGTGGTCCGAACGGACCACCCGGGGCGGCGGCACCTACACGAGGTTGGCGTAGAGGAAGAGCGAGTCGCCCACCCGCGCGGTGGTGAGGGGCGAGAGTGACAGCCCCACGAGCTGCGGCAGCGGGAAGGCCGGCAGCAGCGAGCCGAGTTGGGTGAAGAGCCCGGGCTCGAGCGCGGCGAACACCTGCGACACGAGCGAGGTGGGCAGGCCCAGCGGGTTGGTGACGACGTCGAGGTGGACCTGGTCGGCCGGCGGCGCGGTGAGGGCGAAGCCGAGCTGGCCGCCGGCGATCGACAGGTTCACCGGGGCGTCGAAGTCGAGCACGAGCGAGAGCAGCTTCTCGCCGGTGTCGGCGAAGACCACGTCGGACCGGTAGCCGCCGATGTGCATCAGCCCGAGCGCCCCGGCGGGTGCCGCGGCACCGGTGATGGCCGGCGCCAGCTCGGGCGTGAGGACGATCTTCACGGGGCGGTCGGTGGTGACGATGGAGCCGAGCCCGATGAGGTCGAGCAGCCCCTTGTAGGTGAGCGGCTGGCCGTTGAGCGTGTCGATGTTCAGGTTGAGCAGCCCACGCTCGGTCTCCCCCGCGAGCAGCTGGTCGAAGCTCGTGATCGAGGCGCCGACGGCCACGTCGTACGCCTGGCCGCCGGGCGTGGTGGCGCCGGGATCGGCGACGACGGGGTTGCCGAAGCCGAGCGAGCCGTTCTGCTGCGGGGCGCCGGTGGCCACGGCCGAGGCGGCGAAGGTGGCGTCGGCGGTGAGCCCCACGCCGTTGGCGTCCTGGACGACGCCGTGGATCGGCGCGGTGAGCGCCACGCCGAGGCTGTCACCGATGGGCCCGGCGATGTTGACCTTGGCGAGCGACTGCTGGATGGCCGCGGCGATGGGCGACTGGGCCGGTCCCGAGCCGTCGGGGTCGGCCAGCGCCTGGGTGAGGTTCGTCTGCAGCAGCGTCTGCACGTTCGGCAGCAGCAGGTCGACGATGGAGGACACCACCGGGAGCGAGCAGACGCCCCCGGTCCACTGGTGCCCCACGCCCGAGAGGGTGACGTTGGTGGCTCCCTGGAGGTCGACGCGCAGCTGGCTGGGGTCGGCGGGGTTGGGCTTCAGGAGGTAGTTGCCGTCGGCGCCGACCGTGGTGGCGGTGATCTCGAGCTGGCACGGGATCGAGATGATGCCGAGGGTGGTGGTGTTCACCTGGGTGAGGATCTTCAGCGAGTGCAGGGTGACGTTGGCCTCGGTGGAGCCGGCGTGGCTGGTGAGGGCCACGTCGAAGCCCGACAGGGTGGGCGCCGCGGCGATGGTGGCCTTGGCCTGCGTCTGGCAGAAGATCAGCTTCACGACGCACTGGTCGAGCACGACGGTGCCCGGCGGGGTGATGGAGGCGGTGTCGATGGTGGTGAGCGACTTGACCACCGGGCCGAGCTTGGTGAACGCCTGCTGGTTCATGCGCAGCGCCACGCCGCTGCCCACCGTGGCGCCTCGGTCGACGACGGTGGCGTGGGTGCCGTCGCCGTAGGCGATGGTGGCCCGGTCGGTCTCGGTGTGGCCCGACTTGTAGGTGGCCACGACCAGGACCTGGTTGAAGACGGCGGCGCCGTCGAGGGGGATGGTGAGGCTGTAGTCGTGCGACGGCCCGAGCACCGCAGGCGTGCCGTTGACCGTCACCCCCACGAGCGGGTCGTTCGAGCGGGCCGGGGCGGTGCCGGTGATGGTCTGGGTGCCCTGCCGGGTGTACACCGCGTGCTGGCCGACGAGGCCGTTGCAGGCGGTCAGGAGGAGCGCCACGCCGAGCGCGAGCGGAGCGAGGAACAGGCGACGG
>Ga0302299_10000949_pt1 | contig 16948 bp, 16 predicted proteins | sample III_Fen_N3_4_FD_198795 | JGI IMG/M metagenome (GOLD analysis project Ga0302299, IMG submission 198795) | Peat permafrost microbial communities from Stordalen Mire near Abisko, Sweden - III_Fen_N3_4 | ecosystem: Environmental > Terrestrial > Soil > Wetlands > Permafrost | place: Sweden: Abisko... | reverse complement strand
GTGCGTTCGAGCTACGCGACGCCACCGGCCGCCACATGATCGACCCATCGCAGGCGATCGTGATGCCGCACGGTCATCCCTACCAGATCCGCCACCCGGCCGGGCCGGATAGCTGCCTCGCGCTGCGCGGGCCGCTGATCGACGCGCTGGCCGAGGGCGGCGCGCGCCTGGTCGCGATCTCGCCGCGGCAGATCGCCCAGATCATCACCGGCTTCGCGGCGCGCGACGAGCTCGCGCTCGGCGAGGCGGTCTCGCAGCTCGCGCCGATGACCGCCGCCCCCCCGCCGCCGGATCGCGGGCTCAGCGCCGCGGTGATCCACGCGCTGCGCGGTCGCTACGCCCAGTCGACCTCGCTCGCCGAGCTCGCCGAGACCACCGGGTACTCGGTGTTCCACACCTGCCGGGTGTTTCGCGCCACCACCGGCACGACGATCCACGGGTTTCGCCGCGAGCTGCGGCTCCACCATGCGCTGGCCCGCATCGTCGATGGCCGCGAGCCGCTGTCGGAGATCGCCGCGGCGACCGGGTTCGCGAGCCAGTCGCACCTGACCAACCTGTTCCGCGCGCGGTTCGGCATCACGCCGGCCAAGGCGCGCACGCGCGACGGCCTTCGCGCGATCGGCCAGCGTCCCGCGCGCCCGGTCTCGGCCGCGGCCTCGTAGCCGCCCCGCCGCTCACCGACGGACACGCTCGATTCCGCACGCTCGGCTGGGTGCCGCTGGATCCCCGCGGACCACATGCGCCCCTTGGTGGCCGGGAGCCGCGCCTGCTCGGCGAGCCGCGGCTGGAACGCCGCCGCACCGATTCGCCGCCGTAGCTTCGGTAGGCCACATCCGCCGGTTCGCGCGATCACCGGGTCCGTGGGGCCCGCTCGGGCTGTCGGATCCATGACTCGACCGAGTGCTTCAGGGTGCGTGCATGGTGGCGTCAGTCGCGCCGACGCGTGGCGATGTGGTTGGACACGTTGGACACTCCTTGCGTGTTGCGCCGAGTTGATGACTTATGTTCGAGTGAAACCTGCTCATGCGCTGGATCGACGACGTGATGTCGCAGCTCAGCTCTTAGCAAGCGAGGCGTTACTCAAGATCGGCGCGCCGGCGGTGCCACAGCTGCTCGAGGCATTGAACGATCCCTCCGCGAAGGTGCGCGACGCGTTGGTCCGGGTGCTCGGCGACATGGGCAACCCCGAGGTAGCCGACCGGATCGCTGCCCTGAAGGACGATCCGGATTTCGGCGTCCGATGGGAGGTCAAGGGCGCGCTGGCAAAGCTCAAGGCCACGAAGCAGTGATGTGCAACGCGCCTACCGAGTGCGTTGCTGCGCTGCCACGCAACGAGGTCGGGGAAACCAGAGCCGATGACGCCATGCGCAGTTCTCCGGACCAGGAGCCCTGGATCGAGGACATGAGGTGCTGGCTGGTCGCAAGGGGGGCGACAAGATCGTCACGGAATCTCACCTACTCGGTGATAAACATTATCCTTCGGGAGGAGACGCCGCGGTAATGAAGGGTATCGACGTGCTGATCGCGGAGGTCGCCAACCTGAGCATCAAGGATTACATCGTGCCAGATAAGGGCAAGCCATATTTGGCGACACCTAATTGTGTTGTTTTTCCTGTTCGCCCCGCTGAGGGCCTGCAAGTCAGGAGAAATTGACATGAGCGAACTGCAGAACCCTGACCGGCACGAGCGGGCGCGGGCAGTCCTCGCGCTGGGCAGCTCCAAGGATCACGCGGGAGCAGTGCGGGCGCTGGAAGCGGTACTTCGGCACGATCCCGACCGTGACGTACGGTTCAATGCGACGCTCGCGCTCGGCCAACTCGGAGGACCCGACGCAACCGCCGTGCTCGTCGAGATGGCGGCCAGCACCGATCTGCCTATCTTCCGGACTGCCGCCCTGGACGCGATCGAGACGAGCCGTGATCCGAGCGCGATCCCGGGGCTGATCAAGCTGTTTCGACGGAACCGCGGCGACGACGATGTCAGCGCACAGAACTTCGCGCGCCACGCGCTGCTCAAGATCGGTGCGCCGGGCGTGCCGCAGCTGCTCCAGGCATTGAACGATCCCTCCGCGAAGGTGCGCGAGGCGGTGGTCGAGGTGCTCGGCGATATCGGCAACCCCGAGGTAGCCGACCGGATCGCCGTCCTGAAGGCCGATCCGGACTTTGGCGTCCGATGGAGGGTCGAGAACGTGCTGGCAAAGCTCAAGGGGAAACCAGCGGCGACGACGCCATGAGCAGTTCTTCGGGCCAAGGAATCGGGGTGGTTCTGGACGCCGTGAATCAAACGGTGGCGGCATCGGCGGCCGGGCTGCCCGCGACGCCGGTGACCAGCACGTAGTGCTTCCCGGTCACGAACACCTGGCGGCCGTGCTGCTGCAGGTACTTGCGGTAGAACGCGACGTCCTTGATCAGGAGGCCGAGCTCGGGCTGCCGGAAGTTCTTCATCCGCGCGCCGTAGGTGAGCTCGCCGTCGACGTAGCGCGAGTTGGGCAGCCCCAGGATCACCGCGCCGCCGGGCGCGAGGTGGCGCTGGACCACCTGGCGCAGCACCGCGCGATCGTCGACCCCCGGGCTCTGCAGGGTGTTGAGCGAGATCACGAGGTCGAACGCGCCGAGCCCGAGCGCCGGGAGCGCCGCGAGGTCGGCGGCGATGAACGTCGCCTCCGGGAACCGGCCGCGGGCCACCGCGATCGCCTGCTCGCTGTGGTCGACGCCGACCACGTCGAGCCCGGGCAGCGCGCGGCCAAGGATCACCAGCTCGTCGCCGGTATTGACGCCGAGGTCGAGCACGCGCGGCCGCGGCCCGAGCCGGAGCCGGCCGAGCGCCTCGGCGAGGTCGATCGCGAACCCCGGATCCTCGAGCTTGGAGATCCGGGCGTAGCCGGAGCCCGGCCCGTAGCGCTCGCGGGGCGCGGCGTCGCCGGCGCGGGGCTCCGCCGCCTCGGCCTGCCAGCGGTTGCGCGGCTCGAGCCGCTCGAAGCCGAACCGGAGCAGCCCGGCGTGCCCCGCGACCGGGCGCGGGGTGAGCAGCCGCAGGCCCAGCCGCTCGGCGAGATCGAGCCACACGCGCAGCGGGCGATGCACGTGGAGATGGCCGGCGTGCTCGAGCAGCTCGCCAGCGTAGCGGCCGCGGCCGAGGTCGGGGTCGAGCGCGCACAGCCCGAGCGACGCGGCGCCGGCCGCGAGCTGGTGCTCGATGAAGGCGATGATCTCGAGCAGCGACTCGCGACGAAACACCGGGTCATCCACGGCGCGAGAGCTTAGCGATCGCCGCCGCCGCGCGCCGGGTCCAGCGCGCCCTCATGCCCCGCCGACGCGCCGGCACAGCATGGCGCGGCGCACGGCGAGCCCGGCCTCACGCACAGCGCCCCACATCCTCGGGGGCTTCATATCCACGGCGGCGGTCGATTCGGTGAAGGACGAGATGCCCACCGCGGTCACGATCGACGACTCGCCCCTGATCCGGAATCAGCTGCGCCAGATCCTGGGCGGCATGGGCGTGACCGTGGTCGGCCAAGGCTCGACCGGGGATCAGCTCCAGGCGCTGTACCAGGAGCACCGCCCCGACCTCGTCACGCTCGACATCGTGATGCCCGGCAAGGACGGCGTCACCGCGGCGGTGGAGCTGCTGCGCGAGTTTCCCGAAGCCCGGATCGTGATGTGCACATCACTCACGACGCGCGACAAGATCGTTGCCTGCCAGCGCGCCGGCGTCGCGCACTACCTGCTGAAGCCGTTCGACGCCGCGCGCGCCGCCAAGGTGTTTCGCTTCGTGCTGGATCGCGTCCCCGGCGACGCACCGAAGAGCCCGCCGTGATCTGCCGCAGCTGCCAGCGCGACAACCGAGCCGGCCGCAGGTTCTGCGGCGCGTGCGGCGGCAACCTCGAGCCGGTGTGCGGCGGCTGCGGCTTCGTGAACGAGGCCGACGACCGGTTCTGTGGCGGCTGCGGCGCTTCGATGTCGAACCTGCCCGGCGTCGCGCAGATCCTGGCGCCCCCGCCTGCCACGGCCGCCGCCGCGCCGCAGCCGGCCCATGCGACGACCGGATCGCCGGCCCGCGCCACGCCGGCGCCGTCCCCGGCCACCCACGCGATGTATCCGGCCACCCAGGCCATGCCCACGCTCCACGCGCCGCCCCACGCCGCGCGAACGACCCAGGTCATGCCGTGGCCCGACGACGAGCTCGCCGGCCTGTTCACGCCGCCCGCGCTGCCGCCCGCCGCCGGGGCCGGGGCCGCGCTGCCCGAGATCGGGATCGGCCAGGATGACCTCGATCGCCTGTTCGGGAACGATTCGTGAAGCCGCCCCCGACGGGGCGCGCGCCCATCGCGCCGGCCGGCGCCACCGACGAGGTCGCCGGGCGGATCCGCGTGCCGCTCGAGCTGCTGCGCGAGCGCTCCCCCAAGCCCGCGGCGCTGGCCAAGGCGGGGTTCAGCACGCTCGAGCAGCTCTACGAAGCGGTCGCCGTCCAGTTCCAGCTGCCGCGGCTCGCGCTCGATACCGTCGAGATGGCGCTCGATCTGGTCAACTTGATCCCGCAGGCGCTCGCGGTCAAGCACCGCATCGTGCCGGTGTTCGCGACCGCGAACGAGCTGTCGATCGCCGCGTCGGATCCGACCCAGCTCCAGGTGTTCGACTGGCTGGGCCGCCAGCACCGGCGCGCGATCACCGTGGTGGTCGCGACGCCGCTCGAGATCGAGCGCGCCCAGGCGCGGCTGTACGAGGCCCGGCGCGCGCCGAGCGAGGACGCCGTCAACGTCAGCCAGGAGGACCTCGCCGCGGCGTCGAGCGTCGTCAACTCGATCATCGCCAACGCGATCGAGCAGCGCGCGAGCGACATCCACATCGAGGCCACCGAGCGCGAGACCGTCGTGCGGTTCCGGGTCGATGGGGCGCTGCGCCAGGCCGACAACCGCCCGATCGAGGGCCACGCCGCGATCGTGTCGCGGATCAAGGTGCTGTCGGGCCTCGACATCTCGCTGCACCACGTGCCGCAGGACGGCCGGATCAAGCTGCCCGGCGCCGCCGGTGACATCGATCTCCGCGTGTCGGTGCTGCCGACCTACTGGGGCGAGAAGGTCGTGTGCCGGCTGCTCGATAACCGCCGCGCGATGCAGTCGCTCGACCAGCTCGGGTTCGAGGCCGCGCAGCGCGACGAGTTCCTCCGCATGGTGCGCTCGCCGTACGGGCTGGTCCTGGTCACCGGCCCGACCGGCTCGGGCAAGAGCACGACGCTGTACGCCGCGCTCAACGCGGTCCGCGATCCCGAGGTCAACGTCGTCACCGTCGAGGATCCGGTCGAGTATCAGATCGGCGGGATCAACCAGGTCCAGGTCGCCCCCAAGCGCGGGCTGACGTTCTCGTCCGCGCTGCGGTCGATCCTGCGCCAGGATCCCGACATCATCCTGGTCGGCGAGATCCGCGATCAGGAGACCGGCGTGCTCGCCGCCGAGGCCGCGCTGACCGGCCACCTCGTGCTGACCTCGCTGCACACCAACGACGCGCCGAGCTCGGTCGTCCGCCTGCTCGAGCTCGGGGTCGAGCCCTACCTGATCGCGCCGTCCCTGATCGGCGTGATCTCGCAGCGGCTGATCCGCAGCATCTGCAAGGCATGTCGCGAGATGTACGCGCCGGACCCCGCCGAGCTCGCCGCGATCGGCCTGCCCCACGTGCCGCCCGGCACCCAGGTGGCGCGCGGCCGCGGCTGCGTCGCGTGCCACGGCACCGGCTACCAGGGCCGCACCGCGGTCCGCGAGCTGCTCGCCGTCGACGACGCGATGCGCGCCCTGATCGCGCGCCGCGCCGCGGTCGACGAGATGCGCGCCGCGGCGGTGCAAAAAGGCTTTCGCACCATGCGCTACGAGGCGCTCCGGCTGTGGCTCGCCGGCGGCACGACCACCCGCGAGCTGATCCGCGTCACCCGCGCTGCGTAGCGCGACCGGCCTGTGGCCGGAAGTTCACCCGGGCAGCGCGAACGAGCCGCACGCCGGTGGTGTCCTTTGCGCGCATGAATCACCTCGACCTTCGCACCGCCGTCCGCGGCCTCCTGGTCCTCGGACTCGCCTCCACCGCCGCCTGCCTCGACGCCCCCGGCGACGACGTCGGCGAAACCGCCTCGGAGCTGTCGGCCACCGACGCCAGCCAGCGGGCCCAGCTCGCGCTGCGCTGGGCGCCGGTCCACTACCAGGACGTCGACCAGACCGGCGGCCACGCGCTCGGTGGTGCGGCGGACTACATCACCGCGTACGACTACGACGGCGACCTCAACGGCCGCAACAACTGGGACAACGCCGGCAACGCGGCGTTCCCGCTCAGCGCCCACGCCTACTACTCGGTGGTCGAGACGCCGTCGCACTGGTTCCTGGTCTACCTGTTCTTCCACCCGCGCGACTGGAGCGACTCGTTCTTCGAGTTCGACACCGAGCACGAGAACGACGCCGAGGGCGTGATGTTCGCGGTCCAGCGCGACGGCTCGACGTTTGGCAAGATGCAGGCCGCCGTCACCGTGTTCCACAAGGACTTCTTCTCGTTCACGCCGTCGGACAGCACCTGGACCTCGAACGCCGAGACCGTCGACGGCACGCTGTCGATGCAGGCGCTCGGCGACGGCACCCACCCCCAGACCGCGCAGCAGGCCAAGGGCCACGGCCTCAAGGCCCGCCCGTACGTCGACATCAACGGCGACGGCGTGGTCTACTTCCCGTCGCTGACCACCGCCGGCGTGCCGACCGGCCCCAACGACCGCAACGTGGCGTACCAGCTGGTCGACATCCTCGCGCCGGGCGGCATGTGGGACCAGCGCAACAACGCGACGCTGTTCGCGAGCTTCGGCACGTTCGCCGGCGACAACACCGGCGGCTGCGGCAGCGGCACGCTCGGCTGCGATACCAACGCCGCCAACACGCCGTGGGGCTGGGACGACCAGGACGACCTCCCGGGCCGCGGCGCGCTGGCCTCGGATCCGGCCGGCCTCGCCGCCAACTACTTCAAGGCGCCGGAGGGCATCGACACGAGCTACACGTTCAACCCGTTCCGCTGATCTACGCCAAGGTCGGGCGATCGACCGCGACGCCCATCGCCTGGTAGCCCTTGTCGACGTAGACCGTGGAGCCAGTGATCCCGCTGGCCAAAGGGCTACACAGAAACGCCGCGGTGGCGCCGACCTCCTCGGCGGTGATCGGCTCGACCAGGGGCGAGTTGTGCTTGGTGTACTCGATCATCTGGCCGATGAAGCCGATCGCGCTGGCCGCGCGCGACGCGAAGGGCCCGGCCGAGATGACGTTGACCCGGTGGCCCCAGGCCCGCCCGGCCTCGAACGCGAGCACCCGCGTATCAGACTCGAGCGCCGCCTTGGCCGACGACATCCCGCCGCCGTAGCCCGGCACGACGCGCTCGGCGGCCATGTACGACAGCGAGACGAACGCGCCGCCGCGCGGCATGATCGGCCCGAAGTGGCTCACCATCGAGACCATCGAGTACGCCGAGGCCGACACCGCGCCGAGGTAGCCCTTGCGCGAGGTCTCGAGCAGCGGCTTCTTGACCTCGCTGCCGTTGGCCAGGCTGTGGACGACGATATCGACGCCGCCATCGACCGCGACCGCCGCCGCGAGCCCGCCGATCGTGAAGTCGCCGAGGTCGCGGTAGCGCTTGCTCGCGCGCAGCTCGGCGGGCACGTCGTCGAGCCGATCGAACTCGGCGTCGAGCGGGTAGATCTTGGCGAACTCGAGCTTGCCGCCGCCGGCGAGCGCCAGCGAGTCGTCGAACTTGCCGCGCTCGAGCATCGTCTTGAAGATCCCGAGCGCCGGAGGCCAGGTCCCGACCGAGACCTTCGCGCCGGCCTGGGCGAGCGCCTTGGCGATCGCGAACCCGAAACCGCCGTCGTCGGCGACACCGGCGACCAGCGCGTGCTTCCCCGTGAGGTCGATCGTGAGCATGCGGCTTGATCGCGCGAAACCCCGGCAGAATCAACCGCTGCGCGGCGGTTGCGCGCGCCGCCAGCGCCGTGCGCCCCGGGCCACCGTGATGCTACCGTCCCGCCGTGTCCGCTCACGACTGGTTGCTCCGTGGTGCCGCGCAGCTCGTGCTGCGCACCCCGCTGGTCCACGTGGTCGCCCGCGGCCGGCGGGCGGGCCCCGACGCCGAGCTCGATCGCCAGGTCGCGGCGGCCCTCGAGGGCCAGCGCCTGCTGCGGCTGCCCGAGCTCGCGTCCATGGCGCCGCCGGCCGCCCGCGTGTTCGCCGAGACCGCGCTGTCGCCGCTCGAGGTCGCGCCCGCGGCGATGGCCGAGGTGATCGACACCACGGTGCCGGGGCCGGCGAGGCCGATCCCGGTGCGGATCTTCGTCCCGCCCGCCGCGCGGCCCGACTGGATCATCTACTTCCACGGCGGCGGCGGCGTGATCGGCTCGATCCGCAGCAGCGAGCCGGTCACGCGGTTGCTCGCCGCGCAGACCGGCTGCGTCGTCGCGTCGGTCGACTACCGGCTGGGCCCCGAGCATCGCCACCCCGCCGCGATCGAGGACGCGTGCGCCGCCTTCACCGCGCTCGCCGACCGGGCCCGCGGCGCCGCCGGCCACGGCCGGGAGCCACGGCTCGTCGCCGCCGGGGATAGCTTCGGCGGCTTCCTCTCGGCGCACGTCGATCACCAGATGCGGGCGACCGACGGCCGGCGGCCCGACCTGCTCGCGCTGTTCTATCCGCTGTTCGACCTGACCCTGACCTCGCCCTCGATCGATCGGCTCGCCGACGGCTACCTGTTGACCCGGTCGATGATCCGCTGGTTCCTCGCCAATTACCTGCGGCCCACCGACGATCCGCGCGCAGCCTCGCCGCTGCACTGGCGCGAGCTCCACGGCGCGGCGCGCGCGCTGCTCGCCACCGCGGGCTACGATCCGCTCGTCGACGAGGCCAGCGCGTACGCGGCCCGCTTGCGCGCCGCCGGCGCCGAGGTCAGGCACCGCCACTACCCGAGGCTCGTCCACGGATTTCTCAGCCTGGCGGGCGGCGTGGCCGCGGCGCGCGCCGCGTTCGACGAGCTGTGCCGCGATATCGGGGAACTGCTGGCGTCGGAGGGATCCGGGTTGCCGTGACCTCCGTGCTGATCGCCGTCGCCGACGTCGGGCTCGGGGTCCAGCTCGAGGAGCAGCTGGGAAACGCCGGGCTCGCCGCGACCTGGGACGCCCACCAGGTCGATGGCCCGGGCGCCGGCGCCGCCCCCGACGTCGTGATCATCGACGCCGATCGGCTCGGCAGCCGGCTTGGCCGGGTGACCGACGCCTGGCGCGACCGGCCCGGCCTGCCGGGCGTGCTCGCGGTCGGCAGCTCGCCGGCGGCCCGCGACCACGCGCCGAGCGCCCGCGTCACGCTGGTCGCCCCGACCGCCCGGCTGCAGACCCTGGTCGCCGCGATCCACGACGCCCGGGCGATGCGGCTCGCCGCGGGCCTGGGCTGGCCGCTCTTGCGCGCCGCGCTCGGTCTGCCCGACGCCGAACCCACCCGCGCCGCCTGGCCGCAGGCCCTGGCCGCGGCGCGCACGATCGACATCGCGATCCCGCGCGCCGCGCTGCGCTGGCACGTCCACCACTACGCCACGCCGACCGAGCGGCTCGACGAGCTGCGCGGCGAGCGGGTGCTGACCGTCCCCGAGCTCGACACGCTCGCCCCGCTCGACGGCACGACGACCGTGCAGCGCATCGTCAAGCAGGGCCCGCTCGATCCGATGGCCACGGCGCGCCTGGTGTGGGCGCTGGCGTCGATCGGCGCGATCGAGCTCTCGCCGGAGGTCCGCGACGCCGCGACCGCGCCGCGCCGCCGGCTCGCCGAGCTGCGCGCCCACCTGCGGGCCCGCGCCGTGCGGCTCGAGCGCAGCACGTTCTACGATGTCCTCGAGATCACGCCGCTGGCCGAGATCGAGGACATCGAAGCGGCGCACCACCGGGTCGCGCAGCGGTTCGCGCCGCACGTGCTCGGGGCCTACGACCTCGCCGAGCTCGCCGCGCAGGTCGGGCCGACCTGGACGCTGGTCGAGAAGGCGCGCGCGGTCCTCGTCGATCACGCGCAGCGGGGCCGGTACCACGATTGGCTGCGCCAGAAGCTGCCCGGACTGCGCACGGTGTGGGCGATCGATCCGGCCGCGGTGCAGACCGCCGCGGCGGCGTTCGCGCGCGGCCAGCGCAGCCTGGGCGAAGGCGACGCCCACAAGGCGATGGGCGATCTGGCCGCCGCCTGCCGCCACTTTCCGGGCCACCCCGAGTACGAGGCGAGCCTCGCCTGGGCGCGCTACCGGGTCCAGGTCGCCTCGGGCCGTGACCGCGTCGAGGCCGCGGTCGCCGAGCACGCCACGCTCGATCAACTGCTGCTCGGCTGCCGGCCGTGGCCGCGCGCCCTGGTCGCCCTCGCCCTCCTGTGCGCGGCCGCCGGCGACGTCGAGGCCGCGCGCTGGCACCTCCGCGTCGCGCTGGAGATCGATCCGACCGTGCCTGCCGCCGCGCAGCTCGCCCAGCGCCTGGGCCTGCGCCGCGACTGAAATTGACCCGGCACCGGATCAGGGCGCGCTGCGCGCCGAGGGCGCCAGCGCACGGCGCGCCACGCTCGCCGCGAAGTCGTCGATGATCGTCGCGAGCCGCGCCTCGACATCGGCGTCGATCGCCACCCCACGGTCCGACAGGGAGATCGCCTTGTCGAGCACGAACAGGCCATTCACCACGTGCTGCGCGCCGAGCGAGACCAGCACGGGTCGCAGCGCATAGTCGAGCGCGAGCACGTGCGCGACCGTCCCGCCGGTCGCGAGCGGCAGCACGACCTTGCCGGCGAACGCAAACTGCGGCAGGAGGTCGAGGAACACCTTCAGCACGCCGGTGTACGACGCCTTGTAGATCGGCGTCGCGATCACCAGCGCGTCCGCGCGCTCGACCAGCGCGATCGCCGCCGCCACCGCGGGATCGGCGACGCGGCCGTGCAGCAGCTCTGCCGGCGGCAACTCGCGAACCTGGATCGCCGCGAGCTCGAAGCCGCGACCGCGCAGGGTCTCGGCGACGTGGCCGGCGAGCGCGGCGGACCGCGATGGAACCGACGGGCTACCGGAGATCACGGCGATGAGCGACATGCGGGCCAGGCCCTATCATGTCACGGCGCCCCCGCTCGAGCACGCGGCGGCGCAACTCCCGCGGGCCGCAACGACCGCCTCGCGCGCGGTTTTCCGGTACGCTGCGCGCGTGACTGACTGGGTGCTCGCCGCAGAACGCGCATACGTCGCCGCCGCGATCCGCGGTGCCACGGCCGCCGCGCCGCCGGCCGTCCAGCCCGCGGCACCGTGGACCGAACCGACGGCCCGCGCGATCGCCGCCGCTGGCGCGATCGCCTCGCGCTACCTCGCGGTCGGCACGCCGCGCAGCTTCGGCATCCTGATCGACGCCGCCACCGACGTCGCCGCCGCCGCCTGGTCGCTCGCGGCGCATCGCGCCTGGTTCGCGCCGCGCGACATCCGCTGTGCCGCCACGGGCGCCGGCGCCGCCGAGCTCGCCGCCGCCACGGGCGGCCGCGTCGTCTCGGTCGACGAGGCGCTCGCCTGCGACATCGCCAACGTCTACAGCCGCGAGCTCCGCGTCACCCCGGCGCGCCTGCGCCGCGGCACCCACGTCAACGCGCTCTGGTTCGAGACCCTCGATCCCGAGCTCCCCGCCCTCGCCACCGTGACCCGCGAGGCCGCCCTTCCAGCCCTCGCCGCCGGCCTGGTCGACGGCCGCCAGCTCGACGAGATCACGATCTTCGTCGTCGACGGCGCCCCGATCGCCGCCGCGGCCCTGCGCTGAACGCCCTCCTCCCCAGACGCTCCGCCGCACATCATCGTCCGCGGCTTCACGAGCGACGCACGTGGTAGCCTGAGCCATGGTCGAGGTCGCACGCACGCGCTCCAGCTACGCGGAGTACGTTGCCGTCACCCAGACCGCCGATCGCAAGTACGAATACGTCGCCGGCGCGATCGTCGCGATGTCCGGCGGTTCGATCGCGCACGGCCGGCTGATCAGCCGCGTGACCGCGCTGATCGGCCGAGCGCTCGAAGGTCGCCCCTGCATCGTGCTGCCCGCGGATGTGCGAATCCGGATCCGAGCGGCCGACCGGGCGACGTATCCCGATCTGTTCGTGGTGTGCGACGTCGTCGAGCGCGATCCCGAGGATGATCACGCGGTGACCAACCCGACCGTGATCGTCGAGGTGCTATCGAATTCGACCGCGGAGTCCGACCGCGGCGACAAGTTCGCGGATTATCGCCGGCTCCGCTCGCTGCGCGAGTACGTCCTCGTGTCGCAAGCCGAACGTCGGATCGATGTGTACCGGCGCGATGGGCGCCGCTGGCAGCTCGACGAGTACCGGGCGGGCGAGCATGCCGTGATCGAAGCGCTGGGGATCACGGTCGCCGTCGACGCGGTGTACGCGGACGCGCTCGGGGCGATCGTGGCGTAGTTTCGAGCGGTTACTCCCGAAGGGCGATCGTTTGGCGATTGTCGCGGCGATGTCACCGAGGCACCGTCCACTCGGGGCATGCCGAATCGGGCCCTGCTGCTGTGCCTCTTCGCCGCGTGCGCCCCCGGCGCGTCCGCCCCGCCGGCGCCGCCGGTCCCGCCGCCCGACCGCAGCGTCGTGATCCTGGTGTGGGATGGCCTGCGGCCCGACGCCATCACCTCGGCGGATACGCCCAATCTGCTGAAGCTGCGCGACGCCGGCACCGAGTTCACCGACAACCACGCGACGTATCCGACGTTCACGATGATGAACGCGGCGAGCTTCGCGACCGGCGCGTTCCCCGACGCGACCGGGTTCTACGGCAACGTGGTGTGGCAGCCCGACGCGACCGGCCATGACGCGGCCGGCAAGCCGGTCGACTTCCGCCAGCCGGTGTTCTCCGAGGACTACGCCGTGCTCGACGCGCTGAAGGGCGCCGGCAAGCAGCTGCTGCTCGTCGATACGCTGTTCGATGCCGCGCACGCCGCGGGCCTGGTGACCGCGACGATCGGCAAGAGCGGCGCGGCGTACCTGCAGGACCTGGCGCGCGGCGGGCTCATCGTCGACGAGAAGGCGGTGTTGCCGCTCGCGCTCGCCCAGCAGCTCGTGGCGGCCGGGTTCGCGCTGCCGGCGACCGCGCCGAACGCGTTCGCGCCCGGCGAGCTGGCGATCGCGCCCGGCGCCGACAATCCGGTGGCGTTCGCGCCGATCCCGAAGCTGTCGGACGGGGTGTCGGTCGATCCGACGGACGCGCACGGCAGTCCGTTCAAGCCGGCGCTCGCCTACCTGGTCCGGGTCTATCTCGAGTTCGTGCTGCCCCAGAAGCAACCTCGGCTCACCGTGCTGTGGCTCCGCGATCCAGACTCGACACAACACAACTACGGGATCGGCAGTCGCAACTGGCACGATGCGCTGCGGGCCAATGACGAGCTGCTGGGCCAGATCCGCGCCAGGCTCGCCGCGCTCGGCAAGGCCGAGACCACCGATGTCATCGTCGTTTCCGACCACGGCCACAGCAACGTCTCGGCGCCGCAGGAGCTGTTCCCGCTGCGCGCGGTCGCCGGCGGCGCGGTCGGCGGGGTCGATCCCGCCGGGCACTCGGTGTCGGGGATGGTCCGGCTCGCCGATCTGCTGCAGCGCGCCGGCTTCACGGTGTTCGACGGCCTCGGCTGCACGTTCATCCCCGTGGCCACCGGCCTGCGCGGCGCCGAGCGCGCGCCGGTCTACGCCGACCACACCGACGACACCGGCGCGGTGTGCGGCAAGGAAGGCCAGCACTTTCAGGTCCCGCCCCACAAGGTGCCGGCGCAGCTGCCCGCCGGCGCGCTCGTGATCGCGGTCAACGGCGGCAGCGACTACATCTACGTGCCCGACCACGATCCAGCCACGCTGCGCAAGACGGTCGGGTTCCTGCAGCGCCGCGCCGAGGTCGGCGCGATCTTCATCGACGACCGCTACGGCGCCGTGCCCGGCACGATGCCGCTCAGCGCGATCCACGCCCGCAATGCCGCCCACAAGAACCCCGATATCATCCTCAGCTACGACTTCGACGACGGCGCGACGATCAACGGCGCGCGCGGCACCGAGATGGCCGGCGTGCTGCAAGGCAATGGCTACCGCGGCATGCACGGCAGCTTCAGCCCGCGCGATATCCACAACACGCTGATCGCCGCCGGCCCCGACTTCCGCGCGCGCTACAAGGACGGACTGCCGAGCGGCAACGTCGACGTCGCGCCGACCGTGGCCCGCATCCTCGGGCTGGCGCTGCCGCACGCGCAGGGCCGCCCGCTGGTCGAAGCCATGGTCAACGGCGCCTCCGCCGACGAGTTCCAGGTCGCGCCCCAGGTCCAGCAGCCGGCCCAGCCGGCCGCTGGCCTCGCGATCAGCCTGCCGACCGATCCCGACGGCAAGGACGTCGTCCCCGGCCGCCGCACCTACAGCTTCGAGCTCCATACCAAGACGCTGCGGCACGGCGGGCAGACGTACACGTACTTCGACTACGCCAAGGCGTCGCGGCGCTGACGGTCACCAGCGCTGCTGGACGCTCTTCATGAAGTCGTAGGGATAGCCGAGCTCGAACGCCGACGCCTCGTCGAGCGCGGCGAGCTGGGCCGCGGTCAGCTCGAGGTCGGCCGCCGCCAGGTTGACGTCGAGCTGAGCGACGGTGCGTGCGCCGAAGATCACCGACGAGACCTGCGGCTGGGCGCACAGCCAGGCCAGGCTCACCGCCGACGGCGTCGAGGAGGTCTCGCTCGCCACCTTGCGCACCGCCTCGAGGATCTTCCAGTTGCGCTCGGTGTCGTAGCGCGCGAACCGGTTGTTCTCGCCGATCCGCGTGCCCCCCTGGGGCGGCTTGCCGCGCTCGAACTTGCCGGTCAGAAACCCGCTCGCCAGCGGCGACCACGGCAGGATGCCCAGGCCCTCGTCGCGACACAGCGGCACGTGCTCGCGCTCGAGCTCCCGCACGACCAGGCTGTACTGGGCCTGCAGCGTGACAAACGGGGTCGTGTGGTTCGTGCGTGCCAGCCAGAGACTCCGCATCAGGCGGTAGGCCGCATAGTTGGAGCAGCCCAGGTAGAGCACCTTCCCGGCCCGCACCAGATCGTCGAGCGCGCGCAGCGTCTCGTCCTCCGGCACCGTGATGTCCTGCATGTGGATCTGGTAGAGGTCGATGCGGTCGGTGCGCAGCCGGCGCAGCGAATCCTCGACGCACTTGACGATCCGGTAGCGCGACGCGCCGCTGCGGTTCGGACCCTCGCCCATCATGAAGCGGAACTTGGTGGCGAGGACGATCTTGTCGCGCGCGCCTCGCTCGGCGATCCAGCTGCCGAGCACGCGCTCCGACAAGCCATCCTGGCCGTACACGTCCGCGGTATCGATGAAGTTGATCCCCGCCGCGACCGCGCGGTCGAGCACGGCGTGCGAGGTGGCCTCGTCGGAGCCGGCGTTGTGCATGAACGACTTCTCATCGGCTTCTCCGAACGTCATCGCGCCCAGACACAGCGTCGAGACCCGCACGCCCGAGGACCCAAGATTCTTGTATTTCATTGCGTTGCCTCGCCGCGAGGCTAGCACCACCCACCTGCCGTCATCCGCGGCAGACAGCGACGCTCGGGTGAAATGTGTTATGCGACCAACAGAACTTTGAATGTCTGGTTCGCGCTCGCGGGATGGGCACAGCGGGTACCACTGGGGCCCGATCTCCCAGCGGCGGCTCCGCAACCACGTGATCGGCGCTCCCTCGTGTGCAGATCTGCGAGGCACGCACCGTGCATTGGTGCTTGCCCCGTGCAGGCAACAGGTCTTGGTGCTCGTGTGGTGCTGCCGACGTGCATCCCGGGGACGCAGGGGGCGCCCCCCCTCGTGTCGCCCGTGGAAGCCAACACCACGATCCGCGATGCCGCCCCTCCCGAAGAGGAGCCCACGGCGATCCAGCCACCGGTTCTGGAAGCGGAGCTGCCGGTCGTGGTCGACGCTCCCGCTCCCGCTGGGGCAACCGGCGGCGCAGATCTCGAGCCGAACCGGCCCGGTCAGCTCGGCAAGTACGAGCTGCTGGATCGGCTCGGCCGCGGCTCGTTCGGCGTCGTGTACTCGGCGCGCGACCCCAACCTCGAGCGCACCATCGCGATCAAGGTGCTGCGGCTGCGCCACCTCGGCAACGGCGACATCGTCCAGCGGTTTCTCCAGGAGGCCCGCGCCACCGCGCGCGTCGCGCACCCCGGGATCGTCACGATCTACGATTGTGGCCTGGTCGACGCGACGCGCGGCCCGACGGCGTTCATCGCGATGGAGCTGCTGTCCGGCGAGAGCTTGACCCAGCGGCTCAAGCGCCGCGGCCGGCTCGCTCCGGAGCGCGCCGCCGAGATCGGCCGCCAGGTCGCGTCGGCGCTCGAGGCCGCGCACCGGGTCGACGTGCTGCACCGCGATCTCAAGCCCGACAACATCTATCTCGTCGCCGATCCGGCGATGCCGAACGGCGAGCGCGTCAAGGTCCTCGATTTTGGCCTCGCCAAGCTCGGCGCCGGCGGCAACACGCAGGTCCAGAACGTGTTCGGCACGCCGCGCTACATGTCGCCCGAGCAGTGTCGATCGACCCGCGCGGTCGATCACCGCGGCGACATCTACGCGCTCGGCTGCATCCTGTTCGAACTGGTGACCGGCCGCCCGCCCTTCGAGGGCGAGGTCCGCCAGGTGCTGCGCGCCCAGCAGCTCGTCACGCCGCCCCGCGTCCGCTCGATCGTCCCCGGGTGCCCGATCGAATTCGACGAGCTGATCGCCGAGATGCTCGCCAAGAATCCCGCGGCGCGGCCGCGCAGCATGGCCGACGTCCAGAGCGCGCTGGCGCCGACGGCAGCGCGCCGGCTCGCCGCGTCCGATCCGGTCCGGGTGTTTCCGCCGCTCCACCTCGCCCCGAGCGCGCGCCCGCGCCCGCCCTCGATCCCGCCCGCG
>Ga0302299_10000948_pt1 | contig 16955 bp, 17 predicted proteins | sample III_Fen_N3_4_FD_198795 | JGI IMG/M metagenome (GOLD analysis project Ga0302299, IMG submission 198795) | Peat permafrost microbial communities from Stordalen Mire near Abisko, Sweden - III_Fen_N3_4 | ecosystem: Environmental > Terrestrial > Soil > Wetlands > Permafrost | place: Sweden: Abisko... | reverse complement strand
CCGAGCGACTCCACGCGGCGGGCGTGGCCCTCGGTCGGGCTGTCGCCATCGGGACGCCGCCGGCCGATGTCCCCTGCCAGCGCCTGGACGGCCGGCTCGTCCGGTTCGAAGGCGACGAGGCCGGACGCGTCGCCGCGGTCGTGACCGCGGATGCGGCGACCGATGCCGAGACGACGACCCCGTGCGACACCGCGATCCTGGGTCTTGGGCTCGCGCCACGGGACGTGCTGGCGCGGATGGCCGGGCCGATCCCGATGACGGTCGTCGGCGACGCCGCCGACGAGCATCCGCTGCCGCCCGCCCCGAGGGACGGGGTCGTGTGCCGCTGCCACCAGGTCACCGTGGACGGGCTCCAGGGCACGTGGGACAAGGGCTTCCAGGAGCTTGAGCTCATCAAGCGGGCCAGCCTCGCCTGCCTCGGGCCGTGCCAGGGCGGCGCCTGCCTGCCGCAGGTCCGTGCCTGGCTCGCGGAACGCTCGGGCGAGGTGCCGGAGCCGTTCACGGCCAGGCCAGCCTCACGTCAGATCACCCTGGCCGAGGCCGCTGCAGACGTCTACATCGATGCGTTCCGCCGGACGCCGCTGCACGAGGAACACGTCGCGCTGGGCGCGCGGATGGATCGGTTCGGGGCGTGGTGGCGGCCGTGGCACTACGGCGATGCCGTCGCCGAGTATTGGGCGGTCCGCGAGGCGGTCTCCATCGGCGACGTCAGCACACTCGGCAAGCTGGTCGTGTCCGGACCGGATGTCGTCGAGTTCCTCGAGCGGCTGTATCCGTGCCACGTCGCGGACATCAAGCCCGGCCGGTCCCGATACGCGCTCCTCCTCAACGAACGCGGCCACGTCATGGACGACGGCATGATCCTGCGCGAGTCGGAGACCCGGTTCGTCCTGAGCTTCACGTCCGGCGGCGCCGCCAACGCGGAGATGTGGATCCGCGACTGGATCGACGCCTGGGGCCTCCGCGTCCACGTCATGGACCGGACGATGTCACTCGCCGCGATCAACGTGACCGGGCCGCTCGCCAAGCAGCTCCTGATCCGTGCCGGCCTCGCCGACCCGCCCCGGTTCCTCTCTCACGTCAGAGCCGACGTCGCCGGCGTCCCGTGCCACGTCATGCGCCTGTCGTTCACGGGCGAGGCGGCCTGGGAACTGCATCACCCGGTCGACGGCTCCGTCGCGCTGTGGCGGGCGTTGATGGACCTGGGCCGGGACCTGGGGATCCGCCCGCACGGCCTGCAGGCGCTGTTCGCGTTGCGGCTCGAGAAAGGCCACGTCATCGTCGGGATGGACACGGAACTGGACTCGACACCCCGCCGGCTGGGCATGGACTGGGCGGCCCGGATGGACAAGCCCCGGTTCATCGGCCGGGCCGCGCTGGAGCGGACCGCCAAGCTGCCCGACCACCGGCGCCTGCTCGGGTTCACGATGGACGGCGAGGCGCCGGTCGAAGGCTCCCCGATCTGGTCGAACGGCGATATCGTCGGGCACGTGACGGGCAGCTGGGCGTCGCCGGTCCTCGGCCGGACGGTGATGCTCGGCTGGCAGAAGGTCTCGCCGTTCGTCGACACGGTCGAGATCGACGGCCGGACCGCGACCGTGACACCGACGCCCTTCTACGACCCGGAGGGCCTCCGTGCCCGCGCTTGAGCCGCTGGTCGGCCTGCGGGTCGTCGCCGATCCGGCGGCGCTCGACGGGGCGGGCTGGGAGCCGGCCACCGGCCACGCGACCCGCCCGCCCATGGTCCTGCGCTTCGCTCCGGACGAGGCGTTGGCCATCGGCGCCGGCAGCGTGATTCTGGATGACCCCGATGCCATCGTCGAGGACGAGCGCGGCTATGTCGGGGCGTGGTGCGTCTTCGATGCCATCAGGGGCCAGACGGAGTGGGCGCCACCGGCCACGCGACCGGCCCTCGCCCAGGGATCCGTCGCGGGTGTGCCCGCGAAGGTCTGGCTGCCAGACGATGGCGACGTTCTGGTCGTCGTGACCGCGGCCCACGCCGCCGGGCTCGCCGAGCGCCTCGGGTGGCCGCGATGACGTACGCGAGCCGCATGGTCGAGACGCTCCTGCCGATCCGCTGGCCGGACCGCCCGAAGGCGTCCTATGACGTGGTCATCATCGGGGCCGGCGGTCACGGCCTGTCCACCGCGTACTACCTCGCGACGCGCCACGGGATCACGAACGTAGCGGTCCTGGAGGCCGACTACATCGCGTCCGGCAACACCGGACGCAATACGACGATCATCCGCGCCAACTACGGCATCCCCCAGGCCGTCCGCTTCTACAAGCACAGCCTGGACATGTATGCCGCACTCGAGGACGAGACGGGTGCCAACCTGCTCCACCAGACCAAGGGGATCCTGTGGTGCGCCCATACCGAGATGACGATGCGCACGGAACGCGCACGCGCCGCGCTCAACCAGGCGCTCGGCGTAGAGACGGTCATGGTCACGCCGACCGAGATCAAGTCGCTCGTGCCGCAGATCGACCTGACCGGCGGCGGCCGCTACCCGATCCTCGGCGCCTCGCATCACCTGCCGGCGGCGACGGCTCGCCACGATCGCGTCGCCTGGGCCTACGCGGCGGGCGCGGCCCGATACGGAGTCGATCTCTTCCAGCACACGCCGGTCACGGCCCTGACCGTCGAGGGCGAGCGCGTCACCGGCGTCGAGACACCTGCCGGCCCGATCTCGGCGGGCGTCGTCCTGTCGGCGACGGGCGGCCGGGTGACGAAGCTCGCCGGCCAGGTCGGGATCCGGTTGCCGATCCGGACCCACCCGCTCCACGCGTTCGTCACGAACGACCACGCGCAGGGCTTACGGAGCATCGTCGCGAGCACGGAGCTCATGTGCTACGTCTCGCAGACGGAGCGCGGCCAGATGCTCATCGGCGCCGAGTTCGATGCGCAGCCGTCGTATTCGCGCCAGTCGTCCTTCGATGCCCTGCGCGGCTACGCCTACAAGATCTCCATGCTGCTGCCGTTCCTGCGCGACATGCGCATCCTGCGGACATGGGCCGGCCTGTGCGACATCTCGATCGACTACAGCCCGATCATGGGCTTCACGCCGGTCGACGGGTTCCTCGTCACCACTGGCTGGGGGACCTGGGGCTTCAAGGCCATCCCGGCGGGCGGGGAGGGCATGGCCGAGTTGATCGCCACCGGCCGGCCGCCGGAGCTCATCGCCCCGTTCGCCCTGTCGCGGTTCAAGGCCGACCACCTCCTGGCCGACCAGGGCTCGTCGGGGACGCGCTGATGCACTCGATCGTCTGCCCGCGCTGCGGCCGTCGCTCGCTCGACGAGTTCACGTTCGGGGGTGAGCGACGAGCCGTGCCGGACTGGATCACCGACCCCGACGAGCGCGATTTCGACGAGGTGTTCGTCTTCGAGAACCCGGACGGCGTCTCCACCGAGCGCTGGTTCCACGCCCACGGCTGCCGGCGCTGGGTGACGATCCGACGCGACACGACCACCGACACGATCCTGGAGGTCCGCTGACCATGTCCACGCTGGCGGATCGCTCGATCGAGCTCCATCTGCGCGGACGCGTCCGATTCGGCGTCGGGGCGATCGAGGCACTCCCCGAGCTGGTCGCCGCGGCCACTGACGGCGGGGGACGGAACGCCTTCATCGTCACGGATCCGGGGGTGGTCGGGTCGGGCGTCGTGGATCTGGCCCGTGGCGTCCTGGAGGCCGCCGGGATCCACGTCGGGGTCTTCGCGGAGGTCGAACCGAACCCGGGCACGGCCTCGATCCTGCGCGGGAGCGCCGCCCTCACCGCGTTCGGGATCCCGGGGACCGTCATCGTGCCGATCGGCGGCGGCTCGTCCATGGACTCGGCCAAGGTCATCAGCCTGCACGCGGTCAACGGCGGCGACGTACTCGCCCTCGGATACCACCGCGAGGACATCGCTCCGGGTGGGCCGGTCGTGGCCATCCCGACCACCGCCGGCACCGGCGCCGAGACGAACACCTACGGCGTGATCACGGACGAGGCGGCCGGGCGCAAGGGCTACGTGGGGCATCCGTCGGTGCTGCCGGCGTGGACGATCCTGGACCCTGCCCTGACCGTCGGCCTGCCACGCGCCGCGACCGCGGCGACCGGGGTGGACGCGATGACCCACTCGCTCGAGTCGCTCCTGTCGCGGAACCCGAACCCGTTCGCCGAGGCGATGGCGCTCCAGGTCATCCGCACGGTCGCCGACTGGCTGCCGGTTGCCGCCGCGGACGGTTCGGATCTGGAGGCGCGCTCGCAGATGCTTGTCGCCTCACACCTGGCGGGGATCGGCCAGCAGAGCGGGACGGGCGTCGGGCTCGTACACGCGCTGGGCCACGCGATCGGGACGCGCGGACGCCTCCCCCACGGCCTCGCGCTCGCGGTCGTCCTGCCCGAGGTCTGCCAGTTCTACGCCGATGAACCCGGTCTGCGCGACCGCGAGCTCGCCCTCGTAGGCGTGGCATTCCGGGCGGCGATCCCAACGGAGTCGCCCGCCACCGCGACCGGTGCCGCGATCGGGGCGATGCGCGGGTTCCTGGCGTCGCTCGGCCTCCGGCCCACGCTCCGCTCGCTCGGCTTCGATGCCGCGCTGTTGGACGTCGTTGCGCAGGACGCCGTCGACGACGCCGCGATCAACAACTCGCCGCGGCTCCCGACGCTCGCACAGGCGCGCGCGATCCTCGAGTCGGTCGCGGGCTGACCCGGGCGACCGAGCCGACTCGCCGACATGCGCCTCTTCCGTCGCCAGCCCGCCTGGTCCGTCGAGATGCGTTGGAAGGAGGAGGTGGTCTACTGGGAGGGCCACCACGGCTTCGTCTTCGATGGCGGCTGGGGCGTCGAGCCGGCCGTGACCTACCTGCCGCCCGCTGCCGATTGGGACGCGGTCGTGCCCGGCTGGCTGCGCGGCCGCCGAGCCGAGATCGTCGAACGCCTCGAGAGCCGCGGCGACCAGGTCGTCGAGGATGGGCTCTACCCGTACCCGCGACCGGGCCGCGAGGTCTTCAGCCTGCGTCGATGAGCGGCTTGACCTCGCCGACGAAGCGCTCGAGCGTCTCGAGGTCGTAGGGGGCGGGCTGCTCCGAGATGACCGTCTCGAAGCCGAGCGCGACGTACGGCCGCAGGCGGTCCGCGATCTCCTCCGGCGACCCTTCCCAGAACGTGTCGTCATCCTCGACGTCGCTGTCAGGCGTCCGGTTGTGGACCATCGCCGCGTCGCGGACGCGCCGGGCTTCCGCCTTCGAGTCGCGGATCGTGAGCTTCATGCCGAGCGTGAACTCGATCTCGCCGATATCCCGGCCGACCGCATCGCAATGGCCGCGCAGGACCTCGATCTTGTGGGCCATCACGTCGACCGGACCCATGGCGTTCCACATGTCCGCGTAGGTCGCCACCGTGCGGAGGGTCTTCTTCTCGCCGCTGCCACCGATCATGATCGGCAGCCGTGGCTGGACCGGCAGCGGCTGGTGCCGAAGGTCGTCGAACGCGTAACGACCACCTGCCTCCGAGGTGACCGAGCCGCCGTCGAGGACCGCGCGCATCGCCCCGACCGACTCGTGCAGCCAGTCGAGGCGCTGGCCGAAGCCGGTCCCGAAGTCGATGCCGTGGGCCTCATGCTCCAGGTCGAACCACGCTCCGCCGATGCCCAGGATCGCCCGGCCGTCACTGACGTGGTCGAGCGTGGCGGCCGTCTTGGCGACGAGGCCGGGATTGCGGAACGTGTTCGCGCCGACGAGCAGCCCGAGACGGGTCTGGGTCGTCTCGCGCGCCCACGCCGCCAGCAGCGACCAGCCTTCGAAGATGGGCTGATACGGGTCGCCGAAGATCGCGTACAGGTGGTCCCAGGTCCACAGGTGGGTGTAGCCGAGACGGTCGACGCGCTTGGCGGCATCGAGCATCTCCGCCCAGGACGCGCCCTGGCTCCAAAGCAGGATGCCGGGCTTGAGGTCGGTCATGTGGGGCGATCTCCGGGACGGGTGGGGGACCTGATTCTAGCCGGGGCTGGGTAGACTCGGGCGATGTACATCCCCGAGCACTTCCGCCCGACCGATGAAGAGGTCCTCACCCTGCTTCGCCACCACGGCGCGGTCGACCTCATCACGCTGACGGCGCGTGGCCTGCTGGCGACCCTCCTGCCGATGGCCTGGGACGAGCCGGGGTCGCGGCCGGGCCTCGGTGCGCACGGTGCGCTCCTGGGGCACGTGGCGATCAAGAACGACCAATGGCGCGAGCCGGCCCTCGGCGAGTCGCTGGCGATCGTGCGCGGCGCAGATGCCTACATCTCCCCGTCCTGGTATCCGGCCAAGCGCGAGCACGGGCGGGTCGTCCCGACGTGGAACTACGTGACGATCCACGCGTACGGCCGGCTGGTCGTCCACCAGGACCCGGCCTGGCTCGAGGCGAACGTGCGCCGCCTGGTCGAGGCCCACGAAGGAGCGCGGCCGACGCCACCGGCACCCTGGAGCGTCGACGACGCGCCGCGGTCCTACATCGAGGGTCAGCTCAAGGCGATCGTCGGCGTCGAGCTGCTGATCGACCGGCTCGAGGCGAAGTCGAAGCTGAGCCAGAACCGCTCCGACGCGGACATCGAGGGCACGATCGCCGGTCTCGAGGCGGACGGCGAGCGGGGGGTCTCTGCGGCGATTCGACGGGTCCACGAGGGCTGACCGCGCGCGGTCCGTCGGGCGAGACATCGATCAGTCACGCTCTTCGGATCTGGATCACGATGGTGCGCGAGCGATTCGCCGTCCCGGCCCTGGTGACCGCCCGGAGCTGCCCGCTGACAGATTCCCATGGCACGGTCGTTAGGCGAGAGGATGTTGAGATCCTGGGCTCGGACGGTCATCGAGGGGGCCGTTCCGAGCGTGAGGCCGACGATCGCCGAGCTGCACCCGTCCCGATGGGGCGTCCGGACGTGCCTAAGGCCCGCCCGATGGGAATCTGGCACTCGGTCGGCCAGCGCGGTGCCGAATTCCCGCTCGGTGAGACTGCTGCCGGGTACGAGCACCGGCACCCCGCTACCGATTGCCTCGACCCGACGTGCGGTCGTACCCTTCCCGGATGACCTCCACGCGACCCACGGAAGGGGCTGCCGCACCGCCGCACCCCGACATGGCCTGGGTCCCGGGTGGCACGTTCCGGATGGGCTCCGACGCCCACTACGCCGAAGAGCGACCGGCCCACGAGGTGACCGTCGATGGATTCTGGATGGACGATCACCAGGTCACGGTCAGCGAGTTCCGCCGGTTCGTGAAGGCCACGGACTACGTCACGGTCGCCGAGCGTCCGCTCGACCCGGTCGAGTACCCGGACGCCGACCCGGCCCTGCTCATCCCGGGCTCCCTCGTGTTCAAGGCCACGCGTGGCCCCGTCGACCTCGACGACTATCGCAACTGGTGGCACTGGATCCCCGGCGCTCAGTGGCGACACCCGGAGGGCCCCGGCAGCGACCTGGCAGGCCGCGACCGACATCCGGTCACGCACGTCGCCTACGAGGACGCAACGGCCTATGCGGCGTGGGCCGGCAAGGCGCTCCCGACCGAGGCCGAGTGGGAGTTCGCCGCCCGCGGCGGCCTCGATGGCAAGGTCTACACCTGGGGCGACGAGTTCGCCCCGAAGGGCCGGATGATGGCGAACACGTGGCAGGGCGAGTTCCCGTGGCAGAACCTGCTTACCGACAAGTACGCGGGGACCTCGCCGATCCGCTCGTTCCCGCCGAACGGCTTCGGCTTGTTCGACATGGCCGGTAACGTGTGGGAGTGGACGACGGACTTCTACGCGCCGTCCCATCCCGAGGAGCAGATCCACGCCTGCTGCGGGCCGTCCGGACCACGGGTCAACCCCCGCGTCGCGGATCCGGCCGCGTCCTACAACGTCGGCCAGCCTGGCGCGCAGTTCCCGCGCATGGTGGTCAAGGGTGGCTCGCACCTCTGCGCCCCGAACTACTGCCTTCGCTATCGACCGGCGGCCCGCCAGCCCCAATCCATCGACACGTCGATGGCCCATCTCGGGTTCCGGTGCATCGTCAGACCGTCCTAGGAGGAACGCATGGCCACAGCGAAGGCGACCACGGCGTCGAAGCCGAACATCCTGGTCATCTGGGGCGACGACATCGGGATCACCAACCTGAGCTGCTACAGCGACGGGTTGATGGGCTACAGGACCCCCAACATCGACCGGATCGCCAACGAAGGTATGCGCTTCACCGATTCGTACGGCGAGCAGAGCTGCACCGCGGGGCGATCGTCGTTCATCACGGGCCAGAGCGTGTTCCGGACCGGCCTCAGCAAGGTCGGGATGCCGGGTGCCGACGTCGGCCTCCAGGCTGGTGACGTGACGATCGCCGAGCTGCTCAAGCCACTCGGCTATGCGACCGGCCAGTTCGGCAAGAACCACCTGGGCGACCTCAACAAGTTCCTGCCGACCGTCCACGGGTTCGATGAGTTCTTCGGCAACCTCTACCACCTCAACGCCGAGGAGGAACCGGAACTCCCCAACTGGCCGTCCGCCAAGGACTTCCCGACGTTCAACGAGCGATTCCGGCCGCGCGGCGTCCTGCATTGCACGGCGACGGACAAGGACGACAAGACGGTCGACCCGCGCTACGGGCGCGTCGGGAAGCAGACCATCGAGGACACCGGCCCGCTCACCAAGAAGCGGATGGAGACGATCGACGACGAGGTGCTGGAGCACGGCCTCGACTTCATCCAGCGCCAGGCCGCCGCCGAGACGCCGTTCTTCGTCTGGTTCAACACGACTCACATGCACTTCCGGACCCATCCCAAGCCGACGAGCGTCGGTCAGGCCGGCCGCTGGCAGTCGCCCTACCACGACACGATGATCGACCACGACAAGGTCGTCGGGGCGCTGCTGGACCAGCTCGACGAGCTGGGGATCGCGGACGACACGATCGTCATCTACAGCACCGACAACGGGCCCCACATGAACTCGTGGCCGGACGGCGGCATGACGCCGTTCCGCAGCGAGAAGAACACGAACTGGGAGGGTGCCTTCCGGATCCCGGAGGTCATCCGCTGGCCGGGCAAGATCCCCGCTGGTGTCGTCTCGAACGAGATCGTCCAGCATCACGACTGGCTGCCGACGTTCCTCGCGGCGGCCGGCGAGCCGGAGATCGTTGAGAAGCTCAAGGCCGGCCACAAGGTCAACGGGACCCAGTTCAAGGTCCACATCGACGGCTACAACCTGCTGCCATACATGACCGGCGAGGTCGATGAGTCCCCGCGCAAGGGCCTCGTCTACTTCTCGGATGACGGCGACGTGCTGGCGCTTCGGTTCGACAACTGGAAGGTCGTGTTCATGGAGCAGCGTGTCCAGGGCACCCTGCAGATCTGGTTCGAGCCTTTCGTGTCATTGCGCGTCCCGAAGATCTTCAACCTGCGGACCGATCCGTTCGAGCGGGCCGATGTCACCTCGAACACGTACTGGGATTGGTTCATGGACAACGACTACCTGGCCCTCGCGGCGACGACGCTGATCGCCCAGTTCCTGGCGACGTTCAAGGAGTTCCCGCCACGCCAGAAGGCCGCGAGCTTCACCATCGATCAGGTGGTCGCGAAGCTGGAGGCGGTGATCACCGAGGGCCACTGAACCGGGGCGAGCCCGGCACGGGGTCGAGGGCCGGGACCGGTCCGGGCTTCGGTCAGGCGCGGTCCAGCTCGCGATCGATGGCCCGGAGGATGAACTTCGCGGCCTCGGCGCTCTTGCCGCCGAGCTTCTGGTCGTCGTCCTGCTCGAGCGCCTGGCCGAGGTCGCCGAGAAACTGATCCATCGAGGCCGTCCGCTCCAGGTCGCCGACGGCGAACGCGACGTCAAGACGTGCGATCACGGCCCGGGCGTTGTCGACCGTGTGACCCTTGGCCTCGATCAGCGCACGGACATCGGCCCGGGCGGCGTCTGCGGCCGGGCCTTCGGTGGTCATCGCAGACGCTCCATGACCCGGTGCAGGCGCCCGACCGGGTCGAGCTCCCGGCGACCCGCCCCCGGCGCGTCTTCCGGTCCGCGCACCGGTCCGTCGTCCGGTCCCGCCGCCCCGCCCGACGCCCCCTCGACCTCGATCGCGGCTGGCCCTCGTTCCGCCCGGATCCGCTGCCAATCCGTGTCCAGCATGCTCATCGCGAGCTCGTCCCACCACTTGCCGTCGCGCCGGATCGACTGCCGCGACCGGCCCTCCAGCACGAATCCGACCCGCGTGTAGGCCCGGATCGCGCGCTCGTTGAACTCGAACACGAATAGCCCCACGCGGTGCAGGCCGAGCGTCCCGAAGGCGTGATCCATCATCAGGCTGGTCGCCTCGGTGCCGAAACCCTGGCCCCACGCGTCGGCCTCGCCGATCGTGATGTGGAACAGCGCAGAGCCGTTGTCGGCGTCCATCTGGCTGAACGCGCAGGTCCCGATCAGGCGCCCGGTCGTGCGCTCGTGGACGGCCATCGCGAGCGCGTCGGTCCCGACGACCCGGGCGGCGAAGAACCGCTCGATCTCCTCGGGCCGCATCGGGCTCTCCTGGTAGCGCGCGAGCCGGGCGATCTCGGGGTCCGCGTACCACTTGCGGAACGCCGCCAGGTTCGCCGGCACGTGTCGGCGAAGGATGACCTTCTTCCCGACCAGGACCTCCGGGAACCACGTTCGCTGCACCATCGTCGGCACGGTATACCATCCCCGCCATGCGTCGCTGGAGCCTGCTTGCGGAGCGTCTCGCGGCGACGTCGCGAACCTCCGAGAAGACCGCCCTCCTGGCCGACTACTTCCGCACCCTCGACGCGGAGGAACTGCCGATCGCTGCCGTCTTCCTGACGGGCCGGCCCTTCGCCGAGGCGGATCAGCGGGCGACGGGGATCGGCTGGTCGGCCATCTCGACGGCCATCATGGAGGTCGCGCCCGTGACTCGCGCGGACCTAGGCGCCGCCTATGACCGCACGTCGGACCTCGGGCTGGCCGTCGCCGACGCGCTCACGCTGGCCGGCCATACGCCGCCACCCGAGCTGACCCCGACCCTCCCCGAGGTCGCCGCCGCGTTCGCCGAGATCGAGGTGGCCTCCGGTCCGTCGCGCAAGGCCGCGATCCTGCGCGACCTGCTCGCCCGCTCGGACCCGACGACGGCAAAAGGCATCGTCAAGGTCCTCGGCGGCGATCTGCGCATCGGCCTGCGCGACGGTCTCGTCGAAGCCGGGATCGCCAAGGCATTCGATCGCCCGCTCGAGGACGTCAAGTGGGCCGGCATGCTCGTCGGCGACATCGGCCGGCTGGCCGAGCTCGCCCGGGACGATGCCCTGGGCACCGCCCAGCTTGCCCTGTTCCATCCGCTCAAGTTCATGCTCGCGTCTCCGGCCGAGGATGCGGACGAGATCCTGACCCGGCTCGGCCCCGAGGTCTGGGTCGAGGACAAGTACGACGGGATCCGGGCCCAGCTGCACAAGCGCGGGACGGACGTCCGCCTCTATTCGCGCGACCTCCACGACATCGGCGGCCAGTTCCCGGAGATCGTGGAGGCCGCCCGGCCACTCGCCTGGGACGGCATCCTCGACGGCGAGATCCTCGCCTGGAAGGACGGACTCGTGCTGCCGTTCATCGCGCTCCAGGGACGGCTCGGGCGCAAGTCGCCGTCGGAGGCGATCCAGGCGGACGTCCCGGTCATCTACGTCGCCTTCGATGCCCTCGCGCTCGGGGCCGGCGCGGACGGCAGCGGGCCGGTCGAGCCGCTCCTGCGCGTCGACCTTCGCGCACGGCGAGCGCGACTGGACGCCATCGACCTGCCGGGCGCTGCGGACGGTGGCCGGTTCATCCGCTCGCACCTCGCCGTCGCCGCGGACACGGACGCGCTCGAGGCGGCCTTCCTCGAGGCTCGCGCCCGGCGCAACGAGGGCCTGATGGTCAAGGATCCGACGAGTGGCTACTCGCCCGGCCGCCGCGGCCTGGGCTGGCTGAAGATGAAGAAGGCCCTCGCGACGATCGACTGCGTCGTCGTCGGCGTCGAGGTCGGGCACGGCAAGCGCCACGGCGTCCTCTCCGACTACACGTTCGCCGTCCGCGACACGGAGAACGACCGGCTGGTCACGATCGGCAAGGCGTACAGCGGCCTCACGGATGCCGAGATCGCCGAGATGACGCGCTGGTTCGAGGACCACACGATCGCCCGCTACGGTCGCTATCGCCAGGTCGAGCCGACCGTCGTCGTCGAGATCGCCTTCGACGTCATCGTCCGCTCGAACCGGCACAAGTCGGGCTTCTCGCTCCGCTTTCCGCGGATCGCCAACCTGCGCCCGGACAAGTCGGTCGACGAGATCGACACCGTCGAGACGGTGACCGCCTTGTACGAGGGTCTCCAGCACGGGACGGATCTCCTCGTCACGGCCGACGCGCGGACCCCGGTCGCCGGCCCCGATCCCCAGGACGACGCCGGCTCGTAGGACCTCCCGAAGCGCGTGACGAACAGGCGCGCTATCGCGACGAATGAGCGTGGAGCCATCCCGAAACCCGTCATGTCGGCAGCCTGGTGATCCGTCCACGAGGGATCTGCTCCAGATCCGTGACCACGAGGCGCGAGGCACGCGGTGGGGAGCCGGGCGGAGACGGACGCCTAGCGGTCCACCGGCAGGTCGAGGCGGTCGCCCCATTCGGCCCAGCCGCCGTCGTAGACGGCGACCTCGTCGTGGCCGAGCAGCGTCAGGACGAGGGCCAGTTTCGCGGCGGCCACGCCGGATCCGTCGTAGCAGACCATCCGCCGGCCGCGGCTGACGTTCGCGGCGTGGAGCAGGTCCCGCAGCGAGCCGGCATCCCGCAGCCGCTGGCTCCCTGGCAGGCTGGTCGCCCCGACCGGGACGTTGACGGCGCCCGGGATGTGGCCGAGGCGTTTCGTGTTGCCCTCGAAGCCCAGGAACTCGGCTGGCGCCCGCGCATCGAGCAACGTCACGCTCGGTGAGCCGAGCAGCGACCGGACGTCCGAGGTCGTCAGGCGAAGCTTCGCGGGGTCGCCCGGGGTGAACGTGGCCGGCAACGGCGTCGCGGTCCCGGTCGAGGTCGCCCGGCCCTCGCCGTCCCAGGCCGGGTAGCCGCCGTCCAGTACGCGGACCGCCTTGAGACCGTACGTCCGCAGGCTCCACCAGACTCGCGACGCGAACAGGCCCTGGCTGTCGTCGTAGATGACGACCTCGGTGCCGTCGCCGATCCCGAGCCGCGTCGTGAGGGCGGTGACCTGCGCAGGCCCGGCCAGGACCAGGGAGTCGACGGCGTCCGGGTCGATGAGGTCGGTCCGCCAGTCCACGTGGACGGCGCCCGGGATGTGGCCCGCGTCGTACACGTCGCGCCCGCTGCCATCGGGCCGCCAGCGCGCGTCCACGATGCGGACTCCGGCCCGATCGACGGCGTCCGCCAGCCACTCGGTCGTGGCCAGATGCTCGGAGCGGGCCCAGCCATCCATGGCCCGTATCATAGGGCCGTGGTGAGCCCCTTCCAGCCCGATGCGGACAAGCTCGACGCGGTGCGTGCCGCCATCCCCTCGCTCGGGGCCGGTATCTACCTCAACACCGGCTTCGTCGGCCCCATCCCGGCCGAGACGGCCGCCGCGATGGCCGAGATCGCCGCGTGGGAGCGCGACACCGGGCGCGGTCACGTCGACTCGATCCCCGACGTCATGCAGCGGCTCGCGGAGGCGAGAGCCGCGGTCGCCGCACTCATGGTCACCGACGTGTCGGCGGTCGCGCTGACCCACTCCACCACCGATGGGATGAACGCGGCGACGCTTGCGGTCGACTGGCACGCCGGCGACCGTCTCGTGACGACCCGGTTCGAGCATCCGGGCGGCCTCGGCCCGATGTACGCCATGCGCGCCCGCGGCCTCGCCGAGCTCACGATGGTCGACGCAGGCGACGACGGCGATGACGCTCGAACCATCGCGGCCTTCGATGCGGCGATCGCCCCGGGGACGCGGCTCGTCTCGCTGTCGCACGTGGCCTGGACGACCGGCGCGACCCTGCCGATCGCGGCCATCGCGGAGATCGCCCATGCCCGGGGCGCCCTCGTCGTCGTCGACGGTGCGCAGGCGGCCGGCGCCATCCCGACCCGCTTCGACGAGCTCGATGTCGACTTCTACGCCATGCCGGCCCAGAAATGGCTGTTGGGCCCGGAGGGGATGGGAGCGCTCGTCGTCGGTCCGCGCGCCCTCGAGCGACTCACGCCGGCGATCGCCGGCTGGTTCAGCTTCGAGACGGTGGACGGGCAGGGGACCGGCGTCTGGTGGCCCGACGCCCGTCGTTTCGAATGGCCGATGTTCCACCGGCCCTCGGTCGTGGGGATGGCCCGCTCGATCGGCTGGCTGTCCATGTTCGTCGGCCTCGACTTCGTCTACGCCCGTGGGATGGCCACCGCCCGCCGAGCCGCCGCCCGCCTGGCCGGTATCCCCGGCGTGACCGTCCTCACCCCGACCGACCGGATGGGCAACCTCATCACGTTCTCCATCGCCGGCTGGCCCGCCGCGGACGCCCTCGAGGAGCTCGGCCGGCGCACCTTCGCCATCGCGCGCACGATCGTGAGCCTCGATGCCATCCGGATCAGCGTCGCGTTCTTCACCTCGGATGAGGAGCTGGAACGGTTCGCCGAAGGCGTGGAGCTCCTCGCCTCGCACACGCCGGAGACGTTGCCTCCGCGACGGACGTTGGCGATGCTCGGCGAGTCGTGACCCGGACGCCGCCGGACCCGGCCATCCGACCGATCCGCCAGCGCTCCTGGGCCGAGGTCCGCTGGCGCCAGTTCCGCCATGCGCCGCGCCCCGTCGTCCGCGCGGTGATGGCCAGCCTGACGATCGCCATCGTCCTGGCGATCGGCTATCTCGCGTACGACGTCGCGTTGTCGCGCGGGGTCGCCCTCCCGGGCGGGGACCTTCGGCTGCTCTACCTGACGGTGTACGTCCTGCTGGTCCTGGGCATCGGCAGCCTCGTGACGTACCTGATCGTGCCCCAGCCCCGCGGCTCGTCGACGGAGGTCCAGCGCAGCGGCTGGAGCGCGGCCCTCGGGTTCTTCGCGGCCGTCCCGATCGCCTACCTGGTCATGATCGTCACGGTCCAGATCGTCCGGCCGCTGTTCGGCTGAGGGCCATCGCGGGGGCCCGCACGAGCTCAGGATGTGGCGCCGGGGCAACACTTCAGGGCCATCGCGCGCCTGACGCCCTAGCCCATCCGTACCATTCCGCGCTACTCTGGCGTGGCTATCATCTGTCGGTGCAGACCGGATATCCGGTCGTGCCGCATCGTGCCCGAGGTCAGTGCGTGTCCATCGAAGAGCAGCACGTCGCCTTGCCGAAGCTCTACGGAGCTCCCGCATACTCCCGTCCCGCTGCCCCGGTCGCGGTGACGCCGCGACCGTTCGACCCTGACGACCTGCCCATCGTGGCGCACCAGTCCGAGGATGAGCGCGAGATCAGTACGGCGATCACGGCCCGGGCGTACGCCGCCGATGGGTCGCTGAGCGCGGACTCCGACGGCTCGGGCACCTCGACCGGCGCCAACCGCCTCCAGCCTCGATCACTGAGCCTGCGGGCCATCGCCGGGCGGCTCATCGGCTCCGACTGACCGCACACCGACCTGGCACGGAGCCGGGTGTAGCATCCCCGGACGGGGGAGTAGCTCAATCGGTCAGAGCGGCGGGCTTATATCCCGCTGGTTCCAGGTTCGAGTCCTGGCTCCCCTACCAACCCGCCGTGCCTGGGTCGCGGCGAGCCCCTCATGGCGCCTAGGGTCGTGCGACCGCTCCCCGCACCTGGTCGACGATCCCGTCGAGCCGCGACGGCGTCAGGCTGCGCTGCGGTGGCAGCGACGCCAGGAACGCCGGCAACTGTTCCGGGGCGAGTACCGCGCAACCGGCCGACCGGGTCAGGCCGCGTTCCGCCGGGGCGATGACCGCGGCGTAGGTCTTGACGAGGAAGTCGCGGTCGTCGTGCGACAACCACTGGCGGACGCGCTCGGCATCTCGGGTGGCGCGCTCCATCGGATCCTCCATCGGCTCCCAGCCGGCGCGCGTCCGGATCTCCCAGCTCGAGCCGTGCCGGCGGCTCAGGCCCGGTCTCGGCAGGTCGCGCAGTACGACGACCCCGAACGCCCCGATGAGCATGGCCGGGACCGTCCGGCCGTCGTAGAGCGACACCTCGGCCGCGCCGACCACATCGACCGGCAGGTCCGGAGCCAGCCGCTCCAGGAGGGAGGTGCGGGTCGACCGGCGGCGGAGCGACGCGAGCAGCTTGGCCAGCCGGTTCGTGCCGACGGCGATGAAGACGATCGGGGCCACGAGGGCAAGTGCCATGACGATCATTCCCGTGGCCATCGCTCCGGCGTCCAGTCGCCCGGTCGGGAGCAGCATGACGACCAACGGGGTGGCGAAGGCGAGATAGGCGAGCGACAGGCCGCCGGCGACCAGGGTCGCGCCCACCAGCGTCCCGCTCACGATGGCGCCGAGCGGCCGGCGCGGTGGTGCGGACGCGGCGGAGATCAACTGCATGGACGCCATCGTACGGGCGGTCCCGGCGCCACCCAATGACCTATTCGGGGATGTCCGGCCCGGCCGGTCGGCCCACCGACCGCACCCGACCGCACCCGACCGCACTCGCGCGCCGGACGGCTGGAGCGACCGGGACCCCCGTACCATTGCTGGCCCTCACGACCACGACCCATCCTCGGGACGAGACCGGGCGCCCTTGCCCGGCGTGGAGGCGTGTTGCACGTGCGTTTCGGGAGGCGAGGAGACCGGCTTGGTGCCGTCCGAGTGATCGGATCGGTCGTCGCGGCGCTGCTCATCGTCCTCGCCCTGGCCCTGCCGGCCGTCGCCGCCCCGGGGCCCACGCGCCTCTTCGACGACACCCACTCACCGAGGACGGGGACGGCCGGGACCACGTACTCCTTCGCGGTGACGTATTCGAACGTGACCGGGTCGCCGGCCGAATACGTCCGGTTCAAGGTCGCC
>Ga0302299_10000947_pt1 | contig 16959 bp, 14 predicted proteins | sample III_Fen_N3_4_FD_198795 | JGI IMG/M metagenome (GOLD analysis project Ga0302299, IMG submission 198795) | Peat permafrost microbial communities from Stordalen Mire near Abisko, Sweden - III_Fen_N3_4 | ecosystem: Environmental > Terrestrial > Soil > Wetlands > Permafrost | place: Sweden: Abisko... | reverse complement strand
GGCCGCGGTGGCCACGAGCGCATCGAGCAGGTACGGGCCGAGCCAGCCGCGCCACCCGGCATCGACGGTGATCGCGAGCTCGCCGTCGTGGTTCGGCAGCAGCTCGTAGCTTGCTTCCGCGACGATCCGGCCATCGTCCCCGGGGCCGACGAGCTCGGCCACGAGCCCGGCGCCGCCACGCTCCTCGACCGTGACGAGCTTCTCGAAGAACGAGGCCGGGGGTCGGTAGGCGGAGAAGAAGCGCCGGTGGCGGGCCTCGTCGTCGAGCCCTGCGTACAGGACGGCCAGGGCATCGGTGTCGCCACGGTCGATCGGCCGGAGGATCAGCTCCCGGTCACCGGGAAGCTGGACGTGGCGGATCGACGAGGAGCCGGTGGGCTCGTCGACGTCCACGGTCGTCATCGTGCCCCCCGCGCCCTAGCGTCGCGTCGCGCGGACGGGATCGCGGGGTCGCAGGGGCACATGCCCCGATGATGCCCGGTCCCGGGCCCGGTTCCCAGGGTCGAAGGTCCGCGGTCGGAGATCGAGGCGAGGAGACGGTCATGAGGGCATGGGTCGTGCGTGAACCGGGGGCCATCGACCACGGGCCGCTCGCGCTCGTCGACCGGCCGCGGCCCGAGCCCGGTGCCGGGGAGGTGCGCGTCGCGGTGTCGGTGTGCGGGGTGTGCCGGACCGACCTCCACCTGGCGGAGGGCGACCTCGCCCCCCACGGCACCGACGTGGTGCCCGGCCACGAGGTCGTGGGCGTCGTCGACGCGCTCGGACCTGGCGCCCGTCGCTTCGAGGTCGGTGAGCGCATCGGCATCGCCTGGCTGCGCCACACGTGCGGGACCTGCCGCTTCTGCGCCCGGGGTGACGAGAACCTGTGCCTCGACCCGCGCTTCACCGGGTGGGACGCCGACGGGGGCTACGCCGAGCACGCCGTCGTCGACGAGCGCTACGCCTACCGGCTGCCCGACGTGTTCAGCGACGAGCAGGCGGCGCCCCTGCTGTGCGCCGGCATCATCGGCTACCGCGCGCTGCGGCGCGCCGAGCTGCCCCCCGGTGGCCGGCTCGGCATCTACGGCTTCGGCGGCTCGGCCCACCTGGCCGCGCAGGTGGCCCTCGCCGAGGGCGCGACCGTGCACGTGATGACGCGGTCGGCGGAGGCCCGGCAGCTGGCGCTCGATCTGGGCGCCGCGTGGGCGGGCGACACGTTCGATGTGCCGCCGGAGCCGCTCGACGCCGCCATCGTGTTCGCGCCGGCAGGCGAGATCGTCCCCGCGGCGCTCGCCGTCCTCGACCGCGGCGGCACCGTGGCCGTCGCCGGCATCCACCTCAGCGACATCCCCCCGCTCGACTACGCGCGGCACCTCTTCCAGGAGCGCCAGCTGCGCAGCGTCACGGCGAACACCCGCCTCGACGGCGAGGAGTTCCTCGAGCTCGCGGCGCGCCTCGGCATCGAGGTCCAGACGGTGCCCTACGCGCTGGAGCACGCCGACCGGGCCTTGGCCGACCTGGCCCACGACCGCTTCACGGGTGCCGCCGTGCTGCGCGTCGGCGCGTCAGGAGGCGCGGGGTGAGCGCTTCCGGGCGACCTTCGGCTTGAGCGCCCGGTTGTAGAGCTCGTCGATCGCGGCGGACGCGCCGGCCGCGACCACACCCACATCGGGAGCCGTGTCCTCGTCGCCGGTGACGCCGAAGTAGAGCCGGCCGTTGTACGAGAGGATCGCGATGGACACCCGGATGCCGTAGGAGATCGGCACGAAGGGCCGGTACTCGAGCATCTCCCGGCCGAGGCAGTAGAGCGGGAACTGGGGCCCGGGCACGTTGGTGGTGATGGTGTTGATGGCCCGCTGCGACAACCGGTGCGACACCCGCATCGCCGTTCTCGTCACCGCGCCGACCACCATCGGCGGGGCGAGGTCGCCGAGGGTCGTGACCACCTCACCGGCCTCGACCATGTGCGAGCCCTTGCGCTCGCCCATCTCGGCCCGCACCGCGGTGAGGCGCTCGACGGGATCGGCGACACCGACGGGGATGTCGTAGAGGATCGCCGAGACGCGGTTGTCGGCCACGCCCCGGCCGTCGTCGCCACGCGTCGACACGGGCACGAGCGAGCGCACCTCCGAGGTGGTGACGTCGTCACCCCGCGCCAGGAGCAGGTCGCGGAAGCCGCCGCTGACGGCGGCGAGCACCACGTCGTTCACCGTGCCACCGAAGGCGTTGCGGATGACCTTCACGTGCGACAGCTCGGCACTGGAGTGCGCCCACGTCCGGTGCGCCCCGATGGTCCCCTCGGTCGACACGTGGGGCGTCGCGCCCAGGTTGCCGACGAAGCGGCCCATGCCCAGGACGGCGGTGCGCGCCGACTCGATGGCCCGGGTGGGGTGGGTGACGGCACGCGCGAGGCGGAGCACCTCGGCGGTCACGTCGCCGGCGAGGCCGACCCAGGCGTCGGCCACCTTCAGCACGCCGGGCGGCTCCGACCTCGGGGACCAGGGCGCCGGCTCGGCGACCTCGGTGGTCGGCGCGGCGTCGAGCAGCACGGTGAGCAGCTGGACGCCCGCGATGCCATCGACCATGCAGTGGTGCACCTTGAAGATCAGGGCCCAGCGGTCGCCTTCGAGGCCCTCGACCAGCCAGGCCTCCCACAGCGGGCGGTCGCGGTCGAGGGGCAGCGACATCAGGCGGCCCATGAGCGCACAGAACTCGGCGTCACCACCGGGCGCGGGGAGCGCGGTCCGGCGCACGTGGTAGCCGATGTCGAAGTGGGGGTCGTCGACCCACACCGGGCGACCCAGCTCGAACGGCACCGACCGCACCCGCTGGCGGTAGCGCGGGATGAGGTGGAGCTTCCCGGCGATCAGGCCGATGAGCTCGTCCCGCGAGGGGGCCGGGTCGTCGAACACGCAGGCCCCGGCGATGTGCATGTGCGCGGTCCCGTCCTCGAGGTTCAGGAACTCGGCATCGAGGCTCTTCAGTCGGTCCACGTCGGCGTACCTCCGGCAGCAGGGGAAGACCCCCCACGTCCGACCGTACGGGTGGACGCCGCCGAGTCACAGGGGCGAAGGTCCCGACCCTTTGGCGGGCCGCTCCGGCGCCGCCTACGCCGGCTCGGGCGCCCGCTGCTTCCGAGCGACCAGGCGGGCGACCGACGCCGCCAGGCCCAGCGCCACGAAGAAGGTGTGCCCCCGCTTCCAGCTGTGGCTGGTGATGCCGTGCAGCGCGACCACCCCACCACCGATGGCGGCGATGGCCTGGACCTTCCGGAGCGTGGTGTCGTTCACGGGCACGACCCTAGATCGGGCTGCCGGGAGAGGCGGACGGGGTGGGCTCGTCCGGGTCGAGCGACCGGCCCGCCGCGAGCTTGGCGCTCATCTTGATGGCCTTGACCGAGCCAGTGGCGCCCGCCTGCAGGGTGAAGCCGATCACCAACAGGATCACGCCGAAGACGAACAGCGTCTTCGACCCGAGCATGAGGATGCCGAGGCGCCCGATGGCGTACGGCGGGGTGCAGATGATGGCACCGAGCATCCCACCCATGGCCGACGCCGCCAGCTTGTCGCGTCGGGAGTAGGACCCCGATGCGGACTTGAGGCCGAGCAGCCGCGACGGGATGGCGACGTAGAAGAACATCATCGCCCCGACCACGATGCTCATCGAGATCCCGAACCAGTGGGCCGGGAGGGTGGGCGTGACGAACGCGGCGACGCCGAGCGCGAGGCCCACCACGGCGCCCCACCCCAGGATCGTGACGGCGTGGCCGCGTGCCACCGAGAAGGCAGGCCGGATCGCCGGCGGCCCCGGGGTGCCGATGGCGAACGCGAAGACGGCGTTGAGGTAGAAGCTCGCCGCAGTGACCACCGTGCACAGCACGACGAGCGCGACGATGGCGGGGCCCTTCCAGCCGACGAACCCCTTGCCGTAGAACGCGTGCGCCTTCAGGTCGAGCATGGCCAGCCAGATCCACATGGCCGGCAGCACCTGCACGGCGAGGAGCCGCCAGTTGGTGACCAGCAGCTTCATGCCGTCGAACAGCATCACGAAGGCGCCCACGATGAACGCGAGCGGCGCGAAGAGGCGCCGCCTCTGGCTGAGGGCCAGGACCGCGCTCTCGACGGTCTTCTCGTCGCCCTCGCGGATCGCGACCACGAGGCGCTTGACCTGCGCCACCAGCGCGGCGCGGCGGGTGGTGCGGATCGGGGCGGGGGCGCCTGTGCCGGACGTGGTGGGCGGCTCGTCGGACCCGTCGGGCGTCGCCACCGCCCCGGCGGCTGAAGGGTCGGGGTTGCCGCTCATGATCCCTGGCTCCGATGCCCCAACGGTTGACGTGGACAGGGCCGCCGACCACATCGAGGGCCCGGCCGGAGGTTACACCGCGCCGTGGCGCCCTCAGGAGGCGGCGGGCCCCGTCTCCCGGGTGTTCCCGTGGCGGTGAGCGGTGATGCTGACCGACTGCTCGCGGCTCCAGCGGGGCAGCTCGACACGGCCCTCGGCCACGGGTCGGCGGTCGTCGAGGTGCACCCAGGCGTCGGCGGCGGCGCGGCGCAACGCCTCGGGCACGCGGCCGAGCACGCGCACCCGTGCCGGCGGGTCGTGGCGCCAGCTCGCGGTCAGGTCGTCGGGTGCCTCGGACCCGGCGTCGCTCACCCGCACGACCGTGCCGGTGGTGCGCGCCGCCAGCAGGCACAGCTCGACGTCGACCGGATCGGCACCGTCCTCCAGGCGCAGCACCGCGGCAGGCAGGGGCAGGTGGCGGTGCTCGTTCCGCTCGGCGGCCAGGCCGGTGGGGTCCTGGGGACGAGACAGCTCGGCCCACGCCTCCGGGTAGCCCACCCGGGCGCGGGCGAGGCGGTCGCCGGGGTGGTCGGTCCAGGCACAGAGGCTCGCCACGTGGTCCGGGCCTCCGGCCTTGGCGGCGGGGCCCACGCTCGAGCGCTTCCACCCGCCGAAGGGCTGGCGCCCGACGATGGCGCCCGTGATCGAACGGTTCACGTAGGCGTTGCCGACCTCGACACCCTCGAGCCAGCGGGCCACCTCGCCGGGATCGAGGCTCTCGAGGCCACCGGTGAGGCCGAAGTCGGTGGCGTTCTGCAGCGCCAGCGCGTGCTCGAGGTCGCGGGCCGCCATGACGCCCAGGACCGGCCCGAAGCACTCGGTCCGGTGCAGGAACGACCCCGGCGCCACGCCCAGCCGCACGCCCGGCGTCCACCGGTGGCCGGCCTCGTCGAGCCGGCGTGGCTCGACGAGCCACGACTCCCCCGGGTCGAGGCGGGTCAGCGCCCGTTCCAGGCGGTCCGAGGGTGGTGCGATCAGGGGACCGACGTCGACCGAGGGATCGGTGGCGGCGCCGACGTGGAGCGAGCGGGTGGCGTCGGCCAGCTTGGCGAGGAAGCGGCCGTCGTCGAGGACCGACTGCTCCACGATGGCCAGGCTGGCCGCCGAGCACTTCTGGCCCGCGTGCCCGAACGCCGACTGGACCAGGTCGACGACCGCCAGGTCGAGGTCGGCAGCGGCGGTCACGACGATGGCGTTCTTGCCCGACGTCTCGGCGTGGAGCCGCAGGTCTGGCCGCCACGCCAGGAAGCGGGCCGCGGTGTCGGCCGCGCCGGTGAGGATCACGGCGGCGACACCCCGGTGCGTGACGAGGGCGCGGCCCACCTCGTCGTCGGCGCACGGCAGGAACTGGAGCACGTCGCGCGGCACCCCGGCGTCCCACACGCAGGTCGCGAGGAGCCAGGCCGTGAGCACCGACTCCGGCGCCGGCTTGAGGATCACCGTGTTGCCGGCGGCCAGCGCGGCGAGCACCCCACCTGCGGGGATGGCGAAGGGGAAGTTCCACGGCGGGGCCACCACGACGGGGCCGAGCGGCTCGTGCCGGGCGTCGAGGCCGTCGAGCAGCAGCGCCTGCCGCGCGTCGTAGGCCGCCATGTCCACCGCCTCCGACACCTCGGGGTCGCCCTGCCCCACCGTCTTGCCGGTGTCGCGCGCCATCACCGCCAGGGCGTCGCCGCGGCGCGAGGCGAGCACCTCCGCGCACCGCGCGAGCAGCGCGGCACGATCGGCGCCGGTGGTGGCTCCCCAGGCCGGCTGTGCCTGCAGGGCGGTGTGGACGGCACGCTCCACCAGTGACCGATCGGCCAGCCCGTGGCGGTAGAGGGGACGGTCGGGTGCCGAGGGGTCGATCCCGACGGCGCTGCCTCCCGGCGCCTCTGCCGGCGTGAGCAGAAGGCCTCCGGCCACGACGGGGACCTCCTCGACGACGGCGCGGGCCGCCGCGAGCGTCCGGTCGAGCCACTCGCGGTTCGGGCGGCGCGACCAGTCGGTGTCGGGCTCGTTGAGGAACGGCCGCGCGGGGTCGAAGGTGCGGTGCTCGCCGTCGCGGCACTGCACCCGCCGGGTCGTCGGGCCGACGGCAGCGCGCCGCGCGACCGCGTCGAGGAAGCGGTCGCGCTGGTCCGCCAGCTCGGGGCTGCCGGGCGCCAGGTCGAACTGGTGGCGCAGGAAGTTGTCGGGGCTGGTGTTCTCGTCGAGCCGGCGCACCAGGTAGGCGATCGCGGCGTCGAACTCGTCACGCCGCACCACCGGCGCGTACAGCAGGATGCCGCCGGCACGGCGACGGACGGCTTCGGCCTCACCCGGCGCCATGCCCTCGAGCATCTCCAGCTCGAGGCGGTGTCGGGTCCCCAGGCGGTCGGCGCGCACCACGCCCCAGGCCACGTCGAAGAGGTTGTGCGAGGCGAGGCCGACGCGCAGCGCCTCGCCCCAGCACGGGTCGAGCGCACGGTCGAGCAGCCGCTTGTACGAGGCGTCGACGTCGGGCTTCGTCGGGTACGGCGCCTGGGGCCAGCCGTGCAGCTCCGCGTCGACCCGCTCCATCGCGAGGTTGGCGCCCTTCACCAGGCGCACCTTGACGCGCCCGCCGCCACGCTCGTGGCGCGCCACGGCCCAGGATGCGAGCCGCTCGAGGGCGTCATGGGAGTCGGGCAGGTATGCCTGCAGCACGATGCCGGCGTCGAGGCCCGCGAGGTCGGGCTCGTCGAGCACCTGCATGAAGACCGCCAGGGTCAGGTCGAGGTCGCGGTACTCCTCCATGTCGAGGTTCACGAACACGCGCGGGCTGGCCTGGGAGCCGCACAGGTACAGCTCCCGCAAGGGCTCGGCGATGCGCGCCACCGACCGGTCGAACGCCAGCGACGACACCCGCGCGCAGATCGACGAGACCTTGACCGACACGTAGTCGACATCGGGGCGCTCGACGCGTGCCAGCACCTCGTCGAGCCGCCGGCGCGCCTCACGGTCGCCCAGGATCGCCTCGCCGAGGACGTTGACGTTCAGCCTCGTGCCATCGGCGCGGCGTCGCGCCACGTACCGGGTGAACGCGGGCTCCTCGGCGGGCAGCACCACGCCGGCGGCCTCGTGGCGCAGGCGGCGGCCCACCCCGGCGGTGACGAGGCGCGGAGCCACGCGGGCCGCGGCCACCCCCACCTGCAGGGCGAGGCGGTCGAGGGCCCCCAGGAAGGCTGGCGCGCCGCCGGCCGACACCAGGTCGGCCAGCCGCCTGGCGGCACGGTCCGGATCGGTGATGCGGGCGACCTCGTCGGTCAGGGCCAGGGAGAACGCCATGCTGCGGGGGTCGTCGAGGAGTCGGGCCAGGCGGCGGGCCCGGCGCCGGGAGCTGCGCGGCTCGAGGTCACGGGCGGTGGCGAGCAGCGACGTGGCCAGCTCGACGGCGGCCGCGGCGTCCTCGGCGTCGGTCGACCGGTCGTCACGGACCATCGACCCGGTGGTCACCCGAGGGGGCCCACCGTCTCCACGATGCGGTCGAGCGCCAGGTCGAGGTCGGCCGCGGAGATGGTGAGGGGAGGAGCGACGCGGATGGTGGTGTCGCTCGTGTCCTTCACCAGCACGCCGTGGCGCAGCAGCCGCTCGCTGGCGGCCCGGGCGGTGCCGGCTCCCGGCGCCAGGTCGATGCCGGCCCAGAGGCCGATGGTGCGGACCGCCGACACCCGGTTCCGCTCGCCGGTCGCCGGCGTGAGCGCGTCGAGGCGGCGGGTGAGCTGGGCGCCCCGCTCGCGGGCCCGGTGCTGGGGCTCGCCGCTGGCCATCATGTCGATCACCTCGCGGGCGACCGCGCACGCGAGCGGGTTGCCCCCGAACGTCGAGCCGTGCGAGCCGGGCTCGAGCGTGTCGATCACCTCGCGCCGCGCGACCACGGCCGAGATCGGCACGACGCCGCCACCGAGCGCCTTCCCGAGCAGCACCACGTCGGGGACGACGTCGTCGTGGTCGCAGGCGAGGGTGCGGCCCGTGCGCCCCAGGCCCGACTGGATCTCGTCGGCGATGAGCAGCACGCCGTGCCGGTCGCAGACCTCGCGGACGGCGGCGAGGTAGCCGGACGGCGGGACGACGACGCCCGCCTCGCCCTGCACCGGCTCGAGCAGCACGGCCGCGGTGGTGGCGTCGATGGCCGCTTCGAGGGCCTCGACGTCGCCGAACGGCACCGGGCGGAACCCGGGGGTGAAGGGGCCGAAGCCGCGCTGGGCCTGCGGGTCGGTGGAGAACCCGATGATGGTGGTGGTGCGGCCGTGGAAGCAGTTCTGCGCGGTGACGATGGTGGCCTGGTCGGTCGGCACGCCCTTCACGTCGTACGCCCACCGGCGCGCCGCCTTGATGGCGCTCTCGACGGCCTCGGCCCCGGTGTTCATGGGGATCACGCGGTCGAGCCCGACGAGCCCGGACAGCTCCTCGCAGAAGGGCCCGAGCTGATCGTTGTGGAAGGCCCGGCTGGTCAGCGTGAGGCGACCCAGCTGCGCCTGCGCCGCCGCGACCAGGCGCGGGTGACGGTGACCGAAGTTCAGCGCCGAGTACGCCGACAGCAGGTCGAGGTAGCGGTGGCCCTCGGTGTCGGTCACCCACGACCCCTCGCCCTCCACCAGCGTGACGGGGAGCGGGTGGTAGGTGTGCGCGGCGTAGCGCTCCTCGAGCCCGACGGGATCAGGGGTGGCGGTCACCGACGCGGCCTGGAGAAGGGTCATGAGGAACTGTCCCATGACAGAACCGCGCACTCAATGCGTGAACGTTGCGAATAGTGTGGATTTCGTGCTTCGTGACGACGTCGACCGACGAATTCTTGCAGAACTGGTCCGCAACGGCCGGGCCACCTTCGCCGAGCTCGGCGCCACCGTCGGGCTCTCGGCCCCGGCCACCAAGCGCCGGGTCGACCGGCTCCTCGACGACGGCACCATCATCGGGTTCACCACCGTCGTCGACCCCGCCGCCGCGGGCTCCACGCTGGAGGCGTTCATGGAGCTGCACTGCCGCGGCACCACGAGCCCCGACACCATCCGGGCCATCGTCGAGCCCCACCCCGCGGTCAAGGCCGCCTACACCGTCAGCGGCGAGGCCGACGCGCTGCTGCACGTGCTCTGCTCCGGCGTCACCGAGCTCGAGACCACCCTCGAGCTCATCCGCGCCGATGACCGCGTGGTGCGGACCAGCACCGTGATCGTGCTGTCCCGCCTCCTCCAGCACCGCTTCTGACAGCCGTTCTGGGGGACGGCCGTCGGGCACCGTGGCAAGCTCCGGAGATGGAAGTCGGAGCGCGCATCACCGGAGCCGAGGTCGCCGTCGTGGCACGAGGAGGTGAGGTGCGGCCGCTGCCCCTGGTGGCCGTCGACGCCGCCGAGGTCGAGGCGCTCCCGGTGCGGACCGGGCGGTGGGGCGACACCACCGTCGAGGAGGTGCTGATCCGTCACGAGGCACGCAGCCTCGTCGTGCTCCACCGGGGTCGCCTCGCGTACGAGTGGTACGGCTCGGGCGGCGGGCCCGACAAGCCCAACCGCTGCTATTCGGTCACCAAGTCCTTCACCGGCACGCTCGCCGCGGTGGCCGTGCACCGGGGTCGCCTCGACCGCACGGCGCGCGTCGGCGACCTGCTGCCCGCGCTGGCCGCGAGCGGCTTCGCCGGGGCCACGGTCGGCGACGTCGCCGACATGACGGTGGCCGTGGGGTACGACGAGGACTACGCCGATGCCGGCGCCGCGCCCACCGAGTCACCGGGCCTGGGCTTCGCCGACTACCTCATCGCCCTCGGGCTCGAGCTCACCGCGGCCCTCGTCCCGCCCGGAGCGCCAACCTCGATCCGCGAGTTCCTGCCGCGGGTCGGGCCGGGGGCCGGCGACCACGGCGTGGCCTTCACCTACGCCACGCCGGTCACCGACGTGCTGGCCTGGCTGCTCGAGACCGTCGACGGTGCGCCGTACCCCGACCTGCTGCGCGACGGCATCTGGTCCCACATCGGTGCCGAGCACGACGCCAACGTCTCGCTCGACCCGGGCGGCACCGCCGTCGCGGGTGGCGGCCTGGCGGTGACCACCCGCGACCTGGCGCGGTTCGGCCAGTTCCTCATCGATCAGGCGGCCACCGGCGACGACGGCCCGGTTCCCGCCGCGGTCATCGAGTCGATGCGCGCCGGCGGCGATCCCGAGGCGTTCCGGCGGGGCCACTACGACTACCTCAGCGGGTACACCTACCGCGACCAGTGGTGGCTGCCGGGGAGCGCCACGCGCCCCCTGTCGGCCTGGGGCATCCACGGTCAGCTGCTGTGGGTCGACCCCGACGCCGAGCTGGTGGTGGCCACCCACTCCGGCGGACCCGAGCCCGACAGCGAGCAGCGCGACCTCGAGCAGGACGCGCTGTGCCGGGCGCTCACCGCCGCCTCCGCGGCCTGGCCCACCACCTGATCCATCCCCCCCCGTCGCGTTTTGGGTCGATCTTCGGTCGCCCAGCGACCAGAACTCGACCCAAAACGAGAATGGAGGGGGCGGGACTCAGTCGTCGTAGGCGTCGTGGCGGCGCAGCCACGCGTTGTGGTGCGGCAGGCCGTCCTCGCGCGTGCCGACCCGGTGCGCCGTCACGGCCGGCGTCCGAGGTAGGCGACGAGCTGGTCGGTGGGGCCCGCGCCGTCGGGGGCAGGGACCGGAGGGCCGAAGCGGCCCTCGCGGAGCTCGTCCGACACCACCTGCCGGCTCGCCTCGAGCGCGGCCCGGGCCACGTCGTCGGGCAGCTCGGCGGGCTGGCCCGTGGCCCGGGCGAGGTCCCAGCTGTGCGTGGCGGTGTCGAGGAGGTTGATGGACGCGAGCGCGCGGCCGGGCATGCTCCCGGCGCGGGAGTCGAGGACCTCGTCGAAGACGCCCGGCCGACCCCACGCCGCCAGCGTGCCGCGCGACAGCTCGCGGAACTGGCTGCCGGGGTCGGGCCCGAGCTCGAACGGCTCCGGCGGGGCGCCGCCGGCCATCGTGCCGAAGAGGCCGACCACGCCGATCATGTGCCCGAGCAGGTCCCGCACCGTCCACTCGTCGCAGGGCGTGGCGTGGTCGAGCTGCTCCGGTGTGACACGGGCGATCACGTCGCCGGCGTGCTGGAAGGTGTGGTCGAGCGAGACGAGGAGGTCCACGGGTGCTCCGATCAGTGTAAGATGCTGCTTACACTCGCGCCACGAAGGCTCGCGTGCAAGCGGTCAGGAGGTGATCCGTCGTGGACGAGGCGCTGCGGGCGGTCGCCGATCCCACGCGCCGGGCCATCCTGCGCCTCGTGCGCGACCACGAGGTCGCGGCCGGCGAGATCGCGTCCCGCTTCCCCACCATGAGCCGGCCCGCGGTGTCGCAGCACCTGCGCGTCCTGAACGAGGCCGGGCTGGTCGACGTGCGCGCCGACGGCAACCGCCGCCTGTACCGGCTGCGCCCCGACGGGATGCGCGACGCCGCCAGCTTCGTGGAGGAGCTGTGGTCCGACCGGCTCGCGCGCCTCAAGACGGCGGCCGAGCAGGAGGAGTGGCCGGCGCGCACCCGTGCCGCCCGACGCGCCCGACGGGCCACCGACCAGGAGGAGCCATGACCGACGCCGACACCGAGGTGGTCGAGCAGACCCTTCGCATCGAGGCCGCACCCGAGACGGTGTGGCGGTACTGGACCGACCCCGAGCGCCTCACCGAGTGGTGGGGTGCCGGCAGCATGGTGCTGCCCCGACCCGGCGGCGCCTTCGTCGTGGAGATGCGAGAGGGCCCGGTGATGCGGGGCGAGTTCGTCGAGCTGGTCCCCTACGAGCGCCTGGTGTTCACCTTCGGCTGGGAGCCGGTCGACGGGGTGTCGCTGCTCGAACCCGGCTCGACGCGCGTCGAGGTCACGCTGACGCCCGACGGCGCCGACACCATCCTCACGCTGCGGCACAGCGGCCTGCCCACCGGCGAGACCACCGAGATGCACCGGTCCGGGTGGGCGCAGTTCCTGCCGCGCCTCGCCGACGCCGCCCGCGCCTGACGTCCCGTCGCTCCCCGGCCGTTCGGTCTCCCCCTCCTCCGGGAGGTCAGCCGCGCAGCGCGATCTCGAGGCGGGCCTCGGCCTCGTGGCGCAGCGGGGGCTCGGTGGCGGCCAGCTCGACGGCGCGCTCGAGCACGGCCTCGTCGTAGCGGTGCACCTCGGCGAAGCGGAGCAGGTCGGTGGCACTGCCGGTCTCGAGCAGCGACGCCCGCAGCGAGACGTCGATGATGTGGCGCTGGTCGACCGCGAAGGGCGCTTCGCTGTCGGGCAGGAACTGGCCCCCGTACGCGCCCGTCGCGCCCCGGAGGTCGCCGGCGTGGAGCATGCGGCGCAGCTCGAGCACGTCGACGCGGACGGGCAGCGTGAGGCGGTAGGGCCGCGAGTCGATGCCGCCGCCGAGCAGGTGCCGCAGGTGCGACAGCTCAGCCTTGACGGTGGTGGGGCTCACCGCCCGGTCGCCGTAGACGAGGTGGCTGAGCTGCTCGAGGCTCGCCGGGCCCTCGATGGCCAGGGCCGCCAGCAGCTCGGCCTGCCGGGGGGACAGCGACAGGGTGCGCCCGCCGATGCTGGCCCGCAGGTGCCCGAGCAGGTTGAGCTCCAGCTCGTCGGACCCGGCCGTCTCGTGACCGGCGTCGACGGGCAGGTGCTCCTCGACGAGGCGCCCGAGGGCGGCCACCGCCAGCGCCGCCACCGGCGACGCGGTGTCCCAGCGCCCCGAAAGGTCGAGCACCCCGACCCGACGTCCGTCGGGCGTGGTCACCGGCACCGACCAGCACACCCAGTCCTGCACCGACTCGCACCAGTGCTCGGCCGAGAACACCGTGGCCGGCTCGCCCGTGAGCAGCGCCAGCCCGAGGGCGTTGGTGCCGGCCGAGGGCTCGTCCCAGCGTCCGCCCGCCAGGAAGCCGACCCCCTCGGCGATTTCGCGCATCTGCCTGCCGCCGACGCTCCACAGGATGCGGCCCTCGTCGTCGGTGATGGCGGCGATCATGTCGGCGGCCTCGGCGGCGCGGCCCAGCTGCTCCTCGACACCGACCCCGCTGCGCCGGATCGGTGAGGCCTCCCACCTGGCCCGCACCTCGTCGGGCTCGCAGTCGACCGGGGCCGCGGCCCGGTGGCTGTCGAGCAGCTGCCGGCACCGCTCCCACGACTCGCTGATGGCCGGGTCGGCGGCCACCCCCGAGGCGCGGGCCGACTCGATCGACCGCCGTCGGCTGCGCAGCTCGTCGCTGGCCATCGGACAACTCCTCTGCGGGCTGGTGCCGGTCCCCTGATCAGCGGGCCAACCCTTTGCCAACCCTACCAAGCGCATCTTCGGGTACGACGGGTCGCGCACCGCGCGCCGACCCCCAGAACCAACGAGACAAGGGGAATCGACATGGCGTTTCCGCAACCGGGGGGCGAGGACAGCCCGATCAGGCTGAAGAGCCGCTACGACAACTACATCGGTGGCGAGTGGGTCCCACCCGCCAACGGGCTCTACTTCGAGAACCCGTCGCCGGTGAACGGCAAGACCTTCTGCGAGGTGGCCCGGAGCACCGCGGCCGACGTCGACCTGGCGCTCGACGCCGCGCACGCGGCCAAGGAGGCGTGGGGTCGCACCAGCACCACCGAGCGCTCGAACATCCTGCTGCAGATCGCGCAGGTGATCGAGGACAACCTCGAGGAGCTGGCCGTCGTCGAGTGCTGGGAGAACGGCAAGGCGGTGCGCGAGACGCTCGCGGCCGACCTCCCCCTGGCCGTCGACCACTTCCGCTACTTCGCGGGCGTGCTCCGGGCCGACGAGGGGTCGATCTCGCAGATCGACGACACCACCGTCGCCTACCACTTCAAGGAGCCGCTGGGGGTCGTGGCGCAGATCATCCCCTGGAACTTCCCGATCCTCATGGCGACCTGGAAGCTGGCGCCGGCGCTGGCCGCGGGCAACTGCGTGGTGCTCAAGCCCGCCGAGCAGACGCCCATGTCGATCCTCCACCTCATCGAGAAGGTCGGCGACCTGCTCCCACCCGGCGTGCTCAACGTGGTGAACGGCTTCGGCGTCGAGGCCGGCAAGCCGCTCGCGTCGAGCCCGCGGGTGGCGAAGGTGGCGTTCACCGGCGAGACCACCACCGGCCGGCTGATCATGCAGTACGCGTCGGAGAACCTGAACCCGGTCACGCTGGAGCTCGGCGGCAAGTCGCCGAACATCTTCCTGGCCGACGTCATGGACGCCGACGACGCCTTCTTCGACAAGGCGCTCGAGGGCTTCACCATGTTCGCCCTGAACCAGGGCGAGGTCTGCACCTGCCCGTCGCGTGCCCTCATCCAGGAGTCGATCTACGACGCCTTCATGGAGCGGGCCATCGAGCGCGTCGAGGCGATCACGGTCGGCGACCCCCTCGACCTCGACACCATGATCGGCGCCCAGGCCAGCAACGACCAGCTCGAGAAGATCCTCAGCTACCTCGAGATCGGCCGGGCCGAGGGCGCCGAGGTCCTCACCGGCGGGCACCAGCGCGAGGTGGCCGGCCACGAGGGCGGCTACTACGTGGAGCCGACCATCTTCAAGGGTGACAACAGCATGCGGATCTTCCAGGAGGAGATCTTCGGCCCGGTCCTGGCCGTCACCACGTTCACCGACGAGGCCGACGCGCTGCGCCTCGCCAACGACACCCTCTACGGGCTCGGCGCCGGCCTGTGGACCCGTGACATGGGCGCGGCGTACCGCCTCGGCCGGGGCATCCAGGCCGGCCGGGTCTGGACGAACTGCTACCACCTCTACCCCGCGCACGCGGCGTTCGGTGGCTACAAGTCCTCGGGCATCGGCCGTGAGAACCACAAGATGATGCTCGACCACTACCAGCAGACGAAGAACCTGCTCGTCAGCTACAGCCCCGACAAGCTGGGGTTCTTCTGACGATGCCGACCGCCAGGGTCGAGGCCACCGACGAGGCGCTCGCGCTCATCGACCGGCTGGTGGAAGGGCACGGCCCGTTGCTCTTCCACCAGTCGGGCGGCTGCTGCGACGGCAGCAGCCCGATGTGCTTCCCGTTGGGCGAGTTCCGCATCGGCAGCTCCGACGTGCTCCTCGGCGAGGTCGGCGGCGCGCCCTTCTACATGAGCGGGCCGCAGTTCGAGTACTGGAAGCACACCCACCTCACGCTCGACGTCGTGCCGGGCCGCGGCGCGGGCTTCTCGCTCGAGGCGCCCGAAGGGGTCCGCTTCCTGATCCGGTCACGGCTCTTCACCGACGAGGAGTCCACCGCTCTGCGCCCGGTCACCGTCGGCTCCCCCGCCGAGCCCACCTGATCTGCCGGGGCGCCGGGATCCCCTCCTCCCGGCGTCCCGGCTCTGCACACCGCTCCGGGGACGCGCGGCATGATGGCCCGATGACGACCTACCCGTTCCACGACACCACCGACTTCGAGGACGCCGACCGCGGCCTGATCGGTTCCCTGGTCCCCGGGGTCGTGAAGGCCGACGACGGGCGCGTCGTCTGGGACAACGACGCCTACGCCTTCCTCGACGCCGACTGCCCCGACACGGCCAACCCCAGCCTCTGGCGCCAGAGCCAGCTGTGCGCGAAGCAGGGCCTCTACGAGGTCACGGACGGCATCTACCAGGTGCGTGGCCTCGACCTCTCGAACATGACCCTGGTCGAGAGCGACAACGGCGTCATCGTCATCGACCCCCTCATCTCCAAGGAGACGGCGGCCGCCGCGCTGGCGCTGTACCGCGAGCACCGCGGCGACCGGCAGGTCATGGCCGTCATCTACACCCACGCCCACATCGACCACTTCGGCGGGGTGCACGGCGTCTACCGCGAGGGCATCCCCATCGTGGCCGGACACGGGTTCATGGACTCGGCCGTCTCCGAGAACGTCTACGCCGGCGGCGCCATGAGCCGGCGGGCGGAGTTCATGTACGGCGCCAAGCTGCCCAAGGGCCCGGCCGGCCAGATCGGCGCCGGGCTCGGCCAGACCACCTCGGCCGGCACCGTCGGGGTGATCCCGCCCACGCTCGAGATCACCCACACCGGGCAGGAGGAGACGCTCGACGGGGTGCTCATCCGCTTCCAGATGACGCCGGGCACCGAGTGCCCGGTGGAGATGAACTTCCTCTTCCCCGAGCGCCGCGCCCTCTGCATGGCCGAGAACACCACGCACAACCTCCACAACCTCATCACCCTGCGCGGCGCCGTCGTGCGCGACGCGCGGATCTGGTCGCGCTACATCAACGAGGCCATCGACCTCTTCGCCGACGACGCCGACGTGGCGTTCGCGTCGCACCACTGGCCGACCTGGGGTCGCGACCGCATCGTCACCTACCTGTCCCAGCAGCGCGACCTCTACGCCTACCTCCACGACCAGACGCTGCGCCTGCTCAACCAGGGTCACACCGGGCCCGAGATCGCCGAGATGGTGGAGATGCCGCCCGCCCTCGAGGCGGCGTGGCACACCCACGGCTACTACGGGTCGGTCAGCCACAACGTGAAGGCCATCTACCAGCGCTACCTCGGCTGGTTCGACGGCAACCCCGCGCACCTCTGGCCGCACCCGCCCGAGGCCACCGCCACGCGCTACGTCGCGGCCTTCGGCGGCGCCGACGTGGTCGTCGCCAAGGCCCAGGGCTTCATCGACGACGGCGACCTGCGCTTCGCTGCCGAGCTGCTCAACCA
>Ga0302299_10000945_pt1 | contig 16970 bp, 13 predicted proteins | sample III_Fen_N3_4_FD_198795 | JGI IMG/M metagenome (GOLD analysis project Ga0302299, IMG submission 198795) | Peat permafrost microbial communities from Stordalen Mire near Abisko, Sweden - III_Fen_N3_4 | ecosystem: Environmental > Terrestrial > Soil > Wetlands > Permafrost | place: Sweden: Abisko... | reverse complement strand
CCCGCCACGACGGGCCCCGCCACGGGACCCGCCACCGTCCCGGCCGCCGCAGCTCGACCACCGGCGGGGCCACCGGCCCGGGCCGCGAGCCGGCGCTGGGTGGCCCCGGCGGCAGCGGCCCCCGCGGTCGTGTCCCGGCGGACGGCGCCGGCCCGCGCCGTCGCCCCGGCGGTACGCCCGTCGACCATGAGCCGCGCCGGTACGTGGACGACGGCGGTGATCCCGGTGGACGGGCGGGCGGTGAGCTCGAGCCGGACGTCGATGCCGTGCCGCCGCGCGATCCGGCCGACCACGAAGAGGCCGAGGACGTCGCTCGGTGCCAGGTCCAGCCGCTCCCGCCGCCGCAGCCGGCTGTTCTCCTCGGCGAGGCGCGCGAGCGGCATCCCCATGCCGTGGTCGACGATCGAGAGCGTCCCGCCGCCGTCGCGGGCCGCCGTCCCGACGACCTCGACCTGGGTGCGCGGCGGCGAGAACGTGACGGCGTTCTCGAGCAGCTCGGCCAGCAGGAGCGCCAGGTCGGGGACGACGCCAGGCGCCACCCACAGCTCGGGGAGGCGCTGCAGCGCGACCCGCCGGTACTCCTCGACGGTGCCGAGGGCGGCCCGGACGACGTCGGCCAGCGGCGTGGGCCGGCTCTCGCCGAGCGTCTCGCTGCCGCCGGAGAGGATGACGAGGCTGCTGGCGCTGCGCCGCAGGCGGGTGGCCGTGTGGTCGAGCCGGTAGAGGGTGGCCAGCGTGTCGGGGTCCTCCTCGGCGCGCTCGAGCCCGTCGATGAGCGCGAGCTGGCGGCCGACCAGGTTCGAGGTGCGCCGTCCGACGCTGGCGAACATGGCCGCCACGTTGCGCCGGCTGACGACCTGGCGCTCCAGCAGCAGCGCCGCCGTCGCCTGGACCCGGTTGAAGGCCTCGGCCAGGTCGCCGATCTCGTCCTGGGTGCGGACCTTGATCGCGGCCAGCCGTGGGGTGGCCGCCTCATGGGTGTCCTCGTCGGCGACGCGGAGCAGCTCCTCCTGCGCGAGGTCGGCGACCGTGCCGGCGGCGGTCGTGAGCCGGCGCAGCGGTGCTGTCACCGACCGGCCGACCGTCACCGACAGCACCACGACGAGGACGAGGAAGCCCGCTCCCAGCGTGGTGAGCACGACGATCGTCACCCGGATCTGGCGCAGGTCACGCTCCGCGGTGTCCACCACGTCCTGCGTGACGGTGAGCTCGACGAGCTGGCGGAGCCCGGTCTGCGCCCGGGCAGCGGCGAAGACGTCGGCGGCCAGGCCCGCGGGCAGCGGCCGGTTCGCGGCCGAGGCCAGCACGGTCGCGGCCCGGGCCAGCCGGTCCGTGACCGACCCGGAACCGGCCCGCTCGAACAGCTCCGCGGCCGTCGGGTCGGCGAAGCGACGGAACTGCCCGGTCGCGACGTCCTCCGAAACCTCGGCGTCGTGGGCCGCGGCGACCTGCGCGGGCCGCGCCGCCCCGTCGATCGCGGCGATGAGCAGGGCGGACGCCCGCCGGGCGGCGTGCTCGTCGGCGCGCAGGAGGGCGTCGAGCGACTGCAGCTCGGCGAGGGCCACCGCGTCGCCGCCGGACACGTGGCTCAGGTCCAGGGCGTCGACGAGCGGGTCGACGAGCGTGGCGAACTGCTCCTGCGCCCGCGTCGCGTCCACCCGACGACCGAGGATGCCGTCCCCGATGTTGTTGAGCTCGTACAGCCGGTCGAGCGCGTCGATGAGCCGGGCGGACTCGTGCGGGTCCAGCGCGGCCTGCAGCGAGAGCCGGCGGTCCTCGACGTCCTGCAGCTGGATCGTCAGCTGGTTCGGCGTCACGTCCGGGTCGCCCAGGTAGGCGACCGAGAGCAGCCGCGCGAGCTGGATGTCCTCCACGAGCCGGCCCACCTCGCGCGCCGTCCGGGCCGTCTGCGCGATGCGCGAGGACGCCCGGGACTCGTCCAGCCGCGAGGCGAGCAGCGGGATCTGCAGCAGCACGATGACCATGAGCGGCAGCACGGCGAGGAGATTGACCCGCTCCCGCACGGACAGCCGACCGAGGATCACCGCGGCTCCCGGACCCGATCCGGGCGCTCGGCCGGATGCCGCTCCGGCTGATCGGGGTCCTGACCGGGATGCTGATCGGCGTCGGCGGCCCCCGTGGGTCCCGGTTCGGCGGGCGCTGGGTCGGCGGGCGGCGAGTCGGCGGGCGCCGGGTCGTTGGGCGCGGGGTCGGCAGGTGCGGGCGGCGCCTCGATCAGGCCGCCCTGGCCGGTGCCGCCCCGCCCGGCGCCCCCTCGACCGATGCCGGAGCGTGCGGTGACGGCGCGGCCGACCCGCGCCAGCTCCCGGTCCTCGATCAGGTCGCGCGCCTCGAGCAGGCCCGCGCGGCGGACGTCGTCCGGCAGCGCGTCGTCGGGCCCGTCGGCCGTCGTCGGGTCCGCGGGGCGCCGCGGGCCGACCACCCAGGCGACCGCCCCGGCCAGCAGGAGACCGGCGAGGGTGCTGAGACCCACCAGTCGGCGGGTGTTGTCCGGCGCGGCCTGGCGGTCCTGCAGCAGGCCGACGAGCTGGTCGAGGGCGGCCCCCTCGAGCTGCAGCGCCGCCCGGCGCACCTGGGTGCGGGCGGCCCGCAGGTCCCGGGCGGTCCGCGTGACCGGGTCCGCCCCGACGGCCGCCAGCGGCGGCGCCAGCTGGGAGACGGCGTTCTGCAGCCCGTCGAGCTGGCTCACCAGGCCGGGGCCGAGCTCGGTGCTCGAGGTGCTCGCGAAGCCCTTGCGAAGACCCGTGTCCAGCGCGTCGCGCGTGCCCCGGACGGCCTCCAGCTCGACGGCGGCGGCCTCCGCGAGGGTGCGCGAGGCGGGCCGCCGGCGCTCGTCGAGCCAGGTCAGGTCCTCGGCGCGGCCGGCGTCCACCAGGAGCTGCGGCAGGCGGCGCAGAGCGGTGTCGATCAGGTAGGCGGAGTCGAGCTGCGGGTCGAGGACGAGCGCGGCGGAGTCGCCGACGACCGTGAGCAGTGCCAGCTCGCCGTCCACCACCGAGGAGAACTGCGCGTAGGCGGCGGTGTCGTTCGGGGTGGCCGCGAGGAGCTCGTCGACCTGGGCCCGCAGGGCACCCCAGCGCCTCGCGGTGCGGAGCCGGTCGCCGACCTGGCCCTGCGCGGTGTCCGTCCGGCGGACCGCGTCGCGTACCGCCGCGGTGTCCACCTCCTCGCCGGCGACGGCCGCGCTCTGCGCGTCGGCGGTGGCCGCTACCAGGGCGACGAGCGGGCGGAGCGCGAGGGTCCCGTCGCGCTCCGCGCGGGCGGCGTCGAGGTCCTGGCCGGTGCGTGCCCACACCGTCGCCAGGGTCAGCGCCAGCGGGACGGCGAGCGCCGCCAGCCCCGCGACCACGGCCACGGACCGCCACCGGCGCGCCGGGCGCCGTCGCCGGCCGGGTACCTCGCCGGGCGCGGTCCCGACGGCGGGTGACCGGACGCCGGACCCGGCGTGCCGCGTCGGCTCCGTCCCGGGGCGCGTCCCGGGACGCATGCCCGCGCGCGTGCCGGGCCTGGTGCCCGGCCGGCCGTCGACGTCGAGCGCCTCGCCCGAAGCTCGAGGGCCGCGGTCCGGGCGGCCCGGGCCTACCGGGCCGTCCGGGCCGTCCGGGCCGAGCAGCATCTCGTGGAGCGCCGCGCCGAGCGACCGCTCGTCAGACCCCGGCATCGTGGCCCACCACCCGCCGGACGGGGCCGCCGTCCAGCTCGTAGCCGGTCTCGCCGTGGAGCGAGAGGTCCAGGCCCTGCTGCTCGTCGCCAGCCCGCACCCGGTTGCCGATGACCCGGTCGAGCACCTTGCCCAGCGCGTACGTCGCCACGAAGGAGTACGCCGCCACGGCGGCGACGGCAACGGCCTGCCGGCCGAGCAGGTGGTAGCCGCCGCCGTAGAAGAGGCCGTCCTGGCCGTAGGGGTTGACGGCCGTGGAGGCGAACAGGCCCAGGCAGAGGGTGCCGATGACGCCGCCGACCAGATGGACGCCGACGACGTCCAGGGAGTCGTCGACCGAGAACCACAGCTTCAGCGAGACGGCGCCGGCGCAGCAGCCGCCCGCGACGAACCCGATGGCCAACGCGGCGAGCGGGGTGACGTACCCGGCGCACGGCGTGATCGCGACCAGCCCGGCGACGAGGCCCGACGCCGCGCCGAGCGTGGTCGGCCGGCGGAAGCGCAGGACCTCGACGGCCGACCAGGCGAGCAGGGCGCTCGCGGCGGCGGTGTTGGTGTTGACGAACGCGGACACCGCGACCGAGTCCGCCCGCAGGGCCGACCCGGCGTTGAAACCGAACCAGCCGAACCACAGGATCGAGGCCCCGAGGACGACGAGCGGCAGGTTGTGCGGGCGCATCGGCACCCGGGGCCAGCCGCGCCGCCGGCCGAGGACGATCGCCATGGCCAGCCCCGCCGCCCCGGCGTTGGTGTGCACGACCATGCCGCCGGCGAAGTCGAGGGCGCCCCAGGACGACGCCCAGCCGACCGGCGAGAACACCCAGTGCGCGACCGGCGCGTAGACCAGCACGATCCACAGCGGGACGAACGCGACGAAGGAGGCGAAGCGCCAGCGGTCCGCCGTCGCGCCGGTGACGATCGCCGGGGTGATCACCGCGAACATCATCTGGAAGAGGGCGAAGAGCATCGGCGGGATCACCATGGCCGAGCCGCCGGAGAAGCCCGGGACCTGCAGGTTCATGGCGGTCAGGCCGACATGGCTGAGGTCCCCGACGAGGCCGTTGCCCTGGCCGAAGGCCAGCGAGAAGCCGACCAGCACCCAGACGACGCTGACGATCGCCATCACGACGAGGTTCTGCATGAGCATGCTCAGGACGTGCTGCGCCCGCACCATGCCGCCGTAGAAGAACGCCACCCCCGGCGTCATGAAGAGGACGAGGGCCGTGGCGGCCAGCACCCACGCGACCGCGCCGGCGTTCGTGCCGCTCGCGTCGAAGACCGGGGCTGCAGCGAGGGGCGACATGACGACGGTGGTCCTCCCTCGCGTGACGGCGGCGCCCGGGCAGGCGGCCACCCGGCGCCCGACGGACGGTTCGGACGGGTGATCCCGATCAACGAGTCTGACCTGCCGGTTGCCACGCTGCAATCAGGTCGGCGAAACGTCCCGGCTTGGCGCGATTCGCTCGGCGGCATTTCTCACTCAACGTGCTCATTTGACTCCATTGTGTCATTCATCGACACAGGGTCGCGCTCGGCGGACGTTCGGTTGCGGACCCGGATCACCCCGGCGCCCGCCGCCAGCGTCACGGCGGCCAGCCCCACCGAGACGCCCGCCGGCACCCATGGCGACAGGTGCCCGCCGACGCTGCCCACGACCACCCAGAGGGTGCTCCCCGGGACGACGCCGATCGCCGTCCCGAGCGCGTAGTGCCGCAGGCGCATCGCGGTGACGCCGCAGGCGTAGTTCAGGAGGGTGAACGGCAGGACCGGCACCCACCGGACGGCGAGCGCAGCGAGGATGCCGTGCCGCTCGACCAGCGCGTCGACGCGCTCGAGGCGGCCGCGGGTGAGCCGGGCGACCGCGTCGCGGCCGAGCAGTCGCGCGATCAGGAACGACGCGACGGCCCCGACCGTCGCGCCGACGACGACGACCGCCGTCCCGACCGGGATCCCGAAGAGGAGCCCGGCGGCCGTCGTCAGCACGCTCTTGGGCAGCGGGGTCGGCACGGCCGCCGCGAACACCAGCGCGAAGGTGACCGGCGCGAGCGGGCCGAGGGACGACGTCCACGCCTCGATCCGGGCCGCGTCCGGGGCCGGGACGACGACCGCCGCCACGGCGAGCGCCACCAGCAGGACGCCGAGCCCGACGGGTCGGCCGACGGGCAGGGGTGCTCGCGCGGCCGGGGGTGGGGGCTTCATCAGCTCCGATTGTGCCGCACCGGTGCCCCCGGCGCCCCGGACGCCGGGGCGGGGCGCCACCATGGGCGGGTGGAACCCGCCGCCGTGCCCGCCCCGACTGCCGCCCCGGCCGCCGCCCCGGCCGTCGACCCGGCCGTCGACCCGGCCGCGCCTCGGGCACCGAGGTGGCGCGGTGCGGTGACGGCGTGGCTGTCGGCGCTGTTGGCGGCGTCCCCGTACCCCGTGCTGCTCCTGGTCGGGACGGTGCTGCTCGACGCGCGGCCTGCCGCGGACCGGGCCCGATGGCTGGCCTGGGCGAGCACCGACCTGACCGGTCTCGCCGACCATCCGGTGCAGGCGCTGCTGGCCTCGGCCGTCGTCACGGAGGGCGATCTGGCGGCCTGGCTCGTGCTGGCGCTCGCCGGGCTGACGGCGCTGGCCCGGCTCCGGCCGGGGCCCCCGGGCCGGCTGCGACCGACCCTGGCCGCCGGGTGGCGCCCGCTCGCCCTGGGCCTTGCCGTCCACGTGCTGGCGACCGGCGTCTCGCAGGGGATCACGGCGTGGCGCGTCGCTGCCGGGAGCCTGCCCGCCTCAGCGCGGGTCATGACGGACGTCGGGCCGTCGTACCTGGTCGTGGCGGTGCTGGTGGCGGCCGTGGCCTACGGCACGCGGGCGGGGCGGGTGGCGGGCGCGCTGGGATTCGGCGTCCTCGCGCCGTCCCTGTTCGGTGGGCTGACCGACCTCGACGTCGCGCCGGTCGGGCACGTGGCGAGCATCGCCCTGAGCCTGGCGCTGGGCGCCGTCCTGGTCCGCCCCCGGTCGGGCCCTCCCCCTTCCGCGGTGATCATGCACACTTGAGTTGATCATGCACGCTTGAACACGGCCGAACCGGTCGCGGTGTGTTCAACCGCGCATGATCAACTCAATCGCGCATGATCACCGCGGAAGGGAGGGGACCCGGCGGCCGCGCTGAGCGCGGCCGCCCGCGGCACCGGCCACCCGCGGACTCGAACCGCGGGCCCCTGGCGATCAGGCAGCTTCGAGGCGGGCGGGCCTCGACGGGAGTCGCTTCTCCTCAGGACCTCTGTGGCCAGCAGCAAGGCTACGGGCGCGGCGCCGTCCGGCCCCATGACCGAACGTCCCGGGGTGATGTGGCGCTGCGCACGCGCGGACGGGATCCATCGGGATTGACGATGGATCTTCCACCGCGTTGGCTGGAGCCGTGTCCGAGCCCCGTCACCACAGCGCCCCCGCATCGGCCGGGCCGTCGTCGGAGGCGGAACGGCAGGCGGCGGCCTTCGAGGCGCTGTTCCAGGCGGTGTACCTGGCGTTCCACCGGCGCGACGGGAAGCGCTCGGAGCTGTCGGGCGCCTCGCGCGCCGTCCTGATGCACCTGGCGATGGCCGGTCCGGTGACGGTGGGCGAGGCGGCCCTCCACCTGGACCGGGCGCAGTCCGTGGTGAGCGACATCGTGACCCAGCTGGAGTCCAAGGGGCTGCTGGAGCGCGAACGTGACCCGCAGGACCGCCGGCGCACCCTGGTCTGGCTCACCCCGGGCGGCCGGGAGCACCTGCGCCGCGACGGCCGGGTGCTCTCGACGGCGCGCCTCGCCGGCGCGCTGGCGCAGCTGCCGGCCGGCCGCCGGGGCGAGCTGCTGCGCGGGCTGGGCGAGCTGGTGTCGGCGGCCACCACCGCTCCCACCGCTCCTGCCACCGCCACCGCTCCCGCCAGCGCTCCCGCGGCCGGAGCCTCGGACACCCCTGCGCGAGCCGGCACCGTGCCGGTCGACGGATCGGAGGAACCATGACCACCGTGGACGACGCCACGAACCGCGGCGTGAACTGCACCAGTTGCGGGATGCCCATCGAGTCGGGCCCCTACTGCCCGCACTGCGTGGACGCGCACGGCAACCTGCAGCCCTTCGACGAGCGCTTCGAGCGCATGGTCGCCTGGCAGGCCCGGCGCGAGCCGGGGGCCTCCCGCGCGGAGCTGGAGGCCGCGACCCTCGCCTACCTGGCGACGATGCCCGCCTGGCGCGACCACCCGCGCGTCGCCCCGCCCGCGCCCTGAGCGGAAGGGAGCCAGGGGCCGTCAGGCGAGATGGTGGCCCGTCAGCTCGGCCGGGTCGCGGCCGAGGAGCACCAGCTGGTCGGCGAGCAGGGTCGCGTCGCGGACCTCGGCCAGGTAGGCCCCGTGCCCGCCCCGGACGCCGAACAGCCGCCCCTTCACCACGAGGTAGGCCACCGCGACCAGGTTCACGGCGAGCGCGCCGCCCTTGAACAGGGTCGGGTGGTCGATCAGCTCGTAGGCCTCCAGCGGGACGAACGCCGACGTCGCCACGGTCGCCAGGTACTCGGCCCACCGCCAGCCGCCCCACAGGCCGATCCCCTCGACCACCTGCAGCAGCCCGTAGCCGGCCGCCAGCCAGGCGATCAGCGTGAAGGTGCTCGCCGAGCTGCCGAGCAGGTGCTGCGCCTCCTGGAGCAGGTGGGAGCGCGCGACGTCCCAGCCGATCTGGTCGCCCAGCGGCCGGGCGGAGTCGGCCAGCCGGCCCAGCCACTCGGCCACCGCCACGTGGCTGGTCGCCAGCTGCGCCAGGCCGGCCGCGGCGACCATGAGCAGGACGCCGCGGCCCCCGCGTTCCAGCGCGAGCACCCGGAGCAGGGCGAGCTTGCGCCCGTGAGAGCCGCGCAGCACGAGGGGGACGGCGCCGAGCGCCAGCGGCGCGGCCGCGGTGCCGAGGACGACGGCGGGCACGTCGCCGTCCGCGGGGTCCACGAAGGTGTCGCAGCGCAGGCAGCGGACGAGGACGCCGTCCGGACCCGTCCCGAGGAGGCGCTCCGCCACCGGGTCGTCGACGTACGCGACGAGGTGGCCCTTGCGGCCGCACCGGCGCAACAGCCAGCGGGACTCGCGCAGGGTCAGCGTGCGGGGCTGCCGCGCCGCGGCCGCCGCTGCCGGTGATCCCGGCGTCGACGCAGGTGCGGACGCCGGGTCGGCCGGGGCCGAGGCGGCGGCCGTCGGCGTCCCGGAGGAGCTCGCAGGACCGATCACGGTCAGGAGCTTACGAGCCGGGCGTCGCGCGTGGGGCCGTCCGGGCGGACCGGGCCGCCGGACGGGCGGGCATCAGTCCCGGTTCTCGCCGAGCAGCTCCGGATGGACGCGCCGGTAGTGCTCGGTCAACGCCTCCCCGGCTGACGTGCGGACATTGGCGACCGTGCGCCCGCACACCGTGCAGCGGACGACGGGCAGCCGGGTCACGGTGACCGGGTACGACTTGCTCCTGGGATTGCTCATCAGCAGCAGTCTCTCACCGTCCCCCCGGCTCCCGGACCGCGGCTCCCGTCGATCACCGCCGTGGCGGTACGAGGTCACGATCCGCCGCGGCGGGACACGCTGGGTCGCGGCACCCCGTGCGGCTCCCCGGAGGGGCCTGCGGCCGGACCAAGGGCCCGTGGGGGACGTGGAACTCCTGGCCACCTGAGGATGAACGTGACATGAACGAGTGCCGTACCGGACGTTAGCGCTGCACTACGTAACACTCTCGACATGTTGAACGGGCCACCACGAGACGGGTAACACGGCTGTTCATCGGGGGCACTTGGCCTCTGCCGAAACCTGGACGACATCCGTATCGTTCCAGGCGCGGTCGCCGGGGCCGCGCCCCCCAGAAGGAGAGATCGGGTGGACCTGCTCCTGCTCAGCGTGATTGCTGTGATCGCTCTGGCGCTCCTGTTCGACTTCTCGAACGGCTTCCACGACGCCGCCAACTCGGTCGCCACCGTCGTGGCGACCCGTGCCATGCCGGCCCGCTGGGCGGTCTGGTTCTCGGCCACCTGCAACTTCGCCGCCTACTTCTTCGTGGGGACGGCCGTCGCCAACACCGTCGCCAAGACCGTCAAGCCCGGTTCGGTGACGGTCGCGGTCGTCTTCTCGGCCCTCTTCGCCGCCATCGCCTGGAACTACCTCACCTGGCACCGCGGCATGCCGTCCTCGTCGTCCCACGCGATCATCGGCGGCCTCATCGGCGCCGGCCTGGCCGCGGGCGGCACCGGGGCGGTCAGCTGGGGCACCGTGCAGAAGACCCTGCTCGCGATCGTGGCCTCGCCGGCCGTGGCGCTCGCCGTGGCCGCGCTCGCGACCCTGCTGGTCATCGGCGTCCAGCGGGTGACCAAGCTGCCGGACGACGCCAAGCCCTTCAAGGTCCTGCAGCTCGTGTCGGCCGCCGCGGTCTCCTTCGGCCACGGCGCGAACGACGCGCAGAAGACGATGGGCGTGATCGCGGCGCTGCTGGCCGGAGCCGGCTACGTCACCTCGAAGCCGGGCGGCTCGATCACCGTGCCGGAATGGGTGGCGCTGGCGTCCTACGCGGCGATCGCCGCGGGCACCGCCTGGGGCGGCTGGAAGATCATCGACACGATGGGCCTGCGCCTCACCCGGCTCAACGCCCGCACCGGGGTCGCCGCGAACATCGGCGCCACCACCGCGATCTTCGGTGCCACCGCCCTGGGCGCCCCGATCTCGACCACGCACGCCGCGGCGTCGTCCGTCATCGGGGCCGGCGCCGCCGCCCGCACCGGGACCAACTGGAAGGTCATCGGCGAGATGGTCACCGCCTGGGTCGCCACGATCCCGGCGACGGCCGCCGTCGGCTGGCTCGTGCTCAAGGCGACCCGGCTGCCCACGGGGCTCGCCGTCGTGGTCGTGGGGGCCGCGGTGGTCGCGCTGGTCGGGGCCATCGGCTGGGCCATGGCGCATGCCATGGGCGCCCGCGAGATGGAGGCCGAGGTGCTGTCGACCGCGCTGCCCGCCCGTGGAGTCGACGAGGTGTCCCCGGTCCGCGCCGCCTGAACCAACCGTCTGAACCAACCGTCTGAACCAACCGTCTGAACCCAACCGCCTGAACTCGAGCCCCTCGCACGTATCAGGCGGCCGCGCCCGGCTCTCCAGTCACGGTCGGCGGTCGGGTGCCGGTCGGATGGTCCGGGACCGGTGCCCGCCGCCGGGTCACAGGCGTCAGGCGTCGCCCGCGAGCGGGCGCTCAGGGGAGGTGATGGCGTGCGACAGTTCGTCGACTGGAGCAGCACGCCGATGCGTGCGGGCCGACCGCCCGCACGTGTCGTGCGGGCGGCCAAGGCGGCGTTCGGGCAGCGGGTGCCGCCGTCCGAGCTCGCGGAGCTGCTGTGGGACTCGGACGCCGTCCCGGGCGGCGGTCCGACACCCGGCGGCGGTCTCACACCCGGCGGCGGTCCTACGCCCGGCGGCGTCCGCCGGTTGATGTTCGGGACCGACGGGCTCGGCATCGAGCTGGTGATCGGCCCGGCCGTGGCGGGGCGCCGACCCCTCAGCGGCAGGCTCGTCCCCCCGGTGCCGGCGGCGCTGTCCCTGGTACGCGACACCGGCGAGCCGGTGCCCGTCCCGCTGGACGCCGCGGGCCGCTTCACGGTGGAGGGTGTGGCGCCGGGCCTGCTGCGGCTGCGCTCGACCCGCCCGGGCCGCCGTCCCCTCCTCACCGCCTGGGTGCTCGTGGAATAGCCCGGCAGACCTCGTCGGCCCTGCGTCGATCTGCACGCTCCGTGGTGGGTAGGGCCGCTCCGGGCGGGTATCGTCACGTGAGGCGACCGAACGGGGTGGAGGACGTGCTCGTGGCGTCGAAGGTGATCGAACGATGAGCTCGCCGTTCACGGGGGCCCATGACCTCGTCGTCGTGGCGAACCGGCTCCCGGTGGACCGGCGGGACGAACCGGACGGCACGACCAGCTGGCAGCCCAGTCCCGGCGGGCTGGTCTCCGCGCTCGAGCCGATCATGCAGCGGCACGAGGGCGCCTGGGTCGGGTGGACCGGGGCTCCCGGCGACGCGCCCGAGCCGTTCGACGCGCAGGGGATGCACCTGGTCCCGGTGCCGCTGTCCGACGAGGACGTCGCGCTCTACTACGAGGGCATGGCGAACGGCACGCTGTGGCCGCTCTACCACGACGTGATCGTCCAGCCCAGCTTCCACCGGCAGTGGTGGGACAGCTACGTGCGCGTCAACTGGCGCTTCGCCCAGGCCGCCGCCCGGCAGGCCGCCCACGGCGCGACGGTGTGGGTGCAGGACTACCAGTTGCAGCTCGCCCCCCGGATGATCCGCGACGTCCGGCCCGACCTGCGCATCGGCTTCTTCAACCACATCCCGTTCCCGCCGTACGAGATCTACTCCCAGCTCCCGTGGCGCCGCCAGGTGCTCGACGGGCTGATGGGCGCGGACCTGCTGGGCTTCCAGCGGCCGGCCGACGCCAACAACTTCCTGCGGGCCTGCCGCCGCTGCGGCCTGCGCACGCGCCGGGGCGAGGTCATCGTGCCGGACGACCACGGCGGTCACTCCCGGTCGGTGCGGGCCGAGGCCTTCCCGATCTCCGTCGACACCGCCAGCCTGGACGAGATCGCCCGGCGGCCGGAGGTGGCGGAGCGCGCCCGGGAGATCCGGCGCGAGCTCGGCGACCCGGACGTCGTCCTGCTCGGCGTCGACCGGCTCGACTACACCAAGGGCATCCTCCACCGGCTGAAGGCCGTCTCCGAGCTCTACGACGACGAGCGCCTGGCCCGCCCCGGGACGGTGTTCGTGCAGGTCGCGACGCCGAGCCGGGAGCGGGTGGAGAGCTACCAGGCGCTGCGCTACGAGGTGGAGGTGACGGTCGGGCGGATCAACGGCGTGCACGGGCAGCTGGGCAAGCCCGCCGTGCACTACCTGCACCAGTCGTTCCCGCGGGACGAGCTGGCCGCGCTGTACCTCGCCACCGACGTCCTGCTGGTCACGGCCCTGCGCGACGGGATGAACCTGGTCGCCAAGGAGTACGTGGCGTGCCGCTACGACGAAGGCGGCGCGCTGGTCCTGTCGGAGTTCACCGGCGCGTCGATCGAGCTCACCCAGGCCTACCTGGTCAATCCGCACGACATCGACGGGCTGAAGAACCAGATCGTCAACGCCGTCCGGGACGCCTCGCGCGAGCGCGCCCGCCGGATGCGCGCGATGCGCCGGCGGGTGTGGCAGTACGACGTGGGCCGGTGGGCGAAGGACTTCCTGCAGGCGCTCGACCGCGTCCCGTCGGCGGGCGCCCGGGGTGCGGGCGGGGGCGCGGATCCGGCCGGCGCGGACAGCGCAACCGGCGCCGACGGCGCAGCGGGGGCCGACAGCGCAACCGGCGCCGACGGCGCCGACGGTGCAACCGGCGCAGCGGGCGCCGACACCACGGACGGCGGGGAGAGCACGGACGCCGGCGAGCGCGTCGACCTGCGGGACCACGTCGTCCTGGCGGCCGTGGGCGCGAGCACGAACGGCCGGGTGACCCCGTGACCGGCGCCGACGGCGGGCCGCCGGACGGGCTGCCCGCGGAGCTGCTGGCTGCGCTGCGGGCGCTCGCCGCGCGGGACGACGTCCTCGTCGCCCTGGACTTCGACGGGTGCCTGGCGCCGATCGTCCTCGACCCGGAGGACGCCCGCCCGCTGCCCGCCGCGCGGGAGGCCCTCGACCGCCTCGACACCCTGCCGGGCACCACGGTCGCGCTCGTCTCCGGCCGGCCCCTGGCCGACCTGCGCCGGCTGGCGTCACCGCCGCCGGGCGCGTTCCTCGTCGGCAGCCACGGCGCGGAGTTCGCCGGGCCGCAGCAGCCGGCGGGCGAGGGTGCCCCCGAGGCGTCCGGCCACGAGCCGGACGGGGCGGCGCGCGAGCTGCTGGCGCGGCTGGCGGCCGCCGTCGACGGCATCGTCGGCGCGCATCCCGGCACCTGGGTCGAGCGCAAGCCCGCCGCCGCCGTGCTGCACACTCGGGCGGCCGAGCGGCCGGTGGCCGAGGCGGCCACGCGGGCGGCGCTCGCCGGCCCCGCGACCTGGGCCGGGGTCCGGGCGATGCGGGGCAAGGAGGTCGTGGAGCTGTCCGTCAGCGACGCGACCAAGGGCGCCGCGCTGCAGCGGCTCGGTGCGCTCACCGGGACGCCGCCCGGGGCGGGTGGGGTGCTCTACGCCGGGGACGACGTCACGGACGAGACCGCGTTCGCGGTCCTGGACGCCCGTGCCGGGGACGTCACCGTCAAGGTCGGCCCGGGCCCGACCGGGGCCCGTCACCGGGTGCCCGACCCCGCCGGGGTGGCGCGCGTGCTCACCGTCCTGGCCCAGCTGCGGGCGCCGGAGCGGGTCCGAGGTCGGTGACAGGGTGAACCGAAGGTGACGAGGGGGCGGTGGCTGGCCGTCGCGGCGGCGTGCATCGCCCTCGCGGTGCTGGTCGTCGTCGTCCGCGCGCTCGCCGGCACGGGCGGCGACCCGACCGCCGCGGCCGCGCCGCCCGCCCACGACCCGCCGGCCGCGTTCGCCGTCTCGCCGGGCGTGCAGCTGCCCGCCGCGGCCGCCGAGGACCCGCTGCCCGTCGTGCTGCGCGGGCTGGACGCCGTCATCGGGACGGGGGACGGCCTGCAGGTGTTCGACACCCGCAGCGGCGAGACCCGGCGGACGGTGGCGGCCCTCGACGACGCCGACGGCGGCGCCCCGGCGTCCGCACCGGGCCCGGCGGTCTCGTGGGGCGTCGGGTCCGGGTCGCCCTCGGCGACGCCGGCGGTGGAGCTGACCGGGAGCCGTCCCGCCGTCCCCACGGTCGTGGACGTCGCCGGCCGCCCGGCCGTGGTGGCCGCGTTCCCGGTCGGCGTGGCGGGGCACGGGACGACCGTCGGCCACCCCGCCGTCGCGCTGCTGGCGGTGGACGCGGTGACGTACGCGCCCGTCGCCCGGGTGCGGATCGACCTGCCGCCGTCCCTGTCGGACGGCGACCGGCTCCGGGACGCCCGGGTCGTCGGCGAGGACGTCGGCCTCCTCGTCGTCGTGGCGCACCGCGGCGCGGACGACGCCGCCACGACGTACGCCGTCGACCCGGTCACCGGCCGCATCGGGTGGCAGCGGCCGGGGTTCGAGGCGGCGGCGGTCCTGGCGCACCGGGCGATCGGCGTCGCGTCCGTCTCCGCGGGCGCGGGCGGCGGCGCGAGCGGGGGCGGCGGCGGTGACGGCGTCCGCCCCGCCGCCCTACGTGCGGGGGACGGCACCCCGGCCTGGACCGGCACCGGCCCGCCCGCCCGCTCGGTCGGCCTGTGGGCCGCCGGGCCCGCCCTGGTCGCCGTGACCACCACCGGCGCGGTCGACGGGGCCCGGACGCTCGCCATGCTGGACGCCGCGACCGGTGCGACCCGGGCCTCGCGGCCCTCGGACGGCGGCATCAGCTGCCGGTACGACGAGCGCAGCACGACGGTCTGCGCGCAGGACGGGTCGGGCCAGGCGTGGGCGGCCGGGTTCGACGCGGTGACCGGCCGCCAGCTGTGGGAACTGCCGGACGCCGCCGCCGGCCGGGTCGCCCCCGAGGTCAGCACGGCGTGGCACGGCGTCGTCTACGGCCGGACCGAGAACGGCCCCGTCGCCCTCGACGCCGGCACCGGCGCCGACCGCCCGGTCGCTCCCGGCGCCGCACCCGCCCTGGTCAACGCCTATGTCGGGATCACCGCCGCGACCCTGACCACCCCGCACGCCATGGCTTACCAGGCGATCTCTTGACGCCCGTCGACAGGCTTGGCGATCACGCGGTGCCTCGTTGTTACCTCCCGGAAACGTGGCGGCGGGCCGCCGGGTACCGCCCGGCCGTAGCGTTGAGGGTTGTCTTGCCCAGTGACCCTCCGGGAGAGCCGTGACGATCCGTGTCGCCCTCGAGCACCGCACCACCTACCGGTTCGACCGGCCGGTGACGGTGCACCCGCACGTCGTGCGCCTCCGCCCGGCGCCGCACTCCCGGACGCCGATCACGGCATATTCACTCACGGTGACGCCTGAGCCACATTTCGTCAACTGGCAGCAGGATGCCTTCGGCAATCACCTGGCTCGCCTGGTGTTCCCCGAGAAGGTCAGCGAGCTGGACGTCGTCGTCGACCTGGTCGCCGACATGACCGTGGTGAACCCCTTCGACTTCTTCGTCGAGGACTATGCCGAGCGCTACCCGTTCGCCTACCCCGGCGGCGTCCGGGCCGACCTCGAGCCCTACCTGCGGGCCGTCGACGAGCGCCGGGACGCCCCCGGCAGCGGCCCCGGCCCGCTCCTGCAGGCCTGGCTCGACGACCTGCCGCCGCTCCCGGCGGACGGGCAGCCCATCGTGGACTTCCTCGTCGCCGTGAACCAGCGGATGCAGCGGACGGTCGCCTACACGCTCCGGATGGAGCCCGGCGTCCAGACCCCGGACGAGACGCTCGACAAGGCGCTGGGCTCCTGCCGCGACAGCGCCTGGCTGCTCGTCGCGGCGCTGCGCGAGCTCGGCCTGGCGGCGCGGTTCGTCTCCGGCTACCTGGTCCAGCTCGCCCCGGACGAGCGGCCGCTCGACGGCCCCGCCGGCCCCACCCAGGACTTCACCGACCTGCACGCGTGGACCGAGGTGTACATCCCCGGCGCCGGCTGGATCGGGCTCGACCCGACGTCGGGCCTGCTCGCCGGGGAGGGGCACATCCCGCTCAGCGCGACGCCGCACCCGGCGACGTCCGCGCCCATCACCGGTTCGACCGAGCCGTGCTCGGTCGAGTTCGACTTCGCCAACACGGTGACCCGGGTCCACGAGGACCCGCGCGTCACCAAGCCCTACAGCGCCGCCCAGTGGGAGCGCGTCGACGCGCTCGGCGCCGCCGTCGACGCCCTGCTCGCTGAGGGCGACGTCCGGCTGACGGTCGGCGGCGAGCCCACCTTCGTCGCCGTCGACGACATGGAGTCGGCGCAGTGGAACACCGACGCCGACGGCGTCGAGAAGCGCGCGCTCGCCGTCGAGCTGGCGCGTCGGCTGGAGGCCGCCTGGGTCACCGGCGGCGTCACCCACCACGGCCAGGGCAAGTGGTACCCGGGCGAGCCGCTGCCCCGCTGGCAGATCGGGCTCACCTGGCGCGCGGACGGCGAGCCGCTCTGGGCCGACCGCACCCTGCTCTCGACGCCGTGGGCGCCGCCCGTGGTGGAGCCGGGGTCGGCCGTGGCGTCGCGCGTCGTCCGGGACGTCGCGCTCGCGGTGGCGGCGGCCCTCGGCGTCCCCGCCGACGTCCCGCTGCCCGCCTACGAGGACGCCCTGCTG